>Ga0302157_10007475_pt1 | contig 10976 bp, 13 predicted proteins | sample I_Bog_N3_3_FD_193502 | JGI IMG/M metagenome (GOLD analysis project Ga0302157, IMG submission 193502) | Peat permafrost microbial communities from Stordalen Mire near Abisko, Sweden - I_Bog_N3_3 | ecosystem: Environmental > Terrestrial > Soil > Wetlands > Peat | place: Sweden: Abisko, Stordalen...
CCAGCGTTGCGGCGCCGCTGAGGTGGCCGTCGGCGTTGATATCGCCGGAGCCGCTGCGGGCGATGAGGCTGCCGTTGAGGCCGTGGATGTGGACGTTGCCGGAGCCGGTGCGGGTCTTGACGTCGCCGGCGGCGAGTTCCCCTAGTTCGATGTCGCCGGAGCCGGTCTGGAGTTCCGCCGGACCGGAGACGCTGCGGACGCGGACGTTGCCGGAGCCGCTTGTGGCGACGATGTAGCGGCCGAGATGTTCGGTGACGATGTCGCCTGAGCCACTGTGCAGGTTCAGCGCGACAGCCGAAGGCGCGGTGATCTCATAGTCAATAGAGATGTTGTCGTACATGTCGTGGCTGGTGTTCTCGCCGACGCGGACGGTGTTGCCGTCCTGCACGATGGGCGGCGACTGGAGGATGTGCTGGATGCGCGAGCCGACGTCTCCGAAGGCGCTCCATCCGGTGTGGACGTGGCCGATGACCTGAATCTGGTTGCCGCTACCCTCATGTACGGTGATGTTGCCGGAGCCGGTGCTGACGTAGAGGTCGGGCTGCGAACTGACGGTGAGAGTGCGCTCGAAGCGGTCTTCCGCCAGCGCTGCGGTCGAGATGGTGAGAAGGGAAGCGGCGAACAGGATACGTAGATTCATGAGGGTGACTCCTTGAACAGTTTCGGAAGACACAAGAACAAAAGCAAAAGCCTTGACGCAGAGTACGCGAGGGAAAAGCGCAAAGGACGCAGAGTAAAACGAAGTGGTTACGACGTCTGTTGCAGTACGACCTTGTCGCCGGCGTGAAGGCCGGAGAGAACTTCGATGCGGCTGCCGTTGGAGAGGCCGACCTTAATCGAGACCTCGCGATGGCCGTCCTTGCCGTGCGCGTCGGGGACCCAGACGCTGGCGTTGCGGTCCTTGTCATAGATCACGGCCTGCTCGGGGACGGTGAGCACGTTCTTGTGTTCTTCCAAAACGATCTCGGCGTTGGCGGTCATGTTGGCCTTGAGCTCGCCGCCGGCGTTGTCGATGGAGATCTGTACCTCGAAGGTGGTGACGTTGTCTTTCTCGACGCCGAGCGGTGCGATTTTTGTGACGGTGCCGGCGAAGGTGCGGCCGGGGAAGCTCTGCACTTTGATGCGCGCAGCTTGGCCGAGGTAGACCTTGGCGATGTCCGACTCATCCACCTTGCCCTTGACGTAGACCTGGTGCGTGTCGCCGAGGGTCATCACCAGCGTGGCCGTGGAGCCGAGCACCAGGATGGAGCTGACCGCGTCGCCGACCTGCACATCGCGCGAGAGCACGACGCCGTCGATCGGCGAGGTGACGGTGGTGTAGCTGAGCTGCTCTTCGAGCTGCTTGAGCGATGCCTGCGCCTGCTCGACCTGCGCGAGCGCCTGGTGCTCGCGCGCGTTGTCCACGGCGATCTGCGCGACGGCGCGGTCGCGGGTGTTGGCGGCGGCGCGGTACTGCTGCTCGGCCTGGTCGAGCGACTGCTGCGAGACCACGCCGTCCTTCTGCATCTGCTGGGCGCGCTGGTAGGCGCGTTCGTAGTCGGGCAGGTCGGGCGCCTGGGCGGCGATCTTGTCATACGCGACGGCGGCCGCGGCGGAGCGCGCATTGGAGTCCGCCGCGGCGAGCTGCGCCTTGGCTGCGGCGACCTGGTCGAGGATCTCCTGCTGGTCGAGCTGCGCGAGCACCTGGCCGACGTGTACCGGCTGGTTGATGTCGGTGTCGAGCTGGGTGACGATGCCGCTGGCCTTGGATTTGACCTCGACCTGGGTGATGGGCCAGACCTTGCCGGTGGCGACGACCGAACGGGCGATGTCGCCGGTCTCGACCGTGCCGATCTGCGAGGGGTCCAGCGGCGGCGCGCCGGAGAGCGTATGCACGGCGAAGGCGCCGCCGGCGAGCAGAACAAACGCTCCGATGGAGATATAGATCCATAGCCGCTTGCGGGATTTGGTGCGGGACGGGCTCAACGTGCCTCCGGTGGCGGATTGGAGTGGTGCAACTTGAGAGAGTTACGCAGACCGGCTGGGGAATGTTCCACGGGCCGCTTTCTGCGTGGGTTGGGTGCCCCCTCCCCCATTTCCCCGCAAAATCCTCATGAAAAAAGACTTAGCTCTGGACCACCCCCTTAGATGGGCGTTGGGGATGCGGTATAAGCCCTTTGTTTTCAGTAGGCACCCGTGCAACCTATCCGCTGGATATATCCCAGGGATATATGCGAGTTCGCAGCCTGGAGACACAGGTAACTGCTTGATTTTTCAAAGAGCTAGTGATTCGAGTGGCGTTGGGCCAGAGAATGGGGAAGAGCCCGGTGGGTGGCCGCGCGGTCTTTCCATCTGCTGTTCTTATTGTAATGGGCGTGTCAAGCGGGAGACTGACTGAGCGAAGCGAGTGTTGGTATAATTGCCAACATGAAGGCGAAGAACGAACTCGAAGTTGGTGTTGCGTCCGGGAACGTAACCTTTCCATCCAAATTGGCAATGGAGATCGAACCGGGACACATCGTATTCCCCACAGCGGGCCTTTTGTGGAAGACGATTTGGGGACCCCGTTGCCAACTCATCGGGGCGATGGCGGGCAAGGGGCCGATGTCCCTGCGGGCGGCCGCGCGGCTGGTGGGCAAGGATGTGAAGACGGTCCACGGGGACGCCCATGCTTTGCTGCGCAACGGGATTTTGAAGAAGAACTCCAAGGGGCAGATCGTGTTTCCGTATGACGCGATCCACGTGGACTTTACGGTCCCGGCGGCGGCTTGAAAGGTAAGTGATAAGTCTTCGATGAGTGGGGCACCGGGCCAGTCCACTGATCGCTTCCTAAACCATAATCGGCCTGATACCGTCAACCGAAGTTCAATCCGAGGTAGACATCCCGGACACTTGCCAACTTAATTGATACCTACTGCTCCTAATCCCTGATGGATCAGCTCGTCGTCTGCACCATTCTTGCCATTTGCCCGAATGGAAGTGAGGGAGCAAAACGACTCATTAGGTAGAGAACGTTGCTGATGCCGGGGCGAATTTCTGTCTTTCCTGCCTCGATCCCGGAGATCGTCTTCGCCACCAGAACATCAACGGGCATCCCCTTCTGTCCCTTCATCTCCTTCTCGAACTCGCCCCGGAACAACTTGGTCTCGACACCTGGGGGAGCTAGCTCCACTACCAAGACCTTCGAGCCTTTCATCTGAACTCGCAGGCATCGGGTGAAAGCGTGGACACCGGCCTTGGCTGCGCTATATATCGGCGAAAGTGGAAACGGAACAAACGCCAATCCCGACGACACGTTCAGAATCAGGGCATTCGGCCTGCTCTTGAGATGTGGAAGAAACTCCTGCACCATCTGTACCGGCCCGCTCAGATTGACGTCCAGCTCTCGCATGACGTCGGTTAGCGACCGCGGTTCGTTCATGTCAAGATTCCGCATGATGCCTGCGTTGTTGAATAGCGTGTCACACGCTGGGAACTCTGCCGTGACCCGTTGCCTCAGGGATTGGATATCTTCCGGCTTGCTTGCGTCACTCTGAAAGGTGTGAACACCGGGCAGGGCAGACTTCGCCTCTTCCAGCTTTCGCTGGTCGAGGCCTGTGATGAGGACAGTGTTGCGCCGTGCGATGAGCTGCTTGGCCATTTCGAAGCCAATGCCGCTGGTACCGCCGGTAATCAGAATTGTTCTTTCTTCGAGTTTCATGGAATCTCCTGAGTTCTATGGGGAATGAAAAGTCTGTCTGCGCCAGAAACTCAGACCGTGAACGCAGCCCCGACGAGAAGGGCTGCATACAGAGCCACCGTCGCCCGTGGCTGAGTGTATTCAAGGAAAATCAAGCTGAGAACGAACCACGCACAAGCCGCCAGAAGGCCCAGCAGGATACCGGGTAATTGGCCCATTGCAGCCAAACCGTGACGAATGGCAAACAGCGCCAGCAGGCCAAACAGGATCTGGCTCACGGCATAGGAGCTGTTCAGTCCGTAGTAAAGGGTGGTCGCGGGACTCGGAGCGCGCTTGCCGCGAATGTACTGTGCGACAACATCAATTCCGAAATGCAAGAGCCCGCTAAGAAGCAGCCAGCTATACGCCCCATAAAGCAGCGAGTGGTGCAGGCGGTTGACGTTATTGAATAAATGCATCTTGACCTCAAGTGTCCCGGCTCTGTGTAAAGCCGAGCTTGTATGTCACTATAGGTATGTCACTCCCTCTTGGGAAGAAGGCACTTGAAAGTTTGATATGTACTAGATGGAGAGTGAAGTAAATATGGGCAAAATGAAGGTATCGATGGAGCAGATTGCTTCTCTTCAGTCATATGAGAGCTGCGATAATCAAGATCTAACCGATCCACGCGTAGAGGCGTTAGTGACAGAACTCATCGGTCGCGTCGCCGACAAATGGACCATGTTGATACTCGAAGTGCTCACGGAGCGCGGAGAGCTACGGTTCACACGGCTCAGCGAACTGGTGCCGGGAATCAGCTACAAAATGCTCACGCAAACCCTTCGCTTGATGGAACGTGAAGGCCTGATCCTACGCACAGTGCACCCAGTCATCCCTCCAAAGGTTGAGTACAAGCTCACGGAATTAGGTCTCAGCCTGGGGGCTGCGTTTTGCGGCGTGTGGATGTGGGCGGAGCGTCACCTTGAACAGGTAGAGCGGGCACGCGCTATTTTCGATCTAAGGTCCGCGTCCTGACCAGCGGATCATAGATACGGAGAAACGCCGATGCCGCAGGGGGGAATTCTCGATTCACGCCAAATCGCCGAGTAGCTCATCGAGCATTGAGGGGTCCTTGATGAGCTTTGAGCGAGGGGCTTTTTGTTGATAAGTTTCGAGTTGTGAGTTGGTGCGTTGCGAGCGGTTGGCTCAGGCGCGGCCGGAGAACTCGCCGGTCTCGGTGGTGACTTTGATCTTTTCGCCTTCCTTGATGAAGAGCGGGACGCGGATGACGCGGCCGGTTTCGAGGGTGGCGTCCTTGGTGACGCTGCCCGAGGAGGTGTCGCCCTTGACGGCGGGTTCGGTGTAGGTCACGGCGAGCTCGACTGAGAGCGGCAGTTGCAGGCCGATGGGGTTGCCGTTGTACTTGCGAACCTGCAGCAGCGTGCCTTCGAGGAGGTAGTCGAGCGCGTCGCCGAGCATCTCGGGCGGCAGGGTGAGGGTCTCAAAGCTCTCCTGGTCGAGGAAGTGGGAGCCGTCGTTGTCCGAGTAGAGGTAGGAGACGTCGACGAAGACGACGTCGGGCTCCTTGAACTTGTCGTTGGCCTTGAAGGTCTTGTCGAAGACGGCGTTGTTGAGCAGGTTGCGCATCTTGAGCCGGACCAGGGTCTGGCCGCCGCGGGCGGTGGGGGTGCTGATGTCGGAGTCGAGGCAGACGAAGGGAGCGTTTTCGTATTCGAAGAGCATCTTGCGCTTGATGTTGATTGCGTCGAGCAGGGAAGCCATAGGACAGAGTGTAGAGGGTAGAGCGTAGAAGGGGCAAAGGCAAACGCGGAGCACGCAAAGGACGCGAAGGTGCGCGGGGGAAAACAGGCAACAACGAACGCAATGTGCGCGATGTTTTCGCGATGTTCGCAATGGAAGGGCTAAAGAAGCCTAGGCGTATTTGCGGAGGACGCCGAGGACTTTGCCCTGGATGGCGACGCTGGTGGCGAGGGCGTAGATCGGGGCCATCTCGGAGTTGGAGGGCTGGAGGCGGATCTGGTTGCCTTCGCGGAAGAAGCGCTTGAGGGTGGCGTCTGTGCCGTCGATAAGGGCGACGACGATCTCGCCCTCGCGGGCGGTGCGGGTGCGCTCGACAAGGACGTAGTCGCCGGACATGATGTGTTCGTCGCGCATGGAGTCGCCGCGGACCTCGAGGGCATAACACTCGCGGTTGCCGAGGATGTCGCCGAGGGAGATGGTCTCGGCGTGCTCGATGGCTTCGACGGGCTTGCCGGCGGCGATGCGGCCCATGAGCGGCAGGCGGTCCATGGCGGGCCGGCCCTTGCGCTGCGGGATCACGTCAATGGAGCGGCTGCGGTTGTGGGCGCGCTGCAGCATGCCCTTGTTCTGCAGGTTGGTCACATGCTTGTGCACGGTGGCCAGGGAGTTGAGGCCCAGACCGGCGGCAATCTCCTCATAAGAAGGGGAGTAGCCGTTCTTGGTGGTGAAGCTGGAGAGGAAGTCGATGACCTCTTTTTGCCGACGTGTAATCGCCATGAAGACATTCTAGCGAATGAAAGGCGAATTGCAAGGTGAAACATGGGGGAATCAGGCTTGGCACGGCGGTATACCAAAAGGGGAAGTGGCTGGGCAACTGTTCCGATTTCAGGAATGGCCGATAAACAAATGGATGACGCGCACGGTGGCGTGCCTCGAACTGTGGGAAAGTGGAAAAACCCGCCAAAGAATGCGCCGAGCGGTGAGCTTTCGTTACAGCTTCTATCTCTTATCTCTCTTCAAGCCCCCCAGGTCGAAGGGACCAAGGATGCGTGTACTAGTCGTAGAGGATGACCGGGCTCTGGGCCTGTTCTTGCAAAAAGGATTGATCCTGGAGGGCCATTATGCGGATTGGGTGGGCGACGGGAACGCCGCGCTGATTCAGGCGGCAGAGGCTCCGCCGGACCTGATGGTGCTGGACCTGGGACTGCCGGAGCGGGATGGCACCGAGGTTCTGGAGGAGATGCGGCGGCGGCATGAGGACGTGTCCGTGCTGATATTGACTGGGCGAAGCGATGTGGAGGAGCGAGTTCGCTGCCTGAACCTGGGAGCGGACGACTACATGGTGAAGCCGTTCAGCTTCCATGAGTTGGCGGCGCGCTGCCGGGCGATCCTGCGGCGCCGCGAGCGGTTTGCAGACCCCGTGCTGCGCTGGGGAAGCCTGGAGATGAACCGCACCGAGCGCACGGTCTTCCACGCCGGGCGGCCTGTGGATCTGACGGCGCGGGAGTTTGCGTTGCTGGAGTTTCTGCTGCGGCGCGGGGGAGAGTGCTGCACTCGCAGCGAACTGCTGCGGGAGGTGTGGCAGGCGGGGCCGGACGCCGGTGGAAATGTTGTGGATGTGTACATCAACTACCTGCGGCGCAAGCTGGCGGCGGCTGCGCCGGGGATGGGCGACAGCGACGGAGTGATTGAGACAGTGCGGGGGAGCGGTTACCGTATGCAAGCCGTGCGAAAGAAGCCACAGTTGGACCTGGAGTTCGAGGGCGAACTACTGGCGCGGGGCGCCTAGGAGCCGGAGATGACGAGCAGAGAAGCGTACCTCCGCGAGATTGAGAAGGGCCTGCACGATCTGTGCCAGCCGGTGACGAGCCTGCAGTGCCGACTGGAGCTGGGCAAGATGGCCGGCGACCGGGAGGGTCTGCTGGAGGCCGTGGATGGAGGCCTGCTGGAGACGCGTCGGATCTTTGCCGACATTGAGCGGTTCAGGCAACGCCTGCAGAGCATCAGCGATCGTGAGCCAGATCAGCCCGACAGCGCGGCGGCAGGGGATGGAAGGGATTCAGCAGATTGAATCTCTCCTGCGCGAACGCACAACCGGTCTGAGTGGGGGGGGGCCATGGTCGAGTCCAATGCGGTGACTATGAGATCGGCAGTTGTAACCAGCGCGGATGGGGCGCTGCGGCGGCGATTGATCTCCAACCTGAACGGGATGCGGTGGCAGGTGCGCGAGGCCGGAGGCGGCGCTGAGGCGATGGCGTTGCTGGACGACGAGGTGCCGGAGGTGCTGCTGCTGGACCACTGGCTGCCCGACCTGGAGGTGAGCGAGTTTGCACACCGTATCCAGCAGATGTTTCCGGCGATGGACCTGTTGGACATGAACGGCGAGGCACTGACCGGCGGACGGGGCGGGCCGCGCCGGATGGAGTTGCAGCACGTGTTGCGCGCAGCGGCGAACGCGCGTGAGCTGCAGCAGCCGAGAGGCGCACCGGAAGAGAGCAGCGCAGGCGTGGTGGCCGCGCTACGATCACCGAGTCCGCCGGTGCCGGAGATTGAGGGCATGGTGGGCAGCAGCGCGATGCTGCGGGAGATGGCAAGGATGGTGGCGCTGGTGGCTCCACGGTCGACGACGGTGCTTATCGCAGGAGAGACCGGGACAGGCAAGGAGCTGGTGGCGCAGGCGGTGCATAGGTGGAGCACGCGCAGCAGCAAGCCATTTGCAGTGCTGAACTGCGCCGCGATTCCGGAGGCGTTGCTGGAGGCGGAGCTGTTCGGGCACACACGTGGTGCGTTTACGGGAGCGGTGCAGTCGCGGACGGGAAGGATTGAAGCAGCCAACGGAGGGACGCTGTTCCTGGACGAGATCGGCGAGATGCCGTTGGCGTTGCAGGCAAAGATGCTTCGATTTCTGGAGTGCGGCGAGTTACAGCGCGTGGGCGAGAACGATGTGGTGCATGTGGATGTGCGCGTGGTGGCTGCGACGCATCGCGATCTGGAGCGGCAGGTAGATGAAGGGAAGTTCCGGATGGACCTGTATCACCGGCTGGCGGTGTTTGTGGTGGAGGTTCCTGCGCTGCGGGAGCGGCGCGAGGACATCGCTCCCCTGGCGGAGAACTTTCTCGCGCAGATGGGAAAGAGTTCGCCGCGCAAGCGGATGTCCGCGGCGTTTCTGGCGGGACTGGAGTCGTTCGAGTGGCCGGGGAACGTGCGCGAGCTGCGGCATGTACTGGAGCGCGCGGTGATTCTGGCGGAGGATTCGCCAACGCTGGAGCTGGAGCATCTGCGGTTGCGGCGCGAACGCCGCGACTGACGGCGAGGGTGTCGCAGATTCGAATAGGTCTTGGGGATTCTGTGGGAAAGCTAAGCCGGAGCTGCGTTTTATGCAGGCTGGATGAGGGTCTTCACATAGTCGGGCCAATCACTTTGGCACGCGGGTTGCATTTCTTCCGTGTGGTTGCAGAGGAGGCTCAACATGGCTATGACACACGCAGGGCAGAAGGGCGCGGGATGGAACGACTGGGCGGTATCGGATGCGGCGGGACAGGGGCTGGCCATTATGGCCGAGGTGCCGGCGACGGCGGCGCAGAGAGCGGCGGAGCGCGACCGCATGCTGCTGGAGCATCTGCCGACGGTGCGCTATGTGGCTCGGCGGATCCATGAGAGGCTGCCGCAACACGTGGAGCTGGATGACCTGGTTTCGGCCGGGACGGTGGGGCTGATTGACGCGTTTGAGAAGTTTGATGGCACCAAGCAGGTGCAGTTCAAGAGCTATGCGCAGTTCCGGATTCGCGGGGCGATTCTTGACTCGCTGCGGATGCTGGACTGGAGCCCGCGCGAGCTGCGCCGCAAGGGGCGGGCGATGGAAGAGGCCGTGCGTGCGGCCACTCAGCGGCTGGGACGCGTGCCCACCGAGCCGGAGATCGCCGCCGAGATGCAGATAGAGCTGGCGGACTATCAGCAACTGGCAGGCGAGCTGAAGGGGCTGGAGATCGGCAGCCTGAACATGGAGCGGACTGAGGATGCAGGGGATGAGGAGCTGTCCTACATTCCGACATCGCCGGAAGAGGACCCGCTCTTCCGCTGCCTGACGGGCGAGATGCGGCAGCGGCTGGTGGATGGCATCGAGGAGCTGCCGGAGAAGGAGCGGATGGTGCTGACGCTCTACTACTACGAGGAGATGACGATGAAGGAGATCGGTCTGACGCTCGGCGTGGTGGAGTCCCGGGTGTCGCAGATTCATACCGCTGCGGTGGCGCGGTTGCGCGGAAGGATGGCGCCGGAGGCTCATCTCGCGAAGGCGAAGGCGGCTGCGCCACACTACAAACATTAATTCTGTGACATCTCTAAAGTTCGCCTCGCCGGAGCCGATATCCGGGGTGAGGAGGCGCAGCATGGGACTGCTGACGGTGAGCGATGGCAAGGATGCCGGAAAGGGCGCGGTGGCGGGTTCGATGGGGAACCAGCAGAGGATAGAGCCTGAGCCGCGGATGGACAAGGTAGCCAGAGTCCGGGCAGCGATAGAGCGGGGGGAGTATCACGTCTCCGCAGAGGAACTGGCGGACAGGCTGCTGGTGCGGCCGTTTGGTCGCGGCCGGATGCACGGAAGATGGACTTCGTAGACAATGAGGCAGGAAGCCCGCGGCGTTCGGTAGCCGTGCGGTGTTCTATGATCTACGGAGGTACACAGGGATGGGTGATTGGCACGGTCTGAAAGCGTCCGATGGACATGTGGTGGGGGCGTACATCGAACGGCCCGTGGGTCGTCATCTGATTGGTGGGCTGGTGGTAATCCAGGAGATATTTGGGGTCAACCAATCCATCATAGATGTTGTGGATAGCTATGCAGCTGATGGCTTTATGGTCATCGCGCCGCAACTATTTGATCGAATAGAGAAGGGCGTGAACCTGGGCTATGGGGAGGAAGACCGGAAGAAGGCGATGGCCCTGTATCCGCAGTTGAATCCGGAGACGGCGCTGCTGGATATTGCGGCGGCCTATGAGTATGTCGAGAAGGCCGGCAAGCCAGTAGGCATTCTGGGGTTCTGCTATGGCGGGCTGATGACCTGGCTGAGCGCGACGCGCGGCGAGAACGTGAAGATGCAGCCGGCGTGCTGCGTGGGGTACTACGCGGGCGGCATTGGCAAGTTCGCGACGGAGGAGCCGAGCTGCCCGGTGATGCTGCACTTCGGAGCGGCGGACGACCACATCGGTAAGGATCAGATCGACGCTGTGCGTGCGGCGCATCCGGAGGTGGAGATATTTATGTATGAGGGCGCGGGGCATGCGTTTGCCAATGAGGCCCGGCCGAGCTATGTGGCCGAGGCAGCGAAGCTGGCGCGGGAGCGGTCGCTGGCGTTTCTGAAGGGGAACATAGCGTAGTTTCTGGGGGTCTCGCGTGGTATCTTTAATTGGACACTGATAGAAGTGGACTAGAGCAAAGAGAATTGGAGCAAGACCCGCCGTGTTGGCAACAGCGAAGAAGACAGACATTATTACCAAGTTCCGGACGCATGAGTCGGACACCGGGAGTCCTGAGGTGCAGATTGCGATCCTGTCGGAGCGCATCGGGGAGTTGACCGAG
>Ga0302157_10007477_pt1 | contig 10975 bp, 10 predicted proteins | sample I_Bog_N3_3_FD_193502 | JGI IMG/M metagenome (GOLD analysis project Ga0302157, IMG submission 193502) | Peat permafrost microbial communities from Stordalen Mire near Abisko, Sweden - I_Bog_N3_3 | ecosystem: Environmental > Terrestrial > Soil > Wetlands > Peat | place: Sweden: Abisko, Stordalen...
CACCTGATCGACCTGGTACTTGGCACGTGCCGCGAGCGTCGGACCCATCGCGGCGGCGTAGTTGCCGCCGGTCTTGACCATGCCGAGATGCGCCGCGCTACGCGTGTTCTGGTCGTCGACGAGAATACGCAGGGGTTTCATGCCGCCCGTGAAATAGTCCCAGACGGGACTTGCGAGCACGAGCAGCGAGGCTTCGGCGGGCGGCGTGGCAGCGGCGCCGATGTTCGCCGTCGTACCGAATAAAATCGGCCGCAGGTAGAGCGCACCGGGGGCCTCCGGAACGGCCTCGCGGCAGCGCTCGATCACCGCCTTGACCATCGCCGCGAGCTGCGCCGCATCGGGTTCCGGCAAAACGAGCTGTCGCGCGCTCTGGCGCATGCGGGCGATGTGCTTGTCCATGCGGAAAACGTGCACGGAGCCGTCCTTCCGCCGAAACGCCTTGAATCCCTCGAAGCAGGTGCTCGCGTAATGCAAGACGTGGGCCGCGGGGGACAGCTCGATGGGTCCGACGGGTTTGAGCGCGAACTCGCCCCAGGCGCCGCCTTGATAGGCGGCAACGGCCATATGAGAAGTGAGCACGGTGCCGAACGCGGGACGGTGGGGAGAAACGGTCATGGAGATCTGCCTGGAAGAAGGATGCTGACCGGGGAGTTTAGGGCAAGAGTACCGTTGCGCCAATCGTGCGGCGCCCCGTGAGTTCGCGGTGCGCTTCAGCCGCATCCTTGAGTGCCACGCGGGCGCCTACGTGGCTCTTCACCTCACCCCGCTGCAGACGGGCAAACAAGTCGGCCGCGCGGCTCTCGAGTTCGGTGCGCGCGGCGATGAAGTCGAACAGCGTGGGCCGGCTCGCGAACAGCGAGCCGCCGGCCGCGAGATCGGCGATCTTGAAATCGACGATGGGGCCCGACGATTGGCCGAAACTTACGAACATTCCGCGTTTTTTCAGGCACTTGAGAGATCCGCGCCAGGTATCGTGGCCGACCGAATCGTAGACCACGTCGCAGCCTCTGCCGCCCGTGATCGCGGCGACTCCCGCGACGAAGTCCGTGGCCCGATAGTCGATGAGGTGCGCAAAACCGTGCGCCCGCGCCACCTCGAGTTTCTCCGGTGATCCCGCGGTACCGATGACTTCGGCCCCGAGCGCCTTGAGCCACTGACCGAGCAGCAGTCCGACACCGCCCGCTGCGGCGTGGACGAGAACCCGATCGCCGGCCTTGACGGGATAGCAGCTCGTCACCAGAAACTGCGCCGTCAGGCCCTTGAGCAGGATCGAAGCGGCGACTTCGAACGACACCGCCTCAGGCAGCGCCACGACGCGGTCGGCAGGGACGACGCGCCGCTCGCGGTAGGCGCCAAGCGGCATTGTGTAGGCGACCCGATCGCCGCGCGCGAACCCCGTGACGTCAGGCCCGACCGCCTCGACGACGCCGGCCGCCTCGCTGCCGAGAATCAGCGGCGTGATCGGCCACGCATAGGACCCGGCACGAAAATACGTGTCGATGAAGTTGACGCCCACCGCACGCTGCGCGATGAGCACCTCTCCGCGGCCCGGGTCGCCGGTCTCGACGGCTGCCCACTCCATCACTTCGGGTCCACCCGCCGTGCGCACCACGATTGCCATGTCGGTCATCTCTTGTCTCCTGCCCGCAGGTCCGCTCTTGCACCCAAGTTCGCCGCGTAACGACGGATGCGCACCGCCGCCTCGCGCAGGCGCGCAAGGTCGGTCCCGAAAAAGATCCGCACGAAGCCGCGCGTGTCCGCGCCGAAGGCGCCGCCATCGAGCACCGAGACGCGCTCGGATTCATACAATCCGCGCATGAAATCATACCCGCTGAGTCCGGTCGCCCGCACGTCGACGAGCATGAACATGCCGGCATCCGGCACGCAGCACGCAAGTCCCGGAACATCGCGTAACCCGGCCAACAGTAGGTCGCGGCGCGACGCGCAGAACTCGCGCATCGAGGCTTCCGCCGCGCGCGCCCCGCTCAAAGCCGTCAGCGCGGCCTCCTGAATGAACCCCGGCATACCGAACAGCATGCACATGATGAGCGCTTCGACGTGCGCAACGGCCGCGGGCGGTCCGACCAGCCAGCCGGCACGCCACCCGGTCATCGCATGCGATTTCGAGAGGCTGCTGATCGTGATGACCTGCTCGGGCAGGCGCGCCGCGAGTCCCGGCACGCAACCCGCCGGCGCGAGTCCGGCGTACACCTCATCGGCGACGACCCAGAGCGCGTGACGCCGCGCGAGCGTTTCGATGGCGGCAATCTCGGCCTCGTTCAAGACCACGCCGGAGGGGTTGTTGGGGCTCGCGAAGAAGATCGCACGTGTGCGCGCCGTCACGGCCGCGGCGAGCGCGCCCCCATCCAGCCGGAACCCCGCCGCCGCACGCGAGCGCACCCGCACGAGCCGTGCTCCCGAGACTTCGATGGTCGCCGGATACGTCGGATAGAGCGGTTCGAGCGCGATCACTTCGTCGCCCGGACCCGCAAGGCAGAGTGATGCGGCAAACAGCGCATTTTGCGCACCGGACAGATACGCCACGTTCCGCGCGGTCACGGGCTGGCCCGTGCGCTCGCCGTGTAAGGCCGCGATCGCTGCGCGAAGGGTCTCGCGCCCCGGCGCGGGTGCGTAGTGCGTGTCGCCCGCGCGCAGCGCCTCGATTGCGCGCGCGACGATCGGCTCGGGCGTATCGACCTCGGGATCGCCGACGCTCAGGAGGATCACATCCTCGCCGCGGCTCTCGGCGCCACGCGCCTCGTAATGCGTGCGCCAGGCATCGGCGCCATCGCCCCCGATGCGTGTGACCAGTTCAGAAAATTGCATGTGCGTAAGACTCCTCGTCAATGCGCGCCCCACGGGACTCGGCGCGCCCCTGGGACTCGCGCTCGCCGGCCGACATCCTACCCGCTCGCGCCTTGCGTCGCGTTGGGCGCGCTTGCATACTTTCGGCCGCGCACGCTGTCCCCCTTCCGGTTTACGCCCTCTTGCGGTTCTGCCAAAGGTTCCCATGTCGATCACGGTCGGACGCTTTCTCGTCGAACTGCTGCAGGCGAACGACATCGACACGGTGTTCGGCATTCCGGGCGTGCACACGCTCGAACTGTACCGAGGTCTCGCCGCCACGGACTTGCGCCACATTCTCGTGCGCCATGAGCAAGGCGCGGGATTCGCCGCCGACGGCTACGCGCGCATCAGTGGGCGCGCGGCGGTGGCGTTCGTGATTTCCGGTCCGGGGGTCACGAACATCCTCACTGCCGTCGCGCAAGCCCACTCCGACTCCGTACCGTTGCTGGTGATCGCGAGCACGCCGGCGCAAGCGAGCCTCGGCAAGCAATGGGGCGTGCTCCACGAACTCGCGAATCAGCGGGATCTTGCGGCCAACGTGTTCGGCGTGGCGCGCAGCGCAAGAACGGCGGCCGACGTGCGGGACCACTTGCGCGTATGTCTCGCCGCGTTGCGCGCGGGTCGGCCGCGACCCGCCTATCTCGAAATTCCCTTGGACTTGCTCGCCGAGCCCACGGACTTGCGTGCCGCACGGTTTGCCAGCCCGGCGTTCTCACCGCGTCCCGCACCTGCCCAGGTCGAGGCCGCGATCCGGCTGCTCGCGCGCGCCGAGCGACCGTTGATCATCACGGGCGGCGGCGCCCGCGGCGCAAGTGCCGAACTCGGCGAACTGGTCGACCTGCTGGATGCCTTCCTCGTGACGACCGCCGCCGGCAAGGGCGTGCTCGCGGAAGCTCACCCGGCGAACCTCGGCGCTTCGCTGCCCTACCCGCAGACTCAGGCGCTCGCGGCGAGCGCCGACGTCGTGCTCGCCGTGGGCACGGAGATCGCCGAGACCGACCTGTACACGGGCTTGCGCCTGCCGCTCGCAGGCCAGATGATTCGCATCGATATCGATGCGACAAAACTCGTCGACCACTACGGCGCCGACGTGGCCCTCTGGGGCGATGCGCGCGGCACGCTGCAGACGATCAACCGGGGCCTCGCCAGGCGCAGCGGTTGGCGCGCGGCGGTCGGCGGCGCGGCGGCCACCCGTGCCGCGATCGATGCATCCTTCTCGCCGGCCGCCCGGGTGCAGTCGAGCGTGATCGGCGCGATCCGCGGCGCGCTGCCTCCCGATGGCGTGGTGTTCAGCGACATGACGCAGATCGCCTATCTCGGCAACTATGCCTATCCGGTTGACGCACCGGGCCGGTGGTTTCATCCGTCGGGTTACGGCACGCTGGGTTTCGCGCTGCCGGCCGCGCTCGGTGCAACAATCGCGGCGCCGAGCCGCGCCGTGCTCGCACTCGTCGGCGATTTCGGCCTGCAGTTCACGCTGGGTGAACTCATGAGCGCCGTCGAACAGGGCGTGAGCCTGCCGATCGTCGTGTGGAACAACGGCGCGCTCGGCCAGATTCGCGACGACATGGTCGCGGCGGGCATTCCGCCGATCGGCGTCGTCGGCCGCAATCCGGATTTCCTCGCGCTTGCGGCAGCCTATGGCGCCGCCGGCATGCGCGTCCGCGATCTCGCCGCGTTGCGCGAAGGCATCGAGGGCGCTCTGGGCCGCAGCGGACCGACGCTCATTGAAATCGTGCCCACGGATTTTTCCACTACCGCAACCATGACCACCGCAACGACCACATCGAGGACTTCCGCATGAACCTGTCGCGCACGATTCTGCTCACCGCCGCCATCACGGCTCTCTCGGGGCCCGCGTGGTCCGCCGAAACCATCAAACTCGTCGAACGACCGATCAACGAAACCACCGTGGACTTGGGCGCAAAGGGCGACTCGGTCGGCGATCTGCTGACCTTCGCGAATCCGGTCTACGACGCCGCCAACAAGGCGCAGGTCGGCACCGACCAGGGCTATTGCGTGCGCGTCGCGGTCGGCAAGAGCTGGGAATGCATCTGGACGCTGATCTTGAAGAGCGGCCAGATCACGGTCGAAGGCCCTTTCATGGACGACGGGGATTCGACGTTCGCGGTCACGGGGGGCACCGGCAAGTACAGTGGCGCGAAGGGTTCGATGAAACTGCATCCACGCGATGCCACGCCGACCGGGTACGACTTTACCTACCTGTTGAAGTGATGCGCCCGACATGAGCTTCGGCACCGCCGAGAATGCCCGCGCGCGGCGCGACTTTCCCGCCCTGAACCAGGACGGCGCGGGACCCCCGCTCGCGTTCTTGGACGGCCCGGGAGGCACTCAGGTACCGCAGGCCGTCATCGATGCAATCGACGCGGTCTACCGGACCTGCAACGTCAATACACACGGTAAGTTTCCGCCGTCGCGGCGGGTCGACGCGCTCATGGACGAGGCACGGGCCGCCGTCGCCGAATTCCTGGGTGCGGCGGACGGCAGCTCGATTTCCTTCGGGCAGAACATGACGTCGCTCAACTTCGCGCTCTCCGCCGCGATCGGGCGCGGGCTCGAGGCCGGCGACGAGATCCTGATCACCCAGCTCGATCACGAGGCTAACCGCAGCCCCTGGTCGAGACTCGTCGAGCGCGGGGTCGTGGTGCGCGAAGTGCGCCTGCTCGCCTCCGGCGAGCTCGATACCGGCAACCTGGCCGAACTTCTCGGCCCGCGCACCAAGCTGCTCGCGATCGGCGGCTCCTCGAACGCGCTCGGGACCGTCAATGATCTCGCGCTCGCGCGCCGGCTGACGCACGCCGTGGGCGCGTTGCTCGTGGTCGACGCCGTGCATTACGCACCGCATTTCCCGATCGACGTCCGTGCACTCGGCGTCGACTTCCTGCTGTGCTCCGCGTACAAGTTCTACGGTCCGCACGTCGGCATCCTTTACTCGGCTCCGGGGGCGCTCGCCCGGCTCGCGACCGACCGGCTCAGCACGCAGGATCCCGCGCCCCCCTACCGCATCGAGACCGGCACGTTGAATCATGCGGCGATCGCGGGCGTGCGGGCGGCGATCGACTTTATCGCGACCTGGGGCGAGGGCACGGGCTTGCGCGAGCGGCTCGTCACGGCGATGAGCGGCATCGGCGCGTACGAGCACGAGCTTGCACGGTATTTGCACGGCGCCCTCGCCGCGCTGCCCGGGGTTCGCATCTGGGGACCCGGATTCTCGAACCGCGCCCGCGCCCCGACGGTGTCGATCACCCTGGAGCGCCACACGCCCGGCGAGGCGGCGGCGGCGCTTGGCGAACAAGGCCTCTGTGTGTGGGACGGCGATTTCTATGCGGCGAGGGCCGTCGAGGTCCTCGGTCTCAGCGGGCGCGGCGGCCTTTTGCGAACCGGCATTTCTCTCTACACGACGCGCGCGGAGATCGACCGGCTGCTCGCGGGCATCCAGCGGCTTGCCGGATAAATCTCACACACGGTCGATCTGGCCATCCATTTTCGCCCATCGCATCGCAGCGCATGCTGAAGCAGGACTTTCTCCCAGGACGAGAGATCGATGCGGCTCAGCAAGTTTGGGTATTACTCGGATTATCTTGTCTATCCCGTCGTCATCGGCGCATTGGTGACGGCGGGGTTCGAAACCGGCTCGCGATCGCAACTGGAGGAATGGCCCCTCACCGCCTTTTTGGGCCTCCTGCTGTGGTCGCTAATGGAATATGTGCTGCATCGCATCGTTCTGCACGGCAAGAACTTTTTCTCCCCGATGCATGGAGTGCATCATGCGGAACCGCTTGCCTTGGTCGGCACTCCGACTTGGATGAGCGTCGGGATTCTCATGCTCGCGATCTTCGCGCCCGCCTGTTGGCTCATCGGTCTGCCGCTCGCCACGGGCCTGACGGCCGGCGTGATGCTGGGTTATGTCTGGTATGGGCTCGTGCACCATGTGATCCACCACTGGCGGCCCAAACCGGAGCAAACCTATTTCAAGGCGCTGCGCGCACGCCACCTCCGCCACCACTATTCGCCCAACGCGGGCAATTTCGGGGTGACGACCGCACTGTGGGACCATGTGTTCGGGACGGTCATTCGCCTGGCGCACGCCAAGGCGGCCTGAATCCGGCTCGCTTTGCCAGGGAACTCCGCGAATCCCAGCGGTCCAATCGGGTGTGAGAGCCATGAACCCCGTTGGGTCGCGCCAAATCCGCCGCAGTGCGTCATGGTTGAATTGTCCGGTTTCGCCCATACTTCCCCCCTGTCGAGAAAATCGACCTATTGGGAGTTTTTCATGACCAAAAAGCCTTTGGCCTTGATGTTGATGACGTTCGCCGTTGCGTTCACGGCACCCGTGTTTGCGGACAACGATCCGACCGTGCAGCAAATTTACGATGCAGCGAAAGCCGGGAATTTGACCCAGGCCCAGACGATGGTCGATCAGGTCTTGAAGGATCACCCGCAAAGTGCCAAGGCGCACTACATCGCGGCTGAAATCTATTATCGACAGCATAATCTCAATGCCGCTCGCGGCGAACTCGCCAAGGCGGAGGCGATCGACCCGAACGACTCGTTTGCCAAGCCGGCGGCCGTCGAAGAGCTCAAGTCGGCACTCGCCAGCAGCGGATCGAGCCGTAGCAATGCCTTTGCTCCGACGGTCATACGCGAGCGCGAGACTCGGTCGTCCTTCCCTGTCGTGACCATCCTGGTCCTGGTGGGCGCGATCGGGCTGTTGTGGATGGTGTTTCGTCGCCGCCCGGTGCAAACCTACGGCGCGGGGTATGCCGGTAGCGGCCCGCTCGGCGGTGCCCCCGGTCCTTATGGTGGGTCCACCGGCTATGGCGGTCCAGGCGCAATGCCCATGGGCGGCGGCGGCATCGGCTCGTCGATCGCGGGCGGCCTGGCTTCCGGGCTCGCCGTGGGTGCGGGCGTGGTGGCGGGCGAAGAACTCGCGCACCACTTCTTGGATGGCGATCGACGCGATGGCGTCATCCCCACGGCGGCTGCAGCCCCGGTCGAGACGCCGCAGGACGAGGACATGGGCGGCTCGGACTTTGGCGTCAACCAGCCGGATTCCTGGGGTGATTCCTCGGGCGGCGGAGATTTCGGCAGCAGCGGCGGCGACGACTGGAGCTGATGCCGGGCTGCAGGCGGCCGTAGGAGCGGGCGCGACGGCTCGGCGTGGCAGCGATGCATGTCCTTCGACGTCGATGACAAGCCCGTTGCAGGCGATCTGCAACGGGCTTGTTCGTTGCCGAGGCCGCGATTTCCAGCGATGCTCGGGCAGCTGGCGGACATTGCCGCCGCGGTATAACCTGAGTTATACTCGGGGTCATGAAAACGGCCATCTCTCTGCCGGATTCGATTTTTGAGGAGGCCGAACGACTCGCCGAGATGCGCGGCTGGTCTCGCAGTGAGTTGTATGCAAATGCCTTGTCCGCCTACTTGGACCGCGAAAGATATGAGGGTGTCCGCGAAAGGCTGGATGCCGTATACGCCGGCGACGCTTCTGACTCCGCCGTCGATCCATTGCTCGATGACGCACAGACCCAGACCATCCCGGACGAGAAGTGGTGATGCGGCGCGGTGAAATCTGGTGGGCATCGCTTGGCGAACCACGCGGTTCGGGCCCAGGCTTTCGCAGACCGGTGCTGGTGGTCCAATCGAACGACTTCAACGAAAGCGCAATCCGCTCGTCGATTTGTGCCGCCATCAGCTCTAACCTGCGATTGGCGGAGGCGCCCGGTAACGTCCGAATCGCTCCGCATGCGAGCGGTCTTCCGCAAGACTCCGTCGTCAACGTGTCTCAGCTGATTACGCTCGACAAGCGCATCCTGACCGAAAGGGTCGGTCGTCTTGCGGCTGAATCATTCCGAGACGTCGAAGCGGGAATCAAGCTGGTGCTCGCCCTGTAGACCGGCGCTCACCCCTCGATCGTCTTACGTACCGCCTCGTGCAGGGCCTCCAAGCCGAACGACACGTCGCACAGCACGCCGTTTACGAAAAAGCTCGGCGTCGCCCGCAAATGGGACCGCCGGCCACCGGCTTCACTCTCGCGGACTTTCTGCAAATAGATGTGATCGGCCATCTCCGCCGCATAGCGCACGGGCTCGACGCCGACCGCGGCCGCGTAGGTCGCGAGGTCCTTGTCGTGCAGGTGCGTCTGGTGTTCGAACAACAGGTCGTGCATGGGCCAGAACTTGCCCTGGGACGCCGCGGCTTCGGCCGCTTCGGCGGCGCGCAGCGCATGGGGATGGGCGTCCTCGATCGGAAAATGCCGATAGATGAACCGCAAGCGGTTCGGATAGCGCTCGAGCAACAGGCTTGCGACGGGCGCCGCGAGCTTGCAGCTGGGACATTCGAAGTCACCGTACTCGAGGACGGTCACATGCGCATGTTCGGAACCGCGCACGTGATCCTGAGGCTGAGGAGGCACCGCAAGAGTCACCGCAGGCCGTGGCGTCGTCATGAGCGGCCCCTCCGTCAGGTCAGGATGATCTTCGGCTTGTCGCCGAGGCCTTCGACGATCAGCTTGTTGACGCGGCGGACGTAGCTGGCCGGATCCTCGAGCTCCGCACCCTCGGCGAGCAGGGCCTGATCGAACAGGATGGTCGCGAGATCGGCGAAAGCAGTCTCGTCGGCCGTGCCTTTGAGGCGTTCGATCAGGGCATGCTTCGGGTTGATCTCGAGCACGGGCAAGGACGCGAACGGATTGCTCTGGCCGGCTTGCTTGAGGATTCGACCCATGCGCAGCGACACACCGTACTGCGCGGCCACGAGCACCGCCGGGGATTCAGTGAGTCGCGAAGAGACGCGCGCGCTTTCGATCTTGCCCGCGAGGACCTTCCCGAGACGCTCCAGGCTCGGCTGGTAGTCGGTTTCGGCGGCTTCCTGATCCGGCGTCTTGATCGCCGAGGCGACGTCTGCCGCGGCACTGGCGGCGCTCGCGAGCTGCTTGCCCTCGAACTCGAACAGGTGATTGGTGACCCACTCGTCGATCCGGTCCGTGAGCAGGAGAACCTCGATGCCCTTGGCGCGTAACCCCTCGAGATGGGGACTATTGCGTGCGGCCGAGAGGGTGTCGGCGGTCAGGAAGTAAATGGATTTCTGGTCGCTCAGCATGCGCTTGACGTACTCGCCGAGCGTCACCGTGGGCGCCTCGCCCTCCTGGGCCGTCGAATGAAAACGCAGCAGCGCGGCGATGCGCGCACGCTGGCCGGCATCGTCGATGATGCCTTCCTTCAGCACGACGCCGAAGGTCTTCCAGAATTCCGCATACTCCTCGGGCTTGCCCGTCGAGAGTTCCTCGAGCATGTCGAGCGTGCGCTTGACGAGCGCGGACTTGATCTTCTCGACCGTGCGGTTGTTCTGCAGCAGCTCGCGCGAGACGTTGAGCGGCAGGTCCGAGGAATCGACGAGTCCGCGCATGAAGCGCAGCCAGGGCGGCACGAGCTCGGCGGCCTTGTCCATGATGAACACGCGCTTCACGTAGAGCTGCACGCCGCCGCGCTGCTCGCGCTCGAACAGGTCGAACGGCGCCCGCTTCGGCAGGTACAGCAGCGAGGTGTACTCAATGTTGCCCTCGACGCGATTGTGCGCCCAGCAGCGCGCATCGTCCGAGTCGTGCGTCAAATGCTTGTAAAACGCCTGGTAATCCTCGTCCTTGAGCTCCGCCTTCGAGCGCGTCCAAAAGGCCTGCGCCTGGTTCAGCCGCTCCTCGGTGTCGCCCGTCTTGAGCACGATCGGCAGGCTCAGGTGATCCGAGTAGCGCCGCACGAGTTGCTTGAGCCGCGCCTCCTCGAGGAATTCCCTGTCCTCGTCGCGAAGATGAAGAACCACCTCCGTGCCGCGGTCGGCCTTGTCACTCGGCTGGATCTCGTAAGCGCCCTCGCCGTCGGAATCCCAGCGCACGCCCTCTTCACTCAGGTCGCCGAGGCGCTTCGAGAGGACGGTCACACGGTCTGCGACGATGAAAGCGGAATAGAAGCCGACCCCGAATTGCCCGATGAGCTGCGCATCCTTGGCCGAGTCGCCGCTCAAGGTCTCCAAGAACTTCTTGGTGCCCGAGCGTGCGATGGTTCCCAGGTTGTCGATGACCTCGGCGCGGCTCATGCCGATCCCGTTGTCC
>Ga0302157_10007486_pt1 | contig 10967 bp, 10 predicted proteins | sample I_Bog_N3_3_FD_193502 | JGI IMG/M metagenome (GOLD analysis project Ga0302157, IMG submission 193502) | Peat permafrost microbial communities from Stordalen Mire near Abisko, Sweden - I_Bog_N3_3 | ecosystem: Environmental > Terrestrial > Soil > Wetlands > Peat | place: Sweden: Abisko, Stordalen...
CTCCCTTGCTTCGCAATTGCGCAAGCATTGCATCGAGGTCCTGAACCCGGAAGTTCAGCATGGTCTGTTGGGAGTGGGACCCGAAGTAGTCGGTCCCGGACTCGAACGTCGCGAACACCGTCAGCCCTGGTCCCTGACGCCACACGCCGTTGTCATCAGCATCGATCCCCAGGCAGTCTCGGTACCACGCCCCGAGGGCCACCGGGTCGGCGGCCCGCAAGAAGTACCCACCGATTCCAACCACACGTTCCATATCCATATCGTGGCACGACTCACCCGAGCATGTTCAACTCGATCTCAACGAGGTGGGTGGCTGGTCGTGTCGGTGTGGAACTCGAAGAATGCGTGTGATCGCTTCGTGGGCGAGCTGCTCATACGCGAGTGCGACCGTCCTGACTTTCCCATTCGTCAGTTCGTGACGATGGTTGCCGCGAGGGCGATCCGGTGGTCCTTGGACCATGGCGGTCCCAACACATTCCTGGGTCCGTGGAGAATCTCCTTGGCTCGAGATCCCAGAATGGCGACCGCATCGGATTCGACAGTCTTGGCATCGTAGGTGCGAACATCCCAGCCATGGTGTGCGGCGACTTCTGCAAGGACGTGGCAGTACATGACCGAATCGGCGCGGCTCTCGTAAGGCGGCCGGCGCTGCGTGGCTATGTCTTGGGGAAAAGTCGGCGGCCATCCGCGAATGGCCAGCGAGGTGATTGGATCAGGGAGCGCGGTCACCAGTTCTTCCAAGGATGCGCCCGTCATTCTCACGACCGACTGGCGGACGTCCGCGACCAATTCGGCCAAGGTTGCGTCATCGGGCGGTTCGCCCGAACCGTGCATCTCGTGGGTACCGCCCTCATGGTGGATCGGTGCCACGGGCAGCCCAGGCTCGATCAGGGTGATGTTCCTCCGGTCGACGACCTGGCAGTCCGGCGTGGCTGTGACTGCCACGGCCCAGCCAAAGTGATGAGCAATGCCGACTCGCATCCCTCACATCGTGCCACTGGCTGGGGACGGGAGGTATCCCCCACATGCTGCCGGGTACTCGTGGGCGACCGTGCCCGACCGGTCCACCGGAGGCTGCCTGCCGAACCCAACGGCATTCCGGCACGTGCGCTGGTTCCCAGGTGCTTCACAGCCAGCATTTCCCACTACGGTCGTCATCATGTCCAGCCACCGAGTCGCTCGGAAACCGGAGAGGACCAGAGCGAGATTTCAGCTCACGTCGCTGTTGGTGGCTGGGATGGCGTCGCTCGTCGTCGTCACCTGGCTTTCCTCTCCCGCATCGGCGGCGTCGACCACCACCACGACCGCTCCGGTCACGCAGATCGATCCGGCCGGGACCGTCTGGCTGTGCCGTCCCGGCCTTGCCGACAATCCATGTGACGGAAGCATGACGACGACGTCGGTGACGGCGAAGGGCACGCGGACGGTGCAGACGGATGCCGTCAGCACCACCCACAGATACGACTGCTTCTACCTGTACCCGACGGCGAGCAACGAGTCCTCGATCAATTCGGATCTCACCGTGCAGCCCACCGAGACCTCGATCGCCATGGACCAGGCGTCCCGATTCTCCAAGGTGTGCAACGTGTGGGCACCGATGTACCGACAGATCACGGTGAGCGGGCTGTCGGTGGCCAACAGCACTGATCCCGGGGCCTACACGGTGGCCTATGACAGTGTGCTGGCCGACTGGACTGACTTCATCACCCACTACGACAACGGCCACCCGATCATCTTCATCGGGCACTCACAGGGTTCGGTCATGCTCATCAAACTCCTGCAGGCTCAGGTGGACGCGAACCCGACGATCAGGAGGCTGATGGTGGCGGCCATCATCGCCGGGGGCAATGTCACCGTACCCACCGGCAAGACCGTCGGAGCCACGTTCCAGCACCTGCCGCTCTGTGCGTCGTCCGACGAGAGTGGGTGTGTCATCGCCTACTCCTCATTCCCGTCAGAGCCGCCGCCTGATGCCAACTTCGGCCGACCCGGGCAGGGCATCAGCCTGAATACCGGACAGACGGCCACCACCGGGGTGCAGGTGGCGTGCGTCAATCCCGCCGACGTGGGTGGCGGAGGCACTGCCGCTCTCAAGACGTACTGGCCCGTGGCTGCGCCCCTCCCGATCCCGTCCATGGCACCCACCGGAGCTGCGATCTCCACGCCGTGGCTCTACTACCCGGGGCAGTACACAGGGACGTGTGAAAGTGCAGGCGGGGCCACCTGGCTCCAGGTGACCGATACGGCGAAGAAGGGCGACACCCGGCCGGTGGTCACGGAGATCGCCGGGCCGACCTGGGGCTACCACTTCCAGGACATCAACCTGGGCCTCGGGAATCTCGTCGTCGATGTCCACAATGCGGAGGCGGCCTACCGCTCGTCGTCCCACTGAGCCGGACCCGGACTGCCCCCGAACTCCGGCGCTGCACCGGAATCGCTTCCGGTCCGGTCCGGTCCGGTCAGGTGTCGGCGAGCCGGGGCGGGAAGCCACCCTTGCTCAGCGGACCCCATCGTTCGAGTGCCACCCGGATCACTACCTTGCCCTGGTCAACCATGGCCTGACGGTATTCGTCCCAATCAGGATGCTCACCGCTGATGGAACGGAAGTAGGTCACCAGACCTTCCATCGCCTCGGGAAGATCAACCACCGTGCCTGTCCCGGAAACCTGGACCCACTCGCCCCCGAAGTCATCCGAGAGCACGCACACTGCCGCCTGAGGGCGCCGTCGTAGATTGCGCACCTTGGCCCGGTCCGGATAGCTGGCAACCAGAATCGCCCCCTCCGGGCTGAGACCCATGGTGACCGGGGACATCTGGGGGCTTCCATCGCCTCGTTGCGTGCTGAGGATGGCGCGGTGCCGAGGTCGGATGAACGCTTCCAAACCGGCGCGGTCAACGGGCGCGTCCGAGGCGATGGGGCGAGCCATCCGAGGACCGTACCATCGGGCAGAATCCTGTCTCCGAGTCGATCGGCCGCGAACAACAGGCCCCCGAGCTCCGTGCCCTTCAGGAGTGTGACCCCTGAGCTGGACTTTCCTTGGTGGGCCGTGCGGGACTTGAACCCACGACCCCTTGCGTGTCATGCAAGTGCGCTACCAACTGCGCCAACGGCCCGTAGCGGGCGACGTTACCATCCAACCCGGTTCTGACCGCAGCCGGTGGGCAGACACCGCGGACTCCCCGACCCATCGAGGTCACGGGGTCGAGGTGGCGACCTCGGGCGTGGTCCGCTCGATGGCTCCCCAACCTCCGAACTCCTCGTGGCGTCGGAGCTGGGCCCGGTGGCCACCCCGCAGGCCGAAGAGCCGCTTGGCCAGCAGGAGGTAGACCAGGATGGCCACGTTGATGATCAGGGTCAGGACCTTGAACACGCTGACCCCGATGGACAGCTCGTAGATCTCGATGGGAATCAGCACGGCGGTGGCCACCAGGGTCAGGTACTCGGCCCACCGCTTGCTCATCCACAGCCCGACCATCTCCGAGGCCTCGAGGGCGGCATAGGCCAGCACCAGGAAGCCCAGCTGGACCAGCCGGGCCGGTGTGTACTTGAACGCCCGGCCTAGGTAGCCGAGCACCCCCCGAACCTGAGCCTCGCCGGGCGTCGTCCCCGACAGGTCACTCATGATGTTCTCGTAATCGCGGTGGAGCGTGGCGTCGTGGCGGGCGAACGTGAACAACACGATGGCCAGGACGGTCAGGACGATCACATGGATCGCCCGGTCGACGGCGATGAGCCGGAGGACATAGCGGTCCCTGAGGAGCGGCCCGCGCACGGGAAGCTCGATCTCGTCCCGAGCGGGCATCCGCTCCCGTGTCGGCTGTGCCGGGGGGTCATCGGCCACCCACGCATCACACCGCAGGCACCGGTACCACCGGACGCCGTCGCGCTCACGGACCACCATCCCGTCGGCCGGCACGATCTCCGCCACGTCGGTGCCCACCAGGGCGTGACCCTTCCAGGCGCAGGTGACCAACTCGTAGAAATTGTCAGGGCGCCGCTTCTTGCGCACCCGTGCAGACTAGGCGCCGGCTTGGCTGCCGGCTGGACGGTACCGGTCGTGCCCGGATGAAGGGCACCCGTTGAGGCGGGGCCTGCTCACCCGGTGGACCGTGGGCCGACGGCCCCCTGGGTGCCGCCCCGCTTCGAGTCCCGCAGGTCGGACTCCACGTCGCGCATCTCGTCGTCGGAGGCCTCCTCGAGCAGGATGAGACCCGATTCGGCCTCGGGTGTCGCCCGGAGGAGTTCGTCCAGCTTCCGCTGGGTGGCCGCCTGTTCGCGGCTCTGGGTGTGTTGGATGACGAAGAGCATCATGAGGGTGATCGAGGACGTCCCCGTCTCGAATCCGATCAGCCAGCCCGACGAGAACCGCACCAGGGCACCGACCACGATCGCCGCCACCAGGATGACAGCCACCACCAGCGCAGCCCAGGGCAGGGTGCTGTAGTGGTCGATCCGGTACAGCCACCGGCTGGCGGAGGAACGCTGGCGTGTCCGGGGGATCATCCGGTCCTGCTGGGCCCACGACCGCCACCGCGAGCGTGGGCCCTGCTCCGATTCAGCCACCATCGTGCCGACCCCGGAGGGAGCACCCCCGCCGGGCGCGTGTCACGACGATCCCCATGGCTCCTCCCCTACCCCGAACCGGGAGTGGTCAACCAGGGAACTTGGAGGCGGCGGGCGGAATCGAACCGCCGTACGGGGCTTTGCAGGCCCCTGCCTAAACCACTCGGCCACGCCGCCGCGGCGTCCGGCGATCCTAACCGTTCCGGGGGTGCTTGAATCTCTGTCATGCGCATCGGCATCATCGCCCCACCCTGGACCCCGATCCCCCCCCTGCTGTACGGGGGCATCGAGCTCGTCGTGGACCAGCTGGCACGGGGTCTGGACAAGGCCGGCCACGAGGTCCTCCTGTTCGCCACGGGCGACTCGACCTGTCCCGTGCCCACCCAGTGGGTGCTGCCCGCTGCCGAGGGCCTGCGGATCGGGATGGTCGTCCCCGAGCTCCGCCACGTGATCCACGCCTACGAGGCCGTGGCCGAGTGCGACGTCGTCCACGATCACACCGTCATGGGTCCCTTCTACTCCGAGCGCCTGCCCCATCTCCCGGTAGCCACCACCATCCACGGACCCTTCAACGAGGAGCTGAGCGACCTGTACCGCGTCAACGCCCACCGGGTGCCCATCGTGGCCATCTCGCACGCCCAGCGGCGGGCGGCCGTGGACATCCCGGTGGCCCGGGTCATCCACCACGGCGTGGACGCATCGCTCTTTCCGGTGGGCGAGGGCACCGGCGACGAGAGGGGTCCCTACGTGCTCTTCCTGGGTCGTATGTCGGCCGACAAGGGCGCGCACCGGGCCATCGCCATCGCCCGCCAGGCCGGCATCCGCATCCTGTTGGCAGCCAAGATGCGCGAGCCCTGGGAGCTCCGCTACTTCCACGAGCAGGTGGAACCGCTCCTCGGAGACGACGCCCACTACCTCGGTGAGGTGTCCCACGAACGGAAGCTCGAGCTGCTGGCCGGCGCCTCGGCGTTGGTCTTCCCCATCCGGTGGAACGAGCCCTTCGGGATGGTGATGATCGAGGCCATGGCGTGCGGGACACCTGTGCTGGCCTTCCCCGAGGGGGCGGCACCCGAGGTGGTCGACGACGGCCGCACCGGGTTCCTGTGCGGGGACGAGGCCGCCATGGTCGACGCCATCGGACGGCTCCACGAGCTCAAGCGCAGTGACTGCCGGGCTGCCGTGGAGGGCTACTTCTCCACCGACCGGATGGTGGCCGAGCACATCGAGCTGTTCGAGTCGATGCTGGCCTGATCGGGTCCGGGCCGACCACGGGCGGGTCGCATCGCCCGACCTCGGCCGCAGAGGGCGACACCGGTCGGTCGGGCTACCTCAGCTTCTCCGGCGGAACACCAGCCTGGCGACGATGGCCACCAGCGCCACGATGAGCACGACCTTGATCACGAACCAGACCAGACCGGCGATGGCGCTGATGATGGCGATCGCCACGATGACGGCGATGATGCCGCCACCGACGATCAGGACCCCGTCGAAGACGCTCAGTCCCTTGCGCTCTTCTTCTGCCATGGCTCCACGGTAATCGTTGCGGCCCGTCGAACGGGGTCAGCCCCGGCCCCGGCCCGGCGGAGGGGCCCCGCCCGGGTGGGGCGGTGGTACGGTCCGCCCGTGTCCCTGCGCGCCCGCCGGCAGGCCCTCCTCGAGCGGCCCGACCTCCGAGGTGACGCGTTCTGCCGCGCCTACGCCACCGAGGCCGACGAGTGGCTCACCGACCTGTTCGATCGAGCCACCGACGGCGACGCGCGGGGAATCGCCCTCATCGCCGTGGGGGGCTACGGGCGGGGCGAGCTCTGTCCCTACAGCGACCTCGACGTGGTGCTGGTGCACAAGGGCCACCGGAACGTCTCGGCCACCGCCGACAAGATCTGGTACCCGGTGTGGGACGAGGGCATCTCACTCGACCACAGCGTCCGCAAGCCCTCCGAGGTACTGGCCATGGCGGCCGAGGACCTCCGCGTGGCCCTGGGCCTCCTCGACGCTCGGGTGGTGTGCGGCGACGACAAGGTGGCCGAGCCGGTCTTGACCGGCTCGCTGGAACGGTGGGTGAAGCAGAAGCCACCGTGGCTGGGTGTCCTGGGCGACCTGGTCGGCGAGCGGCACCGCTCCTTCGGCGACGTGGGCTTCCTCATCGAGCCCGACCTGAAGGAGTCCCACGGCGGCCTCCGTGACGTGGCGGCCCTGACCGCCATGATGCTGGCCGTGCCGGTGCTGGCCGACTACGTGGACACCGTGGCCATCGACAGTGCCCGTTCCGTCCTCACCGGCATCCGCGTCGAGCTCCACCGCCGGGCCGGCCGCGAGCAGAACCGGCTGCTGCTCCAGGAACAGGACCAGGTGGCCAAGGCGCTGGGCGACGCCGATTCGGACACCCTCATGCGGGCGGTGGCCACCGCCGGACGGACGGTGGCCTGGGAGGGCGACGACGCATGGCGGCGACGGGGTGCATGGTCGCGGGCCCAGGCCACCGGTCGCAGCCGCCGACGCTCGGGCCAGAAGGGACGCGACGGCAGCGCCGGGGTGCCCCCGGTCCAGCCTGTCCCGGGCGACCCGGGCATCGGGGTCACCGAGGACGAGGTGGTGGTGCTTCCCGATGCCGACGTCTCCGGCGATCCCTCCCTCTCCCTGCGCCTGGCCGCCGTCGCCGCCGAAAAGAACCTGCCCATCGCCCGCGCCGCACTCAACCTCCTCGGCCGGAAGGCCCAACCGCCCCCGACGCCGTGGAGTGATCCGCTCCGCGCCACGCTGGTGCGGCTCCTCGGCACCGGCCCACCGGCCATCGCCGCGCTGGAGGCACTCGACCAGCGCCAGCTGCTGGAGCGGTACCTGCCCGAGTGGGCGGCCGTCAGGAACAAGCCCCAGCGCAACCCGTACCACCGCTTCACCGTGGACCGTCACCTCCTCGAGGCCACGGCCAACGCCGCCACACTGGCCTACCGCGTCGGCCGTCCCGACCTGTTGCTGGTGGGCACCCTCCTCCACGACATCGGCAAGGGCTACCCGGGGGACCACACCGACGTGGGCATCGTCCTGGCCGGCGAGATGGCCACCCGCATGGGCTTCCCTCCCGAGGACGTGGCCACCCTGGTGACCATGGTGCGGCTCCACCTCCTGCTGCCCGACAGTGCCACCAAGCGCGACCTCGACGACCCGGCCACCGCCCAACGGGTGGCCGACGAGGTCGGAAACCGGGCCACCCTGGACCTGCTGGCCGCACTGGTCGAAGCGGACGGCCTGGCCACCGGTCCCTCGGCCTGGGGCGCCTGGAAGGCCGGTCTCATCGCCGACCTGGTCGAACGGACCCGGCGCCTCCTGGCCGGCGAGCCGGCGGCGCCACCGGTGCCCTGGATCACCGACGAGCTCCAGGTGATCATGGACACCGTCCGCGCCCACGGGGTTCCGGCCCTGTCCATCGCCGACCCCGTGGTCACCGTGGTGGCGCCGGACCGCTCGGGGCTGCTGGCCGAGGTGACCGGCGTCCTGGCCCTGCACGGCCTCAATGTGCGGACGGCGTCGGTGGCCGGCGACGACGGCGTGGCCGTGGAGATCTTCACCGTCGAGTCCTCCAAGGGCCGGTGGCCGGCGGTGGCCCAGCTCTCGGACGACCTGGTGGCGGTGATGAACGGGACGCTGTCGATCGAGACCCGGCTGGCCGAACGGGCCCGCACGTACCGGAAGGACCGCCGTGTCACCAGGCCCCAGCTGGTCTCGACGCAGGTCTCGGTGGACAACAACGCCTCGGCCAGTGCCACCGTCGTCGAGGTCAGGGCCGAGGATGTCGTCGGACAGCTCCACCGGATCACCCGGGCCCTGGTCGAGTGCGAGCTCGACGTGACCTCGGCCAAGGTCTCCACCTTCGGGGCGGCGGTGGTCGATGCCTTCTACGTCCGCGGCCCCGACGGCGAGAAGGTCACCGACGGCCAGGTCCTGGCCCGTCTGGACGAGGTCATCCGGGACCGGATCGGGCAGATCGAGGCCCACTGACGGGGTCGGGGACCGACGCCGATGGCCCCGCGCCCAAGAGGCCGCCGGGCCCGGGTCGGGCATGTGGTATCGAAAACGACCGATGAACTGGTAGATTTTCCTTGCAAGAGGGAGATTTATGCCGTCACCACACGCACACACGAAATCGACGCGGCCAAATCCCGGTCCCCGAGGCGGACGAGGGTGGCTCATTGCCATCACGGCGGGCGTGGTCGTCGTCGCCGGGGTGGGCTTCGCCGCGCTGGCTTCCCGGGGTGCCACATCGAAGGCATCGGCCAGCCCGACCACCACACCCGGCCAGGTCGGGAGCTCCTCCACCACCGCACCGCTGACCCTGGTGTCGGTCACCCCGGCGGCCGGCGCGACCCAGGTGCCGAGCGACGCCACCATCTCGGTCGACTTCTCCACGCCGATCAAGGCGGGTTCCCCCACCCCCACGCTGAGCCCAGCCGTGGCCGGCGCCTGGCAGCTCGTCACCCCTGAGACCTACGACTTCGTGGCCACCGCTCCCCTGGTGCCCTCCAGCACCGAGACGGTGTCCGTCCCCGGCGGCTCGGGCGGCGTCGTGAGCGTCGACGGCAAGACGCTGGCCTCCTCGGCCACGGCCCAGTTCACCGTGGCCGACGGCTCCACCCTGCGGCTGCAGCAGCTGCTGGCCCAGCTGGGTTACCTCCCCGTGGGCTTCACGCCCGCCGGCCCGTTGAGCGCTCCGCAGGAGGCCGCCGAGGCCCAGCAGGGCGCGTTCACGTGGAAGGCCGCCGAGCCGGCCGCACTGACCGATCAGTGGACGGTGGGCACGACCAATGTCATCACCACGGGCGCGGTCATGGCCTTCGAGTCCCAGCACGGACTGACCACCGACGGCCAGGCCGGACCGGCCGTGTGGCAGCAGCTCCTGACGGCGGCGGCGGCCGGCACGACCGACCCCAACCCCTACAACTACGTCTACGTGTCCCAGTCCCGCCCCGAGACGGCCACCGTCTACAGCAACGGGCAGGAGGTCTACTCCACCCTGGCCAACACCGGGGTGGCCGGCGCCAGCACCGAGCCGGGCACCTTCCCGGTCTACGAGCGGTTCGTGTCCACCACCATGCGCGGGACCAATCCCGACGGCTCGAAGTACGTCGACCCCGGCATCCCCTGGGTGAGCTACTTCAACGGCGGCGACGCGCTCCACGGGTTCGTCCGTGGCAGCTACGGGTTCCCCCAGAGTGACGGATGCGTGGAGATGCCCCCCTCGCATGCCGCGGTCGTCTTCCCACTGACGCCCATCGGTACGCTCGTCACCGTGTCGGCCTGACCGGATCCGGGCGCCGTCGGCCGCTCACTCGTCCCGCCGGCCACCGGCCGACGGGAAGTCGGGGATCCTCCGCTCTCGCACGGCGGCCACCCCTTCCTTGGCATCGGGACCGAGGAAGCCCAGCATCTCCAGGGCCAGCGACTCGCCGAACGCCGGCGTGGCCGACACCAGCCACTGGTTGAGCACCCGCTTGGTCCACTGCACGGCCGTCCTGCTGCCCAGGGCCAGCCGCGCGGCGACGGCCAGGGCTTCGTCAAGGACGTCCCCGTCGGGCACACACGCGGTGACCAGGCCGATGCGCTCCGCCTCCGGCCCGCTGACGAAGTCGGCGGTCATCAGGTAGTACTTGGCCTTGGCCATGCCGCACAGCAGGGGCCAGAGCACGGCGGCGTGGTCGCCGGCGGCGACGCCGAGCCGGGTATGGCCGTCTGACAGCCGGGCCGACTCGGCCATGATGCTGACATCGGCCAGGAGTGCCACGGCCAGCCCGGCGCCCACGGCCACCCCGTTCACCGCGGCCACGATCGGCTTCACCGAGGCCAACAGTTCGGCCACCACCGCGTTGGCGTCACGCCACTGCTCCACCACCAGATCGTGATCCGTGGTCATCTGCTCGACCATGGCGAGGTCCCCGCCGGCCGAGAACGCCCGGCCGGCCCCGGTGATCACCGACACGGCCACGGAGTCATCCGCGTCGACGACCCTCCAGACCTGGGAGAACTCGCGGTGAAGCCTGGGGTTGGCGGCGTTCAGCACATCGGGCCGGTCGATCGTGATGAGCAGGACCCCGGGCTGGGGCCGGGAGAACCGGAGGTGATCGAAGTCGTCGTAGGACGTGAACACCGGGATGGGGGGACGTACGGGTGGTCCGGTCGGGTCGGGCATCACACGATCATGGCGCGACACGGAGCTACGGACCCACTCCCACCCGCCGGACGAGCGGTCCCGCCACGGCTCCGGTGAGCACCGATTCGGCCGCAGTTCCAGGTCCCGAAAAAAACCACTTTAAGTGTGGAGTTGTGCACTCTAAGGGGTTATTGTGGCTTCCAAGGGAGTCTCACGTGAAGGACTTGGAAGATGGCCAGGAGACGCCGGTCCTCGGGAGGA
>Ga0302157_10007491_pt1 | contig 10964 bp, 13 predicted proteins | sample I_Bog_N3_3_FD_193502 | JGI IMG/M metagenome (GOLD analysis project Ga0302157, IMG submission 193502) | Peat permafrost microbial communities from Stordalen Mire near Abisko, Sweden - I_Bog_N3_3 | ecosystem: Environmental > Terrestrial > Soil > Wetlands > Peat | place: Sweden: Abisko, Stordalen...
GACATCGCCGTTGCCGTTTGATACAAGCAGCGTCCGGACAGAGCCGGCGGAAAGCACGGGCAGATTAGGGGCAAACGTCGCCTGGGCGGTACCGGGCCCGCTCGCCGCGAGCAAGACGGACATACTCACACCAAAAGCGGCCGCAAGCGTACGAATGGATCGACGGCGTGCACGTGACGGCAAACCGATAAAAGCCGTTTGTTTCCAAAGCATCCCGTTCTCCTCGCTACTGCGTGCAATTTTGGTAGTTATTTTCATTGCCCGCAAGGTTGTCGGTGTACAAGTAATAGTTGTTGCTTCCACCAAAGCCATAAACCTGAGGGTAATCGCAAACGAGCTCGGAATATGCGGAGTTGCCGGAGCAGTACTTAACGTACCCACCACCGTACTGCTGTATGGCGCTACATACGTTGTTGTTGGTGTAATCGATGGCGTAGTTGTTGGTGACCCAGTTGTCGCTACCCACCGCCGCTTCGCACGTGGAGCCAAAGCCGTCCGACGAGCAGTTGTAGTTTTGGTTTGTGGCGTTTGCTGCGGTGGCTGTCAAAGCAGCGGCAGCAGCGCCAGAGAGTGCAATCACCGATACGGCTAGCACGATTGGGAGAACCGACCGAAGTCGTTGGCGAAGCGACGACATCGCCGATTTTGGCAAAGTATCGCGATGAATCATTTAGAGTCCCTTACTCGGTTTTTTAGGGCGCAGCGTGACACGCAGTGTCGCCACGCCGTCGACAATCGGCGGATGACGAACGGCTTGTCTTGGAGCACACGCCGCATTGCAGTGTTGCCACGCGCATGAGTTTGATGCTCGCCGTTCCCGTGTCAAGGAACTACGACCGTGAACACGGCGACTGTGACACCTGGCGGGTGCGCGTTAGGGTCGAGGAGTCGAGCGAGCGGCTCATACGGCGAGGTATCGCGGTAGAAGTACACCCGGCCGACATACCGCCCGCGGCAGGCGGAAGCCAGGCGCACGGTCAGACTGAGGGTAGCCCCGGCGGCGATTGTCGCGTCGGTGTTGGTATCGAGTGGAGCAAGGCCGGGTTCGTTCGTGCACGGAGGCGTGCTCGGCTGGACGACATGTACGCCATATGCGCTTTGTGTGTTCGTGACCGCGACACGAGCCTTGAACGTGACGACGATGCCGGCGTCGCCGTGGTACGTCGCGCGGGCATGGCTAGCGATAAGTGCTTGGCTCGGCAGGTCTGTGGGAGCTTGGACGTACCCGACGAGCGCGCAGGAGCCTGGACGGCTCGATAACACGCTCTGAATTGCGCAGGTGCGCCCGTTTGTGTATGTCGCGTAAAGCGTAGGCGTGGCCGCAACGTCTCCGAGGGCACCAGCTTTACCGACCGTAGACCCAGGAGGGGCTGGGAGAACGACGAGGTACCCGCCGCTTGGTCCGCTGACTCTTTCTTCGACTCGGACTCCGCCAAACGTATAGCCAACGCTTCGGGCGGCTGGTCCGAGAAAGCCATAGTAGAGAACGCGCAGACTGTCCTGCGGACAGCGGACGGCCCAATCGTGCTCGCCAGGGAGATTGCAGTGCGGTCGCTGACTGATAGCCGCCGACTGCGCCGTATCGCCGCTGCTGGTAGTGAGCGGCGGTGAGCCCGTCAGGAAGAGGTGGCTATTGGCGTCTGGCGGCTCGCAGTCGACACCAATGCTCGAGGAGGGAAGTAGCGGATGAAAGCGCCCGTCATTTTTGAACGCGTAGTCGATTCCCAGAGCTCCTATTTGCCCATGACTGACTCGCCCAGTGACCGGACACGCAACCCCGCGCGTCGTCTCGAACACGCCCAACCCCCATGGGGGCCCGCCGGCGGGGTCGGGCACTCGTAACGCAAGCACTTCCATGCTGTCGCGCACCGGGCTTCCCCAGCCTATGCTGGAAGCCGGGGAGTGATCCGGCTGTGGCCCGATCGACGTCCCCATCGTAAGCAGACCGACGCCCGCAACAGCAGCAGCTGCGAAAACGGCCGCACCCACTCCGATCATCACGCTCACGCGTAACGAGCGAGCCGCAAGCCCTCCGAACCGTCGCTGCGGGCGGCGGCTAGACGGCCGGCTACAAGGGCTCACGACCTCGGAACTTGGGCTTGCGCCGAGGCGATCGGCAGCATCCCCGAGCAGTCGTTCTAGGTTGGGCAATACCGTCATCGGTAGTCCTCCAAGCGCTCCCTGAGGGTGGATAGTCCCCGGCTCACACGCTGACGCGCAACTAGCTCCGAGCACTCGAGGCGCTGAGCAACCGAGCGGTACGGAAGTCCTTCCAGCACCCGCGCCTCGAGAGCCTTACGCTGCGCGACTGGCAATTGCTCAAGAAAGGCGAGAGCCGACGTGTCACAGCTTGCTATCTCGTCTATCCGCTCAAGATCTTCGTCGTCCAAAATGAGCGGTTCGCGCATGCCGAGCCGGATCCGGGCATCGCGCTCCACGCGACGCGCTCGCAGACTTGCGCCGAGCACGTTTCGAGCGATCCCGAACAGCCACGGGGCGGCCGTTTCCAGATCTGGCCGATAGGAGGACGCACCCACAAGCGCTGCGGCGAATGTCTCGGCGCACAGGTCTGCCGCCACCTGCGCATCGCCTACCCGGCGCGCCAGATACGCTAGTACCGGCCGCTCGTAGCGAGCGTAAAACGCGCCGAACGCATCGCGGTCCCCCGCCGAACGGGCAAGCAGCTCAGCATCAGATGCCACGAGAGCAGGTCTCACAGACGTTTAATAGCTCTCCCCGAACGAAACGTGACAGGCTCTAGTGATCGCGCGGCAGCTGACGCTCGCGAGCCGGCCCGCGAACACACGACGACGAGCGCCGCGCAGCGACGGCCAGTCCTCGCCCAGCAACGCAGATGCCAGCAACGACCAGAAGCAACGGGGAAGGAGTTGCTGGAGTGGCTCTAGATCTCCCGACGTCGGGATATGCCGTTGCCGGGCCTTTTGCTCGGCCACAACCGAGCCGATGGCCCACTCGCCGCCGCACCGTGCGATTGCTCGCCTCTCGTTGCAGCGAACCGCCCCCTTCTCCTTCGGTACCCTCGCGGTTCCCGCCACCTTCGCTCAGTAGTGCGGACCATCCACGGTACGATCCGCGGCATGCCCGCCCGCCTGCACCCGGAGCGCAGAGGGCGTGCAACCGGTTGGCAAGCCGGCCACGCAGTGGGAGCAGCTGAAAGCCTCGCCTCACCGAGTCGGCCGCAACCCGCGGTCGCTCGCCGAAGGCTGCGACGTCGCCTTGTACCTCTCGTAGCGCTTGCCGCCGCTGGCGTGGCGGCTGTCTCGGGGTGTGGCTCGAGCGCGCTGATGACGCCGAACGCCTACGCCGACTGCTTGGCGTCGTCGCTGGCTGTGTCTGGCGGGCAGATCGACGGACTTTCGAGTGGACGGACTCCATGTCAGACGGCTGAGCGCGTCGTCGCCGCGGAGATTGCAAATCTCGCAGCCGGACTTGGCACCGGTGGCGGTCCCACAAGAGTCGATGGCTGGACCTGCCTGAGTTACGACGGGAACGAAGTGACTTGCACACGCGGGCACGCCACGGTCTACGCGCAGTTCAGCCTGTCCTAACACCCTGCTCGCCAACGTACTTGACGACATATGCGCCGGCGGCGGCACGATGGTCATCGCGCGAATCAAGCTTTGGCCCCTGCACCCCGCTGGTATCGAAAGGTCGCTTCTTCCTCCCGGCTCGGCCCTCGCCACCGGATCGCGACGGGTAGCCTCCGTCCGAACAGGCTGAGGACGTGATCGTGACTGCCAAACACCGACACGCCGCCACCGAGCCATCGCACGGATATCGGCTCTGACGCCGCACGCGAAACCCCCGTGATGAGGACGCGGACGCCACGGGCCTCGGTGCGCCATGAGACGTCTATGGCTAGGCCGACGTCGACAAGCGTCGCCGTCGGTACGCAGCTCACGAAGAGCGCTCCGAGCAGGCACACTTTCCTGCCGTTCGTGCTGGCGGTTACGTAGATGGTGCCGCCCGCACTCGGCGTCGTGCTTATCGCCACCGCGGTTTCTTCATCGACGCCAGCGCGCCGAACGATCGGTGATCGCCTGAGCGCGGTCGGCACGGATACGGGTCGGGTGGGGAACGTGGTCCCGAAGGCCTGCTGCAGCGCCGACACGGTCGTCGCTGCAGCCAGGCCCCGTGGTCCGGGTCCGCTGCGCTGACTGTAAGCCACGCCAGCGCATGCCAAAAGCACGCCAACCGTCGCTCCGACAAGACGCCATGGACGGCGTGTTGACGAATCCTGTGGCTCACGAACCAAGTGCATGCTATGTACCGGCGCCGCCGGTTACTGCCACGTCAGAGCTGCTTGCAAACGGATAGAACGTTACGTTCGTGTCGGGCGTGCAGTTGCCGGACCAGCACGCTGCTGTCCATGCTCCGTAGCCGCCGGTAGCGCAACTGTTGTATCCGCCATACCCGCTCGAGGTCGTGGCGTTCACGCAAGACACGCTCGAGCCCGAGGATCCAGGCTGATTGTTGTTAGCCCATAGATAGCCCCAACGGGCTCCCCACCCGTTGCCCGGGGGTGTCCCGCCGACCGGCGCAAAGGTGCAGCCGCCGCTTGTGTTGAGCCACCCTGCCTCGTTAGACGCGCTGCAGTTCCAGTATTGGCCAATCTCCCAGTCTCCTTTGACGCATCCCTGCCCGCTGCACGGGGACGCCTGTGCCGCAGGCAAAGCGCCCACCGCAAGCGCGGAGAGAGCGAGCACGACGATGAAGCAAGCGGCGGACGCCCAACGCACGGCGCTTCCGCGAGACCGCGATACGCTGCTCATATCTGTATCTCCGTAACGCAGGCCTCCACCCGTTACCGTGGCTCTTGGTGTGGGCGCCGGTTGAAAACTGTGCCATCTGCGCCGGTTGAAAAGTAGGCCACTTTGGCGCTGGGCCGGTGTTGTCCGGCCGGCCTTTGACCCTCGTTTGATCGGTTGCGATCGGCGAGGAGGAAGGATTGGTCGGCGTGGAGCAGTGGGCGGTGGTGCGGCGGATGCACCGGGTTGACGGGGTGTCGGCGCGGGAGATCAGTCGCCGGACGGGGCTGGCACGCGAGACGGTCGCGAGGATGTTGGCAGCGAGTGAGCCGCCGAGGTACCGGCGCGGGCCGGCCGGTTCGAAGCTTGATCCGTTCAGGGACTGGATCTGCGAGCAGCTTCAGGCGGAGCCGCGGATTCAGTCGCAGCGGTTGCGGGAGCTGGCGACGGAGATCGGCTATGAGGGTGGGAAGTCGATCTTCGACGACTTCGTGCGCGAGGTCCGCCCGAGGTTCCTGGTGGCGCGGACGTTTCAGCGAACTGTGTATCGGCCCGGGGAGCTGGTCCAGTGCGATTTGTGGGAGCCGAGCGAGCAGGTTCCGGTCGGTCATGGTCAGCGACGTCGTGGCTGGGTCGTGACCTGCGAGGTGTGCTGGTCGCGTGTGATCGCCGGCACGCTGGTGTTCAGCAAGGAAGCGCCGGACATCCTCTGGGGCCTGGCGCGCAACCTCGGTCGGCTCGGCGTGCTGCCTGAGAAGCTTGTTTGGGACCGCGAGTCGGCGATCGGTGCCGGTGGGCGCCCGACCGACGCGTTTGCCGCGTTCTGTGGCCAGCTCGAGGTCGGCTGGGTGATCCTCGAGGCGCGTGATCCCCAGGCGAAAGGGCTTCTGGAGCGTTCGCACCGGTTCATGCGTTCGAACTTTGAGCCGGGCCGTGTGTTCGCAAACCACCTCGACTATCAGGATCGCCTCGACGCCTGGACCGACAAGGTGAACCAGAGGGTGCATCGGACGGTGCGGGCGGTCCCGGCCCAGCGGCTCGTCGAGGAGAAGACGCGGATGCGCCCGCTGCCCGCACGGATGCCGGACACCGACCGCCGCACGGTTCTGCGGGTGCCAGCGCAACCACTGGTCCGGATCGATCGCAACGACTACTCGATCAACCCCGCTTTCGCCGGGCGCAGGGTCGAGGTCCGCGTCTCGCAGAGCGAGATCACCTCCGTCGTGCTCGACACCGGCGAGCTCGCCTGCCGTCATCGCCGCGTGTTCGCCGGCGGACTGACCCTGGTCGATCCGGCGCACCAGACCCAGCTCGAGCGACAGCGCCACGAGCGCCGAGGGCGCCACCAGGTCGATGTCGAGGTCCGTCCGTTGGCCCGCTATGACGAGCTGATCCCGGCATGACCAAGCAAGCAGAGCTCTCCCACCTGTTCCGCTCACTGAAGGCGCCCGCGGCAGCGCACGCGCTGCCCGTCCTCGCCGAGCGGGCCCGCGAAGAAGCCTGGAGCTATGAGCGCTTCGCCGAAGCGCTGCTCTCAACCGAGGTCTCAGCTCGCGACAGCCACGGCGGCGAGGGCCGCATCAAGACCGCCCGCTTCCCATCGCGCAAAACGCTGGAGGAGTTCGACTTCACCTTCCAACGCAGCGTGAAGAAGACCGTGATCGAGCACCTCGGGCAGCTCGACTTCCTGCACGGCCGCGAGAACGTGATCCTGCTCGGCCCACCCGGCACCGGCAAAACCCACATCGCCACAGCGCTCGGCATCCGGGCCTGCCTCGCCGGTCAACGCGTGCTGTTCGCAACCGCAACCCAGTGGGTCGCCCGGCTCGGAGAAGCCAAACGCCAAGGCGGCCTGGAAGCCGAACTGCGACGCCTCTCGTTCATCCCGCTGATCATCGTCGACGAGATCGGCTACATCCCGTTCGACCCCGAAGCCGCAAACCTCATGTTCAGCCTCGTCAGCAACCGCTACGAACGCGCCTCAATGATCGTCACCTCAAACAAGCCATTCTCAGCCTGGGGCGAGATCTTCGGCGACGACATGGCCGCCACCGCGATGATCGACCGGCTCATCCACCACGCCGAAATCCTCAGCCTCAAAGGCGACAGCTACCGGCTACGCGGCAAAGACCTCGACGCCCGCCCCGCACACCCCACCGACCTCGCCTGACCCCCGCCAGGCGAGCGCGCCGCCGGCATTTCGCTCCGCTCGCCTACGGCTCGCTGCGCAAAACGCCGGCGCAGCAACCCTCAAGTGGCCTAGTTTTCAACCGGCACAACTGGCCTAGATTTCAACCGGCGTTGACACTCTTGGTCTGCGGTAGTTGCTGCTGAGGCGCCCTCGGACCGCAAACTCCGAGGGCGCTTCGACACTACATTTGAATACGCCGGCTCGCAAGAAATCACGCGACGGTATCCGCGGCCTGACCATTGCGAGATGCCCAACCCGATCGAGGCGGAGGCCGACCAGCGTCCGGTACGGCTGTTTCGCCCCGCGCAGCACGCTCCGCTGTCGCGCTCTACAGGTGATCAAACCCGGCTTCTCACTGACGCGCAGGCGAGCGTGCTAGCACGACGCGCCCTGGTTTGCACCGGCGTCGTCTGCACCCGGCCCCGGGAGGCTGGCGTCTGGATGTGGGTTGAGGTCTGGGCGCTCGCGCGCCGCCGCCTCAGAGCAGGACCGCGCGATCTTCCTCACCGCAGCGTTCACCGGCCTGCGCCGCGGCGAGCTGCTCGTGCTGCGCTGGCGCGACGTCGACTTCGCTGGTCAGACGATCCGCGTGCGCGCGAATTGGGCGGCGGGACAGCTGACCACGCCAAAGTCCGGCAAGCTCCGCTCGGTTCCCATGGCCCCTGACGTCGCGGGAGCGCTCGCCGAGCTCGGCAAGCGAGACCTCTTCATATCCGACGACGACCTGGTCTTCGCCGGCGTCGCCGGCGGCCACCTCGACGGCGACGCCCTATCCAGCCGCTACCGCAGCGCTCTCGCGCGCGCCAACCTGCGCCCGCTTCGCTTCCACGACCTACGACACACCTTCGGCACCCGCATAATCGCCAAGGCCGACGTTCGCCGTGTGCAGGAGTGGATGGGCCACGCCGACATCCAGACGACGATGAAGTATTTGCACTACGCGCCGCGAGCCGGCGACGCCACGTTGGTGGCCGAGGCGTTCGCGCTCGACGACGCGTTGACTTCGGCGGAAGCGGAGCGCGTCGGCTAGCGTCGCCGATTGGTTCCGCCCGCGGCGACCGTCCCGGCTGCCCATTCAGGAAGCGGTCGGACGTGGCGGGCGGGTCGTCCGGCCGCCCGGTCCGGCCGCGTGGATGTTGTGACACGAACTTCGCGACCGGGTGGGCTGACGGATTGAGTGAGCTTCGCACTGGTTTGGAGAAGCGGCTGCGTGACCTCGAGCCGTTGGTCACCGAGCACGCCCAGATTCGTGCAGCGCTTGATGCGTTGGCGGGCCGGGGAAGCGCGCGACGGGGAGTCCCGCGAGTGCCGTGAGGCGCTCCCGGTCGGCTTAGGCCGTAAGTTCGGTGCAGACCAGCCCGAGAGCGCTGGTGGCCCGATCGTGGGGACGTTCAATTCGACGGCCGTCAATGCGGAGCGGGACGACCACGATGGTGCATACGCTTGGGTTGATACCCAGCTAGAGACCCGCCGGAGGCATGCTACCGTTCATATCGCTATGCAGCCAGCTCGACATCGACCGATGCATCAGTGATTGTTGCTACTTACGTTGGCGGGCCAGTGGCGACGGCCATTCTGTTGCTAGTAAGCATTACGGTAGTTCTTGGTACCGTCGTCACGCGTGTTGTACGACGCAAGCTACACAAGCGCTGTGATAGGGCGCAGGACTCGGTGGGTAGAGACGACAGTCGTGGCGAGTAACGCGAGATCAGCCTTTGGGGGGGTGGCCGCCCACGCCGGCTAATCGTGGGGCTCGCGGCGGTAAGCGCAGCAGTCATTGGCGGCGTTACGGCGCGGTTAGTCGCACCAGCGGCGACCGTCGGCACGAGCGTAACGCACTTTGAGGCCTACTCCACATCCGGACAACCAAAGTTGCCGGTTCGAAAAGTCGTAGGTAGTTGCCTAGGAGCGTCCCTTACGACCGCGAGAGTGGACGCATGGCGCTGTCGTGCTCACGGCACGATTTACGATCCGTGCTATTCGGTGGGACGAAGTGCCGCGAGCGTTGTCTGCCCAGACATGGATCTCAATTACGCAACGGAGATCGTTGTCGGCGGCTTGCCGGGGCGCGATCGATCGACGTTGCACGCTGGAAGCGTGCTGCCGTGGCTCCTCGAGGTTTGCGAGACGAACGGGAGGTGCGCGCGGTGTCAGCGGGTGGCGCCAACGCGACCGGCAGCGAACGGACTGCGACTCGACTTTACGTGCGGAGGTAAGCTAATGGGGCTCGGCGCTTTCGGACTTCCTGACGAGTCGACCCCACTTTGGACTATCGCGGTCGGGCTCGTGACTCCGGGAGCCGCTGCAGAGGTCGCGGTAACGCACATAAGGCGGGCATGGACGTAGCAGAGTTGGCTTGGCGGCGGAGGTGACGATTGCGCAAACGAGTACCAGTGAAGCGAAGCCGGATCGCAGCCGCAGCGATTTGTATTGCCGCGTGCGTGTTTGCAGGCGTGTGGGTTGTCACCGCTGACCTAGTTGTTGCCGTCATAGCTGGTGTCATCGCTGGCCCCCAGTTTTACGAGTTAATGTGTCGGCGATCCGTGATTGGGTGTGTATGCTGGTCGACCCCGCGGGCAAGCGAGGGCGTCGCTGTGGCCGGCGGCGACGCTCTGATCATGTTGATGGTCGGCGACGCGCTTCAGGGCGGTCTGGATGTCGAGATGGGAACCATCTTGGCTATGGGCCGTGTGAGCCACACAGCCGGCGGAGCGAGTTGCTCTCGGCCGGCTGTGTGAAGTGGTCCCGAGGCATTGGTGCGATCACACTGCCGAGCCTGTCCACGTGGGGCAGCTTCTCAACGTGCGCCGTGAACCGTCGATGTACAGGGGTCTGTCGGCTGCGAGGGCCACGCACAGACCCCAACGGACTTCTTTGGAGACCGTGCTCGTTGAGCGTCTATGAGACGACTTCGGAAGATGACACGCCCGGAAGTAGACCTGACTGCCTGACACGGCGGTCCTATCAACCACTCATGCTGGCACGGTGACCACGACGCCGGCTACGGGCAGGGATCGCCGCCCAGTCGCCGCCCACCCTGCTCAGTTGTGCTCTGTTCCCGGCTCCGCGGTCCGGAACGCTTCAGCGACGAGTTGGGCGTCTTCCGCGCGCGGCACGTAGTGGAGGTACTTCATGGTGGTCTGGACATCAGCGTGACCCATCCATTCCTGCACCCGGCGGATGTCGGCTTTGGCGATCATCCGAGTGCCGAAGGTGTGGCGTAGGTCGTGGAAGCGCAGCTCTCGGAGGCCGGCGCGCTTGAGCGCGGCGATGTAGCGGCGGCGCAGGGCGGAGGCGTCGAGGTAGCTGCCGGTCAGGCCGATGAAGACCGGGTCGTCGTCGCCTGTGAAGTGCTCGCGCGCTCCAAGGCGGGCGAGCGCCTCGGCGACCTCCGGGGCCATCGGCACGGCGCGGACCCTGCCTGACTTCGGTGTGGTCATTTGACCGCCCGAGTAGCTGCCGCGCACACGGACCGTTGAGGCCGGGAAATCGACGTCGCGCCACCGGAGCGCCACGAGCTCGCCGCGGCGCAGGCCAGTGAACGCGGCGGTCAGGTATATGGCCGCGTCCTGTTCTGAGTCGGCGGAGCGAACCAGCGCCCAGACCTCCTCCGGTGTGAAGACGTCGATGTCGCCGTTTGGCCGCTGCGGTGGGCGCTCTACGTCGGCCACCGGGTTTGCGGGCAGCTTGTAAACGCGTCGAGCGCGGCGGAAGATGCCCGACAATACGAGCAGGCTCTTCATACGGCTCGCCGGCGCAAGAGTCACGCCAGCGATCCACTGCTCGACCATGTCGCTCGTGATCGACTCGATCCGTTTGCTGCCGAAGACCGGAAGCAGCTGGTGGCGGATGATCGACGCGTAGGTCTTCACGGTCTCGGGCTTCCTGTCCCGGTCGTGCTCTATGTAGCGCAGGAACTCGGCCGCGGCGTCAGCGAACGTCGCGCCGGTCCGGACCATCCCGTGCAGCGTCCCACGCCGCGCCTCAGCAAGGGTGTCCTGGAG
>Ga0302157_10007497_pt1 | contig 10958 bp, 12 predicted proteins | sample I_Bog_N3_3_FD_193502 | JGI IMG/M metagenome (GOLD analysis project Ga0302157, IMG submission 193502) | Peat permafrost microbial communities from Stordalen Mire near Abisko, Sweden - I_Bog_N3_3 | ecosystem: Environmental > Terrestrial > Soil > Wetlands > Peat | place: Sweden: Abisko, Stordalen...
CCAGTCCGCGCCCGTGCGCGACGCCTACGCCGAAGGCCTTCGCGCCTACCTCGACGCCTTCGCGCGCGCCTCTGGCGAGGAGGAACGGCGCGCCGCGATCCGGCGATTCTGCGAGTTGGTCGGCGCTCTCACGCTCGCGCGCAGCGTGGCCGCGGCCGACCCCGAGTTGTCGGACGAGATTTTGGCCGCGCTGTAGGCGCGGCCGTCGACCGCGCGGGTTCCCACTGATCCGAGCGCGGGGATTTCCCAGCTCACGCGGCCAGCGGCCGCGTCTACAATCACACCAAAGTGATCGCCGACACCAACCGGCCGTAGTCCGGCTCCTTGCGGTGCGTCGTGCGGCGGTAGCTGAAGAAGCGGTCCTCGTCCGCATAAGTATCGAGCCCGCTGTCCTCGAACTTGCCGATCCCGGCCCGCGCCGCGCGCGCGCCGATGTAGCCGTGCAAGTCGAACATCGCGCGTCCGGCGTTCTCGCTGGGGACGAAGTAGCGCGAAGATTCCGCGTCGGCGCCAGCGAAAGCGGCGACGAACTCGGCGCCGACCTCATAAGACGCCTGCGTGATGCACGGGCCGAGCGCGGCGTGGATGCGCGAGGGGACCGCGCCGAGCCCAACCATCGCCGCGACGGTCGCCTCGATGACGCCGGTGAGCGCGCCCTTCCAGCCCGCATGCGCCGCGCCGATCACGCGCGCCTGCGCGTCGGCGAACAGGATCATGCCGCAATCGGCGCCGGTGACGCCGAGCGCGAGGCCCGGCGTCGCGGTGACGATGCCGTCGCAACGCGGCCGCGCGTCGGGCGCCCAGGGCTCGCAAATCGTCGCGACGTCGGGCGAGTGCACCTGATTGGGCACCGCGAGCCGCTCGGGCGCCACGCCCAGCGCCGCCGCCATGCGGGCGCGGTTCGCCGCCACACTCTCAGATGTGTCGCGCGAGCCGACGCCGCCGTTGAGCGATTCGTAGACGCCGCTCGACGTCCCGCCGCGGCGGGTGAAGAAGGCGTGGCGCACGCCGGGCAGATCGAGCGCATCCAAGATGAAATATTCGGCGGCGCTCATGCGGAGGGCGTCGTCGGTTCGAAGCCGGGCGGCGGCGGCAGCGAGCGATTCGAGATCGCCATCACCTTGAACAGGGCGCCCATCTCGCCCTCGGCCTTGCCGACCAGTCGTTGTCGCGCGACCTCGAATTCGCTCGCGCGATCCGGCGAGGCGCGGCCGGAGAGCGCCTGCGTGCGCGCGTCGATGCCGATCGCGCGCAGGAAATCGCCCTGATCGATCGGGCCGTGCACGGCCGCGCCCGTTGCGCGGGCGCTGCGCGCCATCGCGGCGAAATCGACATGGGCGGTGACATCCGCTTCGCCGGGATCGCGCAAGGGATCGACCATGCGATGCGCGCGCAGCGCCTGCAGCGTATCGGCGATGCCGGTCACGGCATGGCCGTAGTCGATGAACAGCGCGACGCCGCCCTGTTTGACCAGCCGCGCGCCCAACTCGAACACGAGGCGATGCGAGGCCGGATTGACCTCGAGAATGTCGCCGTCCTCGCCCGGCGCCTGAATGAACGGCTCGGGCTCCCGCGCGACGCCGAACGCGAGTTCGCCGGCATTGTCGAGCCGCACGATGCGCTCGCGCCAACGGCCGCCGCTGCGCACATATTGGCGCACCGGCAGGGCGTCGAGAAACTCGTTGGCGATGAAGATCGCCGGACCTTCGGGGCATTCGGCGAGCGTCGGGCTCCAGGCGATCGGCGCTCCGGCGGTGAGCAGCGTCTCGTGCTGGCTCTCGGCCAGCGTCGGGCTCATCTCGACGAGGGTCACGTCGATGGCGGCGCGAAAATCCGGCACGATGCGCGCCGCGCGCAGGGCGTCGCTCATCAGCGTGCCGCGTCCGGGTCCTAGCTCGATCAGGCGCACGGGATTGGGCCGCCCCATCGACGCCCAGACTTCCGCCGCCCAGAGCCCGATGAGTTCGCCGAACATCTGCGAAATCTCGGGCGCGGTGGTGAAGTCGCCCGCCGCGCCGAAGGGGTCGCGGCTCATGTAATAGCCGAGTTCGGGATGGCCGAGCGCTAGCTCCATGTAGCGTTCGACGCTGATGGGACCGCTTTCGGCGATCATCGCCTTGATCTCGTCGCCGAGTTGGCTCATCGGGGCGCCTCGGCCACTCGCGCGCGGGCGCTCCAGAGCATCAGTCCGAGGCCGATCAGGATCATCGGCGCCGACAGCAGCATGCCCATTGTGAGGCCGTTGCCGAGGTCCTCGAGCCGGGGATCGGGATCGCGGAAGAATTCGCCGACGATGCGCGCGACGCCGTAGAGCACGCCGAACGCGCCGGCGATGAGGCCGGGGCGTTTCAGCGCGCCTCCACGCGTCGCGGCGCCGAGGATCAGGAACACCGCCAGCCCCTCGAGCAGCGCCTCGTAGATCTGGCTCGGATGGCGCGGCAAACCGTCGGAGCCGGGGAAGATCATCGCCCAGGGTACGTCGGTCGGGCGGCCCCAGAGCTCGGGCTTGATGAAATTGGCGATGCGACCGAAGAAAATGCCGATCGGCGCGACCAGCGACGCGAGGTCGAGCACGGTGAGCAACGGCGCCTCATAGCGGCGCGCGAACAAAGCGATGCCGACGAAAGCGCCGATCAGGCCGCCATGGAACGACATGCCGCCTTGCCAGACCTCGAGAATTTCGAGCGGATGCGCGAGGTAATGGGCGGGATCGTAGAACAGCACGTTGCCGAGCCGACCGCCGATCACGACGCCGAGCGCGCAATAAACCAGCAAATCGTCGATGCTGTCGCGGTCGGGCCGCGCGGCGCCGCCCCAGAGGCGATCGTCCGCGACGACCCGTCGAATGAGCCACCAACCGAGGATCAGGCCGGCGATATAGGCGATCGCGTACCAACGAATAGCCAACGGACCCCATTGCAGCAGAATGGGATTGATGGCGGGGAATGGCAGCACGAACATGGGCATCGGTCTGTTCGTGATGCGACGGGCTCGAGGCGCCGTCAAGGGCTCCACGGCGACGGACGCTCGTTAAGCCCAGCATTTCCGCATGAAAGTCGTCGTGTCGCGCCGATCAGGCCGGTTTTGTCGGCAATTTATGCCGAGCGAGGGTCTCGTAGAGCGGCCGGGCGGCCTCGGCGAGCGGTTTCAGGGAATCGGGCAACTCACTGATGTCCGCCTCGCGACGCGGCGGCGCGAAGCCGGTCGACGCTTCCACCGCGTCATACCAGACCGCCGCCCAGACGCCGTCGCTCGGGTGTCGTCCGCGCGGCCACGCAAGCATGGCGGGATCGAAGCGGATCGCGCAGGCGTCGCACAAAGCGCGCAGCATGAATTCGGGATCGGCGAGCACGTCCTGGCCCTCGACGACCGCCGGCGCGCGGCCCAGACGGTCCGCCGCGCGGTTGAAAAGATCGACCTGCGCCGGCAGGCCGATCTCCTCCAGCGTGAAGTCCTCGCGCTTCCTCGCATAGGAGGCGAGCACCGCCTCGGGCGCGCGGATGAGGAACACGTTGACGCAGGCGTCGATCCAATCGCGGCCGAAGTCGGGGATCATGTGATGCGTCATGTGCTTTTGATACCAGATCGGTTTGGCGTCTGGCGCCGGGCCATGCAGATGGTTGACCACCACGCGCCAATCGCTCGGCTGCGAGGCGATGACGTCCTCGCGCATGGGATGGGCGAGGCCGGTCGCGGCGAGATAGGCGCCGTAGAAGGGCTCGTCGCTGACCGCGCAATCCGAGCGATTGCCGAAGGAGCGCATCATCGCGGTCGAGATGTTGCGCGGACCGGACCACATCGCGACGCGGATCGGCTCGTCGTTGTCGTTGTCGCTCATTTCAATCGCGCCCCCGCGCTTCCTCGGCTTCCAGCGACTTGTAGAGCGCGCGCAGCTTCTGGGTGATCGGCCCGGACGCGTCGGCGGATTCGCGCGGATATTCGCCGATCGGTCGCCCATCGACTTTGACCACCGGCGTCAGGCCCGCGAAGGTGCCGGTGCAAAAGGCCTCCTCGGCGCCATAGACGTCGAACAGCGAGAAGTCCTTTTCAAAGGTAGGCACGCCCGCGCGCCGCGCTGCGCGCAGCACCGCGTCGCGCGTGATGCCGGCGAGGCAATAGCCGCCGCCCGAGGTCCAGAGCTCGCCGTCGCGGACGATGAAGAAATGCGTGGAATTGCAAGTGGCGACGAAACCGCGATCATCCAGCATCAAGGCCTCGTCGGCGCCCGCCTCCATCGCCTGGATGCAGGCGAGGATGCAGTTGAGCTTGGAATGCGAGTTGAGCTTCTGGTCCTGTTCGGCCGGCCCGGTGCGGCGGATGTGCACCGTGAACAGGTTCAGGCCGCGCGCGAGCATTTCCGGACGCGGCAGCTTCCATTCCGGGATGATGACGATAGTGGCGGCGCCGATGGTGAGGCGCGGGTCCTGATAGGGCGAGCGCTTGACGCCGCGCGTCACCATCAGCCGGATGTGCACGCCGTCGCGCATTTCGTTGGCGTCGATGACCGCGAACAATCGCGCCCGCAGCGCCTCGCGGCTCAGGCCGATGTCGATGCGCAGCATCTTGGCCCCGTTCCACAAGCGGTCGAAATGCTTGTCGAGAAACGCGAGGCGGCCGTCATGCAGCCGCAGCCCTTCCCACACACCGTCGCCGAGCACGAAGCCGGAATCGAACACCGACACCTTGGCCTCGTCTCGCGGCGCCAACGCGCCGTTGACGCTGATCAGCACGTGGTCGTTGCGAGGGTCGCCGATATATTCCTGCGTTCCCGCCAGAGGCGCGTCCGTCGATTCCATGCTTCACGCTTTCTTGCTTCAGGGGCGTCGCGAGGAATGACCCTAACGTGTTCGGGCCGATTGAAAAAGCCGGGCGCGTATCCACATGCCTCGCGCCGGCTATCGGCAAACCTGGTTTTTCAGGCCGTCCCCATCCACCAAGAGGATAACGTGATGTCGCTTCTCCGCCATTCGCTTCTCGCCGTTTTCGCCATCGTCGCCATCGGCGTCGCCGCGCCCGCGCTCGCGGACGTCGTGAAATACAAAGCGACCCTGACCGGACCGGGCGAAGTCCCGCCGACGACCTCGAAGGGTACGGGCTCCATCGAGGCGACTTACGACACGGCCACGAAGACGCTGACCTGGAGCGGCGACTATGATGGCCTGACGGGTCCCGAGACCGCCGCGCATTTCCATGGCCCCGCGGCGCTGGGAGCCAACGCGGGCGTGCTCGTGCCCGTCGACGCCAAGGCGAGCCCGTTCAAGGGAACGGCGACCTTGACCGATGAACAGGCCAAGGACTTCGCCGGCGGCTTGGTCTACTTCAACATCCACACGGCGGCCAACAAGGCCGGCGAAATCCGCGGGCAACTCGCCGAGGAGAAGTAGCCGCGCGGGTCAAATCGCGATCTCGCGCCCGATCTCGACGACATGGTCGTGCGGCAGGTGCAAGGAATCGCTGATGCGCGCGGCGTTGCGACCCATCGCGGCGAAGAGAGCGGTCTGCCAGCGCGGCAGACCGCGTCCGTCTTCGCGCGAAATGATCGTCTCGTGCCCGACATAATAGGTGACGTCGTCGAGATTGATCCGCGCGCGCTTCGCCTTGCACTGCGTCAGCACGTGCTCAATGTCGGGGATCTCCATGAAGCCGAATTTGGCTTCGGCGCGCCAGAAATTGTCGGCTTCCTGGATCAAGGTCACGCGGTCCCCGACGAAACGCGGCGTCGAGCCGACGGTGATCGTCAGCGCGAGCGCGTGTTCGTGCAATGAACGGTTCTGTTTGATGTGCCAGGCCATCACGGGCGGCGTCTCGTTCTTGGAGCGGGTGAGGAACACAGCCGAGCCCGGCACGCGCGCGATGACGCCGCCTCGCAATTGTTTGACGAATTCCGCGAGCGGCATCTGCTCGGCGACGACGGCGTCGTGGATCGCCGATACGCCGCGATGCCAGATCCACATCATGCCATAGACGGCGGAAGCGAGCAGCAGCGGGACATAACCGCCCTCGAAAACCTTGGCCATGTTGGCGACGAAGAAGCTCGCGTCGACGACGAGGAAACACGCCGCGACCGCGCCGGCCGCGAAAATCGACCAGTTCCAGATCTCGCGCATGGCGATGAACAAAAGCACGCTCGTCATCAGCATCGTCAGCGAGACCGCGATGCCATAGGCGGCGGCGAGATTGTCGGACTTGCCGAAGCCGATCGTCAACCCGAGCGTGACCAGCATCAGCAGCCAGTTGACCGCGCCGACGTAGATCTGGCCGTAACCTTCCGCGGAGGTTTGTTTGATGGTCAGCCGCGGCATCCAGCCGAGCTGGATCGCCTGCCGCGTCATCGAGAAGGCGCCGGTGATGATGGACTGACTGGCGATGATGGTCGCGACCGTCGCCAGTACGATGAGCGGCGTCAGCAGCGGCGCGGGGCAGAGATTGTAGAAGATGTTGCCCTCGGTCGGCGAACCGTCGATGACGATCGCCGCCTGTCCCGCGTAATTGAGGATCAGGCTGGGGAACACGACGAAGTTCCAGGCCAGCCGGATTGGTCCGGTGCCGAAATGGCCCATGTCGGCGTAGAGCGCCTCCGCGCCGGTGACGCAGAGGAAGACGCCGCCGAGCACGAGAAAGCCTTTCGCGCCGCCGTGGATGAGATAGTCGGCGCCATACATGGGATTGAGCGCGGCGAACACCGCGGGATGCCGCAGGATGCCGTAGACGCCCATCGCCGCCATGACGATGAACCAGACCAGCATCACCGGCCCGAACGCGCGCCCGATCTTGGCGGTGCCCATCGGCTGCAGCGCGAACAGCCCCACCAGGATCACCACCGCCGCCGGCAGCACGTAGGTGTGCAGGCTGGGCGCGATCTGCTCCATGCCTTCCAGCGCCGAGAGCACCGAGATCGCGGGCGTGATCGCGCCGTCGCCATAGATCAGCGCCGCGCCGAACAGACCGGCGGCGATGATGGCGGGGCGATGCTGCTTCTTGACCCCGAGCAGCGTCATCAACGCGATGATGCCGCCTTCGCCGTCGTTGTCGATCCGCATGGCGAAATTGACGTATTTGATCGTGGTGATGATGAACAGCGTCCACAGGATCAGCGACAGCGCGCCGAGCGCCGCGGCGACGTCGGGATGCGGACCGGTGTAGTCGAGCACCGTCTTCAGCGTATAGAGCGGGCTGGTGCCGATGTCGCCGAACACGATGCCGAGCGCCGCCAGACTCATGGCCGTCATGCCCGATTTCGCTGATGTTTCGGCTGCGGCGCCTTGTATCGTCATGGTTGGTCCTTGTTCGCGGTCGAGCGTACGAAACGCCAGACTTGATAGCGCGCTCGAGGTGAGGCGTCACGTCTTCATTACGGACACTGCAATTCGTTGTCGTGACGCGCTCGCGCGATCGGCAAAACCGCATATCAACTGAACATCTGGACCAGGATATTCAAACGAACTTCGTCGTCCGCCGCTCGAATCCGCTGAGATCGCTCGAGGACCACCATGCCATGCAGCGCGCTCCACAGCACCTCGGCCGAGTTCTCCGGCTTTTGTCGATTCGGCCCGAGCGCGGCGACCAACTCGGCGAAAGCCGCTTGCAGAGCTGTCGGCGTCTCCTCGCTGGCGAATGTGATCGTTGTCGGCAAAACGAACATCGCTTCGTAGATCACGGGCCGGGAACGGGCGAAATCGAGATAGGCGGCGCAGGCGTTCCGCAATAATTCAGAGACGTTCGCGGCGTTCGCGCTCGCCGATCTCAAGTGCGTCCCGAGTTCCTCGAATCCTTGCGTGGCCACGGCGGCCATGATGTCGGCCTTGCCCTTGAAGTGGCTGTAGAGAACCGGCTGGCTGTAGTCGATGAGCCCCGCGAGACGACGAGTCGTGACGGCGTCCCAGCCCTCGGCTTCGGCTAGGCGCCGCGCCGCGGCCAGGATGAGTTCATAGCGCTCCTCACGTTGGCGCTCCCTGCGTTCGGCGATCGACATCCAACCACCCTATCGACGCGCGACATTCTGTCAATGCAAGAATATTCTTGACATCGATTCTAGCGATGCTAGAGTTTGTGCAGTCGATAGGAGCACGCCATGATCATCACGGGATATTGGCTCTCCGGCCTGATCGCGGTCGGAATCATATTCATCGGGTCGCGCTTTCTGTGGGACCCCGCCGTCGCGTCACGTGACTTCGGAATCGCCAACTCTCCATCGCCGTCGACCGGCTTTACCGGATGGCTGGCCGTGAAGGGTGTGCGGGACATCGTCTCCGGGCTCTTTGTCTTCCTGCTCATGGCCAGCGGATCGCCTCGCCTACTCGGCGAATTCTTGCTCGTGGCGAGCCTCATCGCGTGCGGCGATGCAGCGACGGTCCTTCGATCGGGCGGAAGCAGAACCACCGCCTTCGGCATTCATGGCCTCACGGCGCTGGTCATCATCGCAACGGGAGCGACCCTCATCGTCGCTGCCCCTTGATAGGAGAGAAACATGACGATCCTTCAAATACCCGCGGAAAGCGCGATGGCGTGGCTGTTGGCATTCGCATTCGCCGGCGCCGGCTTATTCAACGCCATGGGTGGCGAGGCCGTGCAGGCAGGCTTTGTGCGCTGGGGTTATCCGGCGTCGTGGAACTTCGTCACCGCCGCGATCGAAATGCTCGGCGCCGCTCTCATCGTTTTTCCCGAAACGCGAATTTGGGGTTTGGCGCTCGCGGCCATGGTGTTGATCGCCGCCATGGCGACCGTCACTCGGCGCCGGGAATATGACGAATTGCCCCCGGGGTTGGCGATGGCCGCGCTGACCGTCATCGAATGGGCGCTCGTCGTCGCGCATTGAGAAGCCCGGCCGATGCGACATGTCCGTGACGTTCAGATCCGCGTAAGGTTATCCGATAGTCAACAAGGCTTTCTCGCGGAAATTTGAGCGAAAAAAAGGCTACGACCTGTCAACGTTAAGAAAAATCCCGACGGAAGAGAGGCGCGATACATAAAATCCTACGTATTTTTTTTCGCTCACGCCAAGTCCGGGCGGCGATGCTGGTCACGTCGAAAAGACGAGGACCACAATGTTCAAGCGTATCGCCTTCGCCGCCGCCGCCGCCACTCTGTTCGGCTTCGCCTTCGCCAATATGGTCGAAGCTTCGGAGCCGAGCGTTCCGACCGCGTCCTTCGCCGCCGTGGGACAGGCGACCTCGGTGCCTTACGGCTGGGTCGACTTTTGCGGTCGACGTCCCGAGGAATGCGCGCTTGGCAAACTCAACCCGGTCGACATCCGCCTGAACAAGAAGACCCTCGCCGCCATCGCCAAGATCAACACCAGCGTCAACGCCGCGATCGAGCCGATCACCAATCTCGACCATTGGGGCACGATGGTCGATCACTGGGATTACCCCGTCGACGGCAAGGGCGATTGCAAGGTCTACGCGCTCTACAAGCGCAAGCTGCTCATCGAGCAGGGTTTCCCGCGGCAGGCGTTGCTGATGACGATCGTGCGCGATCTCGACGGCGAAGGCCATGCCATCCTGACCATCAAGACCGATCACGGCGAGTTCGTGCTCGACAATCTCTCCGACGAGATCCGCCCCTGGGACGCGACCGGCTATCGCTACGTCAAGCGTCAGGCGCAGAACGATCCCAACGTCTGGCTGGATCTGGGCGGGGTCAGGGGCGTCTCTGCTTCGGCGAGCCTCGGCGCGAACGGCGGCTGAGTCATTGTCGGTATTGCGCTCGTCCGTTTGAGCGTGCAGGAAGGCCGAGGCGGGTCGCCGGCACGAAGCGGAATGGGAAATGAAGCGGGTTCTGGACGTTTTGTGGCCGCTCTTCGGGCTCGGGGCGGTGGCGTTCACGACCTGGCTGTTGTTCCGGGAATTGAAAGGTCTCTCGCTCGCGGAAATCGAGTCGGGGGTGCGGGCGATTTCGGGGCTGCATTGGTTGGCGGCGGTCGCCGCGACCGGCCTCGCCTACACGGCTCTGGCTTGGTACGACCAGATCGCATTGAACCACCTGGGCTGGCATTTGAGTTGGCGCTTCGTCGGCCTCGTCTCCTTCACCACCTACGCCCTGGCCCACAATATCGGCGCGACGATTCTGTCCGGCGCCGTGATTCGCTATCGCGCCTATTCGACCAAGGGGCTCACCGCGGCGGAAGTCGGGGTGCTCGTCGCCTTCTGCTCCTTCACCTTCACGCTGGGCAATCTGCTGCTCGCCGGCCTCGTTCTGCTCGTCGATCCCGGCTTGCTTCAGCGTTATGTCGCTTGGCCCGCCTGGACCGCCTGGCTGGTCGCCGCCGCGCTGCTGACACTGCCTTGGCTCTATACCTTGGGCTCTCTGCTGCAATTCCGCCCGCTGAAGATTCATGGCTTCGAACTGATCTATCCCAGGCCACCGATCGCCGCGCGGCAATTGCTCGCGGGCCCGCTGGAACTGATCGGCGCGGCGGGCATCATCTATTTCGCCCTGCCGACGATCGGCAATCCCGGCTTTCTCGCCGTGCTCGGCGTGTTCCTCGCCTCGTTCACGCTCGCCCTGCTGTCGCACGCCCCCGGCGGCCTGGGGGTGCTGGAGTTTTCGTTTCTCAAAGCCATGCCCGACGCGCCGCCGGCCGGCGTCATCGCGGCGTTGCTGGTGTTTCGCCTGCTCTATCTCATCCTGCCGTTGATCTTTTCGCTCGTCGTCGTCGTCATGTTCGAGCGCGGGCGGATCGGGGCGCTGCTTTCGCCGCGTAGAGGAGGTTAACATGCCGAACCGCATGGCTCTCGACCGCACAGATGTCCTGCTCGTGATCGACGTCCAGAACGATTTCCTTCCCGGCGGCGCGCTTGGCGTCGCGGACGGATACGCGATTCTGCCGCTGGTCAACCGGCTCGCGCGCGTGTTCGCCAACGTCGTGATCACGCAGGATTGGCATCCCGCCGGCCACGCCTCCTTCGCCTCCTCGCACCCGGGCGCCGCGCCCTTCTCGTCGGTCTCGATGCCTTACG
>Ga0302157_10007501_pt1 | contig 10956 bp, 9 predicted proteins | sample I_Bog_N3_3_FD_193502 | JGI IMG/M metagenome (GOLD analysis project Ga0302157, IMG submission 193502) | Peat permafrost microbial communities from Stordalen Mire near Abisko, Sweden - I_Bog_N3_3 | ecosystem: Environmental > Terrestrial > Soil > Wetlands > Peat | place: Sweden: Abisko, Stordalen...
ATGCTCGCTGAGAAGTTCTTCCTGGTGATCGAGACACTGAGGAGCCGGGCCTACCCTGACGGTGGCCCGAGAGTGGTAAGCACCTCGCCGCACGTGCCGGTCAAACTGCCGGACGCCAAGGATAAGTGACGGGCAGGGCTGTCCGGATTGGCCATGCAGCCGTCTTGCCGTCATCGGCCGAGCTATTGCAGTAGACCCCCGGGCTACCCCGGATTGGCCTTCAACCCGGCGGCCTCGATGCCCGCGATCGCGCAGATCTCGTCATTGTCCGAGGTGTCGCCACTGACGCCGACAGCGCCGAGCAGAACGCCGTCGCTCTGGATCAGCACGCCGCCGGGCACCGGCACCAGCCGGCCCTGCGCCAGCGTGTTCACCGCACTGACGAAATAGGCCTGTTCCTGCGCGCGCTGGAACAGCGCCCGTGATCCCATGCCCATGGCGAGCGCACCGTAGGCCTTGCCATGCGCGATCTCGGCGCGCATCAGGCTGGTGCCGTCCTGGGCCGCCGAGATTTTGACGCAGCCGCGCGCGTCGAGCACGGTGATGACCAGGGGTTTCAGCTTTTTCTCGACGGCTTTGGCGAGCGCGGCATCGAGAATCGTGCGGGCGACAGCGAGGGTCAGTTCGGACATGGATCGGTTCCTTTGCGGGTCGGGAAGGGATTAAGGGCTGGATCGGGCGTTGTCGAGGCTCATCGCCAGCACGCGCGCGACATGAAGGGCGGCACGGTCTGTGCCATCGGCGATCTGGTGCCGGCACGAGGTGCCGTCGGCGACGATCAGGGTGGCGGCATCGGCAGTGCGTACCGCCGGCAACAGCGACAGTTCGGCCATGTCGATCGAGGCCTGATAGGTATCGGCGCCGTAGCCGAAGGCGCCGGCCATGCCGCAACAGCTGGACTCGATGGTTTCGACCCTCAGATCCGGAACGAGCCGCAGCGCCTGTTCGACCGGTTTGAAGGCGCCGAATGATTTCTGGTGGCAGTGGCCGTGCACCAGCGCTGTTCCGGCGATCGGGCCGAGCGGAAGCTGCAAACGTCCGGCCGCGGCCTCGCGCACCAGAAATTCCTCGAATAAAAGCGCCTGCGCGCTGACGTCCCTGGCTGATGCGTCGGAGCGCAGCGACAACAGTTCGTCACGCAGCGTCAGCAGGCAGCTCGGCTCGAGGCCGATGATCGGCACGCCGCGCGCGGCGAACGGCGCATAGGTCGCCACCAGCCGGTCGAGTTCGGCGCGGGCGTGATCGACCAGGCCGGCCGACAGGAAGGTCCGGCCGCAGCATAGCGGCCGGCCGCCGTCCACCGGCCTCGGAAGGTGGACGCGATAGCCGCCCGCCACCAGCACGCGCAGCGCGGCTTCGAGGTTCTCCCGCTCATAGGCGCGATTGAAGGTGTCAGTGAACAGCACGACCTCGCGGCCGTCGGCCGGGCCGACCGCGTCGACGGATTTGAATACGTCGCGCCGCCATTGCGGCAGGGAACGCTCTGCGCTGATGCCGGCGAATGTCTCGAACAGGCGTCGCAGCAGCGGGCTGCGGTTGCGCCAGTTGGCGAGCGGCGCCAGGTGCGACGCGAGGCCGGCATAGCGCGGCAGGTAGCCCACCAGCCGGTCCCGCAGCGACAGCCCGTGTTTCGCCACGCGCGCGGCCAGCACCTCGGTCTTCATCTTGGCCATGTCGACGCCGGTCGGGCACTCGTGGCGGCAGGCCTTGCAGGACACGCAGAGTTTCAGGGTCTCCATCATCTCGTCGGAGGACAGCGCATCCGGGCCGAGCTGGCCGGAGATCGCCAGCCGCAGCGTGTTGGCGCGGCCGCGGGTGACGTCCTTTTCGTTGCGGGTGGCGCGATAGGACGGGCACATCACGCCGCCTTCGAGCTTGCGGCAGGCGCCGTTGTTGTTGCACATCTCGACCGCGCCCTGAAAACCGCCGCCGGCGCCGGGATAGGCCGACCAGTCGAACGCCGTCTTCAGTTCGGGCACGCGGTAGTCCGGCGGATAGCGGAACAGCGTGCGGTCGTCCATTTTGGGGGTGTCGACGATCTTGCCGGGATTGAGCAGGTTGTCCGGATCGAAGCGGTGTTTGACCTCACGGAAATCGTCGATGATGCGGGATCCGAACATGGTCTCGTGGAATTCCGAGCGCACCAGGCCGTCGCCGTGCTCGCCGGAATGCGATCCCTTGTATTCCCGGACCATCGCAAAGGTTTCCTCGGCGATGGCGCGCATCGCCTTGACGTCCTTTTCCAGCTTCAGGTTCAGCACCGGACGCACATGCAGGCAGCCTTCCGAGGCGTGCGCATACATGGTGCCGCGGGTGCCGTGCCTGGCGAAGATGGCGTTGAGCCGCTCGGTGTAGTCGGCCAGATGCGGCAGCGGCACCGCGCAATCCTCGACGAAGGAGACCGGCTTGCCCTCCTGCTTCATCGACATCATGACGTTGAGGCCGGCGGCGCGAAACTCGGCGATGCCGGTCTGCAGCGCGGGCTCCGATATCTCGACCACGCCGCCCCATTTGCGCGGCGGCTTGTCCCAGCCGAAGCCGAGATCGGCCATCAGCTCGCCGAGTTGCTTCAGGCGCCGGATATTTTCGGCCTGGTCTTCCTCGGCGAATTCGACGATCAGCACCGCGTCGGGATCGCCGCGCACGGCGGTCGAGATGATCGGCTTGAACATCTCGATCTCGCGGCCCAGCGCCAGCATGGTGCGGTCGACCAGCTCGACCGCGATCGGGCGCAGCTTCACCAGATGCTGGGCGGCATCCATCGCCTCGTAGAAACTGCCGAAATGACAGACGCCGAGCACCTTGTTGCGGATGATCGGCCACAGCTTCAGCTCGACCTTCGTGGTGAAGGCCAGCGTGCCTTCCGAGCCGACCAATAGATGCGCCAGGTTGTTGGGCGCGTTGCGCGGCACCAGCGCATCGAGATTGTAGCCGCCGACGCGGCGCTGCACCTTCGGGAATCTCTCCGCGATCTCGGCGGCCTCGCGCGCGCCGAGATCGAGCATGTCGCGAAACAGCGATAGCCCGCTGTCGGGCGCGTTCGGTTGCGCAAGGTCGCGCGCGACTTCGCCGAAATGCAGTGGCGTGCCGTCGGCCAGCGCCGCATCCATCGACACCGTGTTATCGCGCATGGTGCCGTAGCGCAGCGAACGGCCGCCGCACGAATTGTTGCCGGCCATGCCGCCGATGGTAGCGCGCGAGGCGGTGGAGACGTCGACCGGGAACCACAGGCCGTGCTTCCTGAGCTGCCGGTTGAGGTCGTCGAGCACGATCCCCGGTTCGACCACGCAAACGCGGTTTTCGAGGTCGAGCGAGACGATCCGGTTGAGATGCTTGGAGAGGTCGACCACGATGCCGTCATTGACGGTCTGGCCGCATTGCGAGGTGCCGCCGCCGCGCGGCGTGACAGTCCGCCCCGCGTCCCGGCAGATCGCGAGAGCCCGCAGCGCCTCGTCCATGGTGCGGGGGATCACGACCCCGGCCGGCATCATCTGGTAGAACGAGGCGTCGGTCGCATAGCGGCCGCGGTTGAAGGCATCGAAGAAGACGCCGCCCGTGATTTCGCGCGAAAGCCGGTCTTCGAGTGTCATGGAGCCTCTGGTCATCCCATCCCCGGCGTCGCCGCGGGCGGATTATGCTTGCTCAAGTGCGGGGAGGGTAGGAAATGCAGTTTCCGCACCACTCTGTTTAGTTTTGAATTCAAAAATGCCGCCTGCCTTCAGGCCGGCTCGGGCGCTGCCGGGACGCCGTCTTTCAGGTGTTCGACCGCCGCGGTCCGCTTGTTGCGCAGATGCCGGAACAGGATGTCGCTGAGCTCGCTGCCGGCGCGGCGGCGCAGCGCGTCCAGGATGGTCTCGTGTTCGCGCATCGCCTCGCCCCAGCGCTCCCGCTTGCGGGCGAAATTGGCGGAATAGCGGATCCGGCGAATCCTGCCGGCGAGGCTGGTATAGGCGCTCATCAGCGCCGCGTTGCGCGAGGCCTCGACGATCCGGTGGTGGATCGACTGGTTGACGCGGAAATATCCGTGCATGTCGCGGTGCAGGTAGAATCCGTACATCTCGTAGTGCAGCCGTTCGATCTCGGCGATTTCGGCGTCGCTGATGTTTTCGCAGGCGAGCCGCCCGGCCAGCCCCTCGAGCCCGCCCATGAGGTCGAACAGTTCGCCGAGGTCGCGCTCGCTCAATTGCCGCACCCGCGCGCCGCGGTTGGGCAACAGCTCGACCAGGCCTTCGGCCGCCAGCACCTTGAGGGCTTCGCGCAACGGCGTGCGCGAGATGCCGAGCATCTCGCAGAGCTGCCGCTCGGGAATGCGGCCGCCATCGGGGATATTGCCCTCGACGATGTAGTCGCGCAGCCGGGTCAGGATCTCGCCGTGCAGCGACTGGTCTTCCCGGTCGGAAGCCGCGCCCGCCGCCAGCGCCGTTGCAGTCGCGTCACTGGGAATCAAGGGTTTCATGGCTGCGGAACATAGGCGCTGAAGCGGGCGCCGTCGATTGAAAAGTGAAAACAATTATAGGGTTGATGCCGGATAGTTTGAATGCAATATGCGGGATATCTTGGTTCAGATGGAGGAAATCCCATGGCCGCGCATCAGGGACGCCATTTTCTGCAGATTCCCGGCCCGAGCCCGGTGCCGGATCGCGTGCTCCGCGCCATGGACATGCCGGTCATCGATCATCGCAGCGCGGAATTTGCCGAACTCGGCAAGGCGGTGTTCGCCGGCTGCCAGAAGATCTTCGGGACCTCCGGCCCGGTCATCATCTTTCCCTCCTCGGGCACCGGCGCCTGGGAGGCGGCGATCGTCAATACGCTGTCCCCCGGCGACAAGGTGCTGATGGTCGAGACCGGCCATTTCGCCACGCTGTGGCGCCAGATGGCGGCGCGCTGGGGCATCGATGTCGACTTCCTCCCGGGCGACTGGCGCCATGGCGCCGACCCCGCGGCGATCGAAGCCAGGCTGGCGCAGGATTCGGCGCACGCCATCAAGGCGGTCATGGTGGTGCACAACGAGACCTCCACCGGCGTCACCAGCCGGGTCGGCGAGATCCGCGCGGCGATCGACCGGGTCGGCCATCCCGCGCTGCTGCTGGTGGATACGATCTCCTCGCTGGGCTCGGTCGACTATCGGCACGATGAGTGGAAGGTCGACGTCACCGTCAGCTGTTCGCAAAAAGGATTCATGCTGCCGCCGGGACTCGGCTTCAACGCTATCTCCGAGAAGGCCCGCGCCGCCGCCAGGACCAACCGGATGCCACGGTCCTATTGGGACTGGGAAGAGATGCTCAAGCCGAACGCGGCCGGCTTCTTTCCCTACACGCCCGCCACCAACCTGCTCTACGGTCTGCGCGAGGCCATCGCGATGCTGCTCGAGGAGGGGCTGGAGGCAGTGTTCGCGCGCCACAAGCGCCTCGCCGCCGCCACGCGCGCGGCGGTCACGCATTGGGGCCTCGAAGTGCTGTGCCTCGAGCCGTCGGAATATTCGCCGGTGCTCACCGCCGTGCTCATGCCGCCGGGGCACGACGCCGACCAGTTCCGCAAGACCGTGCTCGACAATTACAACATGTCGCTCGGTTCGGGCCTGAGCAAGCTCGCCGGCAAGGTGTTTCGCATCGGCCACCTCGGCGAGTGCAACGAACTCACCCTGATGGGCGCCTTGTCCGGCGTCGAGATGGGGCTTGCCGCGGCGGGCGTGCCGCACCGCGCCGGCGGCGTCGACGCCGCGATGGCGTCGCTGGAAGATCGTCCGACGACCAATTCCCCCGGCCATCTCAAGGTGGTCAAGACCTGACAGCCGGGGTAACGGTCGCGGCGCGCGCGCGGGGCGCGCCGCCGCCGTCGCAACGACAACAAAAGCGAATTCGGGAGTGAACAATGCGGCTTCGGTTCAAGGCCACCCATGTCGTGCTGGCGATGCTGTGCATCATGTACTTCATCACCTATGTCGACCGGGTCAATATCGGCACGGCCGCCAGCGAGATCCAGAAGGAACTCCACCTCAGCAATACCCAGCTCGGGCTGGTGTTCTCGGCCTTTGCCTATCCCTATCTGCTGTTCCAGGTGATCGGCGGCTGGGTCGGCGACCGCTTCGGGGCGCGCAAGACTCTGTTCTGGTGCGGGCTGATCTGGGCGCTCGCCACCATCGCGACCGGTTTCGTGACCAGCCTGCTGACGCTGTTCATCGCGCGCGTCGCGCTCGGTTTCGGAGAAGGCGCGACATTTCCGACGGCGACGCGCGCCATGCAGTACTGGACGCCGGCCAACCGGCGCGGCTTTGCCCAGGGCCTCACCCACGCCTTCGCGCGGCTCGGCAACGCCGCGACGCCGCCGTTGATCGCAACCTTGATGGCCTGGCTGACCTGGCGCGGCTCGTTCGTGGCACTCGGTCTGGTCAGCCTGGCCTGGGGCGTGGTCTGGGCGCTGTATTTCCGCAACGAGCCGCGGGATCATCCTGGAATCACCGAGGCCGAACTGGCGACGCTGCCGCCGCGCCCCCTCGACAATCGGCCGAAGGTGCCGTGGGGCCCGCTGGTGCGCCGGATGTGGCCGGTCACGCTCACCTATTTCTGTTACGGCTGGACGCTGTGGCTGTATCTCAATTGGCTGCCGCTGTTCTTCAAGAACAACTACAGCCTGGATATCAAAAATTCGGCGCTGTTTGCCTCGGGCGTGTTCTTCGCCGGCGTGCTCGGCGACAGCCTGGGCGGGGTTCTGTCCGACCGCATTCTCAAGTCGACCGGCAATGTCCGCCTGGCACGGCTGAGCGTCACCGTCGCCGGTTTCGCCGGCGCTTTCCTGTCGCTGCTTCCGATCCTGTTCACCCATGACATCACCGTGGTCGCGCTCTGCCTGTCCGGCGGTTTCTTCTTTGCCGAAATCATCATCGGCCCGATCTGGTCGGTGCCGATGGACATCGCCCCGAAATATTCGGGCACGGCCGCGGGCCTGATGAATTCCGGCTCGGCGCTGGCGGCGATCGTTTCGCCGCTGGTTGCCGGTTACGTGATCGACGTCACCGGCAACTGGTATCTGCCGTTCCTGATGTCGATGGGATTGCTGCTGGTGGGAGGGTTTTCCGCGTTCCTGATGCATCCTGAGACGCCGTTCGAGGAGGTGGGGAGCCTCCCGCCCGCGGCGCGGCCGGCCGTGGCCGGGTAAGGGCCGGCAAAACCCCGCCCTGTTATGCATTGACGGGGCGGGCCGGGCAGGGGACAAGGCCGCCGAATAGTGATATTCGAGCCGCCACGAAACCAGAATATCCCCCGGGAAGGACGCCCATGACCGTGCACACTGGAAGGCATTTTCTCCAGATCCCAGGACCGACCAACGTGCCCGACCGGGTGCTGCGGGCCATGGACATGCCCACCCTGGATCACCGCGGCCCGGAATTCGCCGAACTCGGCCATGCCGTGCTGGCCGGCTGCCAGCGAATTTTCCGCACCACGAAGCCGGTCATCATCTATCCCGCCTCGGGCACCGGCGCCTGGGAAGCCGCGATCGTCAATACGCTGTCGCCGGGCGACAAGGTGCTGATGGCCGAGACCGGCCAGTTCGCCGTGCTGTGGCGCGGCATCGCCGAGAAATTCAAGCTCGATGTGGAGTTTCTGCCGACCGACTGGCGCCGCGGCGCCGATGTCGACGCGATCGAGGCCAGACTCGCCGCCGACCGCCTGCACACGATCAAGGCCGTATGTGTGGTGCACAACGAGACCTCGACCTCCTGCGTCACCCATCCGCTTGAGGTCCGCAAGGCGCTCAACCGCACCAACCACCCGGCGCTGCTGATGGTCGACACCATTTCTGGCCTCGCCTCGCTCGAATATGAACACGATGCCTGGGGCATCGATATTTCGGTCGCCGGCTCGCAGAAGGGCATGATGCTGCCGCCGGGCCTCAGCTTCAACGCGGTCTCGGAGAAGGCGCTGGCGGCCTCCAGGGCGAACGCCTCGCTGCGGTCCTATTGGGACTGGCACGACATGATCGCGATCAACAAGCAGGGCACCTTCCCCTACACGCCGGCCACCAATCTGCTGTTCGCGCTGAAGGAAGCCATCGCGATGCTGGAGGAGGAAGGCCTCGACAACGTCTGGGCCCGCCACATGCGCCATGGTGCCGCGACTAGGGCTGCGGCCAAGACCTGGGGGCTGGATCTGGTCTGCCTCGATCCGCACAGCTATTCGCCGGCGCTGACCGCGGTCATGGTCCCGGAAGGGCACGACGCCGACGCCTTCCGCAAGGTGGTGTTGGAGAATTTCGACATGTCGCTGGGCACCGGTCTCGGCAAGCTCAAGGGCAAAGCCTTCCGCATCGGCCATATCGGCCATTTCAACGACCTGATGCTGATGGGAACGCTGTCGGGCGTGGAAATGGGTCTCGATCTCGCCAAGGTGCCGCACCGCGCCGGCGGCGTGCTCGCCGCCATGGACGTCCTGAAGGGACACGATGTGGTGTCGATGCCGAAATCCAAGGCCGCCGTCGCCTGAAGACGGCCGTTGATCGTTCCGGCGCGCACGATCATGATGCGCGCCGGAATTCCATTTGACTGCAATAACAGAAAGAGCGCGCCATGAACGCCCCGGTACCCGCGACTGAAGACCTGCTCTATGTGGTCGAGGACGGCATCGCGCGCCTCACCTTCAACCGGCCGCAGGCGCGCAACGCGCTGACCTTTGCGATGTATGAGCGGATGGCGGCGATCTGCGAGGCCGTCAACGCCGACCGCTCGATCAAGGCGATGATCCTCACCGGCACCGGCGACAAGGCGTTTGCCTCGGGCACCGACATCTCGCAGTTCCGCGCCTTCAAGACCGCCGAGGACGCGCTTGAATACGAAGAGCGGATCGATCGCGTGCTGGGCGCACTGGAAAAGGTCCGGGTGCCGACGATCGCGGCCATCGCCGGCGCCTGCACCGGCGGTGGCGCGGGCATCGCCGCCTGCTGCGATATGCGAATCGGCACCGCGACGACCCGGATCGGCTTTCCGATCGCGCGGACGCTCGGCAATTGCCTGTCGATGTCCAATATCAGCCGGGTCGTCGCGCTGGTCGGTCCGGCGCGGACCAAGGACCTGATCTTCACCGCGCGGCTGATCGAGGCCCCCGAGGCGCTGGCGCTCGGCCTGCTCAACGAGGTGGTGCCCGACGTCGCGACGCTGCAGCGCCGCGCCGACGAGACGGCCAAGCTGGTCGCCGGCCATGCGCCGATCACGATGGAAACCGCCAAGGAAGCGGTGCTGCGCATCCGCCGCACGCTGTCGCGCGAGGAAGGCCGGGACCTGATCCTGCGCGCCTATATGAGCGAGGATTTCCGCGAGGGCATGGATGCCTTCCTCAACAAGCGCACGCCGAACTGGAAGGGCAAATAGGCCACAGGTTCCTGCGGCCATAGCGCAGCCTTGAGCGGGGTTCGAAATTGCAGTGACGGCTTCGCGACAGCCGTCGCTTCGAACGCGTCAGTGCAGGGTCTTCGAAGGCCAGAACAACAGCGACAGAACGATCGCCCAGACGATACCCCATCCGATCCACGTGATGGTGGGATGATCGGCCTGCCATTCGAGAATTTTCTTGTGAATGGCCATCGGGAATGTCCCTGTCTCATCTGGTTGGCGCTGTGTTGTTCACGCGCATACGCGTCGCGGCCGGGCCGCTGAATCCAGCATGCTACGGCGAGCATCCGATCGGGTTGACCCAGGTCAATGATGTTGGGTGTCATGAAGTTTGCGCGCGTTTAAGCGCAAGTGAGTCTTGGCGACGTCATGCGACAGTCATAGGCGCTCGGTCATGGTTCGCTTGAACTTGCCTTGCCCGCACAATGGTGTTGTATCACCATTCGGGCGTCGAAGTCCCGATCTCGATCGCCAGTACCCAGGAAAGAGAACAGTGCGACTTGTCATAAAAGCCGCCGCGGCGCTGACGGCTATCCTGACGAGCGCGCCGGCGGTGGCCGGCTGGGAGCCGACCAAGCCCGTCGAGATCGTGGTCGCGGCCGGGGCCGGCGGCGCCTCCGACCAGATGGCGCGAATGATGCAAGCCGCGGTTCAGAAGAACGGCCTGATGAAGCAGCCGATGGTGGTGTCGCTCAAGGCCGGCGCGTCGGGTGCCGAAGCGCTGATGTATATGAAATCCAGCGAGGGCGATCCCAACAAGGTGCTGATCGCCTATTCGCTGATCTACATGCTGCCGTTGTCGGCGAAGATCCCGTTCAACTGGCGCGACCTGACGCCGGTGTCGGTGGTGGCGCTGGATCAGTTCGTGCTGTGGGATAAGATCGACGGCCCGAAGAGCGTGAAGGAATTCATCGCCGCCGCCAAGGCCGCCCGTTCGCCGTTCAAGATGGGGGGAACCGGATCGAAGCGCGAGGACCAAGTGCTCACCGTGTTTATGGAACAGAAAACCGGCGCGAAGTTCGCCTACCTGCCTTACAAATCCGGCGACGAGGCAGCAACGCAGCTGGTCGGCAAACACACCGAGGCTAACGTCAACAACCCGTCCGAAAATCTTGAGGTCTGGCGCGCTGGCCAGGTCCGGGCGCTCTGCGTGTTCGACAAGGAACGCATCGCCTACACCTCAAAGGTGACCCAGACGCAGTCGTGGCACGATATCCCGACCTGCAAGGAAGAAGGGCTCGACGTTCAGTATCTGATGCTGCGCGCCATCTTCCTGCCCGGCAAGGTGACGCCGGAGCAGCAGGCGTTCTATGTCGACCTGTTCCAGAAGGTGACGCAAACTGCCGAATTCAAGGACTACATGGAAAAGCAGGCGCTGAAGCCGATCTTTATAACCGGCAAGGATATGGTGGAATTTCTTGAAGACGATAACGCGCTCAACTCCGCGCTGATGACCCAAGCCGGGTTCGTCGCGAAATAGGTGCTGTCTTCGCCCGCGGCGGGTCCAGACGATCACGACGCTCCAGCGTCGCCCTTGTCGCCCTTGCTTCCCTTCGGTCCGTGCCAGCGGCCGA
>Ga0302157_10007503_pt1 | contig 10955 bp, 10 predicted proteins | sample I_Bog_N3_3_FD_193502 | JGI IMG/M metagenome (GOLD analysis project Ga0302157, IMG submission 193502) | Peat permafrost microbial communities from Stordalen Mire near Abisko, Sweden - I_Bog_N3_3 | ecosystem: Environmental > Terrestrial > Soil > Wetlands > Peat | place: Sweden: Abisko, Stordalen...
CCCGGTCTACGTTCTCATCAAGAGCGGCGGGAAGGAGATCGTCAGCAACCAGCCCAGCCACTAGCGCCGGGCTCCCGTATTGGTCAGCAACATTCTCGCCCGCGCTCTCATCGCTGCCGTTCCTGTCGCGGCAAACTCTTGCACCATAGGACGCACCTGCCGCATCAGCGCCGCGTCGTCTCTCGCAAGATCCCACAGCCCCTGCAACGCAAACGTCCGGAGGAATGCGCTCTCGCTCCGCAGCGCCTCAAACATCAGCTCCGCCGCCAACGCGCGATCTTCGCCGCGAAGCTCCAGACCTCCAATCACAATCGTCAGGTTCCATCGGGCCTGTAACTGCTTGCACACCATCGCTACGCGTAGAATTCGTTTCGCATGGGGCTGCAACGCCTCGGGCCGCATCTGCTGTACCTTCTTCAGCGCATTCGCCGCGCGGCCCGCCACCGCCGCACGATCGTCCTTCAGGGCCGCCACCAGTTCACTGAGAGTCTCCTCGTCACGCGCCGCTTGTGCGGCAATCGAATTAGCCGCACCCAGGCCGCGCTTCGGACCGAATGCCAACCGTTCGCGAACGGACGTGCGGCCACTCACACCCGCTCCAGACGCCCGCGCTGCAACCTGAACCGCTCGCCGCGCCAGACCACTTCGTCACTAGCATAGCTCCACGCCCAGAAGAACAGCCCCATGCAGTCGCGCAGCGGCAACAGCAGCAGATCGCGCAGCACCTGGCCATCTTCCAGCACGCCCACACCGACCGAGAGCGCCACCGCCGCGCGCGCCAGTAGCGCCAGGCTCAGCAGGCTCAGGCTCCACAGCGCAAAACCGCTCGCCACGGTCGCCGCCAGCGCCCACGGCAACACATACGTCAGCCCCAGACCCAGGTACCCTGCACGCCGCGAGTCCCGCGTACCCCGCGCCCAGCGCAACTGATGTTCACAGAAGCCGTGCAGCGAGTATGCGGGAATGCTGGTCTGCACCACCTCATGCACCAGCTCCACGCGATACCCCGCTGCACTCATCCGCGCGCCCAGCTCATAGTCGTCAGCAAGCTGATCGGCCAGCGCCTCAAATCCACCGATACTCGCGAGCGCTGTCTTGGTAGTCGCTAGAGTCGAGCCCAACCCAAAGCGAATTCCGCCTTCCATTAGTCGCGCTGTCAGCACTCCCGCCATAAAGTCGGTGGCAATTCCCAGCGCCTCCAAACGGGACCACAGACCATGTTCCGCGCGGCCCACATAGGGCGTTGTCACCAGACCCGTCGTGTGTGCGGCGAACGGCGCCATCACCCGGCTCAGGTACCGCGGGCTGACACGAATGTCGCTGTCATTCACCACGATGTGTTCAAACCGCGCTCGCGGCACCATTTGAGCCAGATTGGAGGCCTTGCCATTCGCCCCCAGAATCTCAGGACACTCAACCAGCCGTATGTCCATCTTGGGATACTCGATGCGCAGCCGCGCAATCAGCGCTACCGCTTGGTCCTCCAGAGAGTTCACGCCAAACAGCAGTTCCACTTCACCTTGATACTGTTGCAGACAGTGGCTCGCCAGCCCTGGATACATCCGCGTATCTACTCCCCGCAGCGGCTTCAATATCGAAACCGCCGGTGCGTATCCTTCCACTTGCGCGCTCTTCGTTGCGTGTTCAAACGAACGCGCCGCCCAAAGCGCAATCAACCCATACACAATCCCGCACACCGTCAGCAGCGCGGCCGCGCCTTGAATCACAAGCGTAAGGGTGTCCATTCTGACAGTGTAACTATTGGGAACAGATAACAGGTAACGTGCATCAGCTAATTCGCTCGACACTTAGCGGATTGCTCCAGCTGCTTTACTCGTACCGCAACGCCTCAATCGGATTCAGGTTCGCCGCCTTCCACGCCGGATAGATGCCAAAGACCAGGCCAATGCCGCACGAGCACAAGAACGCCGTAAGAATCCACAACAAGCTCACCTCGCTAGAGATAATCGCCTTCAGGCTCAGCGCAAAGATCGATCCGATCACAATTCCAATTACCCCGCCCACGGCGCACAGCACTATTGCCTCCAGTGTGAACTGCAGAAGAATAATCTGCTTTGTCGCGCCGATGGCCTTGCGCACGCCGATCTCGCGCGTTCGCTCGGTCACGCTCACCAGCATGATGTTCATTACGCCCACTCCACCCACCATCAGCCCCACTGTGCTCAGGCCGAACATCAGCAGGAACAAGCTGCTCGTAACCTGGGTCCACAACTTGGTGATTGCATCCGAACTGAAGACGACAAAGTTGTCCGGCAACTCGTTGCGCACTTTGCGCCGCCGCCGCAGCAACTCACGAATCTCGTCAGTCACCAGATCCTTATTTTTCTGGTCATCAAACTTCGCGCTGATCCAATAGTCCAGAATCTCTGGATGCAGCTTGTGAAACGTATTAAGTGGGAAGTAGGCCGTGCTGTCATCCGGATTTCTGCCGCCGCCAAATGCCGTCTTCTGCTTTTCGAACATCCCGATCACGGTAAACGTCCGCCCCGCGATCACCACCTCCTGACCGATGGGATCAATCGAGCCAAAAAGGTCCTGTTCTACATCATGGCCCAGCACCGTCACATCGGATGCCCGGTCCTGCTCGGTCTGCGTAAAGAATCGCCCCTCCGAGATCACCTTGTCATACACCATCATGTCGTTCGGGGTATCGCCCTCCAGGGAGACATTATCCGCTTTGCGCTGCCCGAACTTCGCCACCACCGAACCCTCGTTGAACTGGTAGTTGGTGTACTGTAGCGACGCGGACGCGGCGACCACGTGCGGCAACTGGCTCACCGCGACCATGTCGTCATAGGTCATCTGCTTACGCGCCAGCATCTCCGCGGTCGGCCGCACCCCAATGACTGGAAACCGGAAGACCCATATCACGTTCGTCCCAAACGAAGCCACCAGGCTCGATACAGATGAGTTCAGCCCATTGATCACCGAAGAGATCATGATCACGGTCATCACGCCGATGACGATACCCAGAATCGTCAACCCCGAGCGCAGCTTGTTGGCGCGCAGCGTATCCAATGCCATCTTCACGGACTCGCGTTGATCGCTTGCTCGCATCCCCATCGCTAAAACTCCGATCTCAAGGCGACGATCGGATCCAGATCGGCCGCCTTGCGCGCAGGATACACGCCAAAGAATACCCCCACGGACAACGCCACGATCAACCCTGCAAACACGCTCCACAGCGCAATCGCCGCCGGAAATCCCGCCACTAGGGCCACTCCCTTGGCAACGATCACGCCTCCAACCACGCCTATCGCGCCCCCGATCAGCGATAGTGTGCCCGACTCCATCAGGAACTGCGAAAGGACGTCCTTCCGTCTTGCTCCCAGCGCCTTGCGCACGCCGATCTCGCGCGTCCGCTCGGTCACGCTCACCAGCATAATGTTCATAATCACCACGCCGCCCACCACCAGCGAGATCGCCGCAATCGCAATCGCTACACCGCCAATGGCCCCGATAATCTGCTCCAGCAGTCCCGCCAGCGTGTCGCTGGTCGATAGCGTAAAGCTGTCTTCCTCGCCTGGCCGGTCATGGCGAAGTCCGCGCATAATCGTTCGGGCCTGGTTGCTCGCCGCCTCCATCGCCAGTGCGCCGCTGCCAGACTTCGCATAGATCGTAACCGTCTTCATCGAGCCGTAGGTCTTCTGGTAGGTGGTCAACGGTACGCCCACCCAGTTGTCCTGGCTCCGCCCCAGGGTCTTGCCCTGCTTTTCGCCCAGCCCGATGACCGTGTACGGCACGCCATCCACCCGAATCTCTTTATTGATAGGGTCCTCGAACTTTAGCAGGTTTTCCTCAATATCCGCTCCAATCAGTGCCACGTGTGCGGCATGGTCTTCGTCGGCCTGGGTCAGGCTTCGCCCCTCCACAATATTCAGATTCTGCATCTCCGGCATCTGCGCGGAGTAGCCGCGAATCTGTGTATCCGTGCTGGACTGCGCCTGGTACTTAATCTCGCCGGTCGAGCTCTGGAACGCCCCTACCTCAGTGCATGCCTTACACTGCTGCTGCAAAGCCTGGTACTGCTCGAGCGAGACGATCTTACGCTTCTGGTAAGAGAGGTAATCCTTGTAGCTGGTGGTAAACGCCGGCTGCTGGGAGATGGTAAACACGTCTGCACCCTGGCGATTGATCTTGGTCGCGATGTACTCATTCGCGCCGTTCACCAGGGTCACCACAGCGATCACGCTGGCCACGGCGATCACCACGCCCAGCAACGTGAGCACGCTGCGCAGTTTGTTGGCCCACAGCGACTGCAGAGCAATCCGGAATGCTTCCTTCGTTTCCATCGGGTATGGCAGTCTCCATGAGCTGGCTGTTTCAAGTTTACGCTGCTGGGGGCTCGGTGGTCCGGCATGGCAGGCGTACCTCAGCGAAAGAATGTACGCTCCATCCTCCACGGCAGTTCCCAGGGCAACGAACTGAGCAGGAGCCCCCGTCAATGCGAGAATGGTCCCGAGTGTGAGGCCACCGGTGCATCTGCATATTCGAACCTCAGCGATCCTGCTCGTCCCTGCCTTTGCAGTGCTTGCTGTGCTGCCATGCGCAGCACAAACCTCTGTCCAGTCGGGAAAGATTGTCGTCACGCTGCTCGGCACCGGAGGCCCGGAACTCACACCTCAGCGGAGCGGCGAGTCCACGCTCGTACAAACCTCCGGTCAGAGCCTGCTCTTTGACGCTGGCCGCAACACACTCGACAACCTCTACCGTTCTCGCATCCTGCCGCAGACCATCACCCGCATCTTCCTCACCCACCTGCACAGCGACCACATCGCCGGGCTACCCGACCTGTGGATAACGCCGTGGTTCCTGCTCGGCCGGACGGCTTCGCTCGAAGTCTGGGGTCCTCCTGGAACGCAGAGCATGATCGACGGCATGAGGCAGATGTATGGTCATGATCTCGAGCATCGCCCCAACGGCGCGCTACTGCGCCAAGCGCTCGACATCACGGTGCATGAGATTCAGCCCGGCGTCGTCTATCGCAAGGACGGCGTCACCGTGACCGCCACTGCGGTCGAACACGCCGAAGGCAATCCCGCATTCGCTTACAGGATCGATTCCGCTGGCTATTCCGTCTTTCTCACCGGTGACTGCACCTACACCTCCGCGCTCGCAGTTGCCGCGCGCGGCGCCGATGTCATCATCGCCAACGTCGCTGCCGCCACACCCGCGCTGGAGGCTACTCCTCGCCTGCAACCGATTCTTGCTAAGCTGCTCACTCCCGAACAGGATGCTCGCCTCTTCCTGACGTCACAGCCACGACTCGCGATCTTCTCGCACATCGTCAAAAAGGATTTGCCTGGAGCGTCCGGCGATGAAAAAATCCTCGCCCGTACACGCGCTGCTGGATACCGTGGACCACTGCAGATGGGATACGACCACACTCGAATCGCGGTCGGAAAGACCGTAAGGTTCGAGAGGATTGCCGCTCCAATAACGGACCTGGATGGGCCAAACGTGCGGTTGGAGAGCGCTCCCGCGCATGACCCGGCGATAAAACGTCCTTGACATCCCTTCGCAGTAGGCGGAAACTTCTCCAACAGCTCCGCCTCCCATTTGCGGATGTCTCACGTTTTCATAGCTTTCGGGCCCGCTGTCTACCGTTGTCACCCACTCCGGCATAGCCAAGTTTCAATTCGATCTCTGCCCCCGTAGCGAATCCGGGCTAGTCGATAGGCTTCGATCAAAGTGATTCCATTCCATCTTGCATCTCGAACGAAACCCCAGGAGGGTCTCCCATGACGTTTAATTTCTGTAAACGCTCCACCGCACTTCCTCTGCTGCTCTGTACCCTGAGCATCGCCCCCCTCGCGCTCCACGCCCAGAACGACGGCATCAACGGCCCGCCCAACGTGCTGCTCATCCAGCGCGAGTTCCTCAAGCCCGGCAAGGGCGGCATGTTGCATGAAGCCACCGAAGGCGCCTTTATTCGCGAATTGGACGCCAAGAGCGCCCCCATCCACTACTTCGCAATCAACTCCATCACCGGCCCCGACCGCGCACTCTTCTTCAGCGGCTACGTCAACTTCGCCGCCATGGAAGCCGAGCACAAGGAAGTCGCCAAGATTGCCGGCCTCGGCGCAGCGCTGGACCGTGCGAACGTCGCCGACGGCGACCTGCTCGCCTCCACGGATGCCAGCATCTGGACCCTGGAGCCGGAACAAAGCAACTCCAGCGATCTGGTCGGCGCACGCTATATGGAGATCTCCCAGTACGTCGTCAAACCGGGTCACCGCAAGCAGTGGGAAGACATCGTCAAGATCATCAAGGACACCTATGCGAAGGAGGATCCTTCCGCGCGTTGGACCATATTCTCTGAGGCCTTCGGCGCCGGCCCAGGTGACGTATACCTCGTCGTCTGGCCGCTGAAGTCCCTGGCGCAGGTCGATGCCGACTTCGCCAAAGACAAGGCCTTCGGCGAGGCGCTTGGCGCGGAGAACCGCAAGAAGCTCTCCGAGCTCGAGTCGGACTCTATCGAGACCGAGATGACCAACCTCTTCTCCTTCAATCCCGCCATGAGCCGTCCGCCCGAGGCCTGGGTCAAGGCCGAGCCCGACTTCTGGAAGCACAAGCCGGCGCCCGTCAAGAAGCCCGCTCCCGCAGCCAAGCCAGCGCAGTAAACCAACCGCAATTGCGCAGCAAAATAGGGACAGGCGGCAAGCGCTGCCTGTCCCTATCTTCTATTCCGGAGTCCGGCACTAGCTCAGCAAACCATCAGCGATTCAGCCCGATGCCGCTTCCCTGCAACTTCAGGTAAGGGAACTGCCACTGGTGCCAGTACGGATATGCCGGCGCCACGGCACTCGCAGCGTCCAGCTTCGCAATCTGCTCCGCGGTTAGCTTCCATCCCACTGCTCCAAGATTCGCGCGCAGTTGCTTCTCGTCGCGCGCGCCGATGACCAGCGTGGACACGGTCGGCCGCCGCAGCAGCCAATTCAGCGCAATCTGCGGCACGGTCTTTCCTGTCTCCTTGGCTACCTCATCCAGCGCATCCACGACCTTATACAGATACTCATCCGGCATTTCGGGTCCGCCCTCGCCGCCGCCCTTGGCGTGCCGCGATTCCTTCGGCAGCGGCTGTCCGCGGCGAATCTTGCCTGTCAGCCTGCCCCAGCCCAGCGGCGACCACACCAGCGCGCCCACGCCCTGGTCCAGCGCCAACGGCATCAGCTCCCACTCATAGTCGCGGCCCACCAGCGAGTAATACACCTGGTGTCCGACGTACCGCGCCCACCCGTACCGCTCGCTCACGCTCAGCGACTTCATCAGGTGCCAGCCCGAAAAATTCGAGCACGCGATATACCGCACCTTGCCCTCGCGCACCATCTTGTCCAGTGTGTTCAGCGTCTCCTCCACCGGAGTGGTCGCATCGAACCCGTGCAGGTGATACACGTCCACATAGTCTGTGTTCAGCCGTTTCAGCGAGCCCTCCAGCGCCTGAATCAGGTGATAGCGCGAGCTGCCGCGATCATTCGGCCCCTCACCGACCTGAAACGTCGCCTTCGTTGAGATCAGCACGTCTTCGCGCTTGAGGTGCGCGATTGCCTCGCCCAGCACCTTCTCGCTGTTGCCGTCGGAGTAGATATCCGCCGTATCGAAGAAGTTACAGCCCGCCTCAATGCAGACGTCGACGATCCGCGTCGCCTCTGCGCCATGCATGGTTCCCCATGCCTCAAAGAACTTGTTCCCTGCACCGCCGAAGGTGCCGGTGCCGAAGCAGAGCTCGGGGACTTTCAGGCCGCTGCGGCCAAGACTGCGGTATTCCATATCTGACTCCAGTGAAAAAGTGGCAAGCGATAGGTGGTAAGTGGAAAGTACCGGTGATGAGAGACCGGGGGCACAACTGCTCGACCCATAGGATGCAACCGGACCTGCAATCGACGCAAGCGAGTTCCTCGGTGTTCTTCACTTGTCACTTCGCACTTATCACTATCTCTTCAAAACTTTTCATTAGCGAACTCTTTACTCAGTCCCATCCGCTGCGCCGCTGCATCCAGCTCCGCCTGAGAATGAAAGAACAGCGGCTTCAATCCCGGGGCGGAGTTCGACCCCGGATAGAATCTCACCACAATCTCCCGCCGCTCCACCGAGTCCTCCATCCCATTCCGAAATGGATACCCCAACGCCTGCAGCAGATGCAGCGACCCCTCATCGCCGCTCGGATTTCCATCATCCCCTACAATCCCAAACACGCTCCGCCCCGTCTTTCGCGAGTACACAGCTACAAAGTCCCCATCTCTCGCCCCGCGCCGCCGCGCGGCATCGCCTAACACCACATAGTTGATCTTCGTCGCGTCCACATAACGCAGCGGATCGCGCGGGTCTGTGCGCCGAGGATCGGTGAACGCCGTCTGCGAGATGTAGTAGCCGGGATATGGGTCCCCAGGCCCTTGCACAATCGGTATGCTCGGATCGTCGTCATCTGTGAGATACCCGACAATCTCTCCGTTGCGCCGTCCGCGATAGCGCGCGTTGTGCAGCCGGTCCAGCGCCTTCACCCCCGGCGGCCCATAGGCATTCGGCGCGCCGTCTACGTCCACGTCCATCCGACGCGTGAGAATCTCAAAGGACCGTCGCGGCGTCTGCGCCTGAACTCCCAGCAGGCACCACGCAATGGCGCTGAGTACCAGAACTGCGGCACGCCCCTTGCCATCGCTTTTTCTGCCCTTCTGGTCAATCCAACGCCGCATCACGCTCCGTTAGACGTACAAGTACCCTGCCAGGACGATAAGCTCGCGGTCATCGCCCGAGGCAAGGATTCACCTATCACTTGCACCCCGGCCCGCCATCGGGCAGTCTCATGAGGAGGAGTTTTGCGATGCCCAGCGAACCTTCGAGTACGCTCCAGCTGGTCGACAAGCATCCCCGCGCCATCCGCTGGATGCACTGGATCAACTTCCCTGTGCTTTCCGTGATGATCTGGAGCGGCCTGCTCATCTACTGGGGTGACTCTATCCCGCCCTACCTGCATCCGCACCAGGTCTATCGCATCGGCATGGGCCCCATCACTCTCGTGCGCCTCTTCCCAGACTGGTTCTGGAGGCTGCTCAACGCACCCTACCGGCTCACCACCGGCCTCGGTTGGCACTTCCTCTTCATGTGGTTCTTCGCCATCAACGGCATCGCCTACGCCGTCTACCTCTGGCTCTCCGGCGAGTGGCGTGTCCTGTGGCCGCAGCGCCAATCCTTCGCCGATGCCCTCCAGGTCACCCTCTACGACCTCCATCTTCCCTTCGCACGCCGCAAAGGCATGCCGCCGCAGGGCAAGTACAACGGCGCGCAGCGGATCGCCTATACCGCCATCGTGCTGATGGGCGCGGGCTCGCTGCTCACCGGTCTCGCCATCTACAAGCCGACCTCCGCGCACTGGCTCACCGCGCTCTTCGGCGGCTATGAGATGGCGCGCTGGTTCCACTTCTGGCTCACGATGGGCTTCTGCGGATTCTTCCTCGTCCACGTCGGCCAGGTCATCCTAGCCGGATGGAACAACTTCCGCTCCATGGTCAGCGGCTACGAGATCCAGTCCGCGTCGCCCGCGCTGGAGCCGCTCGCTAGCACTCCGGTTGCCGTTGATCCCATCGCCGTCGAAGAGTCGCTGGCCAACGAGCCCATGGCCGAAGAGATTCAGGAGGGCGAGCATGAGTGAGCCAAAGCAAGAGCGCATCATTGCCACCGGCGACGCCGCCACCATCCGCCGCCTCAGCGCCAAACACACCCGCCGCAGCTTCCTCGTCGGCGGAGCAGTCGCCGCGGCCGGCTACGGCGTCTCGCAGTGGATCGCCAACTCCATGCCCGTCGGCGAACTCCAGTCCGGCCTGCGCCACGTCCTCGACTTCGACGCCTCGGTCAATCGCGCGGTCTTCGGCTTCCGCGAGCTCGCGCCGACGTACTCCGTCCGCCGCGCCCGCCCGCTGCGCCTCAACGGCGTCATCGGCCTCGACCAGCCGCTCCAGCTCTCCAGTTGGCGCCTGCAGGTCGCCGGAGTCGCCAACCCGCAGGCCTCGCCGCTCTATGCTCCCGATGTCACCGCATGGGAGTACCAGTATGGCGAAGCCGACCAGCAGACCAGCCCGCTCGCCCCTGACTTCAAGAGCTCTCCCGCGCCCGCCGGCGGTACAGACCTAAAATCCGCGCCCAAAGTGAACGGGCTTCCCCACCTCTCACTCGCTGAGCGCTTCGACCAGATGACACAGGCCATCACCCACAAACGCTACCAGGGCACAGCCGAGGCCGGCGCCTCCGCCAGCGCGCTCGACATCGGCACCCCCGGCCTGCTGCTCAGCATGGACGACCTCCACAAACTCCCCAAAGTCGACCTCATCACCGAGTTCAAGTGCATCGAAGGGTGGAGTGAGATCACGCAATGGTCCGGCTTCCGCCTGCGCGACCTCATCGCCGCCTACCCGCCTGCTCCCATCCTTGAGAACGGCCGCGCCCGCCTCCCGCGCTACGTCTATATGGAGACCCCCAACGGCGACTACTACTGCGGCTACGACATGGGCGCCGCCATACACGCGCAGAGCCTGCTCGTCACCGAGATGTTCGGCCAGCCGCTCGCCCCCGAACACGGCGCTCCGCTGCGCCTGCACATGCCCATCAAGTACGGCTACAAGCAGATCAAGCGTATCGGCCTGATCGCCTACACCGACACCCGGCCCGACGACTTCTGGACCAAGCTCGGCTACGACTGGTTCGCCGGCCTATGAACTCCCCGCTGCATAGTCCAGGCAAAATTCTTGTGCAGGCGGCCCGTAAGCCGAATTTTGTTTTAGACGATCATTCCTCTAGGCGACGCATTGCTGCGCCGCTCCAGCAACCTACCCGCAGGTTCCGGTGAAAGCTCCACTTGCCTATGCGTGACGGGCCGTCGCGCGCTCATCGCCCAAGTGGTTGCGGTGAGTCTCCCTGCCTATTTGGTCTTGCTCCGTGTG
>Ga0302157_10007507_pt1 | contig 10950 bp, 11 predicted proteins | sample I_Bog_N3_3_FD_193502 | JGI IMG/M metagenome (GOLD analysis project Ga0302157, IMG submission 193502) | Peat permafrost microbial communities from Stordalen Mire near Abisko, Sweden - I_Bog_N3_3 | ecosystem: Environmental > Terrestrial > Soil > Wetlands > Peat | place: Sweden: Abisko, Stordalen...
TGCCCATCGAAATTATTGAACTGCCGTTCCGTTTGCCGAAGATGAAACAGGCCGTGCAGTGGCACAAATACCGCTCACAGGATCCCGGCCTGATCTGGCTGCGCGACCTTATTCGAGAGGCCGCGAGGCAAGATGTCTAACCCGCCGAAGTCGATGACCTCCGCGCTTCCGCAATGCGTCGATGTCTCGAGATTTCAATCGTCAGGTTTCCCCACGAAGAACGCGAGCGCTTGCGCGTGCTCCGCGTCCTCTTTCGTGTTGACGTTGAAGAAGGGATCAAAGGGCGCCACGGGCCATTCGGCATGGGCGACTTCATATCGCGCGGCGAACGCGCCGACCTTGCGCAGATCCTCGTCATACAGCGCGCGCCGCAGCGCATCGACGAGGCCCACCGGCCAAAGCGCGGCCAGATGATGTTCGCGGCCGCCCGACGTCGCCACGGCGATGTCGGCGCCGCGGGCCCGCGCCTCGTGCAGCCTCGCGACCAGATCGCGCGGCGCGAACGGCGTGTCGGCGGGCAAGGTCGCGACATGCGTGACGCCGGGCAGAGTTTTCGCGAAGGCCAGCCCGGCGAGCAACCCGGCGAGCGGCCCGGCGAAATCCGCGCGTTCGTCGGCGAGCACCGGCAAAGCGAAAGCCGCGAAGCGCGCGGGATCACCATTGGCGCTGAGCGCGAGCGTCAAACATTGCGGCGCGAGCCGCGCGATCACATGCGCGAGCATCGGCGCGCCGCGCAGCATCAAGAGCGCCTTGTCGTCGCCGCCCATGCGCCGCGCCCGGCCGCCGGCGAGGATGAGCCCGAGCGTGTTTTGGCGTTCCATCTTGTTTCCTCGCGACGCTGAGTAGTTTCCGACTCTGCCGCGTTTACTAAAAAACTGAAAGATTGAGGCTTCTGCCGCGGTTCGGCGGCTCTCCGTTATTTCAGTGAGGACGTCATGGCGCCTGAGGGATTACTCGCCTTCCTACTCGTGGGACTCATCGCCGGCTATATAGCCAGCGAGATCGTGCGCGGCTCCGGCATGGGCCTCGTCGGCGACCTGATCATCGGCGTCGCCGGCGCCTTCATCGGCGGCCTTCTGCTGCCGCAACTAGGCCTGCATCTCGCCAATGGACTCTTGTCCTCGATCATCAACGCCGCGATCGGCGCGATCCTGTTGCTACTCGTCATCCGTCTGGCGCGTGGCGGCGGCGGCTGGCGCGGCAACTTCGGCCGCTTCGGCCGGCGCTGGTGATCAATCCTTCCTGCCGAGACCGAGCGCCTTGATCGCGTTCTTTTTCAAGATCAGTTCCCTGACCTCGGGCTTGAACGCGCATTTCTCGAAATCGGCGATCCAGCGGTCGGGCGCGATCAGCGGGAAATCCGAGCCGAACAGCATTTTCTCCTTCAACTGCGTGTTGGCGTATTGCACGAGTTGCGGGGGAAAATACTTCGGCATCCAGCCGGAAAGATCGATGTAGACATTCGACTTGTGCAGCGCGATCGACAAAGCCTCGTCGGTCCACGGCCAGGATGGATGCGCCATGATGATCGTCATGTCGGGAAAGTCGCAGGCGACGTCGTCGATATGGATCGGCTGCGAATATTTCAGCCTCAGTCCGCCGCCGCCGCGCATACCCGTGCCCATGCCGGAATGGCCGGTGTGAAAAATCGCCGGCAGCTTGTATTCCGCGATGACCTCATAGAGCTTGTAGGCCATCGGATCGTTGGGGAAAAAGCCCTGACAAGTCGGATGGAACTTGAAGCCCCTCACGACGCCGCCCTCGATGAGATCGCGCGCCTCGCGCACGCCCATCATGCCCTTGTGCGGATCGATGCTCGCGAACGCGATCATGATGTCGGCATTTTCGCGCGCGGCGTCGGCGATCTCGTCGTTGGCAATGCGGCGATTGCCGATCTGGAATTCGGAATCGACGGTGAACATGACGAGACCGATCTTGCGCTCGCGATAATAGGCGAGCGTCTCGGCGATGGTCGGGCGCTTGCCGACCTTGAAATATTTGCTCGCCGCCGCGTCGAAAGGCTCCCACATCACGTCCATCGGCTGCCGGCACGAAACCTCTGCGTGGGTGTGGACGTCGATGGCGACGAGATCGTCGATATTCATGGGGGCTCCTCCGCGATTTGTTTTCCTTTTAGCGGATGAGGCGGTCAGGCGTCACGGGGTTTCCGCCCGCGTCACGTCGTCCCCATCACCAGCCCTTCGATATCGTGCTTCTGCGTGACGGGAACGAGTTCGTCGACGACGCGGCAGACGAGATGCTGGCGGACGCCTTCCGGCAGCGCGTCGAAATAGTCGCGCGTGACCATCATGTCATGTAGCGCCGCATGGCCGGCCCCCGGCGCATCGACGCCGAGCACCAGCACCGGACGCGCGATCGGCGAGGGATGCGCGGTGCCGCGATGCATGGTGAGCGCCGACCGGCAGGAGATGTCGCCGCGCTGGGGATATTTGCGCAAGCCTCGCTCGGCGAACGCGGGCCAGAGCTCCTTTTCAGGGAACATCTCGTGCTTCCAGCCGCGCCCGTCCTCCCATTGCGTCCCCGGCGCGATCACGAACGGCCCCATGTCGGACGTGACGTCGACGCCGGTGAGATTGAACGCGAGCGAGGTTATGCGCTTGTCGCGCCAGGTGTCCTCGGGCGAGGGAAAATCGCGATGCCAGGGCTGGTTCATCGCGCCCTGAAACGGCGTGTCGAAGCCGATCTCGACAATTTCGTATTTCGGCCCGAGCACGGCCTCGCACATCGACGTCACCCAGGGATGGGTGACGAGATCGACGAAGCCGCCGAACGCCTGAGGATGAATTTCGACATACCATCTGCGCGGGCCGCGCCCGACAGCGCTGCCCGGCCGCTGGATCGCCTCCCAGAACGCGGTCGTCATGTCCTCGCGCATGGCGTCGGCCCAGTCGGGCGAGAACGCGGATTTGTGGCCGACGATGCCGTCGCGGTAGAGGACATCGACGTCGTGCGCGCGCGTAGTGGAAACCGACACGTAGTCCTCCCTGTCGAGGCGAATGTACTTGATGCGAGTAGCGGCGCAAGCTCGCGGCGTCCCTTCTCCCGTCTCAACGACGAGGGGGCAGGGAAATCCATCACGCCCCCGCCCCCGGCTTCTTCAGCACTTCCGCGACATCCAGCGTCGAACGTTCGCCGATCGCGTCGAAGTTCTTTTCCAGCCACGCCTTGGCGCTCGCGCGGCCGAGATCGCGCAGCTCGGTCAGAAAGTTCCACGCGACATCCATCTTGGTCTGCGCGCCGAAATTCTCGAGCTGGCCGTCGCCGCCGATGCGATGCAGCCGTTCGTGCTTGTAGGCGTCGCTCGTCAGCGCGCCGCTGTCGACCAGCCGCGCGACGAAGTCGGCCGCGCGCATTTCGGCAAGCAACCCGGCGTTGAACGTGATCTCGTTCATCCGGTCGGTGATCTCCTCCGCCGAGCGGGGCGCCTCCGGGCGTTCGATCGGATTGATCTGCACGATGATCGTGTCGGCGCTGTCGGTCTCGTAGAACAGCGGCCACAGCGGCGGATTACCGGAGAAGCCGCCGTCCCAATAGGGAACGCCGTCGATCACCACCGCCTGAAACAACCGCGGCAGACAGGCCGAGGCCATGACGTGGTCGACGGTGAGAACATCGCGGCGGAAGATCTCGCCGCGGCCGGTTTGAACGTTGGTGACGGCGATGAACAACTTCGGGCCGACGCCGCGCCGCAGCCTGTCGAAATCGACGACTTCGACGAGATGGTCGCGTAGCGGATTGACGTTGAGCGGATTGAACGAATAGGGCGATAGGATCTGCGAGATCGCGTCAACCAAACTTTGCGGCGCGAACGCGGGCCGCCACGCGCTGAGCCAGGCGTTGAAGAACGGCAGATCGGAGCCGGGCAGCGCGCCCTCCCGGCTCACCGATCGCCAGAATTTTTCCAGCACCCGGCGCGCGCCGTCGCGGCCTCCGCCCTCCAGCCCGGCGGCGAGCACGACCGCGTTCATCGCGCCCGCGCTGGCGCCGCTGAGGCCCGCGATCTCGATGCGCTCGTCTTCGAGCAGCGCGTCGAGCGCCCCCCAGCTATAGGCGCCGTGCGAACCGCCGCCCTGCAGCGCGAGATTGACCCGCTTCACGCCGCCGTCCAGCCGCCGTCGATCGAGAAATTCGCGCCGGTGATTTGCGCCGCGTTGTCCGAGCAGAGATAGATGGCCATCGCGGCGACCTGATCCGAGGTGACGAATTGCTTGGTCGGCTGCGCGACCAGCATGACGTCGTTGATGACCTGCTCGCGCGTCAGATGCCGCGCCTCCATGGTCGCGGGAATCTGGTTCTCGACCAGCGGCGTCCAGACATAGCCGGGCGAGATGCAATTGGCGGTGATCCCGAAGGTCGCCAGCTCCAGCGCGACGGTCTTGTTGAGGCCGGTCAGCCCGTGCTTCGCAGCGACATAGGCGGATTTGAACGGCGAGGCGACGAGCGAATGCGCCGAGGCGGTCGAGATGATGCGGCCCCACTTTTGCGCCTTCATGCCCGGCACGGCGGCGCGGATGGCGTGGAAGGCGGAAGAAAGGTTGATCGCGATGATCGCGTCCCATTTTTCCAGCGGGAAGTCCTCGACCGGCGAGACGAACTGGATGCCGGCGTTGTTGACGAGAATGTCGAGCGAGCCGAATTTCGCTTGAGCGTCCGCGACCATCGCGGCGATCTCGGCGGGCTTCAGCATATCGGCGCTATTGTAGTACGCTTTGACGCCGAATTCCTTTTCGATGCCCGCGCGCTCTTTCTCGATCGCCGCGGCGTCGCCCATGCCGTTGATCATGACGTCGGCGCCCTCCTTGGCGAGAGCGCGCGTGATGGCGAGGCCGATGCCGCTGGTTGAGCCGGTGATGAGCGCGTGACGTTTGGCGAGGGACATGGAACTCTCCGGAAAGGACGGATGACGGCGGCGTTGTAGGCCACGGCGGCGTTAAAAGCGAGGCGGCAAAGTTTCGCGCGCCGGCGTCAAGTTTTTCCAAATATCCGGTGGTTTTTTGCAAGCTTTCGCAAGGATTGTTGCCGCCGTTTTGGGACATTTCAAGGGGTTGCAAGGCTTGCAAGGCGATTTCGGGGCTCGTCAAGTTCGCGGAGGCGATGGCGAGCAGTTTGAAACGCAAGAGAGCACGAATTCGGATTTTCCGGAAGCTTCACCCGTCACCGCGAGCCCCGGCGCCAGCCCTTCATTGATGGCATGGAAGCCATTTTGCGCGATCCGCCATGCCATCAACGAGAGAACGAGCAGGCGCCTCTCCTTCGACGACCTGGGCCTCCCGACCGATCAAGCCGCCCGCGGGACCGTCCGCAACACAAGCAACGCGCTGCGTAACACCGGTGCGATCTCGAAGGCCCGACCCCGCTCGTCGCTGAACTCGACAAGCACAGTGGCGTCGTCGAGGGTCTCGACGATGACGCCGACCTGTCCGCGCACCAGACCTCGCTCCGGGACATCCGCCAGCAGGGCCACCGCGCCCAAAAGGGAAGCGCCGTCTCGATTTTCACCGAACTCAGCGGCCATCAAAGCACCCAGCAAGTTACGAATCGGGGAAATTTCTCGTTCCCGCGCAGCATCCATGTCGTTCTTACCACGGCGCTCGCGCTTTGTCGCGAGATCGCCACGTCGATGGACCAACGAGGCCCCCATTCATCCTCCCCGGCTGAAGTGGCGGCGCCCGTGCGCGCGGCTTCAAGAAAGGCGTTGGCTAGAACTCCCGCGTCGGCGCGGTCGATGCCCAGCGTCTGGCGAAAAACGCGCGCCTTGTTCCGGCCCACCGGATGATCCGGGTTCAGACAATAATCCTCAATCTTACGCAAATCGAGGGTCGCGCGATCGCCGTTCGGCAGCCGGGTCGACAATCGTCAATCCCCCTCAAAACATAAAATACCTCTGCGCCATCGGCAGGCTTTCCGCCGGCTCGCAGACCAGCAACACCCCGTCCGCCGTCACGGCGTAGGTCTCCGGGTCGACGGTGATCTTCGGGGTCGCGCCGTTGTGGATCAGCGAGGCCTTGCCGATGCCGCCGCGGGTGTTCTCCACCGCGACCAGCCGCTTGCGCACCTTCAGCTTGTTTCCCAGCTTGCCGTCCACCGCCGCGCGCGAGACGAAGGTCAGCGACGAGCCGGTGCGGGCGCGGCCGTAGGCGCCGAACATCGGGCGGTAGTGGATCGGTTGCGGCGTCGGGATGCTGGCGTTGGGGTCGCCCATCGCGGCGGCGGCGATGACGCCGCCCTTGACCACGAGGTCGGGCTTCACGCCGAAGAACGCGGGGGTCCAGACGACCAGGTCCGCGAGCTTGCCCGGCTCGACCGAGCCGATGTGCTTGGAGACGCCGTGCGCGATGGCGGGGTTGATGGTGTATTTGGCGATGTAGCGCTTGACGCGGAAATTGTCGTTGCGCGCGCCGTCGCCGGCGAGTGCGCCGCGCTGGCGCTTCATCTTGTCGGCGGTCTGCCAGGTGCGGATGATCACCTCGCCGACGCGGCCCATCGCCTGAGAATCGCTCGACATCATCGAGAGCGCGCCGAGATCGTGCAGGATGTCCTCGGCGGCGATCGTCTCCTTGCGGATGCGGCTTTCCGCGAAGGCGAGATCCTCGGGAATCGAGCTGTCGAGGTGATGGCAGACCATCAGCATGTCGAGATGCTCGTCGAGCGTGTTGCGCGTGAACGGCCGCGTCGGGTTGGTGGAGGACGGCAGCACGTTGCCGAGTTCGGCGACGCGGATGATGTCGGGCGCGTGGCCGCCGCCGGCGCCCTCGGTATGGAAGGCGTGGATGGTGCGGCCCTTGAACGCCTTGATCGTGTCCTCGACGAAGCCGCTCTCGTTGAGCGTGTCGGTGTGGATCATCACCTGCACGTCGTGATCGTCGGCGACGGAGAGGCAGCAGTCGATCGCGGCGGGCGTCGTGCCCCAGTCCTCGTGCAGTTTCAGCGCGCAGGCGCCCGCATTGACCTGCTCGACCAGCGCGGCGGGCTTGCTGGCGTTGCCTTTGCCGGCGAAGCCGAGGTTCATCGGAAACTCGTCGGCGGCCTCGATCATGCGCGCGATGTGCCAGGGGCCGGGCGTGCAGGTGGTGGCGAAGGTGCCGGTCGCGGGGCCGGTGCCGCCGCCGAGCATCGAGGTGATCCCGCTCATCAGCGCTTCGTCGATCTGCTGCGGGCAGATGAAATGGATGTGGGTGTCGAAGCCGCCGGCGGTGAGAATCTTGCCTTCGCCGGCGATGATTTCGGTGCCGGGCCCGATGATGATGTTGACGCCGGGTTGGATGTCCGGGTTGCCCGCCTTGCCGATGGCGTGGATGAGGCCGTCCTTGATCGCGACGTCGGCTTTGACGATGCCCCAATGATCGACGATCGTCGCGTTGGTGATGACGGTGTCGACGGCGCCGCGCGCGCGCGTGACCTGGCTCTGGCCCATGCCGTCGCGGATGACCTTGCCGCCGCCGAACTTCACCTCCTCGCCATAGGTGGTGAAATCCTTCTCGACTTCGATGAAGAGTTCGGTGTCCGCCAGCCGCACCCGGTCGCCCGTGGTCGGCCCGAACATGTCGGCGTAGGCGGCGCGAGGCAGCGAGGTCGGCGGCAGGATGTTGGGGCGTTTGGCCATGGATGGGGGTCTCTTTTATGAAGGTCGCTAATTCCCTTCTCCCCTTGCGGGAGAAGGTGGCCGAAGGCCGGATGAGGGGTCGCGCCGCGAGGCGCTCGCGCGCCGACCCCTCACCCCCAACCCCTCTCCCGCAAGGGGAGAGGGGGGATAAGGTCTAAACCTTCCCCATCACCTCTTGCCGGAAGCCGATCGCCTGCCGCTTGCCGGCGATGGCGACGAGGCGGACGGTGCGGCTCTGGCCGGGCTCGAAGCGGGTCGCGGTGCCGGCGGGGATGTCGAGGCGGAAACCGCGCGCCTTCGCCCGCTCGAATTTCAGCGCCGGGTTGGTCTCGAAGAAATGATAGTGCGAGCCGACCTGAATGGGCCGGTCGCCGGTGTTGGAGACGTCGACCACGACGGTCTCGCGGTCGAAGTTCATGAGAATATCGCCGGAATCGGCGAGCACCTCGCCGGGGACCAGCGAATCGTCGGCGCCGCGAATCGGGTTGTGCACCGTGACCAACTTGGTGCCGTCGGGGAACGTCGCCTCGACCTGAATGTCGTGGATCATCGAGGCGATGCCGTCCATCACCTGATGCGCGCGCACCACATGCGCGCCGGTCTCCATCAGTTCGGCGACGGTGCGGCCGTCGCGCGCGCCCTCGACCACGAAATCGGTGATCAGCGCGATCGCTTCCGGGTGGTTGAGCTTCACGCCGCGCTCGAGGCGTTTGCGCGCGACGATCGCCGCCATGGCGATCAGCAGTTTGTCTTTTTCCCGCGGCGTCAAATTCATGGGATCACGGCCCTCTTCGCGTCGTCACGCATACAAGTCTCACGCCAGAATGACGGCGAATTCGCCCGCGCGCAAGGGAGCGCCCGATACGCCCGGGGAGGCGGCGCCGGCGCCCGAATTTCAGGCGCCGCGGCGCTCGAGCGCTGGCCCGGCGCGCGACTTTCGCCTAACGAGGTCATGACGGTTTCATGACAGCGAAAGGATGCGCCGTGACGACGGGAGTTATGGCGGCGGTGCTCGGCGCGGCGCTGCTGCACGCGCTGTGGAATTCGGTGGTCAAGAGCGCCGACGACAAGTTCCTCACCTCCGCGCGCGTCTGCCTGTGGTGCGGGCTGATCGCCTTCGCCAGCGCGCTGGCGCTGCCGACGCCGTATTGGGCCGCGGCATGGTTCGTCCTCGCCTCGGCGATCATCCATGTCGTTTATTTCGTGCTGGTGGGGCGGCTCTATCGCAACGCTGATCTCTCCGTCGCCTATCCCTTGATGCGCGGCCTCGCGCCTTTGATGGCGGCGATGATCGCCAACGTGACCTTGCGCGAAATCCCCTCGCCGCTCGCGCTCGCCGGCATCGTCGCCTTGGTGGCCGGCGTCGTGACGATGGGAGTGAGCGGCCTCGCGCACGGCCGCGTCGATCGCGCGACGATCGGCGTCGCGCTGGTCAATTCCGTGATCATCGCGAGCTATTCCGTCATCGACGGCGAGGGCGCTCGGCTCGCCGGGCCGTCCGCCTTGCACGCCTTCGCCTACAATGCCTGGGCGGACGCGATGACGGGCGCGTTGTACCTGCCGATTCTGCTGCTCTATCGCGGCCCCGGCGCGACGCGCGATCTCATGCGAAACCCGTTGATCAGCGCGGCGGGCGGCCTCGCCGCGTTCACCGGCTACGCGCTGGTGGTCTGGGCGATGACGCAAACCGCGATCGGCGCCGTCGCGGCGTTGCGCGAATGCTCGGTCGTGTTCGCGGCGGTGATCGGCGTTGTCTTTTTGGGCGAGCCGTTCAAGCGCGCGCGGGCGGCGGCGGCGTTGCTGATTCTGGCGGGGGTGGTGGCGCTGAAGCTGGCCTAGGGCGCGATCGGACCGGAGACGCGGTAGAGCGTGAAGTCCTGCGCATCCGCGCCGCCCACCCTGCGCGGCAGCCGTGCGATTTGCTCGACATGGCGGAAGCGCGAGGCGAGGTCCGGATCATGGTCGGCTTCGGCGAAAGCCAGCCCCGGCGCGGCGAACAGCGCTGCCTCAGGCGCGGGGCGAAACAGCCAGCGCTCGTCCTGCCCGATCTCGACGACGGGCGGCGAGGCCGGGCCGTAATAGGTCAGCAGCGAAGTCGCGGCGTAACCGCGCGCGAGAACGAACGCCGCGTGTTCCTCGTGCGCGCGCGCGAACACTTGCGCCGAAAGATCGCGCCAGCCGCCTACGCGCGCGAGCGGGTCGGCGGCGCCGAAATTCGGCCAGCCGAACGCGACATGGAGATAGGCGAGCGCGATCGCGGCGAAGCCCAGCGGCGGCGCCCGGCGCGCCGTGGCGCGCAGCCACGCGGGACCGCGCGAGGCGGCGTCGGCGGCGAGAATCACCAGCGCGGGATAGAGCGGCGCCAGCCAATTCACCTGCACGCGGTCATGCAGCGCGTGGATAAGAAAGTAGAGGATCGCGGGCGCGATCGTGGAGACGAGCAGGCGCCGCGCTTCCTCGTCGCGGCCGGCCGCCGGCTTCGCCGCTCCGAACGCCGCCGCGAGGAAGATCAGCGGGTTCATCAGGACGATCTGGCCGCCGAGGAACTCGAGCAGGTAACGCGGCGCGAAGCCTCGCGCGGGCACCCGGCCGAACTGCTTGGCGAAGGTCGCCCAGCCGTGCGCGGCGTTCCAGACGACAAACGGCGCGAAGATCGTCGCCGACAGGAGCGCGGCGAGATAGGGCGCGGGCGACCTGAACCAGCGGCGCAGCGACGGCGTCGCGATCATCGCCAGCACGATCCCGACGCCGAGGAACGCCGCCGTGAATTTCGACAGCGCCGCCAAGCCCAACGCGAGGCCGACGCCGATCCAGGCCGACGCGCGCCCGCGCCAGACTTCCACGAAGGCGGCGAGGCCGAGCGTCCAGAACGCGACGAGCGGCGAGTCCGGCGTGACGATGACGCTGGCCGCGACCAGCGGCGTCGCCAGCCAGAACAACGCGGCGAGCGCGGCGATCCGCGACGAGGCGAAGAGGCGCCACGCGATGAAAGCGATCAGCGCGGGCATCGCGGCGAAGATCAACGCGTTGAGCGCGCGCACGCCGAACTCGGACGGGCCGAACAGGGTCGTCGAGGCGCGAATCCAGGCGGCGACCATCGGCGGGTGGTCGAGATAACCCCAGGCGAGGTCGCGCGACCACAGCGTATAATAGGCCTCGTCGAAGGTGAGTTCGATGTGGCCGATGAGCGCGAGTTGCGCGCCGAGCAGGATCAGGGCGACGATGAGCGGATAGCGGAAGGCGGCGGGCATGGGCTAGCGCGCCGGGAGGGACGGCCAGCCGCGATCCGCGTCCCCTCCCCCCTCGTGGGGGAGGGCTAGGGAGGG
>Ga0302157_10007511_pt1 | contig 10948 bp, 9 predicted proteins | sample I_Bog_N3_3_FD_193502 | JGI IMG/M metagenome (GOLD analysis project Ga0302157, IMG submission 193502) | Peat permafrost microbial communities from Stordalen Mire near Abisko, Sweden - I_Bog_N3_3 | ecosystem: Environmental > Terrestrial > Soil > Wetlands > Peat | place: Sweden: Abisko, Stordalen...
GGGCCCACGACCACGGTCACGCCCGGCTCGAACTCGAGCACGGCCGGATCGGCGAAGGACTTGAATCCTTTGAGGGAGAGGGACTTCAGGAACACCGGGCGCTCACCCTACCGGCACCGGCCCGGGGCCGCCTGAGCCCCTGGTCAGACCTGACAATGTTCGCAGAAGTAGGTCGCACGGCCGCCGGACTTGACCTTGACGATCGTCGATCGGCACCGGCGGCAGGCCTGGCCCTCGCGGTCGTAGGCCTGGTGCTGGTCCTGGAAATCGCCCTCCTCGCCGAAGAGGTCGCGGTACTGCTCGCCGGCCGACGACGAGCCTCGGCGCTTGACCGCCTCGGCCAGGGTCTCGACCATCGAGCGGTAGAGCCGGCGGACCTCCTGGGACGACAGGGAGTTCGACTGCCGGTCGTACCGGAGCCCGGCGGCGAAGAGGATCTCGTCGGCGTACATGTTGCCGATCCCGGCGACGAAGTCCTGGTCCATGAGCAGCGACTTGAGCTGGGAGTCGTGGGACGAGAGCAGGACCCAGAACTTCTCCCAGCTCATGATGTCCTCGAGCGGATCGAAGCCCAGGTGGGAGAGCTCGGGCAGGGCCCGGGCCCCCTCGACGGGGGCGGCGGACACGAAGAGCTCGCCGTAGGACTTGGGGTCGACGAACCGGAGCTGGCCGCCCTGGGTGAAGGTGATCACCGCGTGGGTGTGGGGGGCCTTGGCCTCCTTGACGCTCTTGACCCGGTGGAGGGAGCCGCCCGAGCCGAGCTGCACGACCAGGGTGGCCCCGTCGTCCAGGACCAGCAGGACGTAGGTGCCCGCCCGGTTGATGGCGGTGATGGTCCGGCCCTCGAGCTGGGCCCGGAATTGCTTCGCGCTGGGGTGGCGGCTGACCGTGCGACCGTTGCGCACGTCCACCGCCTTGATCTTCCGTCCCACGACCTCGCCCTGGAGGTCGCGTCGGATGGTCTCGACTTCAGGAAGCTCAGGCATCTCCCCCGCCTCTCTCGGCTTCCAGCGTTGCGCAGGCCACCTGGGCGGCGACCTGCTCTGCGTCCTTCTTGGAGCGCCCCTCCCCCGTACCGAGGCACCGGCCAGCAACGTACACCGTGGCCAGGTACCTCCGGGCGTGATCGGGGCCGAAACCCTCGACGTCGTAGTGCGGGACCCCGCGACCCAGGCGCACGGTCTCCTCCTGGAGGCGGCTCTTGTGGTCGGACTCGCCCGGCTCCCCCACGGCGGCGTCGATCCGGTCCGAGAGCTGGGCCAGGACGAGGTTCCGGGCGGCCTCGAGGCCCGCATCCAGGTAGACGGCGCCGATGACGGCCTCCATGGTGTCGGCCAGGATCGAGACCTTCGCCCGGCCGCCCGAGGCGTCCTCACCCTTGCCGAGGCGCAGGTGGGCGGGAATGCCCAGGTCGGTGGCCACCTCGGCCAGCACGTGCGCGTTCACCACCGAGGCGCGGACCTTGGAGAGCATGCCGTCCGACAGGCCCGGATAGGTGCGGTACGAGTGCTCGGCCACCACCAGCCCGAGGACGGCGTCACCGAGGAACTCGAGGCGCTCGTTGGAGGCGCGGTCGCCGTTCTCGGAGCACCACGACCGGTGGGCCAGCGCCTGTCCGAGCAGCTCGGGGCGGGTGAAGCTGTGCCCGATGCGCTGGGCCAGCCGCTCGTCGGCGGCGGTGTCCCCCACGTCGGCCCGGGGCGCCATCGGGCGCCTCAGGCCCCCTCGAGCTTGGTGTGCACGTAGTCGACGGCGTCCCGCACCGTCCGCAGTTCCTCGAGGTCCTCGTCGTCGATGCGGAAACCGACCGACCGCTCGCCGAGCTCCTCCTCGAGGCCCTCGACCAGCTCGATCAGGGCCAGGGAGTCGGCATCGAGGTCCTCGGCGAACGACGAGGACTCGCTGATGGTGGACGGATCGATCTCGAGGATGTCGGCCAGGAGCTCGCGGATGAGCTCCAGGATCTGCTGACGGTCCATGGGACCCTTCTCCACATGGGTCTCAGCGGGCACGGCGTCTCCTGGTTCGGGGTCGGGACCCGGGCCGGAACTCGGCGCAGGGCTGGACAGATGTTACCCGAGGGCACCTGGGCCGACGGGTCAATCGGGGCCCCCGGCACCGAATCGGTCGCACGGTCCCCGACGACCGGAGTGCGCCCGGGACGCCGCCCGACGCACCCCCCGACGCACCCAACACCACCTGGGTGGCGCCTACGGCGGGTCCCCTCCACCTGGGTGCCCCCCCTTGGCGGCCCCCCTCCACCTGGGTGCCGCCTGACGGCGGCCCCAAGGTCGGCCTAGGTGACCGTGACGGGAGTGACGCTGGCGTTGGACGGCCCGATGCCGTCGAACCAGACGAATCCCTCCTGCACCAGGCAGACGGTCAGCTGGTACCCGCCGGGGGTGGCGGGCGCCTCGAGGTCGATGGTGTACGACCCGGTGTCGTCGCGGAAGAGCACCCGGCCGAGCATCGTCCGCGGACCGTCGGTCTCGACCCCGTCCGGACCCCTCCAGCGGTAGCTCAGGCACACCGGGTAGGGCGGGACGCTGGCCAGGGCCGCCTCGGACAGGTTGGTCACCTCCACGTGGAGCGGGACGACCGCCGACCGGGCCACCGTGGCCGGGGGCCGGCACGAGACCTGCGTGGACGTGGCGGTCGTGTCGACCGGGTAGCCGATACCGGCGAAGAGCTCCCGCGCCCCCACCGAGCCCAGGAGGTCGTCGGCCACCGCGGCGGCCACCCGGTGGGGATTGGTGTTGAACCCCCGCCGGAGACCGTCCACCAAGGCGCGCGGTGCCACCACCACGTCGTAGATCTCGCGGGCGGGCAAGGGGATCCGGTCGACCACCCGGTCGTCCTCGACCACGGCCAGGGCGGCCCGTTCGTCGGGGTGACCCCGGTTGGCACTCTCCCCCACGTACAGCATCCGATCGTCCACGACCAGGCCCCGCGGGTACTTCTCCAACTCGATGCGACGCTCCCAGCGGGCGCCGGCCGGGTCCCACGTCACGACGGTCCCCTCCAGGGAGTTGCACACCGTCCACGTACCGCCGGCCCACCTCGGCGAGTGCGGATGGGACAGCCCTCCGATCTCCTGGCCGGTGGTCAGGTTCCGGAGGAATCCGGCTCCCAGGCTGACGTCGCCCACCCACCCGCGGCCGGTGTCGAAGCGGCCGAACGCGGTGACCCACACCTGGCCGTCGACCAGGGCCACACAGTTCGGGTGCCACGAGTCGACGGCCGTGGACGGGTGCCACACCACGTCGAGTGTCCCGTCCGGCGCCACGTAGGTCACCGAGTTGTTGGCGCTCGAGACGATGATCCACGACCCGTCGAGCAGGGCCACGTCGTGGGGGTCGACGATGTCGTCGATGCGGCGGTACTCGAGGACGCCCGTCCGGTCGTACACCACCAGTTCCGTGGCGCTGTCGACGTCGACGGGTGCCCGCAGCAGCCTGCCCACCCGCTCCTCCCCCACGGCCAGGCCCATGGAGCTCAGCCCGTCGATCTGCCCGAGCTCCGACCCGTCGAAGGTGAACAGTCCCCCGGATCCCTCGTTGTCGTACCCGGTCACGAGGAGGATCGAGGTGCCCCAGTCGATCACGGGCGCGGAGCGTCGGGGCGCCGCGGAGGCACAGCCGGTCGGGTGGTCGTCATGGGTGGATCATGTCCGACGAGGGCCCGTCGCGCTAGTCCGGACGCGACGGCGGGCCACCCGCCGGCGGGCGTCGACCGGACGGGCGAAACCGGCGAGACTGGACCCATGGGACAACTTCACGCAGAGGTAACACTCCAGCAATGGGCCTGACGCACCGGTCGGGGACACTCGGGTCCGTGGAAGACCCGACGTCAGCCGCCGCGCCTCCGGGCGCGACCGTCGCGCCCCCGTGGCCGACCTACGACCCCGCCCCGTTCTACGACGAGCTGGTGGGACCCGACGGTACGCCGCGCCCCTCCGCCGACACCCTCTGGAAGCACTTCGCCGACCTCGGCCCGGAGGCGCTGGCCGAGCGCCAGGTCGCCGCCGACCGCGAGATCCGTGCCCTCGGGGTCACCTTCACCGTCTACGACGGCGGCGTCGGGGTGGACCGCCCCTGGCCGTTCGACATCATCCCCCGGGTGATCCCCCGCGACCAGTGGCAGGTCATCGAGGCCGGACTCGTGCAGCGTCTGGCCGCCCTCAACCTGTTCATCGACGACTGCTACCACGACCAACGGGCGGTCAGCGCCGGCGTGGTGCCGGCCGACCTCGTCAGCGGGTCGCCCAACTTCCGCCGGGAGTGCGTGGGCGTCGACCCGCCCGGCGGCATCTGGGCCCACATCTGCGGCAGCGACCTCATCCGTGACGACGAGGGCTTCTGGTACGTCCTCGAGGACAACCTGCGGGTGCCGTCCGGGGTCTCCTACCTGTTGGAGAACCGGATGGTGACCAAGCACATCTTCCCCGAGATGTTCCGCCACTACAGCATCGAGCCCGTCGACCCCTACGTCGGCCGCCTGGCCAGCACCCTGGCGTCGGTCTCCCCCTCGACCGGCGACCCGACGATCGTGGTGCTGACCCCCGGCATCTACAACTCGGCCTACTTCGAGCACGCGTTCCTGGCCCAGCAGCTGGGGGTGGAGCTGGTCGAGGGCGGCGACCTGGTGGTGCTCGACGACGACTGCGTCTACGCCCGGACCATCGACGGCCTCGAGCAGGTGGACGTGATCTACCGCCGGGTCGACGACGTCTTCCTCGACCCCGAGGCGTTCCGGGCCGACTCGCTGCTCGGCGTGCCCGGGCTCATGCGGGCCTGGAAGGCCGGCCGGGTCGCCCTGGTGAACGCCCCCGGTGCGGGGATCGCCGACGACAAGAAGGTGTACTCCTACGTGCCGGACATCATCCGCTTCTACCTCGAGGAGGAGCCGATCCTCTGGACGATCCCGACCTACCGGTGCAGCGACCCCGAGGCCCGCGCCCGCGTGCTCGCCGACCTCTCGAACCTCGTGGTCAAGCCGGCCAACGAGTCCGGCGGCTACGGCGTCCTGGTCGGGTCCCAGGCGACCCCCGACGAGCTGGCCGCGGCGGCCGAGGAGATCGAGAGCGAGCCCAACCGGTGGGTGGCCCAGCCCATCATCAAGCTCTCCACCGCGCCGACCCTGTGCGACGACGAGGTGGCACCCCGCCACGTCGACCTCCGGCCCTTCACGCTGATGGGGCCGGACGGTGCGTACGTGACCAGGGGCGGACTGACCAGGGTCGCCCGGCGCAAGGGGTCCCTGGTCGTCAATTCGTCGCAGGGCGGCGGCAGCAAGGACACCTGGGTGGTCGACTCGCCCTCGGACGCCGGACTCGCCGGAGGTCCGGCGTGACGGCCGACCTGCTCGGCGCCCACGACGTCGTGGCCGACGGTGACGAGGTGCTCCCCACGCGTCAGGACGCCGGGGAGATCGACGACGGGACGGAGGGTCTCGAGGACGAGAGGAGTGGGACGATGCTGCTCGCACGCATGGCCGAGGCCGTCTACTGGGCCGGCCGCCACCTGGAACGGGCCGAGGGCACGGCCCGGATCGTCCAGGTCCACACCGACGCCCATGTCGACCTGCCCGTGGGCGAGGACGTCGGGTGGGAGCCGCTCCTGGCCATCGCCGGGGTCGACTCCGAGTTCGCCGAGCGGTACCAGGGGGCCGCCGGCCCCGACGACGTCCGGGCCGCCGAGGAGGACGTCATCGAATTCCTCCTCCACGGTGAGGGCAACGAGTCGTCGATCCTGGCGTCCCTGACGGCGGCCCGGGAGAACCTGCGCACGGCGCGACCGGTCGTGCCCCGCGAGGCGTGGGAGGCGTGCAACAACCTGTGGCTGTCCAGCAACGACCTCCTGGAGGAGGCCCACACCCGCGAGGGCCGGGTGCGGTGGCTGCGGCGTGTCATCGCCGGCTGCCAGTGCATCCACGGCATCCTCCTCGGCACCATGAGCCGGGACGAGGCCATGTCGTTCCTGGTCCTCGGGCAGAACATCGAACGGGCCGACCTCACCACCCGCGTGCTCGACGTGCGTTCGGACTCGCTCCACGCGCCCGGGGCCGACGACCCCTACGACGTGGTCCACTGGATGGCGGTGCTGCGCTCACTGGCTGCCTACCAGCCCTTCCGACGGGCGATGCCGGCCCGGCCCCAGGGCGGGTCGACCCTCCGGTTCCTGCTCCAGGACGACCGCTTCCCCCGGGCCGTGGGCGCCTGCCTGACCGAGGCCCGCGCCCAGTTGAAGGTCCTGCCCCACTCCGAACGGGCCCAGGAGGCCTGTCAGAATGCGTCGATGGTGGTGGCAGCAGCTCCCGTGGCCCGACTGACCGTGGGCGGACTCAGCGAATTCCTGGAGGACGTGCAGCTGGCGCTGGTCGAGATCCACGAGCGGGTCGACGACACCTACTTCCGACCCAGCTTCGTCGGCTGGGAGCCGACGGCCGCCACCCGGTGACCACCGCGGCACCGGTGGGCCCCCTGGGGTCCCCGGACGACACGGCGCCGCCGGGGCCGGTGGCCGGGTACCACGCGCCCCCCGGACGGACGGACGAATTCCTCGACGCCCGGGGCGCGGTCCGGACGCGCTGGAAACAGGTGGCGGCGGCGGTCGACGGCTACGGGCGCGACGGGCTGCTGGCCCGCCGGGAGGAGCTCGCCCGGCTGCTGCGCAACGAGGGCGCCACCTACAACGTGGCCGTGGACGGCCACAGCCTCCGCCGACCGTGGACGCTCGACCCGGTGCCGCTCGTCCTCGACCCGTCCGAATGGGCCGGACTCGAACGGGCCGTGGCCCAGCGCTCGGCCGTCCTCGACCTCGTCAACGCCGACCTCTACGGCGAGCGCACCCTGCTGGCCCGGGGCCTCGTGCCGGCCGAGGTCGTCCTCGGCCACCCGGCGTTCCTCCGCCCCTGCGCCGGCATCGCCCAGCCGGGGGCCAACCGGCTGTTCCTGACCGCCGTCGACGTGGTCCGCGAGGCCGGCGGCGGATTCCGGGCGGTGGCCGACCGGTCCCAGGCGCCGTCCGGGCTGGGCTACTCGCTGGTCAACCGGTCGGCCCTGTCGCGCGTGCTCCCCACGCTGCACCGGTCGTCGGGCGTGGAGCGTCAGGCCGGGTTCTTCCGGGCCATCCGGGCCGGCATCGCCCGGGCGGTGCCGGACGACGTGGACGAGCCGCGGGTCGTCATCCTGACCCCCGGCCCGCTGTCCGAGACGTACTTCGAGCACGCCTACCTGGCCTCGTACCTCGGCTACCCGCTGGTCGAGGGACGGGACCTGGTCGTCCAGAACAACCGGGTGTGGCTGCGGTCGCTGTCCGGGCTCGACCCCGTCGACGCGGTGATCCGCCGGGTGGACGACCGGTGGTGCGATCCCGTCGAGCTGCGCGCCGACTCGCTGCTCGGGGTGCCCGGCCTGCTCGAGGTGGTCCGCCGGGGGCGGGTGGCGGTACTCAATCCGCTCGGCGCGGGGATCCTCGAGAGCCCGGCGCTCGCCGGGCTGCTGGCCGACGTCGCCCCCGCCCTGCTCGGCGAGGACCTCGCCCTGCGCGGTCCCGAGAGCTGGTGGTGCGGACGCCCCGGAGGCCTCAGCCACGTCCTGGCCCGGTTCGACGACCTGCTGCTGCTGCCCGTGCAACCCACAGGCGGTCGGCGACCGGTCCGCCCCGAGCTGCTGTCGGCGGCCGAACGCGACGAGCTGCGGGCCCGGGTGCGGGCTCGGCCGGGCGACTGGGTGGGCCAGGAGATCCTCGCCCCCTCCACGGTGCCGACCGTCGACGACGACGGCTCGCTGGTGCCGCGCCCGGCGGTGCTGCGGACCTTCGCGGTGGCCGACGGACCGGCGGGCGGTGGCGGGGCCCGGGACTTCCGGCTGCTTCCCGGCGGCCTCACCCGGGTCGGCGCCGCCACCGACTCGCTGGTCATCTCCAGCCGGGGCGACGGCACGAGCAAGGACACCTGGGTGGCCTCGACCGAACCGGCGCTGCAGCAGAGTCCGTGGCTGCCGTCCGGGCGCGCCGTCCCGGGGCCGGTCATCGTCCCCGAGCCGCCGGCCGCCCTGCCCGGTCGGGTGGCGGCCCGCCTCTTCACCGTGGGACGGAGCGCCGAGCACGCCGAACTCGTCGTGCGCCTGATCCGGACCGTCCTGGCCCGGCTCGACCAGCCTCTCGGCTCGGGCGACGACGGCGGCGCCCAGTCCCTGCAGGTGCTCCTGTCGGCCCTCGGCTCGGCCTCCGGGTTCGCCCCGGCGACCGACGACGACGACCCGCCCGTACCGGGTGGAGGAGGACCCGACGCCGGCACCCTCGCCGAGGGGGTCCTCCCCAATGACCGCACCGCCCTGGCGCTCCTGTTCGACGAGCGGGTCCAGGGCAGCCTGGTGTCGACGCTCGGCGTGCTCGTCGAGGCGGCCTACTCGGTCCGCGAGCAGTTGTCGGCGGACACGTGGCAGCTCGTCGGCGACATGGAGGAGGAGCTCGGCCTGTTCCGCCGACGGCCGCCGACCCAGTTCGTCGGGGCGCAGCCGAGCCTCCTGCGGCTGCAGCGGTCCCTGCTCGCCCTGTCCGGCGTGTGCGCCGAGAACATGGAGCGCGACCCGGCCTGGCTGTTCCTCGACGGTGGCCGACGCCTGGAGCGGGCCCGGTCCCTGGTCCGGCTCCTCCGGTCGGTGCTGGTGGAGAAGCGGGCCGGCGTCGTGGAGGACCTGCTGGTCGAGTCGCTGCTCAAGACCTCCGAGAGCCTCCTCATCTTCCGCCGTCGGTCGGGTTCCATCCTGCACGTCTCCGGCGCCCTCGACCTGCTCGTCTACGACATCGCCAACCCCCGCAGCGTGCTGTTCCAGCTCGACCGGCTGGTGACCCACCTGGCCGAGCTGCCCAAGCGCTCCTCCGCCCAGCGCCTGGGCAACGAGGAGCGGCTGGCGCTCGAAGCCACGACGCGGCTCCGACTGACCGACCCGGACCGCCTGGCCGCCGTCGACGCCACCGGGCGTCGCGTCGAGCTGGACACCGTGTTCGCCACCGCCGACGGGCTCCTCGGCGACCTCCTCGACTCGTTGCAGCGGACCTACTTCGCCCATGAGAGGCTCTCCGTGCTGGCCGGTGGTCAGTCCGAGACCTGGAACGGTGCGACATGAGGTACCGGATCGAACACCGCACGGGCTACCGCTACGACGCGCCGGTCAGCCGGTGCCGCAACGAGGCCCACCTCCGCCCGCGCGACACCGACCGGCAGGCCTGCGTGTCGAGCGACCTCGTGGTCGACCCGGTGCCCACCTCCTGGAGCGAGCGGTCGGACTTCTACGGCAACCCGGTGGCGTCGTTCGTGGTCGACGGCCCCTTCCTCGAGATGACGGTCACGGCCACGAGCCTGGTCGACGTGGCCGACGGCGACCCGCCGACCGCCGTCGGGCCGGGGTGGAGCGAGGCGCTCGACCTGCTGACCAACGACCTGAGCCCGGAGATGCTCGACGCCCGCGAGTTCTGCTTCGAGTCGCCCCTGGTGTCGACGGCCAAGGTGGTCCGGGACTACGCCGAGCCCTCCTTCGCCGAGGGCGCCCCGCTGGTCGACGCGGTCACCGCACTGACCGAGCGGATCCACGCCGACTTCGTCTACGACCCGGGCTTCACCACCGTCACCACCCCGCTCGACGAGGTGCTCCGGCACCGGCGCGGGGTGTGCCAGGACTTCGCCCATCTGGCCGTCGGCTGCGTGCGGTCGATGGGCCTGGCCGCACGGTACGTGAGCGGATACCTCGAGACGGCGCCGCCGCCCGGCCAGGAGCGCCTGGTCGGCGCCGACGCTTCGCACGCCTGGCTGTCCGTGTTCGTGCCCGGGTGGGGCTGGCTCGACCTCGACCCCACCAACGACAAGGTCGTCGGGTCGACGTACGTGACCACGGCGTGGGGCCGGGACTACGCCGACGTGTCGCCGCTCAAGGGCATCGTGTTCGGCGGGGGTGCCTCGCACGCCCTCGACGTCGCCGTCGACGTGCGGCGCGTCGACGCCGAGACGACCTGACCGCCGGAGGACGCGGTAGATCCGCGACCCCGTGGGTCCGAACCGGTCATGGGGACCCATCGGAATCGTGCGGGGTGCGACGTCTCTGCCGGAAGAGCGCCCGCGCACGCCGCCCGCCTCACCACGGCCCGTCCGAGCGTGTGGACGACTCCGACACCGTCGTCGAGGCCCGGACGCGACAGATTGCTCAGGCGATCGTGAGAGGGATGGTGCGCTGGACCGTCTTGCCTTGGCATCTGCCGCAGGGCAGCGTTGGAGCTGCCCCCGTGGCTGCGGTCCGGTCCGGGGCGCCCCTGGTCACCGGAGCCGGGGTCTCCGTGAGCGCGGCGGACCGGTCCCGTCAGGTAGTTTCCGTTCCCAGGAAGCGGCCAGCCATAGAAGTGGCATTCGCTCCTGGCCCGAGGTGCGGACAAGACATGCCTGAGTTCCCTGCGATCACTCACGTGGCGCTAACGGTGACGAGCCTCGAACGGAGTGTTCCTTGGTACAAGGCCCTGTTCGGCTCGGACCCGATCCTCGACGAGGACACCGGTCCGTTCCGGCGTGTCGCTTGGCTCACGGGCGGCACAATCGTCGCTCTGACTCAGTTCCCTGATATGAGCAGCACCGACCCGTTCAACGAGCGCCGGCCGGGGCTCGATCATCTGGCTTTCGGCTGCGCCAGCCGCGATGAGTTGCGCGCATGGGAGATCCATCTGGATGAACTCGGTATCCCCCACGGCGGCATCGTGGACGCGCCCCGATACTCGGCATTGTCCTTTCGAGACCCTGACAACATCGCACTCGAGTTCTTCGCACCCCTGGGCCAGGACTGACGGAGTATCTGTCTGACCACCAGGCCGTCCCCTGCCGGGAGAGGGGGCACCGATCGGGCCGGTCCAGGTGGATGACGCCGGCCATCGACGGCATCGGATACCGCTCATCTCCGACG
>Ga0302157_10007513_pt1 | contig 10947 bp, 5 predicted proteins | sample I_Bog_N3_3_FD_193502 | JGI IMG/M metagenome (GOLD analysis project Ga0302157, IMG submission 193502) | Peat permafrost microbial communities from Stordalen Mire near Abisko, Sweden - I_Bog_N3_3 | ecosystem: Environmental > Terrestrial > Soil > Wetlands > Peat | place: Sweden: Abisko, Stordalen...
GGGACCAGGAGACCGTCGGATTCAGGAATCACAGTACCCTTGCCGGTGGTCAGATCGAGGATGCGCAGGTCGGATTGGGCGCTTGCTCCAACATTCGGGGAGGTGGAATAGACGAGTTTGCGACCGTCGGGGGACCAGCTTGGATCGGTTTCCGCCTGGCCGCTTTCGGAGACGAGCTGGCGGGGACGTGCGCTGCCATCGGATGCAACGACGTAGATCGAATCGGTGCCCCGGGCCGAGCGGTCGACGAAGACGATCTGCGTGCCGTCGGGGGACCAGCGCAAGGATTTGGGGTAGACGGGCGGCTCGGTGAGCTGGATGGGATGGCTGCCGTCGGGATTGGCTCTCCACAGAACGCCCTCGGGGTAGGTGACATAAGCGAGGGATTTTCCGTCCTGCGCAAAGGAGACGAACTCCGCAGAGATTCCAGCGAGGAAGGGCTTCATTTGCTGGGAATGCGGGTCGAAGCGCACCAGTTCACCGCGCATGGTGCGCCCAGAGGCGAAGATCTGCTTGCCGTTGGGGCTGAGGACGGGCCTATCCCACGCAATGGGGCCGAAGGTGAGCTGAATTGGCTGCGCGATGCGTTTTCCAAGGAGCATTCGATGCTCATTCAGCAGCCAGATCTGGCCGTCGGCGACAAAGAAGAAATCTCCATTGGGAGCCCATTGACCGCTGGATTGAGCAGCGGAACTTCCCCATCCGGGAAGGAGCTGGTGCAGGTTGGTGCCATCGGAAGCGATCTCCCATAGGAATCCTCCTTTTGAGAATCGGATAGTCTCTCCGTTTGGAGACCAGGCCAGAGACTTGAGATAGCCTCCGACGGAGGCGATGCGCTGCGACTCCATGCCAACGCTTCGCATGAGATAGATATCGCCATTTGCCGTTGCATAAGCTATCTTTTCGGCGTCTGGCGACCAGGTAGAAGAGACCGCGTTCCCGAGCCGGCGCACTGTGCCCTCGAGGATGCGCAGACTCCACAGCGAATCAGCGGGGCCGAGGCCACCGGCGTTGGAGATGATGAGCAGGGTGGAGCCATCTGGCGAGACGTCTCCGGCCCAGGCATCGTTCAATGCAGTCTGAATGGGGGCCGCCGCTCCACCGGAAACTGAAACCTGGTCAATGCTGCCGGTCTCTACGCGCGTGAAGTAGATGCGGCTGCCGTCGGTTCCGCCGATGGATTTGGGATGGCCGTCGTGGGTGATCTGGGAATAGTTGGATATGTGGAGCTGATTGGAGACGTGTGCACGCAGTACTAGATACGCGGCCAGAAGGGCAGCGACCGCGGCGAGCCAAACAGACCAGTGAGGGAAAGAGCGGCGGATGGGTGCGGAGATTTGCCTCGATGTCTCCGTGAAGACCATGTGGCTGGTTTCTCGCACGGTCTGGGTGGGGAGCAGCGGAAAGTCGGAAGCAGCCACTGCAATCTCGTGGGACTCCTGGACCACAGTGGCGGCGAACTGATATCCGCGCCCGGGGATGGTAGCGATGAGGCCGGCCCGGTCTGCGAGGACCTTCCGCAAACTGGAGACGTACTGGGGCAGGTTGCTCTCTTCGACAAAGGAGTCGGGCCATACGGCACGGAGCAACTCTTCCTTGGTAACCACCCTGCCGGAGTGAGCAACGAGGTAACAAAGCACTTCAAAAGCCTTTGGAGAGACAGCCAAGGGAACATCACCGCGGGAGAAAAGGCGTCGCGCCGGGTCGAGCCGGAACTCGTCGAATTGGTATAAACCTTTGAAAGATAACGACATGATCCCTATTCATAAATCTTCGGAAGATTTGAGAGGTGACTTAAAGACATTTTAAGGCCCAGTGAGCTTTATTCGATGGAGTGCCAGATCACTGACGTGCATTGTTTGAGGACAAGCGAAGATGAGCGTGTTGGGACGCAAGCGCAGGCAGGGAGAACAAGTCTCGCCACCGGGCACCCAAACCATTGTGGAGCGGAGGCTTGATATCCACGTGGAGCGGGAGTGGGTTACCGTGCCGCAGGGCACAGCGCCCGCCGTTCAGGCGTGTTCCGTTTGCGGCGACGAACGGACGCTGTCGCTCGCCGAGGCAGGTGAACTGTTGAGCGGCGGACTGGATCAACTGCGAACAGCGATCGAATCCGGCGAGCTCCATCTGTGGCGTCGGTCGCCGAGCGAGATAGCCGTCTGCCGGCTGTCCGTGGAGCGGAAGATGCAGGGCAAGCATTTGCTTGAACCGTGACGGGAAAGCAATCGGCGGACGGTCTGCCCGCTTCCTCCGGGGTAGATGAAACGGGCCAACACCATGGAAACGAATGCGGAATGGATCAGAAGAGGTTGGAAATGATGAGACGTATGTTCAGATCGGTGGCTGTGGCGCTTTTGGTTCTTGTGCTTCCGGCGTTTACCCAGGCGCAGTCCGCGATCAAGGCCAGATTCCTGGGCGCGGCGGATTCTGCGTCGGCGACAACTGGCGAGCAAAAGGCCAACCTGGGTGCACCGAAGCCGGAGTTGACAGGCGCATCTGCTTCGTCGCCGGTCATCTCCTTCAGCGCGGCGACAGTGGGCGTGGCGGCTGGCTTAGCGCAGCAACTGACGGCCAGCTTTGCGGTGACTGGCTACTCGGGCAGCTTTACGCCAACAGCCACGTTGCATTACGGCCACGACTACTCGGCCTCAGCGGTCTCCTGCTCGCCTTCCGGTGGCGGCGAAACCTGCTCGGTCACGGTTACATTCCAGCCCACGCTGCCGGGCGGGCGGAAGGATGCTATCTTCCTGATGGATGGAAGTACACGGCTGAGCACTGTTTTGTTAGGTGGAGTGGGCCAGGCTCCGCTGGCGCTGATGCAACCGGGTGTGCTTGACACTTCCATTCCCGGTCAGACCGTCTACAACGTGGCTGTTGATGAAAATGATACGTCCTACTTTCTCTCCTCCACCGCCGTATACAGCGTGACCCCGGCGGGAGTGGTAGCCAAGCTGCCCCTTACCCTCAGCGGTGGGCCGTGGGGCATCGCCATCGACGGAGCCGGTGTGCTCTATATTGCGCAGAATTCCTCTAGCCATGAACTGGTGACTTACGATACCGTCCTCGCGGTGCAAGGCTCACTGTGTGTCGCTCCGCCCTCGCTGGGTTTGAGCTGCAGCTCTGCGGTGAATAACGAATATCTGATCGATGTCGCCACCGATCCATTCGGGAATATCTTCACCACGGAAATACTCTCCAGCAATGTCTTTGAACTGAAACCGGATGGCAGCTACGTCACCACCTCGATCAGTCCCGCCATCACGCAGCCCTACCAAATCGCGGTGGATTATTCAGACAACATATTCGTCGGCGGTTATAGCATCAACGAAATCTCCTTCAGCGGTACGCAGTCGGAGATCAACACCTTGGGTGCGTCTGAAGGCATCGCTGTAGACGCAGCCGATTCGCTATATGCCACCCGCTACACAACTGGTCCCGGCTCACAGGGTGTGGCCTTGCTTCCGGCTTCCGATTACACCACCTACATTGCGGCGTTAGATCCCGCGGCTACCCCGCTCGGCCTCGGCCTGGCCTCCGACGGCACGCTCTTTGTGGGTAATTACAGCAATTTGGACAAGGTGGATCGGTCGCAGGGGGAGGTCGCCTTTGGCGAAGTCAACCCCACCGGCACGCCAACCGCAATCAAGTACGTCAGCATCTACAACGGTGGCAATGAGAACCTGACCTTGACCAGCTACGCGCTCACCGGCGACTCAGCGTTCGCGCTGCAAACCGCCACCACCAGTGCGTGCGCGGACGGACTCGTCCTAGCTCCGGGTGAATTGTGCCAGGTCGGCGTCAACGCCACCTCCTTCCATGGCGGAACCTACTCCGGGATCATTACGTTTACCAGCAACTCGCTGAACACCACCACCGCGCAGACAGTCGCACTGACTGCCTACAGCTACAACGCCTATATGGTTCCCTCGCCCACTGCACTGACATTCGGCACGCAAGACACCGGAACCACCAGCACGGCGCAGACTGTGACCTTGACCAATGACGGATATTTCTATAACGGATCCGTTGGCGCGGCCGCTGTACCGAGTCCGACTTTCAGCGTGAGTGTGCCTTCAGCTTGCAACTCCGTGGCGGTTGGCGCAAGCTGCCAAGTCAGCGTCACCTTCACTCCCACCGCCGCGCAGACTTACGGCGGAACAGTCACCCTGCCCATCAGCAGCAGCGGCGGCGGCAGCATTCCATCGGTCACCTTCACCGTCAGTGGCACTGGGAACACTCCGGCTCCAACGGCCACACTGACAGGCCCACTGAACTTCCCAAATACCAATATCGGATCGACGGCAACCGCGCTGGCAGCCACGCTTTCGAATACTGGCACCGCTCCGCTGACTGGCATTACGCCCACGATCATTGGGACCAACCCGGCTGCGTTTGCCCTTGGAACAGGCAGCAATGCCTGCGCAAGCACCCTGGCGGCGAATGCCTCCTGCTCCCTGTATGTGACGTTCACACCTGCCGCAGCGACAAGCTATTCCGCAGTGCTGTCCGTTGCGGACAACGCGAGCGGCTCACCGCAAACCTCGATCCTGACGGGCGCGGGGACCTTGAACGCGCAGACGATTCTTTTTACACAGCCTGCTTCTCCCGATACCTATGCCCCCGGGCTGTCGATTCCACTGATGGCCACGGGCGGAGCTTCGGGCAATGCTGTGCTCTTCACAATCGATGCGTCAAGCACCGGGAAAGGGACCATCGGCGGCTCCACGCTGTCCGTGACCGGTGCCGGCACAATTGTGATCGACGCCAACCAGGCGGGCAGCACCACGTACTCTGCTGCTGCACAGGTGCAACGCATGGTGCAGGTGACGCAGGCCGCGCAGACGATCAGCTTTACCCAGCCAACTTCGCCGGTGATCTATTCCTCGGGACTGTCGATTTCGCTGGTTGCCACGGGCGGCGCTTCGGGCAATCCAGTCGTCTTCACCCTGGACGCGTCGAGCACGGGAACGGGAATGATCGCTGGCACGACGCTGACGGTGACTGGGTCCGGCAGCCTGGTGATCGACGCCAACGAAGCCGGGAACACCAACTATGTCGCGGCGACACAAGTACAGCACACGGTGCAGGTGAACGCACAGGGAGCCCAGGCGATCAACTTCACGCAGCCCGCTTCTCCGACGCCTTATACCGCAGGACTGGCGATTCCGCTGGTGGCCACGGGCGGCGCATCGGGCAATCCCGTGGTCTTCACGCTTGATACCGCGAGCACAGGAAGCGGAACCCTTTCCGGGGCAACACTGATGGTTACCGGAGTGGGCATATTGGTGGTGGATGCCAACCAGGCCGGTAACGCGAGTTATGCTGCGGCAGCCCAGGTGCAGCGTACGGTGCAGGTGACACAGGCAGCGCAAACCATCAGCTTCACGCAGCCCACTTCGCCAGTCACATTTTCCCCTGGACTGATCGTGCCGCTGGTGGCCACGGGCGGTTCCTCGGGTAATGCGGTGATCTTCACGCTTGACGGCGTCAGCACGGGAAGCGGGAGCATCTCCGGCACCACCCTGACAATCACCGGCGTCGGCACGTTCGTGGTGGATGCCAACCAGGTCGGGAATACGAATTACTCCGCCGCAGCACAAGTACAGCGCTCGGTGCAAGTGACGCAGGCAGCGCAGACCATCCGCTTCACTCAGCCCGCGTCGCCGACGACCTACTCTCCGGGACTGACTGTTCCGTTGGTGGCGACAGGCGGCGCCTCGGGCAACGCAGTGGTCTTCACGCTTGATGGGTCCAGTACGGGAGGTGGAAGCATCACCGATTCCACACTGACCGTGACCAGCGTCGGCACTTTCGTGATTGATGCCAACCAGGCGGGGAACACTTCCTACTCAGCCGCGCCTCAAGTGCAGCGCATCATGCAGGTGACGCAGGCCGCGCAGTCGATCAGCTTTACGCAGCCGGTTTCACCCGTGACCTACTCGTCGGGGCTGGCGATCGGGTTGGTGGCGACAGGCGGTGCTTCTGGTAATGCCGTGGTCTTCACGGTAGATGCGTCAAGCACCGGAACAGGAACGATCTCTGGCGCGACTCTGACAGTTACCGGAGCCGGCAACCTCGTGATCGACGCGAACCAAGCAGGGAATGCGAACTATGCAGCGGCGGGACAGGTGCAACATACGGTCCTGGTCGAGCCTGCGGTGTTGCCCGATTTCTCCATCGCTGCGACGCCTGGTGCTCAGTCGGTGGCAACCGGGCAGAGCGCTCCATTCACGGTCACGGCAACCGCGAACAGCACGGGATTCAGCACCCCGATTATTTTGAGCGTTTCCGGGCTGCCTGCCGGTGCAACCGGCACCTTCTCTCCGGCCAGTATCACTCCCGGAGCGGGGAGCGCGAGTTCCACGCTGACGGTGACTACGGTGGCACTGACTGCAGCGGACAAATCGTCAGCGAGCCTTTGGCCGATGGGCGGTCCGGTGCTTGCGCTGTTTGTGCTGGTGCCGATGCGACGCTGGCGCAGGTTCTGGAAGGGACGGCTGGGAATGCTTGTCGGCGGCCTTGTCCTGCTGGCTGCGTCGGTTTCGCTCACCGCGTGCGGAGGCGGATTCAAACTTCCCGCAACTTCGCAGACCTACACCCTGACCATCACCGGGTCGGGCGGGAGCGACGTTCACACCACCACCGTCCAACTTACCGTGCAGCAATAGGAGATCGCGATGCGCATCCGCAAATTGATTCAGTTCTCACTTTCGTTGGCGATTGCCGCGGTTTCGCTGGTCTCCGCGAATGGTCAAAGCAAACAACCGGCTCCATTCGCCGCAACCTCACGGCCTGAACTGGCGCTTGATTTCAGCTATCTGCGCAGCAATGCTCCGCCGAACGGCTGCACCTGCTTCAACCTTTACGGAGGAAGCGCAACCTTTGCCTTGCCGCTCGCGAGGGGGCCAATCTCTGCAGTCGCGGACTTTACGATGGCGCAGAGCGGATCCATCGCAAGCAATGCCTTCTCGCTCAGGCTGGCTACCTACGAACTCGGGGCACGGTATGAACCGCAACTCCACTGGCACGGTCTGCACCCCTTTGGCCAGGTGCTGGCTGGCGTTGCGCATTCCAGCGGATCGCTGGTGTCAGGCAGCGGAACATCTGTTTCAAATGCGAGTGCGGCATTTGCGGGCAGTGTTGGAGGCGGAGTGGACGTGGCGCTGAGTCGGCGAATCTGGGTGCGCATTGTGCAGGCAGACTATCGACCAACCACATTCGACAACGGAACGAACAACCACCAGAACAACCTGAGCTTGAGTAGCGGCATCGTGATCAAGTTTTGATGCCTGCAGACAAAGGCTGCTTTGGTATCGAGTTGGCAAAAGCGGTTACCTATATGCACGCCGGTGCAAAACTAGGCCACAGTGCGCCTTGTGAGGGGTGCGCTGCGGCGGAGTAAAAGTAGTCCACCGCGGGATCTTCGTTTACTGAGCATTTGCCTTGATGGCGTGGCTCCTTCTGCTCTCCTTTCGAATACAAGACTGACCCCCGCGGGAAAAATTCTCATTATGCTGAGTAAAAACTACCTGCTGCGGAAAAAAATACATGGTTTATCCCGCCTGATGAGCAGTGTCTGTCTACTTCTGACCACTCTGCTTGCCTCTAACTCACACAATTTAAAGCGCATGTTGTTTTTAAAGCACATCGTCTGCGAAATGGCACATGTCTTGCACATATGAAATTGATTTCTTGCCTCAAGGGCCAGGAGCAGAACTGTCGTTGCGGTGAGTCAACCGCGGCGCTTGCTTGAAGTGTCGGGTTTTGCCCGCACAGCCCCGAAAGTGCGGGATGGATAGGAACCGGAATCAGCGCAGACAATCGGGCTCAATGCTCGTCGGCGATGAAAGAACTTGGGCGCAGTTGAGTCCCTGGGATACGGAAGAAGGCAGTCGAATGTTCGATCTTCATTGCCGTTGAAAGCGTTTCCGCGTTGCCATCGTTTCTTGCATCGCCCGAAAGGAAACTACAGACGTGAATTCGCACCTTCATTCTCAAGGCAGCACCCCGAAGAATGCTCGTGGTAAAAATTACCAGGAACAACAAAAAGTAATTTATAGTGGTGACCTAAATGCGAATTCTTCTACATTTTTGAATCTTCAGCGTGCACTGACTGGATATCAGGGGGGAGCGAGATCACACGTATGAACGCGCTTTCAAGGAAGAAAGTTGCCTTTGGATCCCTAGTTCCTCCCGTGCGGGTGCTCCTGCTTACAATCTGGCGTGCCATCAAGTCCACTGCCATTCTGCCCTTGAATCGGGATACCTCGGAGGCTCGTCCAGGCATCCTGTGGCTAGCTTCCAAGTGTCTGACGCTGCTCTCCTTCCTTGCTTGCGGCTTGTTTATCACTTCCTGTGGATACACTTCTTCTACAGTACCTGCAGGACCTACAGTGCCTCTCGTTCCATCCCCCACCACCGTTGCCCTTAGCACCGTACCCGTGGGCCAGTCTGCGACGACCTCGGTCTCGCTCCTCAATCAAGGCACGGCAGCTGTTGTTATATCCCAGCTAAGCGTGACCGGGACTCCTTTTACCGTGACTGCCCCGAGCGCTCTCCCGGCAACCGTCGCTGCGGGCGCAACTTACAAGTTGACCGTCAAGTTTGCTCCGACCGCCGCGGGCGCTGTAACCGGCACGTTGACTGTTACCACCCAGACATCCACGAATCCTACTGAGACAATCGCGCTGAGCGGGACCGGCACGCCTGTACCGACCGAGGTCACTTGCACCAGCAGTTCCATAGCCGGCGCGGCGACCGATGCCTGCCAAGTGACCGTGAATGCGGCGGCGCCAACCGGAGGACTCGTCGTCAGCCTGTCCAGCGACAACACGGCCGTGACGGTTCCGGCTTCGGTAACCGTGGCAACCGGAGCCACCACAGCGGCCTTTAATGCCACCGTCTCTCCGGTGATGACGGCACAGTCTGTCACCCTGAAGGCGACAGTGGGGACCATCTCGGCCAGCTTTGCCCTGAATCAGATGGCCGCTACGCGCACCCTTGGCACCTCCGCGACCACCTTGGCGTTCGGCAGCGATGGGGTGACAACGGCCCTTACAAAGACTCTGACCTTGAGCTCCCTCGGGAGCCTGCCGGTGACCATCAACGCCCCCACAATTACCGGCGCCGGATTTACCGTCACGGGAACCACTTTCCCGGTCACGTTGAACCCCGGTCAGACGACTGTCTTGACCGTCGAGTTCGATCCAACTGTTTCCGGCGCGGTTACCGGCTCATTGACCCTTACCAGCAACAACAACGGCTCGGCTGGCACCAGCACGGCCATCAGTCTTACCGGAACCGGAGTTCCGGAGATGACAGGCATCACCTGCGCAAGCGCTTCCGTTACCGGCTCAACAACCGATGTCTGCACGCTGACCATCAACGCTGCTGCCGCAATCGGCGGATCCAGCGTGACGCTGGCCAGCAACAACACCGCAGTCACGGTTCCCGCCTCCGTCTCCGTGGCCGCTGGCGCCACGACCGCTAGCTTTACGGCGACGGTGAACTGGACAAGTTTGACTGCAGCAACGGCGACTCTGACGGCGACCGACGGTGCGATTTCCAAGACAGCTTCACTCCAACTGCTTGCCGCAACGCGCACCCTGACCACCAGTGCGACATCGCTGGCCTTTGGTAGCGTTGTGGTGAACACACCTACAACGAAATCGCTCACCTTGAGCTCCGTCGGGAACTTGCCCCTGACCATTAATGCACCTGCGCTTGCGGGGACCGGTTTCACCGTCTCAGGTACGACTTTCCCGCTCACACTCAATCCAGGCCAGACAACTGTCTTGACCATCAAGTTCGATCCCACTGCTGCCGGCGCGGTCACAGGCACATTAACCATCACAAGCAATAACAACAGCTCAACCGGTATCACGGCCGCGATTACCCTTAGCGGAACCGGAACCGCGTCTTCTGTCCCCACATTGAACGGGTTGGCCTGCGCCAGCGGATCCATCACAGGGGCCGCAACAGATGCCTGCACAGTGTCCCTGAGCGCTCCCGCCCCGAGCGGCGGAATCAGCGTGAGCCTTTCGTCCACCAACACCGCAGTGACCGTTCCGGCCTCCGTCACCGTGGCCGCCGGGGCTAGCAGCGCATCTTTCACCGCAACTGCCGCCGCAGTTACTACCTCAGTGGCGGTCACCCTGAAAGCGAACTCTGGAAGCGTCCTGGAGAGCCTCGCATTGCAACTCTACGCTGGAGTCCCAACCCTTGGTGTCAGCACCACGACTGTTGCATTTGGCAATGTTACCTTGAACTCCCCAGCGACGGCGAAGTCCGTCACCCTCACATCGATTGGAACGGGCGCGGTCACCGTCAGCGCGGTATCCCTGACTGGGACCGGCTTCTCGATCTCCGGAGCCACTTTCCCGCTGACCCTCACACCAGGCCAAACCGCCACGCTCAGCATCGGCTTCGATCCAACCACAGCCGCCGCCGCCACTGGCCAGTTAACCCTTTCCAGCAACTCCTCCACAAGCACTCCAACTACGATAGCGCTCACCGGCACTGGAGTCACCGCATCCTATTCAGTGAGCCTCAGTTGGTCCGCACCACCCAGTTCCACTGTTCCGGTCGTTGGCTATAAGGTTTTCCGTGCCCTCGAAGGAAGCTCCACATACACGGTCCTCAATTCCATCGTAGATACCCAGACAGCCTATGTAGACTCCACCGTCGCGGCCGGTTCCGCCTATGCCTATATCGTAGAAAGCGTCGATTCTTCCGGCACTCTGAGCGCTCCCTCCAACATGTTCACCGTCACGATTCCTTAACCCCTTCCTCACCATCCCATATCCCGAAATGCCCGCGCATACTTCCGTCCAGCGGCCTCCGTATCTCAAAACTGACCCGAGAAAACGGTCGCGGTAGGGACGACCATCACTGATCGCCCCCCGCGCGGATCCGTACGAGCGGCACTACCGCATACGGCTCTTGCCT
>Ga0302157_10007538_pt1 | contig 10927 bp, 11 predicted proteins | sample I_Bog_N3_3_FD_193502 | JGI IMG/M metagenome (GOLD analysis project Ga0302157, IMG submission 193502) | Peat permafrost microbial communities from Stordalen Mire near Abisko, Sweden - I_Bog_N3_3 | ecosystem: Environmental > Terrestrial > Soil > Wetlands > Peat | place: Sweden: Abisko, Stordalen...
ACTCGCGGAGCATGGTGGTCTTGCCGATACCGGGGGCTCCCAGCAGGAGGATGCTGCGGCCCTGGATCACGATGTCCTTGATGATGTCGATGGTCCCGGTCACCGCCCGGCCGACACGGCAGGTGAGGCCCACGATGGCGCCGGCACGGTTGCGGATCGCGCTGATGCGATGCAGGGTGCGCTCGATCCCGGCACGATTGTCATCGCCGAATTCTCCGACGCGCTGGACCACGTACTCGATGTCGGCATTGGCGACCGGCACCCGGTCGAGGATGACCTCGCCGTCAACGAAGCGCGCCTCTGGCTCGCGGCCGAGATCGAGCACCACCTCAAGCAAATCTCCCCGGTCGGCCGCGGCCGCCTGGGCGGCCAGGGCCACACGGGGCGGGAGGGCCTCGAAGAGGAGGGCCAGCTCCTCCTTCCAGGCGGGCCCATACGGGGCGGGTGCCCCGGAACCAGCTTTCGTGGTTCCCCGGGGGACTAGGGGAGCGGCGATCGCTCGCTCCTCCGGCTGAGGACCCGGAGCGAGGGAGAGATCTCCCCGGCGGGCACGGTCTGGGCCAGGTGCGCGCGGACCAACACCGGCTTCTTGGGCACCGGCGCGGCGCGGTATCTGACCTTGCTGGCGAGGTCGCGGACAAGGAGGACCTGGGTGCCGTAGATCGCGAACCCCCGGTGCTGGAGGCCGCGGATCAGCTCGGAATCGTAGTGGCGGAGCACCGAGGAGACCGGGCCGGCCGGCAGCTCTCGGAGCGCGGCGTCGATCACCGCCTCGCGGAGCCGCGGAGAATGACCGTCGCACATCAGGGAGAGCAGGGTTGGGCGGGTCGCGGAGGCGGGCCGGATGGCCGCCCAGGCCACCACCCCCGGCTCCTCGACCACGAAGTGGCGGACTTCGTCGCGGTTGACACGGGTCAGGTCCCCCTCCGCGAAGGCGGCCTGCCAGACCTTGAGGGACGACCCCTCCAGGCTCGCGACCTGGGAGGGCGTGGTGCGCAGGTAGAGGAGATATATGGCCCCCACGTCCTCGGGCCGGGCCTGGCGGAGGCTGACGCTGCGGGCCGTCTGCGGCGTCACCGGTGCGTCGTCGCTGTAGAGGATCTGCTCGGTCGCGAGCTGGACGAAGCCCTGCTCCAGGAACGTGCCGACCAGCGGATGATCCAGGGGCAGCCGGACCACGAAGCGCTGGATACCGTGCTCCAGCGCGTGATTGGTGAGGTGGGTGAGCAGCTGCGCCCGGGCGAAATGGCCGCTCGCCGTGGCGGCGACGCAGAGGTTGAGAATCTGGAGAGTGCCGGCGCGATCCCCGGAGGCCTGTGCCTGGATGAATCCGACGATCCCCTCACGCGTCTCGGCGACGAAGAGGATGTCGCCGGCGGCTCCGACGTTGAAGGGGACCAGCGAGGAGACCGTCTTGCTGAGCGCATACCAGAGGCGGAGCAGCGTGGCCTGGGGCAAGGGGTGGTCGGGCGAGAGCTGGAGGGCCTGCTCGTCGCCGCTGCCGGCCTCGCTGTAGAGCTGCTCGATGCGGGCCAGGTCCCGGAAGGAGGCACCCCGGATGTTCACGCCGCACTGCCCTCCGAGGGGAGCGGGGCGTCGCTCTCCAGGAGCTCGCCGACCCCGTCGAGGAAGAGGCGGTGGAAGCGGAGATCGCCGGTCATCTCCGGGTGGAAGGTGAAGCTCAGGTGCCGGCCCTGGCGGACCGCCACCGGCCGCCCCTCGTGGGCGGCGAGCACCTCAACCCCCGGGCCGCATCCCTCGATGACCGGAGCCCGGATGAAGACCGCGCGGAAGCTGCCGGAGCCGAGCAACGGGATGTCGAGATCGCACTCGAAGGAGTCCACCTGACGGCCGTACCCGTTGCGCCGGGTGCGCAGATCGAGTGCGCCGAGGGCGAGCTGGTCGACGGTGCCGTCGAGGATCGCCCGGCTGAGCAGGATGGTGCCGGCGCAGGTCGAGAAGGTCGGCATACCGCCGGAGAGGCGGTGCCGGAGTGGCGCCTCCAACCCGAAGACACGGATCAGCCGGCTGAGCGTGCTCGACTCTCCGCCCGGAAGCGCCAGGGCGTGGACACCCAGGATCTCGTCGGCGGTCCGCACCGGGAGCGCCTCGGCTCCTGCCCGGTCAAAGGCGGCGAGGTGCTCGCGGACATCCCCCTGCAGTGCGAGCACGCCTACTCGAACGATGGCTTCAGGTCCCCCGGCCACGCGAGCCACCCCGGAGGGGCGGCACCGGCGGCATCGCGGTCACTACGAGCAGTTTACCCAAGGGTCGGGCGCCCGAGACATGCCGGCTTGCCCACGGCTCGGGTCAGGCAAAGGCCCCGGCCACCTCGGGGTCACGGGCGATCAGATCGCGGCAGGCCCCAAAGGGGCCGATCTGGGCGCCGAGGCCAAGGAAGGGGTGGCGCGAGGAGGAGCGCACTTGACGTGCGTGACGACGAAGTGCCGGGGCCTCTGACGCCGGCATCGGCGCCCAGAGCCGCGATCTGCCTCACCACCCACGGGTGGCGAGCAGCTCCTCCTTGGGCAGGGTGGCGACGTCGATGCCGCGCATGGCCTTGCCAAGCCCGGCGCTCACCTCGGCGATCACCTCGGGCTTGTCGAAGTAGGTGGTGGCGGCCACGATCGCCTTGGCGTAGCCGAGCGGGTCGTCGCTCTTGAAGATGCCGCTCCCGACGAAGTTGCCGTCCGCCCCGAGCTGCATCATCAGCGCGGCATCGGCCGGGGTGGCGATCCCGCCGGCCGAGAAGTTGACCACCGGGAGCTTGCCGGTCTCGGCCACCTCGACGACCAGCTCGTAGGGGGCTCCGAGCCGCTTGGCCTCGGCCATCAGCTCGTCGTGGCGCAGCGCCTGGAGGCGCCGGACCCCGCCGAGGACCGCGCGCATGTGGCGGACCGCCTCGACGACGTTGCCGGTGCCGGCCTCGCCCTTGGTCCGGACCATGGCCGCCCCCTCGCCGATCCGGCGAAGCGCTTCACCGAGGTCGCGGGCGCCGCACACGAAGGGCACGGTGAACGCCCACTTGTCGATGTGGTTCTCCTCGTCCGCAGGCGTCAGCACCTCGGATTCATCGACGTAGTCAACGCCGAGCGACTGCAGGACCTGGGCCTCGACGAGGTGGCCGATCCGGGCCTTGGCCATGACCGGGATGGTGACCGCGGCCATGATCCCCTTGATCAGCGAGACGTCGCTCATCCGGGCGACGCCACCCTCGCGGCGGATGTCGGCGGGAACCCGCTCCAGGGCCATGACCGCCACCGCCCCGGCCTCCTCGGCGACCTTGGCCTGCTCGGGGGTGACCACGTCCATGATCACCCCGCCCTTGAGCATCTCGGCAAGGCCGCGCTTGACGCGCAACCCTCCCCGGTGCTCGCCGTCGGGAGCCTGGTCGTGGGTGCCGTCAGTGCTCATCTGGTCGCCTGCCTTGGTGCGTGTGGTCAGTAATCCCACCATTCTAGGCGGCTGCGCTCTTCGGCAGCCCGGGCCAAGGCGCACGCGCGGTGGCCTGGAGGGCTCCAAGGTGGCTGTGTCAGCATTGAGCCGGCCGGGGGGAGTGAGTTGCTGCGCACAGTGGGGAGATCGAGACGGTGAATGCGACCATCGAACGATTGGCAAGCTCCAGCGGTACGTTTGCCCTCGGTGGGCAGTTGATGGTGCATCGCCTCGGGTTTGGCGCCATGCGGATCACCGGGCCCGGGGTCTGGGGAGAGCCCGCCGACCGGGACCAGGCCATCGCGGTGCTGCGGCGGGCCGTCGAGCTGGGCGTCGACCTGATCGACACCGCCGACTCGTACGGCCCCTACGTCAGCGAGGAGCTGATCCGGACCGCCCTCCACCCCTATCCCAGCCAGCTCGTCATCGCCACCAAGGCCGGGCTGGTGCGCACCGGGCCCAACCTCTGGTTCCCGGTCGGCCGGCCCGAGTACCTGCGGCAGGAGTGCGAGATGAGCCTCCGGCGGCTGCGACTGGAGCAGATCCCGCTCTTCCAGCTCCACCGCATCGATCCCCAAGTACCGCTCGAGGAGCAGGTCGGAGCGCTGGCCACTCTCCAGACCGAGGGCAAGATCCGCTTCATAGGGCTCTCCAACGTCAGCGTCGACCAGATCAGGGCGGCCCGAGCAGTCGTCGCGATCGCGACCGTGCAGAACCGGTACAACCTGGTGGACCGGGGATCGGAGGATGTCGTCGAGCACTGCGAGCGCGAGCGCATCGGGTTCATTCCCTGGTTCCCCCTGGCGACGGGCGACCTGAGCCGGCCCGACGGTCTCCTCACCGCCTTCAGCCAGAGGTTGGGCGCCACCCCCTCGCAGATCGCCGTGGCCTGGCTGCTGCGTCGCTCGCAGGTGATCCTGCCGATCCCGGGCACGGCCTCGGTCGCCCACCTCGAGGAGAACGTCGAGGCGGCCCTGGTCGGGCTCACCGACGACCAGGTCGCCGAGCTGGGCAAGCTCGGGGAGGGGTCCTGAGGCGGGCGTCCGCCAGACCCCTTCCGGGCGGAGCCTCTACTCGGGCGGGTGGTGCCGGCGCAGCAGTTCCAGAAAGGCACGCATCCAGGACGGGTTGTCCGGCCAGGCGCGCGCCGAGACCAGCATCCCGTCGACCACGGCGGCGGCGTCTACGAACTCGGCTCCGGCAGCCCGGACATCCGGCGCCAGCGCGGGGAAGGCGGCGGTGCGCCGCCCGCCCAGCACTCCGGCGGCGGCCAGGGCGAGCGGCGCGTGGCAGGTCTGTGCCACCGGCTTCTCCTCGGCGAAGAAGTGCCGGATGATCCGCAGCACGTCGGGGTCGTTGCGGATGTACTCCGGGGCGCGACCTCCGGCGATGACCAGGGCGACGTATCCAGCGGGATCGACCTCGGCGAAGGCGAGATCGGCCGGCCAGCTGTAGCCCGCCTTCTCGGTGTAGGTGTCGTAGCCCTCGACGAACTCGTGGATCACGAACTGGAGCCTCTTGCGGCTGGGCCCGGCGATGTGGACGGTGTAGCCCTCCTCGAGCAGCCGCTGGTAGGGGTACATGACCTCGAGCGATTCGGCGGCGTCCCCCGCCAGGATCAGCACCTTGGTCATCTCGCAATCTCCCCGGCGCGGCGACCCGCCCTTGAGGCAGGGCTCGGCCCCCGGCTGGTCCACCCTAGCCGGGGCCCGGGCCGCCGGTCAAGCAACGGCCCCCGTCCGGGACGGGGGGCGTCCGGGTCGCCCGAGCCCCGCTGCTATCATGCCGACGATCGGGAAGTAGCTCAGCCAGGTTAGAGTGCACGGTTCGGGACCGTGAGGTCGGGAGTTCGAATCTCCCCTTCCCGACGCCGCTGTCGCGGACGGGTCACGCGAGCGGCGGAAGCCCCACCGTTTCCTGTACAACGGGCGCATGGCGCAGGGGCGGCGACGCGTGAGCGCGCTGCTCGCGCCGGTCGATGATGCTCACGCTCGACGCCTGGTGCTGGCCGGCGTCGCCGGGCTGTTGATCACCGCTCCCCTCTCCTTCCAGCAAGCGCTCGCCGCGCGCCCGGTGGTGGGATGGATGCTCACCCTCGCGGGCGCGGCGCTTGCGGTGGGGTGCGCGCGACAATCCTGGTGTCCTCCCGGGCTCTTCGCGCGCGCGGCTGCTGCGGTGTGCCTGATCTTCTGCGCGATCACCCTGGTGCTGGGGATCCATCAGACTGCCGCTGCGATCGGACTCACGGACCGACAGCTGATCTGCGCCGACGACATCGCCTCCGAAACGGTGGGCGGCGGGCGTGAGATCGTCGCTGCGGTCAACCCGTATTCGTCCTTTGACCTGCTCACTTTCGAGAGGGCGGTGGGTTGCGCGCCGCTCACGGTGACGCCCGTGCGAACCGGTGTGTTCGCCTCCGCCTCTCGTGAACCCGGGCAGCGCGCGACGGCGGCCGCGGCAGCGGAGACGCTGGCCGGTCACCCCACCGGTGGCCTGGTCACGATTTTCGACTACCCCGTCGGGACTGCCCTGCTGGGTATCGCCGGCGCCCGCGGACTTGTCCTCCTATCGGTGCTCGCACTTCTGCTGGCCGGCGGAGTGGCGGTTGGCGGCGCCCAGCCGCCGGCACGCCGTGCCCTCGCCCTCGCGCTCGGGGCCCAGACCGGCGTGCTGGCGGTGGTCGGGGTCTCCCATCCCGACGCCACCGTGGCCGCGCTGCTCGTGATCGCGTGCGCACGCCGCAGGGGCATCGCAGGGGGAGTCGCCCTCGGTCTCGCCTGTGCGATCAAGCAGACGGCCTGGTTCGTCGCGGTGCCCCTTCTCCTGCTGTCCTGGCGTGAGACCCATCGGGCGCGGGGACGATACGCATTCGCGACCGCCATCTCGTTCGCGGCCGTCAACGCTCCCTTCGCCATCGCCAGCGTGCCGATTTGGATCAAGGCGGTCCTCACCCCGCTGACCCAGCCGGGGTTTCCGCTCGGGCTCGGACCCGCCGCCGTGCTCACCGGCGGTGCCTACAGCGTCGTCGCGATGGCGGTATTCTCGACGCTGATGGTGGTGGCCGTGGGCTCCGGCATCCTCTGGTGTGCACGTGCACCGCGATCCTGGGCGGCTGCGGGAGTGGTCGTCGCCAGCCTCGGCCTCTGGATCGGGATGCGCAGCCTCGGGTATTACATCGCTCTGCTGGGTGTGGTCGCGGTGGCAACGGTGGCCGGGTCTCGACAGGTCGACGCCGTTGGAGGGCAGGTGCTATCGGCGACGAGCGTCATGCCGGACGGACCCATGCCGGGGACGAGAGGCGCCCTGGTCTGACACCGGACGCACGCTGGCGCCACCGATCTCAGGGAGCGCCGGCGCCATCGAGGGTCGATACGGGCGCTGGTTCCAGGGTGGGCCGAGCCTGCCAGACGAGCCCGATGCCGAGGGCCGCCACGGCGAGCGCCTCCAGGTGGTCCCACGGAGGTTGGAGCCACATGTCCCCGAAGGCGGTCACGTCGATGGCGATGATCGCCAGAGCCAGAATTCTCGGCCAGCCGGCGATGAGTCCTGCCACGGCCGCGACCGCTCCTATGAGGAGCAGGTCATGGGAGTAGTCGTGGGGCGCCACCACCAGCGAGAACACGATGCCGAGCCCGAGAGCGGTGCACGCGTCGAGCCGGGCGCGCACCCACCAGACGCCGGCCAGGGCAACCACCGCCAGCGGGATGGCGGTCAGCAATGCGGCCGTGGGGCCGCCCAAGTCCGTGGCGATGCCCGGGAACGCCACTGTCGAGGATGGCGCCGGTAAGCCCTGGAAGAGCTGACGCAACCACTCCGCCATCTGCGAGGGGGGGACGAGCAGAAAGCCGAGTGCGCAGGCCCCCAGAGCGCCGGCCACCATGCCGAGGAAGGTGCGCCACTCTCGCACCATCAGCAGAGCCGCGGGGACCAGCCAAAAGACCTGCGGCTTGTTGGCGGCGGCCACGCCGAGCAGCACTCCCGCACTGAACCGGTGCGCCGGCAGGAGGGCCAGGCCGAGCGCGGTCAGGAGCAGCACGATGACATCCGCCTGCCCTTCGGCGATCCCGCTGGCGGATGCCAGTGTGATGGTGGCGGCGCAGATGAGCAGGGTGGACTCGCGAGGACGCGACGGCTGACGGCGCACCACCGTGACGAGCACACCCAAGGCGGCTGTGAGTCCGGCAAGAGAGACCCCGAGCCAGATCGCATCGGCGGTTGCGAAGGGGAGCCGGCCCAAGGGCGCGAGCAGCCAGGCGAGCTCCGGAAGGTAGGCGTACGGGAGCGGGTAGGGCGGGTGGGCGACGCCGAGCTGGTGCCATGCCGCTGCTGACGCCGCCACGGCGTTGTAGGGATCGACGTGCGCCGAGAGGCGGCGGGCTGCCTCCCAGAAGACGATGAAATCGGAGTGGCTGAGGTGCACGATCGCCGACCACGATTCCTCGGCCACGAGGACGAGCAGCGCGGCGTAGACGACGATCCGGACCCGTGCGGTCAACGGGGGGCTCGACGCGGAGGGAGGTCGACGACCGTCACGTTGATCCGCATCCTAGTGCCGAACGCCGAGCTTGCGTCAGGGACGTCGCGTGCTCCCTGCAGCCGCGCGCCTGGCTACGGTAGGCTGGCGGCTCGTCGTCGCCCGGCACCGCCGGAGCGCGCATCCACACACCGGGGGAGACCCTCAATGCTCGCATTCACGGCATTCGGAACAAAGGAAATCATCCTCTACATCGTCATCCTGATCGTCATCATCGCGGCGATCTTCTGGTTCGTCTCGCGGGGCAAGGCTCAGTCCTAACCCCGGAGGCATGCGACCAGCCCGAGGGAACCGTGGCGAGCGGGCGGGGCGATTCGGTGCCGCCGCCCGCCACGCCGCCGTTCGCCATGGGACAGACTTGCATGGCCTCGGCATGTCACCGTGTGGGGGTGGGTGGCAGCTCTCCGTCGAGGATCGGGACTGCCCTCGTGCTCAGCGGAGGCGGTGGCCGGGGGGCCGCCCAGCTCGGCATCCTCCGAGCTCTGGCAGATCGGGGCCTGCAGCCGGACGCCTGCGTCGGCACGAGTGTGGGGGCTCTCAACGCGGCGGTGGTGGCGAGCCATCCCCTCCCGGTGGCCCTGGACCTGCTCGAGCGGATCTGGGCCAGCCCGCAGACCCGGGCCGTCTTCCGCTCTCACCCGCTGCGGATGGTGATGAACCGGGCCCGGCGCCAGCCGTGGCTGCGGGACGATGACTCGATCGGGGACCTGGTGGACTTCTCGATGGGGATGACCGGCATGAGCACTTTCGAGGACCTCCCCCGCCCCCTGCAGATCGTCGTCACCGACCTGCTGACCGGTGAGCCGGTGCTGATCTCCCAGGGCCGGCTGCGCGATGCGCTCCGAGCCTCGTGCGCGATCCCGTTCGTCTTTCGCCCGGTGCAGCTCGGGGACCGCTCCTACGTGGACGGCGGCGTCACCGACAACTGCAGCATCTCCACAGCGGCCCGGATGGGGCCCGAGCAGATCATCGCCGTCGACCTCACGGCCGAGCCCGCCATGCCCGCGCTGCGCCGCCTGTCCGAAGTCTTCGAGCGGATGACCTCGGTGGCGCTGCACTCACGCCTGCTGGCCGACTTCGACAGCTTCAGCAAACGCCTGCCGGTGACCCTGATCTGTCCCCGCATCGCCAACCCGCTCAGGGTGGCCGACTTCACCAGGGTCCGCGAGGCTGCCCGGACCGCCATGGAGTCACTCCTGCAGACCGTCGGTCTCGCCGACGGACGGGTCTCGCCGGGCCTCTTTTACCTCCCGATCTCGATGGAGAGCACGGCCGGAGGCTGACGGCCGGGGCTCCGGGAGGGTCAGGTCAGCATCGGTCCGGGCGGCGGATACTCGTAGACGAACTGCTGAGATTGACGAAGAGCGGCGCCATCGTCGCCGGCAGCCCATGGTGCGCGTCCGTCACGGTCCCGAAGTGACTGTCTTTGGGGGGCCGCACAAGCCGTATCGAATAATCTAACGCGCGTCCGGCGGGATCAGCAGAAGATCCTCGATCTGAAGGGGGTCAGACCAACCCGCGAGGAGTTCGTCGGGCGAGGAGAACCGTTGTAGCTCACGTGATGAGCGGTCGATCAGATTTATCTGGTACCCGAGTGCGGCGAAGCCCGCCAAGTATTCCTCTGCACTGATCCCGGACACTCGTCCGAGCATCTCTCGACTCAACTCGGTGGTGATCACGGGGAAATCCTCGCCGATGATCCGCCTCGCGCCCTTGACAACCCGTCCTTCGGCGCCCTCGACGTCCAGCTTCATGAAGTCGACATGCCGGCTCACCAGCTGGTCGAGCTGAAAAGCGGGAACAACCATTCCTCGGCCATCGCTCAAGTCCTCGACCGAGCCCGGTTGAAGCCCCCCGTTCGATCCAAGGTGGGTCGAGAAGTAGGACCATCCAGCCCTGGAATCAGCCGCTACGGGAAGAAGCTCAACATTCTCAAAGCCGTTCGCCGCCGTACTCAGGAGGATCAGCCTGCAGTTCTCAGAGTATGGCTCGACCGCCATCACGTGACCGGTGGTGCCAACGAGGCCTGCGGCAAGCATGGAGTAGTAGCCGACATTGGCACCGACGTCTACGACGGTCATCCCGGGCCGACACCAGCGTCTGAACACCGCCGTGAGATGCGGTTCGTAGCGGCGCTCCTTGATGATCTTGGAAGAGACCGAGTAGTCCTCCCTGTCGAGAACGAGGATCATGCCGTCCAGCTCAACCCGGGCAATGTCCTCGACTCCGAAACGCACGTTGAATGGTGAAGGATAGAACTGACGGTCCAGCTGTGACAGAACCCTACGGACATCGGACACAGTCAGTAGTTTGTCTGCCCCGAAAACGGACCGCGCTCGTTGCATCACGTCTGGCGGCTGATGACCAGGGTAGAGCAAGGCAGCTAACTCCGCCGCTTCGAACCGTCGTCCGGCCCATACGGGGTCACCATGCCGGGTCGCGTCCTCCAGCTCGCTGGCAAGACGTTCCATGCCTCTCCCGAGCGTGGGCCGCTTGGCTATTTTGCCCAGCACACCGCGCACGCCCACCGCACATCGACGGCGCAGTACCTTCGTCACCTCTTCCGCTCTCAGCACAGCTTTGGTCCAGACATTCTAGTGTCCTGTACCGGAGAGTCGTAGACAGCAACGTTCGATGCTGGCCAGGATCTTATCGGCGGTGTCGACGTGGCCGAGCCGCTGGTCCTCAGCCTGTGCCCGCCGCCTCTCCAGGGTGAGCAGCATGCCGCCGACCTTGAGGGTATTGAGCTTGCTCTGCAACTCTGCCGGCCTCACCATCGTGTCCCCTCGAGCAGCGGCCGCTCGCCGTGGAGGAAGGCGCCGGCCATCACCCCCTCCTCGAGCTTTCGGTCCGGCCATCATCGCTGTGGCACCGGGGCGACCGATGATCTCGGCACGCAACGCACGGACGTTCGCATTAGTTTCTGTCGTCGCCCCAGCGGTCCTACAACCCGGTTGG
>Ga0302157_10007540_pt1 | contig 10926 bp, 9 predicted proteins | sample I_Bog_N3_3_FD_193502 | JGI IMG/M metagenome (GOLD analysis project Ga0302157, IMG submission 193502) | Peat permafrost microbial communities from Stordalen Mire near Abisko, Sweden - I_Bog_N3_3 | ecosystem: Environmental > Terrestrial > Soil > Wetlands > Peat | place: Sweden: Abisko, Stordalen...
ATACTTCAGGCCCTCGTGATAGTCGAGCCGGACGACGGCGCGCGCCTTGCCGTTGGCGACGGTGAACTCCAGCCGCGCACCGCCCGCGGTCGCGCGTACCGCCGCCTCGAGGGCCGCGAGCGAGAAGCGGCCGCCGTTGACGGCGGTCAGCTGCATGCCGGGCATCACGCCCGCCTCATAGGCGCTCATCGTCGGCGCTGAATCGAGCACGGTGCCGTCGTCCTCGACCAGCAGGCCGATCGAGTAGCGCAGGTCGGCGAAACCCCAGCTCTGCCACTCCGGCCACAACAGGTCGACCTTGTGCACCTGCTCCATGTCGGCTACGAGTTCGGACTTGACGTCGGTGTAGACCAGTTTCCAGCCGCTGCGCTCGATGCCGGCAAGCGGCGGCGTCGGCGACAGCGATTCGAGGTGACTGTGCAGGAAGCCCTGCCAGTCGTACGGCGCAAGCCGGCCCAGTGCGGCGGCAACGTCATCGAAGGTGTAGGGCCTGGATGTCGAGCGCGGCCCGAAGAACGCCTCGCAGAAATCGTCGAGTGAGCGCCGGCCGCCCGATGCCTCGCGGATGATTGCATCGGCCTCCAGCCACATCAGGCCGGACTCCGGATAGAAATCCACATTGCGCCGCGCCGACACCCAGGCGTTCGGGGACACCAGCAGCATCTGCGCACCGACCGTCGTATCCTGCAGCGAGCGCCAGCTGCGACCCGTGTGATAGGTCATCGCGGCTGCATCGATCGCGAGCGACTGCGTCAGCTGATCCTCGGTCCAGAAGCCGCTGCGTACCGCGATGAGGCTCGAGAGATAGTCGGTCAGCCCCTCGTAGACCCAGATCAGCCCGGCGCGCATCGGATCCTGGTAGGTCGTGATGTCGAGACCGACGGGCGTACGGTACTTGCCGTTCCACGAGTGGATGTACTCATGCGGGATCATCGTCGCCGTCGTCAGCAACACGCGCGGATCCGACAGCCCGTCAGAGGGCAACCGGTTCTCGCTGGACTCGAAATGTTCCAGCGTGTAGTGATCGATCGCATCGCCCAGCGAGATCTGCAGGTTGTACCTCGTGTAACGCGGGCCGCCGAATTCGGCCTCGGTCTCCCGAACCATGCGCCGGAAATGGGCGACGACGTCCGGCGGGACGTCGAGGCTGGCGGCGGACTCGGCGGAAACCGCCATCAGCGCGGACGCGGCGCCGCCCAGCGGGAACCTGCGCAGGTGTGCGGCGGCGATCAGCGGCGAGTCAACGAGTGTCTTCAGCGGCACGACGCCGAACTCGACAGTGTCGTCCGCGGCTTCGCGGGCGAGTGGCAGCGACGTGTTGTATTTCCAGCCGGCAGGCAGGCGGATGCTGGCGAGGAACGGATCCGCATCGTTCGGCAGGCTCGTCGGGTATAGCACGACCAGCCACCAGTTCACGACCAGCTGGTCGAAGGAGCTGCAGATATCCGACTGGAATCCTTCCTGGCCGAGGACGCAGGCGAAGTCGAGGTCCGCGTGGACCTCGGTCACGCCCTCCGGCACCTCGACATGGAACAGGAAGATGTCCAGGTCATCGCGATGCCAGCGCAGCGGCCTGCCGTTCGCACTGAATGCCAGACGCACGACCTGGCTCAGTGGACCGCCGGGGGAATGCTCGCCCGGGATCCATTTCGGATACGCCAGCGTCAGTTCCCCGGCGCCGGTGGGGAACGTCAGGTGGGAGTGGAGCAGCCCGGTCGGCGCCTCAGTCGCATCGAGATCGATGCGGCTGGGCGTTGCAACGGCAGCGCCGGCGGACAGCGCGCAGGAGCCTGCCAGAAGCATCAGGAGGCCGGGAAATCCACCGATTGTGTGCATGTAAAGTCCTGTGATGCGCGCTGACGCTGTCCCAGCGCCGGACTTTACGGCAAGCTTGGACCATGCCGCCAGCCCGCAAAGACATGCTCGCCGCGCTGCGCGACTTCCAGCCGGGCGACAGCACGCAGGCACATTACGATGCCTGGGCCGCGGACTACGATCGCGACCTGCTGGAGCGCTGCGGCTATTCGGCGCACCTCATCGGCGCGAACGCCTTCGCCGCCGCCAGCGCCGCCCGCAACCTCTGCGTCATCGATATCGGCTGCGGGACCGGGCTCGTCGGCGCCGAGCTGCGCCGCCTGGGCTTTACGCAGGTCGACGGGCTCGACGTCTCCGCGGACATGCTCGCGCAGGCGGCAGCCAAGCAGGTCTACCGGCAGCTTCGCTGCGGCGATTGCATGCGCGGCACGGGGGTCGCGGATGGCGCTTACGACGCGGCGATCTGCGTTGGCTCATTCGCGCCGGGTCACCTGGGACCGGCGGCGCTCGCCGAGATCGCGCGGCTGGTCAGGCCTGGCGGCCCGATCGTTATCTTCATGAACGCGATGCCCTACGCTGCCGAGGATTACGCAGGCGCGATCCGGCGACTTGCCGCGCAGCACGTGTGGCAGGTCCTGCGCATCGAGTCGATGAACTACATGACCGCGCTCGACCGGCCCGGCAAGCTGATCCTGGCGCGCCGGATCTGACCGCGGCCCTAGACCTTCAGCTCACCGCTTTCCAGCATCCCGAGGAGGTGGCGCAGAGCCCCGGCACGCGGCCCGTCGCCGGCGTTATCCAGCGCATCGGCGAGGACCTCGCGGATATCGTCCGCGCCGACGAGTTCCATATCCCAGTCCGGGAACAGCCGCTCGCGGATCTCCTCCGACTCATCGAGCGCGATGATCGTGTCGTGACGGGCATCGGTCGCGAGGCGCTGGACCAGGCCGGTGACGCTGTCCCGGGGCCCCTCGAGCCATTGGAAAAAGACGCCGCCGCCAAACACCAGCAGGCCCGTGATGCCGAGCCGCGGATTGTGGCGGCGGGCGGTCGCGATGATCCGTCCGACCTCTGCAGCATCCACGCCGGGTGTCGCACGACTGCAATACGAGTAGCTGTAGACGGCAGCGAGGCCGTAGGTGGCATGCGGCTCGTCGATGGGTTCGTCGGGGGTTTGCATGCTGCCAGTGTGCACGGTCCAGGCGACACGCGCCGGGGTAGTCTATGCTGCGGTGCAAAACGCTTTACTGACCGGGCACCGGACTGCTAACGTGCGATCATCTCCCTGAAAGACACTGCCGGCGACGAGGCATGATGCCCCTGATCCTGAAGCGCTCAAAAATGGCCGCGACACTCACCCTCGCGCTGACCGCGGCCGGGTTTGCCGGTACGGCAAACGCTGTCGACAGTTTTGATGCGGGCAATCGTCAGCTCACGATCCCTGTGGTCAGCGTCGGTGCCTTGGTTTTCTCGAATATGGTGGTTACCGTCGGCGGCGTCGTCAGTGGACCTTCGGGTACCGCTCCTGCCGCCAATGCGGACAGCTACTCGCCCGCAACGAAGGATCTGACGGTACCGGCTGTCGCCATCGGCAGTGCGACCTACTACAACGTCGTCGCGTCGGTCACCGCGCTGCAATCGATCGGCGGCGTTAGCGGCGGGGATTCTTACAGCGGCGGCAACCTGACCCTCGCGTCCATCCAGGTCGGCGGCACCATATATACCGACGTGGTCGTCACGGTCGCGGGCATCGTCAGCGCGGGCGGCGGCATGCCGCTTGCGACGACTGACAGCTACGACTTTGCGAGTGGTGAGCTGACGATGGTCGCGGTCCAGGTCGGCAGCAAGGTCTACACCAACCCGGTCGTGCGCATCGGTTCCATCGTGCACATCGGACCCTCGCACCCCGCTGCGCCGGGCGCCGACCTGCAGGCGTTTGCCTCCGTGTTCGTCGCACTGCAGTTCACGAACGGCCTCGTCGACCTCGCCGGGATCACCGCGCAGTCCGTGCCCTGTACCAGTGGCTCCGCGAGCCTCAACCCGACCAGCGGCGTAGCCAGCTACCTGGGCTGCATCGACGCGGACCTCCCCGGCAACGCCTACGGCGGTACGCTGACGGCAACAAATGGGGAGCTTGCCGGTGGCGGCTACCTGCAGGTCGAGTCGGGGTCGGCCGCCACGCTGACCGCCACAGCGCCCGTTGCCTTCTCGGCGACAACTACGACCGGCGGCTTTTTCCAGGACGAATCGCTCAGCGGTACCACGATCGACGGCGCGTTCAGCAGCGCCTCGCTGGCCTTCACGGCCGGAAAGACCAGCAACTACACCCTGACCAGCTACACGATCAGCCAGCTGACGCGCACCCCGGTCGGCGGCGTTTTCACCACCGACGTTCCCGCCGTGCTCGGCGGCGTAACCTTCAACGGCAACGCGGCGCTGGAGACCGAGTCGAGCGCGGCGATCGTCTGGCAGGAATCGGGGTTCCCGACGACCGGTACGATCTTCATGATTGCCGCCGATGGCACGGTTGAGCTGACCGTGCAGTTCCTGCCCGCCGGCCGGATCTCCTTCAGCGACCCGCTCACCGGGTTCAGCGCCACGAAGAACTGGACCGACGCGGACGTGCAGGCGGCGCTGGCCTACGTGACCGAATAGCTCATCGACTCACGGCGTGTGCCGCGGGCGCACCAGGTCGGACAGGTCGTCCATCTTCTCCTCCAGCAGGTTGAGCTTGCGCGACAGTCCCTGGATGTCATGGGCCGCACGACGGTTGACGTCGTAGTCGAGTTCGCCGCGCAGCCGGTCCTTCTTGTCCTGGCGATTCTGGCTCATCATGATGACGGGCGCCTGGATCGCGGCAAGCATCGACAGGAACAGGTTCAGCAGGATGAACGGATACGGGTCCCACGCCCTGCCGCGCAGCACGATGTTGATCAGCGTATAGACCACCATGACGCCGCCGAAGATCATGATGAAGAACCACGAACCACCAAAGCGCGCGACGTGATCGGCGAGGCGCTCGCCGGTCGTCGCTTCCTCCTCGATCAGCTCGTTCGGATTGCGCGATGCGCGCATCCGCACCAGGCCCTGCGCCGCATGGATCTGCCGGCCGAGCGCCGTCAGCAGGTCCATGCCGGCATGCGGCTTGCTTTGCAGCAGCACAGCGATGTCGTCACGCGAGACCTGCAGACAGGTCGTGTCCTCCATCGCCGTCGCATTCGTCTGGTGCGCGGTCTCCTCCAGCATGGACGCAAAGCCGAAGAATTCGCCTGACTGCGGCTCCTCGACGATCACCTCCTGCTGGTCCTCGTCAACGGTGGTGACCCGCACCTTGCCGCTGATCACGACATAGGCCTGGCCGTCGCTGGCTCCCTGCTTGTAGATGCGCTCGCGCGCTGCAAAGGCCTTCAGCTCGACCTGTGCGGCGAGCACCGCGGTCTCGTCGTCGTCCAGCAGCGAAAACAGCGGCACCTGATGCAGGACAGAAGGGTTGCAGGGCATGGAAGTACTCCGGACTTGATCGGGGGTGAAACGGTGGCGGTATCATGCAGCAGCGTGATCCGGCCGGGGAAGCCCCCGATCCTGTAGGCTGGAAGCATGACTGATTACTTCGCCCCGCCCGATTGGCTGTCGCTGACCAGCGATCTTGCGTATCTCGGCCTGATCTTCGCGCTGATCGTGATCCCGCGCGCGCTGCAGCGCTTTCGCCTCCCGGCCCCCCTCTCCAGCCTCGCGCTCGGGATGGCCGCTACGCTCCTGCTCGGTCCCGGTTACCACGATGCGACGCTGGTGCTGCTGGCGACGCTCGGAATCTCGTCGCTGTTCCTGTTCGCCGGCCTGGAGGTGGACGTCGATGGGCTGAGGCGCGGCCGTGGACCGCTGCTGGTCCACCTGGCGATGCGCAGCCTGCTGCTCGGGGCGGTGACCTTTGGCGGCATGCGCCAGTTCGGATTCGCGTGGAATACCTCGCTGCTGCTGGCGCTGGCGCTGCTGACGCCATCGACGGGCTTCATCCTGGAGTCGCTCGCCCGACTGGGACTGGACGACGACGAGCGCTACTGGGTGACGATCAAGGCGATCGGCAGCGAGATCCTGGCGCTGGCGGTGCTGTTCGTCGTGCTGCAGTCGGACTCGGCCGCGCATCTCGGGATATCGACTCTGGCGATCTTCGCAATGATCATCGGTATCCCGCTGCTGTTCGCCCTGCTCGGGCGGCTCGTCGTCCCCTACGCGCCGGGCTCGGAGTTCTCGCTGCTGGTCATGGTCGGCCTGGTCGCCGCCTACCTGACCGACAAGCTCGGCGTGCACGCGCTGGTCGGCGCCTTTCTGGCCGGTTTCATCGCGCAACTGCTGCGCAAGCGCATGCCGGGCCTCGCCTCGCCCGAGAACCTGCGCGCCATCCAGCTGTTCGCGTCGTTCTTCATCCCGTTCTATTTTTTTGTCGCAGGGCTCGGTGTGCCTGCGGCCGCGCTGCAGTGGGACGCGCTGCGTCTGGGGGCAGCGATCACCGCGGTCGCGTTGCCGCTGCGCATCGGCGTCGTCTGGTGCCAGCGCCGCTTCATCAGGGGCGAGACGGCGACCGGCAGCCTGCGCGTCGCCACCGCCCTGTCGCCCACGCTGATCTTCACGCTGGTGCTCGCCAACATCCTGCGCGAACGGTTCCACATCAGCGACACGCTGTACGGCGCGCTGCTGGTCTACGCGGCGCTGTCGACGCTGTTGCCGTCGTTCGTGCTCGCGAAGCCGGTGGACTTCTCGTTGCAGATGCCCGAGGGGGACGCAGGCCCGGACGCGTGACTGACGGCGCCCCGTTGGAGGGGCTGGCGCGGGCTGCGGGGCTCGCGTATACCGGAACCCTTGCCTATCCCTGCACGTAACCGATCTTCTTTGCGCCTCGGCTGCCTGTCCGCGGTACTGCTGGCGACCATCGCGACCGCCGAGGTCGCGCCACCGGCGCCCGCAGGCGCGGCCGCCGCGGCTGCGGCGCTCCCGGATTCGGCGGCGCTGCGCGCCACGGTATTCGGCCCGCGTCCCGCGGACATGGCGCCGCAGCCACAGACGGTCCCGCTGGCGGAGATCGACGTGGCGCTGCCGTGGGCCCGACCCGTGCCCGCGGTGTTCTGGTTCGACGCGAGGCTGCGCGTGTGGCTGTCCGCGCAGAGCGGGCCGGCGCCGCTCGCGATCGTCATCGCGGGCACCGGCGGGGACGGCAATACCGGTAAGCTGGCGACCTTGCGCGCGGCGCTGTACGGGGCCGGCTACCACGTACTGACCATGCCCTCGCCGACGTTTCCGGGCTTCATCGTGTCGACGTCGCGGACCGGCGTTGCCGGCGACCTGCTGCAGGACAGCCGCGACCTGTACGATGCCATGCAGGTCATCGTCGCGCGGCTGCCGCGACGGGTACGGATCACCGATATCGACATACTCGGCTACAGTCTCGGCGCCGACCATGCCGCCGTGATCAAGTCGCTGGATGCGACGGCGCACAGGCTGCACATCCATCGCGCCGTGCTGATCAACCCGGCAGTCAGCCCGTTCGCGTCGATCGGCCGCCTCGACCGGTTGTTCGCGCTCAGCATCGGCTCCAGCGATGCGGACCTCGAGAATCTGTACCGCCGGCTGTACGCCGAACTCGCGAACCTGTACCGGGCCTCGGACCGCGTCGAGATCGATGAGGATTTTCTGCTGGGCGCAGCGGCAACGACGCTGAATTCGGATGCTGAATTCGCAGCCGCCATTGCCTTGAGCTTCCGGCTCTCGCTGGTCAACGTCTTCTTCGCGGGCGACCTGTATGCCGGTACAGGCGTCGTCGTTGACCCCCGGCACCCGCCGCGCGTCAGCGATTCGCTCCAGGAAACCGGGCGCATCCTGCGCGAGAAGCCGTTCGCGGAATACTTCGCGAGGGTACTCGCGCCGTATTACCTGAAGCGCGGCCAGTATTCCAGCCGGCAGGATATGCTTGCGGCCAACCGGCTCGACGTGATCGGCGAGGCGCTGCGCAGCAGCGGCGACTATTACGCACAGACCAACCGCGATGACCTGATTCTGAGCGCACAGGACCTGGCGTGGCTCAAACTGACGTTCGGGTCCAGGATCACTGTCTACGACCACGGCGGCCATGTCGGAAATCTCGGCGAGCGGCGTCAGATCGCGGACATGCTGGAAATGCTGGCCGGGCGCTGGCCGGGAGGCGCGCCGTGAAGCTGCGTCTCCCCGTCAGCCTGGTCGCGCTGGCGTTGTGCGGCTGTACCTCGCAGAGCCTGCAGCTGCGCACGCTGCCGCCGCAGACACCGGCGGCGGATCTCGCGGCCGCAGCCGAAAACGCAGCGGCGCTCGCCACCGCGATCGCCGATGAGTCGGCAGGGGCCGCAGCGGCCGGCACAGAAGCACCGCTGCCGCGGGTCACACCGGCAGACGCCCCTTCGATGGTCTCCTACGACCCCTGGGAGCGGCTCAATCGCTTCACCTACCGGTTCGACGCTCGCGTCGATGCGGCGCTGCTGCTGCCGGTGGCCAATACCTACCGGCGGCTGCCGGCGCCGCTGCGCAGCGGCGTGCACAACTTCTTCGGCAACCTCGCCGAGGTGAACAGCGTAATCAACTATGCGCTGCAGTGGCGTCCGCGGCTCGGCCTGCGCAGCCTCGGGCGCTTTGTCATCAATTCCACGCTGGGGATCGGCGGCCTGATCGACGTCGCCAGACATGCACGGCTCGAAGCCGCGCCGACGGGCTTCAGTACAACCCTCGGCCGCTGGGGCATGCACCCGGGACCGTATCTGGTCCTGCCATTGCTGGGGCCCTCGACCCTGCGCGACGGCTTCGGGCTCGTCGCCGACTTCGGCACGGCCCACGTCGTCAACATTGCCAACTTCTATCGCGGCAACGAATCCTGGTATCTCAGCGGCACGAACGTCATCGACGAACGGGCGAACGCCGATTTCCGCTACTACTCGACCGGCTCGCCGTTCGAATATGAAATGATCCGCTTTCTGGTCGTGCACAAGCGGCTCCTCGAGGACGAGGGGCTGCACAAGCACAAGCCCGACCGTGCGCCGGACCCTGCGACGCCGGCCGGCGAATAGGCGCAGGCGGTCAGTGGCGGGCGCGTATCCCGGTCTGTTGCCGCAGGTCGATGCGCCTGGCGGGGATGAGCCCGGGCTGCGTGAGTTCGGCGTCGCCTGCGGCCGCGACTGCCGCAGCATCCAGGCACGGCAGGGTTGCCGTCGTCTCGTTCAGATCCCGCAGACGTTGCAGGAATTCGCCGGCATCGAGTGCGGCGCCCACCTCGTCGCCCTGGGTCAGCGACCTGATCTGGCGCACGACGGCGGCGAACAGCGGCGCTGAGTTGACGCCGGTCGTGCAGACCGCGAGGTCGAGCCCGCGGGCCGCACCGACGATCCCGTCGAACACCCGCCGCTCCGTCAGGTCATCGCCCGCGCGCAGCAGCGCCAGGGCATCCATCCGCAGCTTGGTAACGGGCATCAGCGCCAGCATCCGCAGGTTCAGCCGCGCGGCGTTGGCGCCGCTGAGCGCGAGGCACAGGCCCGCAGCGCGCAGGCCGGTCAGGATCCGCAGCGCATTGGGACCGGCAATGCACTGCGCTTCGTCGATCTCCAGTTCCAGCATCGCGGCAGGCAGTCCGGTCTGTTCCAGGCTGTGCAGGACGATCGGCAGCAGCAACCCGCTGTTGAATACACGCGCCGACACCGGAACCGCCAGCGGAAACTCGTGCGGCAGGACCCGCAGCCATTCAACCTGCGCCCTGCAGGCGGTGCGCACCTGATGTTCGAACAGGGCGATCGACAGTCCCGCCGCATCGACGTCGATGCCCACGGCGGTTGCCAGCTCCGGTCCCCGTGGCCCCGGGACACACAGCAGGGCCTCGGCGCCTGCAATCCTGCCGCTCTGCAGATCGATCTGCGGCTGGTAGCGCTGCACTGCCCGACTCAAGGTCAGCCGGCCCAGCAGGCGCTGCGCCGCGAGCGCCCTGCCTGACTGCGACTGACCGAGGGTCGCCGCCGGCGTTATGACAGCGGCACTCATCGAGCTGAATTCCGGCGGCGGGATTTCATCAGCCGACAGTGGACGGCGCACCGGTGTCCGTCTGTACGGTAGGTAACCAATTCCCGGGCCGGGTGCTGGCGCGAGATGAGCGTCCGCTGGCGCACAGAGAGAGCGGCCATGACGCAGGCAGGATGTGTTCGCTGCGGTCCGGCTTACAGCCGCGCGGCACTAACGGTTACCGACAGGAGAAATTCTATGCATCATTCACTCTGGCTGGCCGGCGCGGCGCTATCGGTCCTGGTCCTCGGCGGCTGCGACAAGGCACAATCCCCGGCTGTGGTTCAGCATGACGTCACCAGCGCGGCGAACAGCGCCGCCGACAGCAATGCCATCGCCAGCGAAAAACAGGACAAAGTCACGGTTGCGGTGAACAAGGATCTGGGTACCGCGAACCAGAAGGCGGACGTGGCGACCGCCAATGCCGCCGCCGATGCTTCCGCCACGGCAGCCGAAGGTGAGCACAAGGTCGCCCTCGCGCGCTGCGAAGCGCTTGCGGGCGATGCCCGGACGGCCTGCCACGACGAAGCGGATGCCGCGCTGGACATGGCGCGTGCGAAAGCCAAAGCCATCAAGGCGAGTGGCGGCTGAGCGGTACCGCCGCGCATCGGCTCCTGCCGCCGCCTACCGTTCCCGCCAGCCCGCCCACAACATCGAAATGGCGGCGACGTGAAACAGCAGGGCGGCTGGCAGGATGTATGAGAGCTGCCAGATCAGCGTGGTCGCTGCCGCCAGCGCCCAGCAGGCAATCAGGTAAGTGGTCGCGGCGCCCCTGGACACCCGCCAGCCGAAACGCCAGAGCACGACACTCACCGCTGCGAGCGCCATCAGCCCCTTGATCATCGCCATGCCGCGCAGCAGCCGCCCGAGCGCGGGATCGGCCTGCAGGCAGGCGCCGGGGTCCCCCATCCAGGCGGCGATGCCGATTGCAGTTGCACAGCCGGCGATCAGACCGCCGCGCAACAGCAAGGCGGCGGCGGCGGGCGTCGCGGCGGGAAGGCCGGCGGGAAGTGCCGTTCGCAGGGCCGTGGGGAACATGCCTGCGAT
>Ga0302157_10007542_pt1 | contig 10921 bp, 7 predicted proteins | sample I_Bog_N3_3_FD_193502 | JGI IMG/M metagenome (GOLD analysis project Ga0302157, IMG submission 193502) | Peat permafrost microbial communities from Stordalen Mire near Abisko, Sweden - I_Bog_N3_3 | ecosystem: Environmental > Terrestrial > Soil > Wetlands > Peat | place: Sweden: Abisko, Stordalen...
GCGCGAGCGCCCTGGAACTGATCGCGCGTGGATCGGCCAAGCCCGACATCCTGCTTTCCGACTACAATCTGCCTGGCGGCATGAACGGCGTCATAGTCGCCACGAAGGTGCGCGAAAGGCTCGGTCGAGCGATACCGGTCGTCATACTGACCGGCGATATTTCGACCGACTCGATGCAAAATATCGCGATCCGGAACTGCATTCGTCTCAAGAAACCGGTCAAATTCGAGGATCTGACGCAAGTCATTCGGGACTTCCTCGACGCGCCGCACCCGCCTTCCCTTACGTCCGCGGATCCCGTTTCCTTCGCGCCCGCGGTTCAGCCCGTCGTCGCGCCGAACGCGCCGAAGTCGGCGTCGATCCCGGCCCATGGTCCTGACACGATTTTCATCGTCGACGACGATCCCAACGTGCGTGAAACCCTCGGCGCGGTGCTTCAAGAAGACGGACATCCGGTGCGGACGTACGCGACGTGCGAGGCATTCCTCGAAAGTTATCAGGCCGGTCAGGGAGCGTTGCTGCTGATCGACGGTTACCTGCCCGGGATGAGCGGCCTCGCGCTTCTGCAACGCCTCCACACGGAGGGCGCACAGCTTCCCGCCATCATGATCACCGGCAACAGCGACGTCCATATGGCGGTCGAGGCGATGAAGGCCGGCGCTTCGGACTTCATAGAAAAACCGATCGGCGCCGCCGAATTGATCGCCAGCGTCAAGAGCGCGCTGGAACATGCGAGAGATTCCCAAAAGCGAGCGGCGTGGCGGGAAGACGCGGCCGCGCATCTCACGGGCCTCACGCCACAACAGCGACGGGTCATGGAACTCGTCCTCGCCGGACATCCCAGCAAAAACATCGCCGCCGACCTCGGCATCAGTCAGCGCACCGTCGAAAACCACCGCGCCCACATCATGAAACGAACGGGCATGAAGTCGCTCCCGGCCCTGGCGCGATTGGCCATGGCGGCGGGGGAGAGAGAAAACGCGGAAGCTGCTCCGCACCGCTGAGCGCTCGTCACGCGACAAGGTTGCGCGCCTATCCGACGGCGCCCATATGGCTTGCACCGACAACCGCGCTTTCTCGCGGAAGTTCGATGAACGCTTGGAGCGCCCAGCCCGTCAAATGGATCTGATCACCCCGACCTCGGACGGCTTGTATTGCGCGGCCGGAGACTTTCATATCGACCCCTGGCGTCCCGTCGCTCGCGCGGTCATAACCCACGCGCACGCCGACCATGCGCGGTTTGGCAGCGCCGCTTATCTCTGCCACCGCGACACCGCGCCCATCCTTCGCAAGCGGCTCGGCGACGTGACGATCGAAACGCTGGAATACGGCGAAAGGCGCGCCCTCGGCGGCTCCGAACTCTCTCTGCATCCGGCGGGCCATGTCCTCGGCTCCGCGCAGGCGCGGGTCGAAGTCCACGGTGAGGTTTGGGTCGCCTCGGGCGATTACAAGCTGGAGAATGACGGCGTTTGCGCGCCCTTCGAGCCGGTTCGATGCCACGCGTTCATCACCGAATCGACTTTCGGGCTGCCAATCTATCGCTGGCGCCCGCAGTCCGAGCTTTTCGCGCGCATGAACGCGTGGTGGAGGGCGAACGCGGAGGCGGGCCGCGCGAGCGTCGTCTTCGCCTATTCGCTCGGCAAGGCGCAAAGGGTCATCGCGCATCTCGACGCGAGCATCGGCCCGATCCTCTGTCACGGCTCGGTGGAACCCATCAACTACATCTATCGCGCGGCGGGCGTCTTGCTGCCGGCGACGCGCCCGGCGACCGTCGAGATCGCCAAGGCCGAACTCGGCCGCGCCCTGGTGGTGGCCCCGCCGTCCGCCGCGGGAAGCGTCTGGATGCGTCGCTTCGGCGATTACGCCGACGCCTTCGCCAGCGGCTGGATGCAGGTGCGCGGCAATCGGAGGCGGCGAGGAGTCGATCAGGGCTTCGCTTTGTCCGATCACGCGGACTGGCAAGGCCTCATCGACGCCATCGCGGCGACGGGAGCGTCGCGCATCCTCGCCACGCACGGGTCGGTGGGACCGCTGACCCGCTATCTCAGGGAAAAAGGGCTGGACGCGGAGCCGTTGTCCACGCGCTACGGCGAGGAAGACAGCGAAAGCGATGTCGCCGAGACCGCGGCGGGCCCCGCATGAAAGCTTTCGCGGCGCTCTACCGCGGCCTCGACGCCGCGACATCGACGAAATCGAAGCAGCAAGCGCTCGTCGATTATTTTCGCCGCGTGACGAGCGATGCGCGATCACGCGCTTCCGCGGCGTGGGCGGTTTATTTTCTCGCGGGCGGCAAACCGCGGCAGACGGCGCCGACGCGCTTGTTGCGACGTCTCGCGATCGAGGAGAGCGGACTTGAAGAGTGGCTGTTCGAGGAATGCTATCACAGCGTCGGCGACCTCGCGGAAACGTTGACGTTGCTTCTGCCCGAGACGGAAGCCGCGGAAGATGCGCCGCTAGATGTTTGGATGAACGAACGGCTCTTGCCGCTTCGCGTGTTGGATGATGAGACCAAATTCGCGCGGTTGCGCGATTGGTCGAGATCGTTGTCGGCCGATGAGCGGTTCGCCTTCTTCAAGCTGATCACCGGCGCGTTCCGCGTCGGCGTCTCCAAACTGCAAGTGGTGCGCGCGCTCGCGGAATTGTCGGGCGCCGACGAGAAACGCATGGCGCAACGCATGATGGGCTTTACCCAGGCCGGGCGTTCGCCAAGGGCGGAGGATTTCGATGCGTTGATGGCGCCGGGCGATGTGTCTGTGGCGGCCGCTCTCGATCTCGCTCAGCCCTATCCGTTCTATCTCGCGCATTCGCTGCAACGGACTGTCGACGAGATCGCGGCGTTGCTCGGCCCCGTGACGGATTGGATCGCCGAATGGAAATTCGACGGCATACGCGCTCAGTTCGTCAATACCGCCGACGGATGGAGTCTCTGGTCGCGCGGCGAGGACCTCATCACCGAGGCCTATCCCGAGTTTCAAGCGCTTTCCGCCGCGCTGCCGCCGGGAACGCGGCTCGACGGCGAGCTCGTGGTTTTTCACGCCGCGAGTGCGTCCGCCGACGATCTCACCGGATTGCGGACGTTCGCCTCGCTGCAACAGCGCCTCGGGCGAAAACAGGTCAGCGCGAAAACGCTCCGGGAGCTGCCGGTTTTCTTCATCGCTTATGATCTGCTCGAACGTGGTGGCCGTGATTTGCGGGAAGAGCCGCAATGCGAGCGTCGCGCCGCGTTGGAGGAGATGGTCGCGCAGGCGATCGCCAAGGGATTAGCCCTCGGATCGGCGCCGCCGCTGAAAATCAGCCCGCTCGTGGTCGCCGACAGTTGGACGCATCTGGCGGCGCGTCGCGACGAGGCGGCGGCGCTCGGCGTCGAGGGGCTCATGCTCAAGGCGCGACAGGGCGCTTATGGCGTCGGCCGGCGAAAGGGAAGCGACCGCGAGAATGTCTGGTGGAAATGGAAGCTCGACCCGATGAGCGTGGACGCCGTGCTGATCTACGCGCAGCGCGGGCGCGGGCGGCGTTCGGGCGTCTACAGCGACTATACGTTCGCGGTCTGGAACGACGACGCCGACGCCAAGGAGCGCGCGCTCGTGCCGTTCGCCAAGGCCTATTCCGGCCTTTCCGATCAAGAGATGCGGGAGGTCGACGCGATCATCCGCAAGACGACGATCGAAACCTTCGGTCCTGTTCGCAGCGTCACGCCGACGCTGGTGTTCGAGCTCGGCTTCGAGGGCATAGCGATCAGCAAACGCCACAAGAGCGGCGTCGCGGTTCGCTTTCCCCGGATGCTGCGTTGGCGCCGCGACAAGCCCGTCGCGGAAGCGAGTACGTTGTCGGAATTGCGCCAGTTGTTGCGGTCGCATGAGTGAGGACAAGAGGGACGCGATTTCGTCCTATTTCGCCGCTCGCGGATGGAAGCCTTTCCCGTTCCAGCGAAAAGTTGGGAAGTTGATGGCGCGGGGCGACAGCGGCTTGCTGCACGCGACGACGGGCGCCGGCAAGACGCTCGCCGTCGGCTTCGGCGCTTGGCGAACTCTGCGCTCGCCAGCGCCGGCGAACGCGACCTCGGCGCTATGGATCACGCCCATGCGGGCGCTCGCGAGCGACACACATCGGGCCTTGACGAGCGCATTCGAGGAAATAGCTGCGCTCGACGCGCGATACGCGCCTTTGACGGTGGGCCTTCGCACCGGCGACACGTCGCCGCGCGAACGCGCCATGCAGGGTCGCCATCCGCCCCATCTGCTGATAACGACGCCCGAGAGCCTGACGCTGATGCTGGCGCGCGAGGATGCGAAACAGACATTCGCATCGTTGCGATGCGTCATCGTCGATGAATGGCATGAACTGATCGGCAACAAGCGGGGCGTGCAGACGCAGTTGGCGCTCGCTCGGCTGCGCCGCTGGCGCGGCGATCTCCGCATTTGGGGAATGTCCGCGACGCTGGGCGATGTGGCTGACGCCAAACGCGCCCTGCTCGGCCCGCGTTTCGCCGAACGAGGCGCGCTGGTTCGGGCGACGACAAATAAACCCCTTGTGGTGGACACGCTGTTGCCGGAGGCGCCGGAGCGCTTCCCCTGGGCGGGACACCTTGGCTTGAATATGGCCCCGCTTGTCGCCGCGGAGATCGACGGCTACGCGAACACGCTGATCTTCACCAACACGCGCTCGCAGGCCGAGCTCTGGTATCAACATCTGTTGCGGCTTCGCCCCGATTGGGCCGGCGTGCTCGCCGTGCATCACGGCTCGCTCGCGCGCCCGACTCGGGACTGGGTGGAGCGGGGACTCAAGGAAGGCTCGCTGAAGGCGGTCGTCTGCACTTCCAGCCTCGACCTCGGCGTCGATTTCCTCCCCGTCGAGCGTGTCCTGCAAATCGGTTCGCCCAAAGGGGTGGCGAGGCTGTTGCAGCGCGCGGGACGCAGCGGCCACGCGCCCGGGCGCGTGTCGCGCATCACCATGGTGCCGAGCCATGCGCTCGAACTCGTCGAGGCGGCGGCGGTCAAGGCGGCGCTGGCCGAGGGGAAGATCGAGAGCCGGAGCAGTCCCGACGCTCCACTCGACGTCCTCGCGCAACATCTCGTCACCGTGGCGCTGGGCGGAGGATTCCGCGAAGCCGAACTCCTCGAGGAAGTCCGCGATACGGTCGCCTACGAAAACCTGACGGAGGAAGCCTGGCGGTGGTGCCTGGATTTCGTCCGCAAGGGCGGCCCGAGCCTCACGGCCTATTCGGAATTCAGCCGGGCCGCGCCCGACGACGAGGGCGTATGGCGCGTGACGGATAAACGCATCGCGCAACGCCACCGCATGAACATCGGCGCGATCGTCGCCGATTCCGCGGTCGACGTGCAATACGGACCGACGCCACCCGGCGCGCGGCTCGGCACGGTGGAAGAGAGTTTCATCGCGCGGATGAGCAAGGGCGATAGGTTCTGGTTCGCGGGCAAGCTTCTCGAATTCGTCAGATTGCGCGACTCCACCGCCTACGTCCGCAAGGCGACGGGTGGAGGCGCGACGCCTCGCTGGCAGGGAGGGCGCATGCCGCTTTCGACCACGCTCGCCGACGCGATGGTCGCCACGCTCGGCCGCGCCGCGGGCGGCGATTTCGACGGACCGGAACTCGCCTGCGCACGGCCGATGCTGGAGCTGCAGCGCAAATGGTCGGCGCTGCCCACCCCGAACACGCTGTTGCTGGAAACCCTGAAGTCTCGCGAAGGTTGGCATCTCTTCGCCTATCCTTTCGCGGGTCGTCATGTGAATCTCGGTCTCGCCAGTCTGTTCGCGTGGCGCGCCGCGAAGGGGACGCCGGGAACGTTTTCGCTGTCGGTCAACGACTATGGCTTCGAATTGCTGAGCGCGACGGAGCGCGATTGGGGAGCGCTCATGCCGCGGCTCGTCGAGAGGCCGAATTCCGTCGAGGAACTCGCGTTGGAGGTCGTCGAAAGTCTCAACGCCGGCGAACTCGCGCGCCGCCGCTTTCGCGACATCGCGCATATCGCGGGATTGGTGGTCTCGGGCTATCCCGGCGAGCGTAAATCCTCGCGCGCCATGCAGGTCTCCGCGAGTTTATTCTACGACGTCTTTCGCAAATTCGATCCCGGCAACGGACTGCTCGGGCAAGCCGAGCGGGAGGTGCTCAACGAGGAGCTGGAAGTTCGCCATCTGTTTTCCGCGCTTCAGCGCGTGAGCGCGCGCGAGATCGATCTCCACCATCTTCGCCGCTGTTCGCCGCTCGCATTCCCGTTGCTGGTGCAGCGGCTGCGCGAAAAATTGTCGAATGAATCGCTCGCGGCGCGTCTCGAGAGAATGCTTTCGCAATTGAACGCGGCGGCCGACGCCTGATGGAAAAAACAGTCGTGTTCTCGCGCCATGGCCTCACGCTCATGCCGCAACGCGCGGTCTGGAGCGCGCCGCGGCGAACTTTGTGGATCGCCGATTTGCATCTGGGCAAGGCCGCCGGTTTCAGGGCCCATGGCCAGCCAGCGCCACATGGCACGACCGAGGAAAATCTGCGCCGGCTCGATGAACTCATCGCGTTGACCTCCCCGGAGCGTTTCGTCGTGCTCGGGGATTTCTTACATGCGCGCGAGTCGCGCTCGCCGATCCTGCTGGATCGTTTGCGCGCATGGCGGCGCGCTTATCTGTCCATGGATTGCGTCGTCGTGCGAGGCAATCACGATCGCCGGGCCGGCGATCCCCCGCCAGATTGCGGTTTTGTTTGCGTCGACGAGCCCGCGATCGTGTCAGACGTGGAGAGCCGCCACTATCCGCTGACGGAAGACGCCGCGCACTCGGAGGGCGGCCCCGTTCTCTGCGGGCATATTCATCCCGTGGTCCGCATTTCCGGGCCGGCCCGCGATCGGCTGCGTCTGCCCTGTTTCGCGGTCATCGGAAGACAAGTCATTCTCCCGGCCTTCGGAGAATTCACCGGGGGAAGCTTGATCGACCCGAAGGCCTTCAACGAAATTTATCTGACGACAGAGACGACGGTTCATCGTTATCAGCCATGAATCGTGAGCGCGACAGCATCCGCGCGTGAACGCCGCGGCGTCCTCGAAGATCGTCGTCCTCGCCTTCGGCGAGAAGATCGCGGAAGGCCCGCCTCGCGAAGTCCAGACTCATCGTTTGTCTTCCGATATGGGTCGCTCAACAGATTCTCGGCAATTGCTCGCCCGACAACCAATCGACGATGCGGCCGCCGCCGAAGGAGGTGCGCATCTCGACGAAATGGTGCGGGTCCTCGACGACGACGCCGATGCGCGCCGACTCCAAGCCCAGCGGATGCGCCCGCATCGCGGCGAGCACGACGTCGGCCGCGTCCGGCGCGACAATCGCGACCAGCTTGCCCTCATTGGCGACGTTGAGCGGGTCCAGCCCCAGGAACTCGCAGGCGGCCGCGACCTGCGGCTTCAAGGGGATCGCCTCTTCGTCGATCTGGAAGCCGACATCGCTCTGGTTGGCGAGTTCGTTGAGCGTCGCGGCGAGTCCGCCGCGCGTGGGATCGCGCAGCACCCGAATGCTCGCGCCACCGGCCGCGACCATGGCGGCGACGACGCCGTGCAGCGCCGCCGAGTCGGAGAGGATCTCGGTGTCGAAGGCGAGGTTCTCGCGCTTCGACATGACGGCGACGCCGTGATCGCCGATCGAGCCGGAGATCAGCACGACATCGCCGGGCCGCGCCGCGTCGCTCGCGAAGTTCAGGCCCGGCGGAACCCTGCCGACGCCCGCCGTCGAAATGAACACGCCGTCGGCCTTGCCGCGCTCGACGACCTTGGTGTCGCCGGTGATGACCGGCACGCCCGCCGCGCGCGAGGCCTCGCCCATGCTTCGCGCGATGCGGTCGAGATCACCGAGCGGGAAGCCTTCCTCGATGATGAAGCTCGCGCTGAGATAAAGCGGCGTCGCGCCCGCCATCGCGATGTCGTTGATCGTGCCGTGCACCGCGAGCGAGCCGATGTCGCCGCCGGGAAAGAACAGCGGCGAGACGACATAACCGTCCGTCGTCATCACCATGCGCCCCGCGGCGACGTCGAAGGCGGATTGGTCGTTGCCCGCGCGCAGCCAGTCGTTGTCGAAAGCGCGGTGGAAGATGTCCTCGATGAGCTGCGCCATCGCCCGCCCGCCCGCGCCGTGCGAGAGATCGACGCGGCCGTTCGCGAGGTCGAGCTTGCGCCGATAGGACTTGGGAGCGTTCACGCCGCGGCCTCCACGCGCGCGTTCTTCTCGCGGAAGCGGCCGTAGGTCCAATGCGCGGCGCAGGCGCCCTCGGACGACACCATGCACGAGCCCATCGGATTGTCCGGCGTGCAGACCGCGCCGAACAATTTGCAATCGCGCGGACGCTTGACGCCGCGCAGGATCGCGCCACATTCGCAGGCCGGATTGTCCTTGGCGGGATGACTGACGAGGCCGAAACGCTTTTCCGCGTCGAAGGATTCATAAGCCGCGCGCAGCCGCAACGCGCTGTCGGGCACGTCGCCGAGGCCCCGCCATTCGAAGCTGACCACGACCTCGAACATCTCGGCGACCAGGGCTTGCGCTTTTGCGTTGCCGAGTTCCGTCACCGCGCGGATATATTGATTCTCGACCTCGTGGCGGCCTTGGTTGACCTGTCTGACCAGCATCAGGATCGCCTGCATCACGTCGAGCGGCTCGAAGCCGGCGACGACGACGGGCTTCTTGAATTCCTTGGCGAAGACGCGGAAGGGCTTCGCGCCGATCACGGTGCTGACATGGGCGGGGCCGACGAAGCCGTCGATCTTCACCGTGCCGAGAAGCTTCACGTCGGGGCTGTCGAGAATGTTCTGTACCGCCGCCGGGGTCAGCACGTGATTGCAGAAGATCGTGAAGTTGCCGAGGCCCTTCTCGCGCGCGAAGCGGATGGCGAGCGCGGTCGGCGGCGTCGTGGTCTCGAAGCCGATCGCGAAGAACACGACCTCGCGATGCGGCTCGGCCTCCGCGATGCGGACCGCGTCGAGCGTCGAATAGACCATGCGAATGTCGGCGCCTTCGGCCTTCGCCTTCATCAGGCTGGAGCCTTTCGACCCCGGCACGCGCATGAGGTCGCCATAAGTGCAGAGCGTCACCTCGGGCCGGCGCGAAAGCGTGATCGCGGTATCGATGCGGCCGATCGGCAGCACGCAGACCGGGCAACCAGGACCGTGGATCATGTGCACGTTCGGCGGCAACAGGTCTTCCAGACCATAGCGCGAAATCGCGTGGGTGTGGCCGCCACAGAACTCCATGAAATGATATTCGAGGCTCGGCGAGACCTCGGCGGCGATGGCGGCCGCGAGCGTCCTGGCGATTTTGCCGTCGCGGTATTCGTCGACGTATTTCATCACGCCACCCCCGCCGAAGCGAGCATTTCGAGCGTGCGCTCGGCTTCCTCCGGGTCGATCTTCGCGAGGGCGTAGCCGACATGCAGGACGATGTAGTCGCCCACCGCGACGTCGTCGATCAGCGCCGTCGAGATGATCTTGGAGACGCCGTCTAGCGTCACCTTCGCCATTTCGTTCGGCAGCACCTCGGTCACGCGCACCGGTATGGCTAGGCACATGATGCGTTGTCCTTTTCAAAGGGCGCGCCCGCGAAAGCGAGCGCCGCCTGGCCGAACGAAATCGCGCCGTCGTTGGCGGGCAGCGCGCAGGGCAGATGGGGGTTGAGGCCGCGCGCGCGCAAGGTCGCGCACAGTCCTTCGGCGAGGACCGCGTTCATCAGGCACCCGCCGCCGAGCGCGATCCGGCTCAGACCGCGCGCGCGGGCGGCGTCGGCGATCCATGCCGCCAGCGCCGCGATCAAGGTGCCATGAAACGCTTCGGCGGCCTCGCGGCCCCGCCACTTCTCGACGATGATACGCCGCATCAGCGGCGCGAAGTCGAGCTTGCCGTCCGCGATGCGCCAGCCGTCCGCGACGACGCGCGGCGTCACGACCAGCGCCTGAAACTCCATCGCCGCCTGACCTTCGTAGCGCTGATGCAGGCAGACGCCGGCGAGCGCGGCGGCGGCGTCGAAGAGGCGGCCGAGGCTCGTCGTCATCGGCTCCCGCGCGCCCGCGCCGAGACGCCGCGCCAAGGCGGCTGCTTGGGGAATTTCGGGGAACAAGCTCGTGGCGGCGTCGAGGCGGCCGAGGCGCGCGAGCATCGCGATTCCTATGCGCCAAGGCTCGCGCGCCGCGCGGTCGCCGCCCGGCAGCATCAGCGGCGCCAGCGAGCCGACGCGCTCCCAGCGCGCGCCGTCCAGCGTGATGAGTTCGCCGCCCCACGCGCCACCATCCGCGCCATGGCCGTGGCCGTCGAGCGCGACCCCGAGCACGGCGCCCGCGAGCCGATGTTCGGCGACCACCGCCGCGATATGGGCGACATGATGCTGCGCGCGCAGCAGCGGCAGACCCGCGGCCTCCGCGAGGCGGGTGGAGACGAAATCGGGATGCAGATCGCAGACGATGCGCTCCGGGCGAACGTCCAAAATCGCGGTCAGATGTCGGATCGTCTCCTCGCGGAAGCGGATCGTCTCGCGGTTCTCGAGATCCCCGATATGTTGCGACACGAAGGCCTCACGGCCGCGCGTCAACGTGAGCGTGTTCTTGAGGTCCGCGCCGGCAGCGAGCGTGCACGGCCCGTCGCGGCCGAGGTCGATCGGTTCGGGAACGAAGCCGCGCGAGCGTCGCAGGAAGGCGGGGGCGCCGTCGATCACGCGCATGACGGAATCGTCCGAGCGCGTGACGATAGCGCGATCATGGGTGACGATGAGGTCGGCGATGGCCCCGAGACGCGCATGCGCGTCGTCGTTGTCGGCCACGAGCGGGTCGCCGCCGACATTGGCGCTGGTCGCGACGAGAACGGCGTCGCCCAGCGCGTCCAACACGAGCGCATGCAGCGGCGTGTAAGCGAGCATAACGCCGATCTCCGCGAGCCGCGGCGCGACGCTC
>Ga0302157_10007548_pt1 | contig 10916 bp, 11 predicted proteins | sample I_Bog_N3_3_FD_193502 | JGI IMG/M metagenome (GOLD analysis project Ga0302157, IMG submission 193502) | Peat permafrost microbial communities from Stordalen Mire near Abisko, Sweden - I_Bog_N3_3 | ecosystem: Environmental > Terrestrial > Soil > Wetlands > Peat | place: Sweden: Abisko, Stordalen...
GAGGGCCAGTTCGCCAACCTCTCCGGCGAGCTCGCCGCCGACCGGCCACTGCTACGGCGCCTGCCGCTGCACGCGTTCGTCTGGGGCGGCGCCCAGGACACCGTCGTCAACACCGCGCTCGACGCGGCGTGGGCGGCCGCGATGCGCGCCGCCGGCGCTCAGGCGCAAAGCGCCGTCTACCCCGGCGCGCACGCGTTCGCCCCGATCGAGCGCCACCTCGCGCAGATGCTCAGCTTCGCGGGTCGCGCGCTGAGCGGCTGAGCGCGTCGGCGATCACCAGCGAGTGATCGAACGCAAGCGGCGGCAGCGCATCGGCCCCGAACCACCGGGCGTCGCTGGCATCGTCGCCGCCGCGGGCATCCAGTTCGCCGTCCACGCGCAGCAGGTAGACGACCGACACGGTCGGCCCGCGCGGGTCCCGGCCGGGCGTGTCGTAGATCCCGAACAACTCGAGCGGCCCGGCCTCGATCCCCGTCTCCTCGACCAGCTCGCGCGCGGCGGCGCCGATCACGCGCTCGCCGCCTTCGACGAAGCCGCCCGGCAGCGCCCAGGTGCCGGCGAACGGATCGCCCCCGCGCTGGACCAGCAACACGCGGCGCGCCGGCGGCGCGCCCGTGAGCGCGACGACGTCGACGGTCAGCGCCGGGCCCTTCAAGCGCGCCCGTAGACGGGGATGTGGGCGCCGCTCGTCACCGACGAGCCCTCCGAGCACAGGAACGCGATGACCTGCGCGATCTGCGCCGGCGTCACCCAACGCGAATGGTCGGCGTCGGGCTGGGAGGCGCGGTTGCCGGGCGTGTCGATCACGCTCGGCAGGATAGCGTTTGCGCGTACGCCGTCCTGCGTGTACTCGGCGCTCAGCGCGTCGACGAACGCCAGCACCGCGGCCTTCGAGGCGATGTAGCCGGCGGCGCCGGAGAACGGTCGCAGCGCCGCGCGCGTCGAGACGCAGACGATCGAGCCGCCACCCGCCTCGATCATGCGCGGCAGCGCCGCCTGGCAGAGCAGGTAGGCGGGGCGCAGGTTGAGCCGGAACTGCTGCTCGAACTCCTCGACCGGCGTCTCGTGAACCCGGCCGCCGGAGGCGAAGCCGCCGACGAGGTTGACGAGCGCGCCAAGGCGCCCGCCGGCGGCCGCCACGACGCCCGCCGCCGCGGCCGCCTCGAACAGGTCCGCGGCAACGAGCTCGAGGCGCGGGTGGCGCTCCACCCGCTCGAGCTCGCGCTCGTCGACATAGGGCACGACCACCTGCCAGCCCGCTTCGAGCAGCGTGGCGGTGACGGCGGCACCGAGCCCGCCGGTCCCGCCGCTCACGATCACGCTCGAGCTCACGCCCCCAACCCTACCCGCACAGGCGTCGGTTCAGGCGAGGATCTTCGCCACAGCTCCGCTGCCGGCCGGGTCCACAGATCGTCGCGGCGGCGGTTGAGCGCTGCCGCCGGTTGCCTGCGCACGCGGTTGCGCTGCGCGCCTGCGGCGGACGTTCTAATCGCGGGGCTGGTTGGAGATCGCCGCGGCCTCGATAAAGGCCGGGCGCGCCTCGCCGCGCGCGACGTAGGCCTCGAGCCCCGGCCATGCCGCGAGCAACCCCCGCGTGTTGGCGCTGCCGAGCACGCTGGCGCACAACACATCTGCGACGGTGAAGCGCTCGCCGAGCAGCCAGTCGCGTCCCTCGAGCGCCGCCTCGATCGCCCCGGCGGCCGCCGCAAAGCGCTCGCGGGCGCCGCTGTCGCCAGAGCTCTCGGCGGTGTCTCGGATCCAGCGGTACAGCGGCGACTCGAGCTCGGTCATTGCGAACAGCACCCATTGGTAGACGAGGGCTCGCTCGGCCGTCCCGACCGCAGCGATCAGGCCGGCCTGCGGATGAAGGTCGGCCAGTTGCAGGCAGATCGCCGCCGACTCGAACATGACCGTCCCGTCGTCGAGCTCGAGGACGGGCACGCGCCCGAGTGGATTGCGCGCGAGATGCTCGGCCGAGGAGCGGTCCTCCGGCCCAAGCTTCACCAGCTCGCACGGGGCGCCGATCTCCGACAGCAGCCAGAGGACGCGACTCGAGCGCGTTCGCGGCATGTAGTAGAGGCGCGGCACGCCAGGCGAGTATCGCAGGCCGCCCGCCCCTGGTCCCGCCGCCCCGGGGCGCCGCGACGCGGTGCCGCTGCGGCCAGGCCGCATCCGGGAACCGCCGTTTCGGGTCGCCGATTCCGAGGTGCCCGCTAGCGTCCGCCGAGTGAGTAGGCGATGACCTCGGCCGTCCCTTTCTTTGCGGCGCCCGGCCCGCCGGCGCCGATGATCAGCATGTCCTTCGTCACGGCGGGGAACGAATTGATCCCGGCCGGTGCCCGCGTCGACCAGAGGACGGCGCCGTTCTTCGTCGCGATCGCGTAGATCGTGCCGTCCACGGTGGAGGTGAACACGACATTGTTGGCGATCGTAGCCGCGCCGGAGTCGATGCTCTTGAACAGGTGCTTCCACACGATCGCGCCGCTTGTCGCGTTCACCGCCGCGAGCCCGCCGGCACCCGTGCCGACGACGCCCGTGATGCCGTCCGCAGTGGCCTGCAGACAGAGGTCGATCCAGGGAACGTAGAGCGTGTTGGCGTTCTCGGCCATCGGCGTCAGGACGCCGCCAAGCGACCCCGGGCAGAAGGTCACGGGCTTCGCCGGCACGATGCCGCTCTGCACCGGCAGCGGCCCGTACTGGTTCTTGTTGTGCTCGCCGATGTTCAGCGTCCAGAGCCGCTCGCCGTCGTCGGCACGGAACGCGACGACCTTCCCCGATTTCCCGGCGCCGATCACGACCTCGGTCGCCACGCCACCGACGAGCTGGGTCGTGATGATCGGGGAGTCCTGGAAGTCGTAGTCGCGGAGGTCGTGCGGCGTGATCTGCTGGTACCACAACAGCTTGCCGGTGTTCCCGTTCAGCGCGACGAGCGAGTCGGTGTAGAGGTTCGGCCCGGGGCGGCTCGCGGCGTTTGGGTCAGCAGCCGAGGTCGGGTACGGGGAGGGGTTGGCGACGCCCATGAAGACGCGTCCGCTGCTGTCGACCGCCGGCGGGTACCAGAGTCCGCCGCCGCCGTTCCGCTTCGGATCTCCCCACAGCGCACCGCCGCCCTGGACGGTCGAGAAGCTCCACAGCGGTTTGCCGGTGGTGGCGGCGAGGGCATAGACGGTTCCCCACGCGTCGCCCGTGTAATAGGACGTCGAGTTGCCGGGGATCGTGGAGATCAGGACCTTGCCGCCGTAGAGCAGCGGGGCCATGTCGATGCCCTCGCGGCTGTTGGCGATCAGCTTGCGGATCCACACCTGCTTGCCGCTCTTGGGGTCGAGCGCGAACACCGAGCTCTCGGTCGCGCCGAACAGCAGCCCGTACCCGAAGGCGACTCCGTTCGGCCCGCCAGAAGGAGTCACCGACTTGTACGCGTGCTCCCAGACGAGTGCTCCGCTCGCCTCGTTCACGGCGAACACGTCCGAGTCGGGGTCCTCGAAGTAGACGTCGCCGTCGAGCACGATCGGATTCGATGTGAACGCGCCGTAGGACCCGCTGTAGTGCAGCTTGAACGCCCACTTCTGCTTGAGCGTCGCGACGTTCGAAGCGACGATGTCGCTCTCCAGGTCGGCCCGCGTGTTCGAGAGGTCGAAGTTGTGCGCCGGCCAGCCTGTGGCGGCGTTGGCGGCGATCTCCGGCGGCGCGAGGCTGCTCGCGGACCGCGTCGCATCCGCCGAGCCATACCCCAGCGCCGCAGCGAAAAGGACGAGTCCGAGGGCGGCGACCCGAGTCGCGCGGAACCTCATCGAGACGTTATAGCTCCGCGCAGCGATGCTCGCAACCAGCCGCCCCGGGCCGCAGCAACCAGTCGCGGATTGTTTCGCCTGAGCTATTGACATTAGCCGCTAGGCTATATAGATTAGCTTTCATGAACTCACCACTGAAGACTCCAATCCAGAACACCTCCTACCTCACACGGCCCGACGGGCGCATCGGCTACGACGTCGACGGCGCAGGCCCCCTGGTCGTGCTCGTTCCCGGCATGGGCGATCTGCGGGGCGCGTATCGCTTTCTCGCCCCGGCGCTGCGCGAAGCCGGCTACCGCGTGGCCGCCACCGATCTGCGCGGGCACGGCGACAGCGACAACACGTTCACCGCATACGGCGACCCTGAAACGGCTGGCGACATTCTCGCGCTGATCGAGGAGCTCGGGGAGCCGGCGGTCGTCGTCGGCAACTCGATGGGCGCCGGCGCGGCGGCGCTCGCCGCTGCGCTTGCGCCGGAGCGGATCACCGGGCTCGTGCTGGTCGGCCCGTTCGTGCGCAATGGCGAGATCAGCGCGATGCAGCGCCTGCTCCTGCGGCTGAGCATGGCGCGGCCGTGGGCAGCCAGCGCGTGGAAGGCCTACATGCCAAAGCTCTACGCCGGGCGCCGCCCGGACGACTTCGCGCAGTACCGCGACGAGGTAGTGGCCAGCCTACGCCGGCCCGGATACGCAAAGGCGTTCTCACTCACGACCCGCACCGATCACACGCCGGCGCAGGCCCGGCTGGGGGACGTCTCGGCGCCCACGCTGGTTGTGATGGGCGAGCTCGATCCCGACTTCCCGAGCCCGCAGGCGGAGGCCGACTGGATCGCGGAGACCCTGCACGGCGAGGTCGTCATGGTGCCCGACGCCGGGCACTACCCGCAGTCGCAGCGCCCCGACATCACAACCGAGGCGGTGCTCCGCTTCCTGGCGACGGTCCACGCTCGTGGCTAGAGCAGGACTCACGCAGAGCAGCGTCGTCGAGGCGGGCGAGCGGGTGGCCGACGAGGTCGGGTTCGATCGCCTGACCCTGGCGGCGCTCGCGGCTCGGCTCGGCGTGCGCCAGCCGTCGCTCTACAAGCACGTCGACGGCCTCGACGCCCTGCGTCGCGGCATCTCGGTGGCGGCCAAGAGCGAGCTGGCGTACGTCCTCGCCATGGCGGCGGTCGGCCGCGAGCGCGGCGACGCGATCACCTCGATCGCCCACGCCTACCGGGCGTGGGCGATCGAGCACCCCGGCCGCTACGCGGCCGCACAACGCGCACCGGCTGCGGGCGACGCCGACGACCAGGCTGCGAGCCGGGCCGTCGTGGCGGTCGCAACCGACGTGCTGGCCGCCTACGACCTCCATGACGACGACGCGATAGACGCCACCCGCGCCCTGCGCGCGACGCTGCATGGCTTCATCACGCTCGAGATCGCCGGCGGATTCGGCCTCCCGGTCGACATCGACCGAAGCTTCGAGCGGCTCGTGGAGGGCCTCATCGCGGCGTTTTCCCAGTGGACGCGAGACCAACCACGCGCGAGTGCCCGATGATGACCTCGGCAAGCCCAGGCACTGCCGCGGTGCCCGGCGCCGCCACGGTGGCGGGAGCCCCCCGCCGCTGGCTTCGCCTGGAGGGCGGCCTGGCGCTCGCCGGCGCACTGCTCGCCTACACGACGACCCATCAGGCGTGGTGGCTGATCCCGGCCCTTGTCCTGGCCCCGGACCTCTCAGCGCTCGGGTACCTCCGTGATAACCGCTTCGGAGCCCGCCTCTACAACGCGGCCCACGTCACCCCACTGCCGGCCGCGCTGATCGGCGTCGGCTGGTGGCAACACGCGCCGCTGGTCTGCGCGCTGGGCCTCGTCTGGCTCGCGCACATCGGCATGGACAGGCTGCTCGGCTACGGGCTGAAGTACAACGACGACCCACGGCACACGCACCTCGGACAAAAGGGCGGCAAGGCTCGCAGGTGACCGCGCCGGCGGCGCATGCCGACCCGTCCGCGGGCCGGGCTACCTTCCGTGCATGCTCATTCGCGAGGTCAGCGACGGGACCGATCTTGACCAGGTGTTGCTGGTTCGCGGGATCGACAAGCGCGTCAAGCGCGACGGCGGCGAGTTCCTGCGGCTGACTCTCGGCGACCGCTCCGGAGCGGTCGTGGCGATGGTCTGGGACGACGTGGGGGAGGTCGCTCCGCTGGTCGCCGCCGGGCAGCCGGTGCGCGTGGTCGGCCGCTACGTCGTGCATCCCCGCTACGGACCGCAGGTCAATCTGCGCGCGCTGCGACCGGCCGAGCCGGGCAGCTACGTGCTTGACGACCTGCTCGACGGCCCGGTGCGCACCGCCGAGCAGATGGAGGCCGACCTGCGCGAACTGGTGGCGACCGTCCGCGAGCCGCACCTGCACGACCTGCTCGAGCGCCTGATCGGCGCCCACGCGGAGGGCTGGCCGGCCTACCGCGACGCGCCGGCGGCGAAGTTCTACCATCAGGCCTACCGCCACGGGCTGCTCGAGCACTGCCTCACCGTCGGCCAGGCGGTGAGCGCGATATCGGCCACCTTCCCGGGCATCGACCGGGACCTCGCGATCACCGGTGCGCTGCTGCACGACATCGGCAAGCTCGAGGCCTACACCAGCGATCCGGCCAACATCGAGCTGACCGACGACGGCCGGCTGCAGGGCGAGATCGCGCTCGGCTACTACCGCGTGCGCCGCGAGATCGAGGAGATCCCCGGCTTCCCGCCGTCGCTCGCCAAGGAGCTCCTGCACATCATCCTGTCCCACCACGGCACGCACGAGCACGGCAGCCCGGTGCTGCCCGCGACCCGCGAGGCGACGCTCGTGCACATGATCGACAACCTCGGCGGCCGCCTCGGCAGCTTCGACCGGCTCGAGAAGGAACTGCGCGGCGGCGAGCGCTGGTCGGGCTTCGACCGCGCCCTCGGCGGCGGCGCCTACTTCGGCGACCACGAGGCGCTCGAAGAGGCGTCGCAGCGCGACGCCGCATAGCCCGCCGGGCGCCGCGCGGCAGAGCGTCCGGTCTGCGACGCTGAGGATATGAGTGTGGTCGCGCCGGCGCGAGCCGCGATCGGAGCCGCCGTGGCCGCGGCCGCCCTGGCGATCGCGGGCTGCGGCGCCGCCCACACGGCTGGCCCGAAGAAGACGGCGAGCTGCATGCGCCAGCCACACTCGTTCTCGCCGTACGTGCTCTCCGGATCCAGGCTCACGGTTCATGTGGGCGTGATCGTCTACGCCGTGGAGGGCGAGCCCGAGGAGTACATGACGCGGCCGAATCCGTCGGTCTTTCCGTGGCTTCAGCCGCGCTCATCGGCATCGAGCGTCCTGCGCTCGGTTCTGCTCTGCAAGACCTACGTTTCGGGGTTCGGCGGCCCTGAGAAGGTGTTCGCCTTCCGCGCGAGGCGCGCGGGCAGCGCCGTCCTCTCCGCTTCCCTGGAGCCCGCATGGCAATCGGTCAGCCGTCCTCCGGCACCCTTCGCGGCAACCGTCACCGTGCGGGGCTGAGCAGCAGCGGCGAGCGCCCAGCTGCCGGCTGGCGCAAGTGAGGTGCCTGGGCAAAAGCGCGCAAATACGGGGCCCTCGCGCCGCCGCGACGCACGCGGCGTCTATGGTTCTTCGCTGGATGGCCAAGGACACCGAGAAGCTGATCCGCCAGCTCTCCCTGATCTCCTATCTGATGGCCGAGCGCCGCCCGGTCACCGCGCTCGACATCAAGCGGGACGTCGAGGGCTACAGTGGCATGAACGAGGACGCGTTTGCGCGACGCTTCTACGCGGACCGCGCGGAGCTCGAGTCGCTGCGCATCCCGCTGACCGTCGAGAAGCCGGTCGACGGCGTCGCCGAGCAGGAGAACTACTCGCTGCGCCCGGAGAACTTCCACCTGCCGGCGATCGAGTTCTCCGATTCCGAACTGGCCGCACTCGCCACCGCGCTGTCGCTGCTCGACGGCGAGTTCGCCTACGCCGAACCGCTGCGCCTGGCGCTCCAGCAGATCACCTGGGGGCGGCCCAGCCCGCTGGCTGCGCCCGACCAGCACGGCGTCGCCCTCGGCATCACGGCCTCCGCCGGCGGCCACGAGCTCTCGCAGTCGCTCGCGAAGATCGAGACGGCGATCTTCCGCCACAAGACGATCACCTTCGAGTACTTCACGATGGAGCGCGGCGAGGTCGGGCTGCGCACCGTCGACCCCTACCACCTGCTCTTCCGCGGCGGGCAGTTCTATCTGCTCGGACACGCCCACGAGCGCGAGGCGCTGCGCGTGTTCCGCCTCTCGCGGATCCGCGGCAAGGTCGCCTACGCGACCAAGGCCGAGCATGACTTCCGCCGCCCCACCGACTTCGACCCGCGCGCCTACGCCAACCTCGCGGCGTGGCAGTTCGGCGAGCTGGCCGGCACCGCCGAGATCCGCATCGCCGACCGCATCGCCTGGCTGCTCGAACGCCACTTCGGCCGCTACGGCGAGATCCGTGAGATCGACGGCAGCGCCGACCGTCTGTTTGTGACCGAGTACGCGAACGAGCGAGCGCTCATCTCGTGGGTGCTCGGGCTCGGCGAGAACGCGCACGTGGTTGCCCCGCCGGAGCTCGCGGCCGAATTGAAGCGCCGCGTCGCTCTGCTGATCGAGCGCCACACCAAGCCTCCGTCCGGTACCGAGCACGAGCCCGAGGCGCTGCCCGCGCTGAACGGCAACGGCAACGGCAACGGCCATGCCTCGAGCCGCGCCGACACCGCGATCCGGCCCGAGCGTTTCGCGCGCCTGGTCACGCTCGCTTCGATCCTGATCCAGGCGGGACGCGCGGGCAGCCGCCTGGCGATAGCGGACGTGTGCGAACGGCTGCAGATCAGCGACGGCGAGCTGCGCGAGGACATCGGCGTGCTGAACGTCGTCAACTTCGGTGGCGGCTCATACGTGCTCTACGCCGAGATCGACGAGCAGGACGGCACGATCGAGGTCGATCCCGAGCCCTACAGCGACAACTTCGCGCGCCCCGCTCGCCTGCTGCCGGTCGAAGCCAAGGCGCTGGTCGCCGCGATCGACCTGATCGGCGAGCATCTGCCGCAGGGCTCGCTGACCTCGGCGCGCACGAAGATCGTCCACGCCCTGGGTGAGGATCCGATGGAGCAGGGCCTCCAGGTTGCCCATCTCGGCGCAGACGACTCCGCCGTTACCCGCGTGATCTCGAGGGCGATCAAGAGCCATGTGCTGCTCGAGCTGGACTACTACAAGGAGAACGAGGACGAGTACTCGGCGCGGCGCGTCGAGCCCTACGCGCTGATCAACGGCCGCGAGGGCTGGTACGTCGCGACGTTCGATCCCGCGAAGGGCGACGTTCGCCACTTCCGCCTGGACCGCGTTCGCCGCGCCGAGCTGACCGATGAGCACTTCGAGCCGCGCCCCGAGGTCAACCCGTCGGCGGACGTCGACGGCTGGCCGCGCACGGGCGAGGTCAGCGCGTCGCGCACCGCTCGTGTCTGGATCTCACCGCAGCGCGCGCGCTGGGCGCGCGAGCAGCGCAAGGTCGTTGGTGTTTGGGACGACGGCTCGATCGCTGTCGAGCTGAGCTTCGCCGGCGTGGACTGGCTCGTGCGCGAGGTGCTCAAGGAGGCAGGGGACGCGGCGGTGCTCGAGCCGCCGGACGCCCGCGCCGCGGTGCTCGCGGCCGCGGCCCGCATCGCGTGAGCCGGCGCGAGGAGATCCGGATGAGCGACGTCGAGGTTGCCGACTTCCTGCACGAGCAGCGAACGCTGATCTGCGCGACGATCGGGCGCGACGGCGCGCCGCACGTCATGCCGCTGTGGTTCGTCGTGCGTGACGGCGACATCTGGGCCTGGACCTACGCCTCATCGCAGAAGGTCCGCAACCTCGAGCGCGACCCGCGCGCGACGCTGACGCTCGAGGACGGCGAGACCTACGAGGAGCTGCGCGGCGTGATGTTCGCGACCGAGGCGGAGATCGAGCGCGACCCGGACTTCGTCGCCGCGCTGGGGCTGGCGGTCTATGAGCGCTACATCGACGGCGAGCTGCCGGCGCAGGTACGCGCGAGCATCGCCAAGCAGGCGCCCAAGCGCGTCGCGATCCGCTTCGTCGAGCAAAACCGCGCGAGCTGGGATCACCGCAAGCTGGCCGCCGCGCCGTGAAGGGCCTGATTCTCTCCGGCGGCAAGGGAACCCGGCTGCGGCCGATCACCCACACCAGCGCCAAGCAGCTGATCCCGGTCGCCAACAAGCCGGTGCTCTTCTACGGCATCGAGGCGCTCGCCAGCGCCGGGATCGAGGACGTCGGGATCATCATCGCCCCGGAGACGGGCGACGAGATACGCGAGGCGGCCGGAGACGGCTCGCAGTTCGGCGTGAAGCTCACCTACATCGTCCAGGACGTCCCCGCCGGCCTCGCGCACGCCGTGCTGACGGCCGAGCCGTTCCTGGGCGAGGAGCCGTTCGTGATGTACCTCGGCGACAACCTCCTGCAGGGCGGCATCGTCGACCTCGTCGAACGCTTCAAGACCCAGCAGTGCGACGCGCTGATCCTGCTCACGGCGGTGCCCGATCCCGAGAACTACGGCGTCGCGGAGCTCGACGGCGAGCGCATCGTTGCGCTGGTCGAGAAGCCCCGCTCGCCGGTCAGCGATCTCGCACTGGTCGGCGTCTACATGTTCACGGCGAGCATCCACGACGCGGCGCGCGCGATCAAGCCGAGCGCGCGCGGCGAGCTCGAGATCACAGACGCCATCCAGCATCTCGTCGACAGCGGCCTGCGCGTCGAACCGCACATCGTGTCGGGCTGGTGGAAGGACACCGGCCAGCTCGCCGACATGCTCGAGGCCAACCGGCTGATCCTCGACGTGATGGAGGCCCGCTGTGAAGGCCAGCTCGACGATTGCCAGCTCGACGGGCGTGTGGTCGTCGCCGCCGGCGCACGGCTCGAACGCTCGACCGTCCGCGGCCCGGCGATCATCGGCGCCGGCGCCCGCCTGATCGACGCCTACGTCGGCCCCTACACGGCGGTCGGCGATGGCTGCCTGATCGAAGCGGCGGAGGTTGAGAACTCGATCCTGCTGGCCGGCTGCGAGGTCCGCCGGCTGGATGGTCGCGTCGAATCCTCGCTGCTCGGCCGCAACG
>Ga0302157_10007551_pt1 | contig 10915 bp, 7 predicted proteins | sample I_Bog_N3_3_FD_193502 | JGI IMG/M metagenome (GOLD analysis project Ga0302157, IMG submission 193502) | Peat permafrost microbial communities from Stordalen Mire near Abisko, Sweden - I_Bog_N3_3 | ecosystem: Environmental > Terrestrial > Soil > Wetlands > Peat | place: Sweden: Abisko, Stordalen...
CTCTGTCGAAGAAATACTTGACGCGCCCGGGAGCCATGCGACTGAGATCCAATCGCCGGAAGTCTCCCGAATAACTTCCCGCTTCTGCCAAAATCATATTGTTCAATGCAACAAGGCGTTCCGGTTCGAAATGTCCGGACTCGTTACCCACGCCTGGACCGACCATCTGCTTTGGAAAATCGGCGCCCATGACGTTGACTAAGCGAGCCAAAGCGCTTGTTCCCGATCGATGCATTCCAAGTACGAGAAGGCATATCCGTTTTTCGTTCATCGAACGCTCGCTGGATCGGGCTTGAGATACAATCGAAACCCGCAATAAATCTTTGGTCTGAGCTCGATTTTGCGAATTTTCTCGGGCCTGTTTCGGACTCCGGACCTCGAAATGGACGCTTGGGTGATCAGGCATGGCGCTTTTTCGATAGGTAAGCCGGTTCGGCCAAAGGGGTTGAACGGCATCCAATGTTTTTTCCAAAATGACCAATAGAGGGGTCATCGTGGAATCCGTTCCAAATAGCACGCTAACGGTCCTCCCGGAACCATCCCTGGGTTCTGGGGCGCCTGGGAGTTCGTGGACGGTATTAGTGGATGGATTTTCGGCTGTTTTTTGCTTCGTATCACCCCCTGTTCACGAAACGAACGGTCCGAGCCTGTCGAAGGACTTGGTTAGAGCGCAAACCACGTGCTTCGACTAACTTGGAATCAGACCGCGGTCACCCTGGCCCGCGTCTAAGCGCGCTTCAGTGCCATCACCGGCGCCGGCTCGAAACGAACATAGGCAGCCGGCGTCAGGCCGAGATCTTCCAGCTTCTCCGCGGTCGCTTCGTCGTCGAGAGCCACGACAGCATCGGTGTGCGCGAAAAATTCGCTGGCGCCGAATTCGCCCGCGTCGGGGCCATCGCTGATGATCCAATCCATGCCGCCTTCGCCGATCAACTCGCGCAGCAGGGTCAGCGGTTTCACCCGGCCGCGTTCGGCGTCGCCGGCTTTGGGCAATACCAAGAGCACTTTGTTGACAGTATCGTATTCGACGCCTTTGTCGAGAATCGGACAGCGAGCGGCGAGCCGCACCGCGCGCGTAATCTTGGCGTTGCGACCGGCCGCGTCGATCAACGCGACGTTCGCTCCCGAGCGCACGGCGGTGAGGGCGAGATTGATCGCGAGCGCGCTGCGTTGGCCGCCCTCGTTGTCGCCGGTCACCGCGATGACCAGTCGCGATTTCCGCGTCTTTTCCAGGGTTTCGAGCATCTCCCGGAATTCGCTGGCGTCCGCCTTCGCCGTGAGTGTCCGGAAACCCAAGCCCGTGAGATCGATAGACGTCAGCGTCTGCGGGCTGGAGTGCGTCACGAGGCGCGCTATCGCGCCGACGACGAATCGCTTCGGGCCGCGTTGCGGCTTGCGAGCTTCGACGACCGGCTCGGGCGCGGGCTGAGGGACACGAAGCTCCGGCGGCGCGCTGACTATGATGGGCGGCGGCGCCGGCGCGGTAGCGGGAACCGTCGGCATGGACTTCGATCCTTTGCGATTTTCCCGCGCGATCGCGCCGGCCAGACCCAGCGCCAGTCCGGCGACGAAGCCGAGGCCGGCCAGAACGGCGGCGCTCGGCGGAAACGCGCGCGTCTTTGGCGGCGAGGCGACCGTTATCACCTTGGTGCGCGTCGGCGCGACTTCCTGGATCGCGCCCGAATCGCGCGAGCGGGTGACGAACAATTCGTAAACGTCGCGCGCCGCCTGCGCCTTGCGCTCGAGGTCCCGCAAGCCGACCATCGCCGCGTCGTCGGTGTTGGTCAGTTTCTTCACCGCTTCAAGCTGGCGGTTGAGTTCCGTCTCGGTCGCCTTGGCGCGCTGATATTCCAGCCGCTGCGAGCGCCCGAAGCGTTCGAGTTCGGCGTCCACCGCGGCGTCGGCCGCCTTGACGCGGGCTTCCGCCTGGATCGTGTCGGGATGGCGCGGCCCGAGATCGGCGCGCGCGTCGGCGAGTTTTTGCCTCGCCTCGCCTTGCTGCCCGCGCAACTGGCTCAGCGTCATCAAGCCGAATTGCGAAGCGAAGGCGCCGAGGTCGACGTCACTTTTCCTTGCCGTCTCCGCGCCTTCCGCCCGGGAGCGCGCGTCGCTTTCCTTGCCTCGCTGCGCGCCGATCTCGTCCTGCAGCGTCTTCAATTGCTGCTCGATCGTTGAGACGTCGCGGGCGCCCGCGAGGCCCTTATCGGCTTTGTAGGTCTCGATCGCCGCTTCGGCCTTGAGGACGTCCGCGCGCAAATTTTCGAGTCGGTCCGCGATCGCCGCGCCGGTTTGCATCGAGGCGTCGGCGCGCAATTGCGCTACCTCTTCGACATAGGCCCTCGCCGTGGCGTTGGCGATCGACGCGGCGCGCGCGGGGTCCTTGTCGGAAACGATGATGTCGAGCACGAAGGTGCGTTCGGGCCGGGTGACCAGGACATGGGTGGCTAGCACCCGCGCGGCGGCGGCGACCGGATCGCCGGGAACGCCCGAGGAGCCGTGAAACAGCGCGGCGAGCAGCGAGGGCGTGGCATCGCCGCCGTAATCGGGGTCGCGGTCGAGATCCTCGGCGCGCACGACGCGGTCCAGCACCGAGCGCGAAGTGACGATGAGTTTCTGGGTCTCGACGTAATTGACGAAACCGTTGGAATCCTGACCGGGCGCGATTGGGTCGGTATTGGCGCTCTGCGCCGAGCCAGGATCGACATAGATCTCGGCGGTCGCGACGTATTTGGGGGTCAGAACGTTCGACAGCCCGTAGGCGACGAGCGCGCCGGCGATGCCTGTCGCAGCGATGAATTTGGCGTTGCGGCCCGCGACGGCGAACGCTTGTCCCAGGTCGAACGCGGGCTTCGGGGTCCTGGCGGCGGGCGCCGCCGACGCCGGATTCGCCGTCGTCGTGTCGTATTGAAACATGCAAGCTCCCGGACCCCGGTCCGATAATGCTTCGGCCGCGCGTTAAGTATTGGCGAACATGGTTAACGAACTGCTGACAAGAGCGTCGGAACAACGCAGCGGCGCCGCGCATCGCTGTTTACAAAAGCGCGCGCTTCGGAGAAGCATCGTCCTCAATGGTCCCTTTCCTGTCTCGCACCCTCGCCTTCGTGTTGTTCGCCGGCCTCGCCGCGCCGGCGCTCGCCGCCGATCCGCCGCCGCCGCTCCTTTCCGACATGGCGATCGCCAAGCCCGTCGCCGCCGCACACGGCATGGTCGTCTCGCAAGAAGCGGAAGCCTCGAAAGCCGGCCTCGAAATTTTGCAACGCGGAGGCAATGCTGTCGACGCCGCGGTGGCGGTCGGCTTCGCCCTGGCTGTGACGCTTCCCCGCGCCGGAAATCTGGGCGGCGGCGGCTTCATGCTGATCCATCGCGCCGACCTTGGGACGGAGACGGCGATCGACTATCGAGAAACGGCGCCCGAACTCACGACCGAGAACGTATTCCTCGACGCCAATGGCGAGGCGGACCCCTTCAAATCGCGCTACTCGGGGCTCGGCGTCGGCACGCCGGGAACCGTCGCCGGGCTCTATATGGCCTGGCAAAAATACGGCTCGGGAAAATTCAGTTTCGCCGCTCTCGTCGCCCCCGCCGCGGCGCTGGCGCATCGCGGTCTGACCGTCGACCAGGATCTCGCTGACACCCTGCCCCTCGTGCGTCCGCTGTTGGCGCGGCACCCATCGTCTGCGCGCATATATCTGAAACCCGACCTTTCCGCGCCTCGGCCCGGCGATCATATCGCGCTCGACGATCTGGCCGCGTCGATTGACGCCATCGCGGCGCAGGGGCCCGACGGGTTCTACAAGGGCCGGGTAGCGCAACAGATCGCCGCCGCCGTTCAGGAGATGGGCGGGCGCATGACGACGGACGACCTCGCCCAATATCGCGCGGTCGAACGCGAGCCGGTGAAGGGGAATTATCGCGGTCACGAAATCGTCTCGATGCCGCCGCCGTCCTCGGGCGGAGCGCACGTCATCGAGATCCTCAACATTCTCGAAGGCTTTCCGCTGGGCGAACAGGGGCTGGGCTCGGCGGCGGAAATGCACGAAATGGCGGAAGCCGAAAAGCTCGCCTACGCCGATCGCGCGCGCTGGCTCGGCGATCCAGATTTCCTCGCGATCCCGATAAAAGGCCTCATTTCCAAGAATTACGCCGCCCAATTGCGAGCCAAAATCCTGCCCGACAAGGCGCGGCCCGCAAGCGAGATCCGGCCCGGCGACCCGCAACGCTACGAGAGCGATCAGACGACGCATTTCACCGTGGTCGACGCAGAGGGCAACGCGGTCTCCAACACTTACACGCTCAATCTGCCCTACGGCTCGGGCATCGTGGCGGAAGGAACCGGCGTGCTGCTCAACGACGAGCTCGACGATTTCGCCGCCAAACCCGGCGTCGGCAACGCCTACGGCCTGATGGGCGACGACGCCAACGCGCCCGGGCCACGCAAGCGCCCGCTGTCGTCGATGAGCCCGACCTTCGTGCTCAAGGACGGCCAGATCGAACTCGCCACCGGGTCGCCTGGAGGATCCCACATCATTACCACGGTGGTGCAAATCCTGGTCGACGTTCTCGACCACGGCCTGAACGTCGCCGAGGCCACCGATGCGCCGCGCGCTCACGACCAGTTGTGGCCCGACGAAATCATGGTCGAGCGCGGTTTTTCGCCCGACACGATCCGGCTGCTCGAGGCGATGGGACACAAGGTCAGTTTGCGGCCGAGCTCCGGCTCGGCCAACTCGATCGCCCGGGCGCCGGGCGGCGCTCTGACCGGGGCGTCCGACCCTAGGCAGCGGGGGACGCTGGCGGTGGGGTATTAGCGACGCCCCTATTCCGCCACCCGAAACGTCGCCAGATAGCGCAGCGTGAACACCGCGAACAGGAACAGAAACCAGACGGGATTGGCGCGGTCGTAGAGGAACGTCTCCAACGACGAAACCCAAATGCCGTACACCCAAATGCGCGCGGCGAGCGCCGCCAAAGCCGGATCGGCCCCGGCACGGGCGCAATCGCGAAGATCCGCGAGCGGCTGCACGACGAAGGCCCACAGCGTCAGCGCGAGTCCGATGAGGCCCATCGCCAGCATGGCGTCGACATAGCCGTTGTGGGCATGCGCGGCGCCGGCGATCCAACCCTCCTCGGCATTGGCCCGCAGCGACGGGTCGTCCCAAAACGAGTCGAAGCCGCGCCCGGCGAACGGCCGCTCGGCGATCTTTTGCGTCGCGAATCTCCACAGATCGGCGCGGCCGGTAAAACTGGAATCGAACGGCAAGGCCGCCGCGAGGCTCGCGAGCGCGGGCGCGACTTGCGCGCCGAACCCGAGCGCGTTGAGGGTCAGCGGCGGGACCAGGGCGACGGCAAAAGTGATCACGCCCGGCGAGCGCGCCAGGAAATAACCGACGAAGGCGGCCGGAAACCACAGGGCTGACGAAGTCTTGCCATGGGTGAAGTAGAGGAACGCCAGCGCCGCCCCGGCGATCGTGAAACCCGCGCCGCGTCGCCCGATCCGCGCCAGATACATGCCGATATAGGCGAGAAAGCCAACGACGGGGCTGGCGATGTTCTTGTGCGAGAAAACGCCGCGCCAGTCGCCGGCCAGGTCAGGCTCCAGCGAATCCGCGAGCGAATGGATCGAGACGTCGGGCAGGAACAGCACGCCGAAATAGCAAAGCGCCAGCGGAATCGCCGCGACGACGGTCAGCAGACCCGCCATTTCCGCGCGGCCCCGCGGCAGCAGCGGCGCCATGGCCGCGCTGGCGATGACCAGGAAACTCAGCACCGCGCGCTTCGACGAAGTCATGGGGTCGTAAGAGGTCAGCGCCGACAGGCAGATCCAGGCCGCCAGACAGAGGAAGGCCGGCCGCATCAGCGCGCGCAGGGCCGGCGCGGCATGACGCCAAGCCAGCGCCGTCGCGCCGGCGCCGAGGCCCAGGAAGGCGAAATAGGTCAGGGTGTCATTTCCCTCGACCGGTCCCGTGGTCAATGCCGCGCGCAAGTCCTGAAACGGACGCAAGGTCACGATCACCAGCACGAAGGCGACGACGAACAGCAAGCTGCGCGCCTGGGCGGCGTCATTGCCCGCGGCGGCGGGCGCGGCGGCGAAGTCGGCGGAACTCATCGTTTCGAGCCCACGGCCGCGGCGCGATGATCGAGGAAATCCAGAGGGGTCGCCATCCGCCCCTTATGAGGGGCAATTGGTAACCAACGCGTTCACCATGCCGAGCGAATCTGCGTTGGCGAGGCGAATTCGCTGGATTAACCAAGTCCCAAGAGTCCCGCCGTAACTCAAGTCTGAAATTGTTATCATAAGAATTGAGGCGTTGGCGCGCGGGGGCGCGACCCCGCCCGGGCTTGGGCGCACGAGGGCGAAATGAACATACGGCCTTTGACCTTCGCGGGATGTTTCGGCTGGCTGCACGCGGCGTCGTCGGGCTCGCTCGGCGTAGTGATGTGCGCGAGCTGGGAATACGAAGCCAGCGCGACCCGCCAGAGCTGGCGCGTCCTCGCCGACCGCCTCGCCGGAGCGGGCCTGCCGACGCTGCGCTTCGATTATCCCGGCTGCGGCGACTCGCTGGGCTCCAGCGACGCGCCGGGGGCCTTCGAAGCGACGCTGAAGTCCATCGGGGCGGCTTGCGAGGCTTTGCGCGAGCGCACGGGGGTCCATCGGGTCGCCCTCGTCGGCTTGCGCCTGGGCGCCTCGATGGCGTTGCTGGCCGCCGAAACCCTCGACGTCGAATCGGTCGCGATGATCCGCCCCGTCGTGCGCGGCAAGAGCTACATGGCCGAACAGCGCGCGTTGGCCCGCATCGTCCAGACGCGGGAGGCGCCGCAGGTGCGCCGCGACGCCGATCCGGGCGCGCTGGAAGTGGAAGGCTATCGGCTCGGTCCGGAGAGCGTGGAGCGCATCGTCAAGATCGATCTCCTCGCTTCGGACCGGCCTGCCCCCGAGCGCGTGCTGATCGCCGGCGAGCCGGGCTCGACCCAATATGACGCGTTGCGCGAAAAACTGGTGATGCGTCGGGCTTTCGTCACCCGGCTCGACCTTGCCGAAGTCGCGGGTTGGGCGCCCGTGCCCGTGCCCGTGCCGCCGCCGCTCATCGATTGCGACGCCATCGCGGCGTGGCTGAAGAGCGCCGCGACGCCGCAGCCGCTCCGACCCGTCGAAGAGCCGAGCCTGGAGACGGCGACTTTCCGCGAAACGGCGATGGCCTTCGGCCCGGGCCGGGCGCTGACCGGAATCCTGTGCCGCCCTACACGCGGCCGCCCCGAGGCGGAGCGTCACGCCGCCTTGTTCCTGAACACAGGCGCCAACAGTCATATCGGCGCCGGCCGCGCGGCGGTTTTTCACGCCCGCGGCCTCGCCGAGCGCGGAATTACCAGCCTGCGCATGGACATTCTCGGCGTCGGCGATTCGGCTTGGACGAACGAAGGGCCGCTGTCGGCGATCCATCACGCCGAACGTTCCCGCGACGTCAGCGAGGCGATCGACGAATTGCGCGCGCTGCGTCTCGACGAAATATCGCTGATCGGCGTCTGTAGCGGCGCCTTCCTCGCGTTCCAGACGGCGCTCGCCGACCCGCGCGTCCATCGCATCCTGCTCGCCAACCCGCAGTTCTGGTTGCCGCCGACCCCGGAAAAGCTGGCCGATCCGATGAAGGGCGCCTATGGCTCGACGTCCGGCTACCTGACCAAGTTCATGAGCATGACCACCTGGCGGCGCATGCTGGGCGGCGAGTTGAAGCTGTCGACCTTGCGCGGCATCGCCGGCGAACTCGTCGAGCGATTGGTTAGCCGCGCCCGCGCCGCGTGGCAACGCGCCAAGGCCAAATGTCTGCGTCGCTCACTGGGCCCGGGCAAACTCGTCGATCATTTGCGCCAACTGGAAGCCAGGGGGTGTCAGGTTCAACTCGTTCTCAGTGAAGGCGATCCGGCGCGGGAAACGCTCGCGGCCCTGCTGCCTGGCGGCGACCTCGGCGCGCTCGACGGCTTGATCCGGATCGTCGCCGCTGAAGGCGCCGACCACGCCTTCGTCATGCGGCGCACGCGCGAGGAGTTTCTGGAATTGTTGTCCGAATTCCTCGGCGCGCCCAAGGACGCGGATATGACGCGAGCGTCCGAGCTTCGCGAGAAGGCGGCCTGAGGAGCCCTCATCGCAAACCCTTCTCCCACCGGGCAAGAAGGGAGTTGAACCCTACCCCAACTGCTGCTCCAACGCATGCAGCGTCTGATAGCACGGCAGCACCTGAGCGACGCTCGAGTTGGGCTCGCGGCCCTCGCGGATCGCGGCGAAGAATTCGCGATCCTGCAATTCGATGCCGTTCATGCTGACGTCCACTTTCGAGACGTCGATCTTCTCGTCCTTGCCGTTAAACAGATCGTCGTAACGCGCGATATAGGTCGCGGTGTCGCCGATGTAGCGGAAGAACGTGCCGAGCGGGCCGTCGTTGTTGAACGACAGCGACAATGTGCAGATCGAGCCGTTCGCCGCCTTCAATTGAATGCTCATGTCCATGGCGATGCCGAGCGCCGGATGGATCGGGCCCTGAACGGCATTGGCTTTCACGATCGGCGATCCCGCCTGATAGGCGAACAGATCGACGGTATGCGCCGCGTGATGCCAAAGCAGATGGTCGGTCCAGGAGCGCGCCTGACCGAGCGCGTTCATGTTGGTGCGCCGGAAGAAATAGGTCTGCACATCCATCTGCTGAATATGGAATTCGCCGGCGACGATGCGCTTGTGCACGAACTGATGGCTCGGATTGAACCGGCGGGTGTGGCCGACCATGGCGACGAGGCCCGCCTTCTGTTGCATCGCCACGACCGCTTCGGCGTCGGCGAGGCTGTCGGCGAGCGGAATTTCCACCTGCACGTGCTTGCCGGCTTCCATGCATTGCAGCGACTGCTCGGCATGCATTTGTGTCGGCGTCGCCAGTATCACGGCGTCGAGACCGGGAACCTTCAGCGTTTCGGCGAGGTTGGTCGTCACGTGGCCGATGCCGTACTTTTGCGCCGCCTCCTTGGTCTTGTCGAGTTCGCGCCCGACGAGAGACACCACTTCGACGCCGTCGATCAACCTGATCGCGTCGAGATGTTTCAAACCGAAGGCGCCGGCCCCCGCCAGCGCCACCTTGATCGTCTTGCTCATTGCATTCCTCATTGCGCGCTTCAGGCCGCGTTTTCCAGGATCAGATGACCTACCGCCGTGTTCGACGCGGGGACGTGATAAAAGCGATGCGCGACTTTCGGCGGCGGTCCGCCGGCGACGTCGGCCATCGCGCCGCGCGCGATCAGCCACATCACCAATTCGATGCCCTCGCTGCCCGCCTCGCGCACATAATCGATATTGGGCATTCTCGCCAGCGCTGCGGGATCGGCGATCAACTCGTCGAGGAACTTGTTGTCCCACTCGCTATTGATCAACCCGGCGCGCGGCCCCTGTAATTGGTGGCTCATCCCGCCCGTGCCCCAGATCTGCACGTTCAGATCCTCGGGATAACTCTCGATCGCCTCGCGTATCGCCTTGCCGAGATTGAAGCAACGCTGTCCCGAAGGCACGGGGTGCTGAACGACATTGACCGCGAAAGGGATGATCTTGCAAGGCCACGCGTCGACCGCCCCGAACATGCAGCTCAACGGCACGGTGAGGCCGTGGTCGACGTCGATCTCGTTGACCATCGTCAGGTCGAAATCCTTCTGGATCACTTCCGAGGCGATGTGCGAGGCGAGTTCGGGATGCCCGATCACCGGCGGAACCGGGCGCCGGCCATAGCCTTCGTCGGCAGGGTAAAATTCGGGCCCCGTCATGATCGCGAAGGTCGGGATCATGCTGAGGCTGAACGCCGTCGCGTGATCGTTGTAGACCAGCAGTATGACGTCGGGCTTGTGCTCCTTCTCCCATTGCTTGGAGAATTCATAGCCGGAAAAGACCTTCTGCCAGTAGGGCTCGTGGGTCTTGCCGAGATCGAACGCGGCGCCGACGGCGGGAATATGCGAGGTATAGACGGAAGCGGTGATGCGGGCCATTTCACTTATCCTCGTTCGCGTGCGACTCGGGACGCTGCGCGTCGCCATGTTCGCCAACGCGGCGATTGCCTTCGATCGAGCGTCCGCCGCCGATCATCATCGCGCGATAATCCTCCTCGCTCATGCCGGTCATCGACCCCGCCATCTGCTGGAAGCTCTTGCCATCGGTCGCGCCGATCTTCGACAGAAAATAGATGTTGCCGCCGAGCGCCATCATGCGATTGAGGTCGCGCGCAATGACCGCCTGTTTCTGCTCCTCGGTCATCTTCCATTCGTCGAGATATGCGCGCTCGTCCGCCTTGAAACGCGCGCGATTGTCCGCCTTCATCAGCGACATGCAGAACTGGTTGAGCCAGTAGCCTTTGCGCGATTGATCCGCGTCGAAAACGATCGTGCCGGGAATCTCTTTGAATTCCTTGTCGAGAGCCATCAGTTCCTCCCTTCCTCGGGCCAATACAGCCGCATCGGATTGTCGACCAGCAGCTTGCGCCGCGCCTCCTCCGTGACCGCGATATGCGGGATGAAATCGACCAGCAACCCATCGTCGGGCATATGCGCTTTCAGATTGGGATGCGGCCAGTCCGTGCCCCACAAGACGCGATCCGGAAATTCCTCGACGATTTTACGCGCAAACGGGATGACGTCCACATAAGGGTTCGGCTCGCCGTTCAAGGCGTTGGGACCCGAAACGGAGAGGCGCTCGGGGCAGGACACCTTGCTCCAGACGTTTTGATGATCGCGCATGAATTTGACGAACAGCGAGAACTCCGGCCCGTCGAGCGGCTTGGTCACGTCCGGGCGACCCATGTGGTCGACGACGACGGTGGTTGGCAGCGCGGTGAAGAAGTCCCAGAGTTCGGGCAAGTCCACCGCCTCGAAATAGATGACGACGTGCCAACCGAGC
>Ga0302157_10007552_pt1 | contig 10915 bp, 10 predicted proteins | sample I_Bog_N3_3_FD_193502 | JGI IMG/M metagenome (GOLD analysis project Ga0302157, IMG submission 193502) | Peat permafrost microbial communities from Stordalen Mire near Abisko, Sweden - I_Bog_N3_3 | ecosystem: Environmental > Terrestrial > Soil > Wetlands > Peat | place: Sweden: Abisko, Stordalen...
TGTTCATCTGCGCCAACAATGGTTTTGCCGAACACACCCGCTACGAGAAGGGGACTTCGGTCGACCGCATTTCCAGGCGCGCCGCAGCCTATGGGATGCCGGGCTATACCGTCGATGGCAACGATCCCGATGACATGTACGCTCACGTCTCCGTGGCCATCGAGCGGGCCCGTGCCGGCGAGGGGCCGACCTTGCTCGAATGCATGACGTTCCGCTTCCTCGGCCATGTCCTGGGCGATGACGATTTCTACATGGACAAGGACGAGAAGGCGGCTGCAGTGGCGGCCGATCCCTTGCCCGCGCTGCGCGCGCGGCTGATTGCCGCAGGCCATGCCAGCGAGGACAGCCTTGCCCGGATGCAGGCCGCCATCGAGGCCGAAGTCGCGCAAGCGCAGGAATTCGGCCTCAACAGTCCCATGCCATCGCTGGACGAATTGCGTCGCGATGTCTTTGCCGAGGAGATGCCCGCATGAGCGCGACCGTAAAAATGAATGGCGTCCAGGCGATCAATGCCGCGATGATGGAAGCCATGGATGCCGATCCCAAGGTATTGGTGCTCGGTGAGGATGTCGGTGATGCCGAAGGTGGCGGCGTGACCGGCACGATGCGCGGCCTGTCGGCCCGGTTCGGCGATCAGCGCGTGCGGTCCACGCCGATTTCCGAACAGGCCATCATGGGTGCGGCGGTCGGTGCGGCCATGGCCGGTTACAAACCGGTCGCGGAAATCATGATGATGAATTTCACCACCGTCGCCATGGACATGATCGTCAACCATGCGGCGAAGCTGCGCTTCATGTCGGGCGGGCAGACGAGCGTGCCGCTGGTCATCCGCACCATGACCGGCGCCGGCTGGCAGACCGCCGGGCAGCACAGCGACTTTCTCGAAGGCTGGTTCGCCCATACCGCGGGTATCAAGGTCGTGGCCGGATCGAACCCGGCCGATCTCAAGGGCCTGCTGCTATCCTGCATCCAGGACCCCGATCCGTGCATCTTCATCGAGGGCGGCATGACTCTGTTCGCCCCCGGCGAGGTGCCGGTCGACCAAGGGCCAATCCCGCTCGGCAAGGCGCGGATCGCGCAGGAAGGGCGTGATGTCACCATCGTTTCCTGGTCGACGCAGATGCTGCGTTGCCAGATGGCGCTGCAAGGGCTGGCCGAGGCGGGGATCTCCGCCGAACTGATCGACTTGCGCACAATCTCGCCGTGGGATCGCGCATGCGTGCTCGAATCGGTGGCGAAGACTGGCCGTGCCATGATCGTTCACGAAGCGGTCAGGGCGTTTGGGCCCGGGGCCGAGATCGCCGCCACGATCAACGAGGAACTGTTCGGACAGCTCAAGGCGCCCGTGCGCCGGCTGGGGGCCCCAAGCTGCCCGGTGCCCTTCGCCAAAGTGCTGGAAGATGCGTTCCTGGTCCAGCCGCAGGATATCATCGCCGCGGCACAGGCGCTGATGGGTTAGGCCCGAGGGATCAGGCCGGCGCGTTCAGCAGGGCGCGGCCGGCCACCTCTTCCCAGAGATCGGGATCGCCGCCCCATGCCCGATTGAGCAGGATCCGTTTGAGGAACAGGTGGCAGGGATGTTCGGCGGTCAGGCCGATACCGCCATGGAGCTGGATGGCCTCTTCGGCCACGCGCAGGGCGCAAGTCGCGACATGCGCCTTGAGCGCGCCGAGCCGGGGTAGGCTTTCCCCATCGTGGCAGCGGCTCCAGAACAAGGCCTCGGCGGTTGCCAGACCGACCTTGAGATCGGCCAGACGATGCTTGAGCGCCTGAAACAGCGCGAGCGGCCGGTCGAACTGTCGCCGCACTTTCAGATAGTCGATCGTGATGGCCAGCACCGCGTCGGCCGCGCCAAGCGAATCCGCCGCCAGAGCGACGAGCAACATGGCCCGAAGCCGGTCGCCGAGGGCCGCCGCCGCGCCGCCTTGCGCAAGCGTGATCGCCGCGTCGGCCGGGGCGACGTCGAACAGGCGCCGCGTGCTGTCCCAACTGGTGCGGGGCATGATTGTATCCGTCGGGGCCAGCGCGATCCGCCCCGGTTCGACCAGCAGGACATGGCTGGCCTGGTCGGCATCGATCCCATGACAAAGCGTGGTGGTCATGATCTCGCCCGCCATGGCGCGTTCCAGCAACGCCCCCACCCCCGCCGCCGCATCGGCCTGCGCGAGCGCCTCCACCACCAGCATCTGCGCGATCGCCCCGCCCGGCGCCAGCACGCGGCCCAGTTCGCCGTGGATCACCCCCAGCGCCTCCAGCCCCATGCCCAAGCCACCGCTCGCTTCCGGCGCGCAGATCATGAACCAGCCCATGTCGCTGAGTTTGGTCCAGCAGGCGGCGGCATCGCCGTTGGGCGCATCGTTGCCAAAGGCCTTGCGTGCGCTCTCCTGCAATTCGCTTCGGAGGAGGCTCACAGCACCCACTCCCGGGGCTCGCGCGGCATGGCCAAGACGCGTTCGGCAATGATGTTGCGCTGCACTTCCTCGCTGCCGCCGGCAATGGTCCAGGCATAGCTGTTCATGAAATCGGCCATCCAGTTGCCGCTGTTAAGATCGCCAAAGCTGATCGGATCGCGATATTGCGCGTCGAGCCCGCCAAGGCGCAGTCCCAGCAGGGCCCAGGCACGCAGGCAGCGCGAGTAGGCGTTCTTGACGATCGAGGCATCGCCCGGCCGTTCCACGCCGTTCATGCGGTTTTCGAGAAACCGGTCGGCGAGGGCGCACACGGCATCGACATCGGTGCCGAGCCGCCCCAGATCGCGCAGCACGCCGAGGTCTTCACTGCGGCCGGTCATGCGGACCAGATCGACGAGTCGCCGCATCGCCCCGCGCATCCGATAGCCCAGTTCCATCAGCGTCAGGCCTCTCTCGGAGGCGAGCGTGGCCTGTGCCACCGCCCAACCCGCGCCTTCCTCGCCGACGCGCTCGCGGACGGGAACCTCGACATTGTCGAGGAAGATCTCGGCGAATTCCTCGTCGCCCTGAATCTGGTGGATCGGGCGGACGGTCACGCCGGGCGCGGCCATGTCGAGCAGGAGGAAGGTCAGCCCGGCCTGCTTGGCTCCCCCGCTCGAGGTGCGCGCGAGCAGCAGGCACTTGTCGGCATATTGCGCCATGGTCGACCAGATCTTCTGCCCGGTCACGCGGTAGACCTCGCCATGGCGCTCGGCGCGGGTCTTGACGGCGGCCAGATCGGAGCCGGCGCCGGGTTCGGAAAAGCCCTGGCACCAGGTTTCGCCTTCGAGGATGCGGTGCAAGTGGCGCGCCTTCTGATCGGCGCTGCCGCATTCGTGGATCGTGGCGAAGGCATGGAAGGTCGAGACGAACGAAAGCAGCAGGCGCGGCGCATCGGCCCTGGCCAGCTCCTCGTAGATGACTTTCTGTTCGGCAAGGCTGCGTCCGCCGCCGGGCCATTGGGCGGGCCAGTGCGGATTGGCATAGCCTGCCGCGACAAGCTGGCGGAACCAGTCGCGCTGGGTGGCGACGAAGGCCTCATGGGTTGCGGCGACGCGCCAGTCGCGCGGGGCATGGGCGTCGAGCCAGTTGCGGACGTCTGTGCGCAACGTGTCTAGCTGGGCTGTCATTGTGCCAGCTAGGCCTAACGGACCGGTCGCTGGCAAGGCTTGATGCCGACATATCGGGTTGGCGATGCTGTCGGCTCAGCCGTCTTGGTTGCCGAGGCTGACATGGATGACACCCGCGATGACGCTCACCGGAAAGGTTCTTAGCGCGGTGCTGGCGGGCGGCCCGATGGGCGCGCCGCTGGCCAGATCGAAGCGGGCCCCATGGGCCGGGCAGACGATCCGGCCAAAGCGCAAGTGACCGCACGTCAAGGGCTCGTCGAGATGCGAACAGCGGTTCTCGACCGCGAAGATGCGGCCCTCATCATGGCACAACAGAATGGCAAGGCCTGAGAGCACGATGGCGCGGGTCTGTCCTGCGGGCAGGTCAGCCAGCGCCAGCGCCGCGACGGGGGGTGAGGAAGGCTGGGCGGTCATGGTCGTCTGGTAGAGCAGCCGCCCGGCAATGGGCAGACCGGCATGGGGCGTCTCCTGTCATCCATCGCCCGGGCAATCTTGTCGGGCGGGCGGGGGCTATCGCTTGGCGGGGCCTTTGCGCTTGCGCTAGCACTTGCGGCCATGGACTTCGCATGGACCCCCGAAGAAACAGCCTTCCGCCAGCGGCTGAAGGACTTTCTCGCCCGGACGTTGCCCGGTGACTGGGAGCGCTTTGCCGAGCATGGCCCGGCCTCGCCCGCACTGACCCGCTTTGCCGAGGACTTTTGCGGGGCGCTCGCCGCGGAAGAGCTGCTCACCCCGCACTGGCCGCGCGACATCGGCGGGCAGGGGCTCGACCCGTGGCACCAGACGATCCTGGCCGAGGAAATGTGGGTGGCCGGCGAGCCGCGCGGCGGGCAGTACATGAACGTCAACTGGATCGGCCCGACTCTGATCCGTTACGGCACGGCGGCACAGAAGGCGCGCTATCTGCCGCCGATCACCCAAGGCCGCGCCCTCTGGTGCCAGGGCTTTTCCGAACCCGGGGCGGGGTCCGATCTTGCCAGCCTGCGCACGCGGGCCGTTGCCGAGGGCGACGGCTATCGCATCAACGGGCAGAAGATCTGGACCTCTTACGCCGGGCTCGCCGATACCTGCTTCCTGCTGTGCCGCACGTCCGAGGATCGCAAGCGGGGAATCTCGATCCTGCTCGTGCCGATGGACACGCCCGGCATCACCGTGCGCAGCATTCCCTCGCTGATCGGCGAGGGCGACATTCACGAGGTGTTTTTCGATGATGTCCGCGTGCCGGCAGAGGCGCTGTTCGGCGCCGAAGGGCAGGCGTGGGACATCATCGCCTACAGCCTCGTCAACGAGCGCTTGGGCATTCCGCGCTATAGTCTGGCCCGCGCCGCGCTCGACCGTGCCGTTGCGCTCCTGCGGGCGCAAGGCGAGTGGCAGGGCGAAACGGTGCGGATCGAGGCAGCGCGCGCGGCGGCCCTGTGCGAGGCGGCACGCATCGCCAGCTATGCCATCGTCACGCGCCGCGCCCATGGTGAGGCGGTCGGGCCGGAAAGTTCCTCGGCGCGCTTTGCCACGGTCATGGCCGAACGCGCGGTCGCCGAATTCGTCGTCGAGATGTTGCCCGAGGCGTTGGCCGATGCCCAGCCCTATCTCAAGATGCATCACCAGCGTGGCATTGTCGCCGGGATCGCGGCTGGCGCTGCGGAAATTCAACTCAACATCATCGCCAGCGACGTGCTGATGCTGCCACGGGAGCCGCGCTGATGGACCTCACACCTAATGCCGACCAGATCGCGATCCTCGATGCGCTCGATTCGCTCGTGCGCCCTTACGAGGCCGTGTCGCTCCATGCGACGGGTTTTGCCCTGACCGATGCCGCGCTCGACCGCGATCTGGCCGAGGGCGGGTTTCTCGATGTCGGGTTCGATCCCGAACTGGGCGTGGGGACGGCGGCGTTGATCGTCGAGCGGCTGGCCCGCCTGCCTCAGGCGAGCGAGGTGGCGCTCGCCAGCATCGTCCGCCCGCTGCTCGCCGGGGTGGGCGCCGAGCCGCTGTGCCTCGTCGAGGAGGGGCGCTTGCGGCGCCCGTTGCGCTACTTGCGCGAAGGCGCGCGCGTCGTTGTCGTCGGCGCGGAGTCGGTCACGTCGTTCATCGTCGGGGTGGGAATGGCGCGCGCAGAACCGGCGGCGTTGTTCGGCTATCCGGTCGGCACGCTTCTGGCGCTTCCTTCCGAACGGATCAGCCACGGGCACGCGGTCGAACCGTTGCGGCTGCGCTGGCGCATCGCGATTGCGGCAGAAGCGGCGGGATTGCTGGCCGCGGCGCTGGCGAGTGTCTGCGCCCATGTGCGCGAAAGGCAGCAGTTCGGGCGGGCGATCGCCAGCTTTCAGGCCGTGCGCCATCGACTGGCCGAGGCACAAGTGCGGAGCAACGGCGTCTATTGGCTGGCGATGAAGGCGGCCGCCACGCTCGATCCGGCCGATGCCGCTTTGGCCTGCCATCACGCGCAGGAGACGGCGCGCGTCGTGGTCTATGATTTCCATCAGTTTCTGGGCGGTATGGGCATGACGCTGGAACACCCGCTGCACTTGTGGACGTATCGGCTCAAGCACCTGATCGGCGAGCTGGGCGGGCGGGGCGCAAATGCGTTGGCGGCGGCCGAGTCCCTGTGGGGGGACTGACCGCCGCCGGGCTCAAACCGGCGACCGGGTTCAGGCCAGCAAGCCAGCGAGCCGCCCGCGCATGATCGCCTCGGCCTCGGAGACGATACGCGCGATCAGTTCGGCGCAGGTCGGGATGTCATGGATCAATCCCTGCACCATCCCGGCCCAAAACACGCCCTTGTCGAGATCGCCGGTCTGCAGCAATTGTTTGCCGGCTGTCCCCGCAACCAGTTCGCGCACGTCTTCGAACACCGCGCCGGGTTGGGCCAGCCGTCGCACCACCTCCTCCGACACCGCGCTGCGTCCGACGCGCGCGGTGTTCTTGAAGTTGCGGAAGATCAGCAGGCTGCCGCGCTCGTCGTTGCCGACATAGGCTTGCTTGACGTTGTCATGGATCGGCGCCTCGCGCGTGGCGCAAAAGCGCGTGCCCATGTTGATCCCTTCCGCCCCCAGGGCAAGCGCGGCCACCAGCCCGCGCCCGTCGCCGAAGCCGCCACTCGCCAGCAGGGGAATGCGCACCTTGTCGGCCGCCGCCGGGATCAGCACGAGCCCGGGAATGTCATCCTCGCCGGGATGGCCGGCACATTCGAAGCCGTCGATCGAGACGATGTCGCAGCCCGCCTTTTCCGCCGAGAGCGCGTGGCGCACAGCGGTACACTTATGCAGGATGGTCACGCCGTGCGGCTTGAGCATCTCCCAGATCTCGCGGACGGCCTGGGTGCCTGCGGTTTCGACGACCTTGATCCCGCCGTCGATGATCGCCTGGGCATAGGCCTTGTAGTCTGGCGCGTTGACCGTCGGGAAAATCGTCATGTTCACGCCGAAGGGCTTGGCTGTCATGGCCCGGGCCCGCTCGATCTCCGCGCTCAGCGCCGCAGGCGTCGGCTGGGTCAACGCGGTGATGATGCCGAGCCCGCCCGCATTCGACACCGCCGCGGCCAGCTCGGCATAGCCGACGTTCATCATGCCGCCCTGAACGATCGGATGCTCGATGCCGAGCATCTCGGTGATGCGAGTGCGCAAGGCCATTCAGCGCACCGGCCCCTTCACCGGGATCTCGTAACGTTCGATATAATCCCGGAAATGGGCGTAGACGCTCTCGCGCGTCAGGCCATAGTCCTCGAGCGCATAGTCGTGCTTGCCGAATTTGTTCTTGGGATTGGCGTCCAGTGTCGCCTGCATCGCGGCGACGGCCTCGTCGGTCAGCGGTTCGTCGAAGCGGGCGTAGAGCTTTCGCATCTCGGCCAGCGGATCGGCGGTCAGGTCGCGGTACTGGATGTGATGGATCGAACCGGCGCCATGCTGCGCCTCGAAGGCGGCGGTGCGCGCGATCATCGCGTCGAACGTGCGCAAGGACACGTCGGCAATGGCCTGTGGATCGACATCATCGCTGAACAGCTTGCGCACGGCATGGACCAGCGAACAGGCCGAGGCCACGACATCGGCCGGATCGCGGTGGGTCATGACGAGTTGCGCATCGGGATAGATGTCGGTCAGCGAATCGAGATAGAGCGGGTGCCATGGGTTCTTGAACGTCCAGCGGCCGGGGTTGTTTTCCTGCAAGAGCTGCATCAGCCGCTTGTGATAGCGGAAGGCCGGCCGGTAGTCGGCCTGAAGGAACCATTCGCCATAGCTTGGCACGTGGTACTGGGAATCGAACACCTGCGAACAGAACGTGGGCGACATCGCGAACTGGCATTCGCACGAGGAATCGGCATCCTCGTGATGCATCGCCGAGATGTGGGGGACATATTTGAGGCTCATGTCGAGCCGCGCCTGCTCGGCATGGCAACGCGGATCGCTGCGCAGCGTCCCGGCTGCGGCGGGCGGCGCCGAGGCGAAAGCCTCCCAGCGCATGAAGACGCGCCGGGCGGGATCGGCGCCCAGCAGGTTGATGGCCAGCGTCGTTCCCGTCCGCGGCAGGCCGAACACGAACAGCGGTCGCTCGATCGGCGTTTCCAGCAGGGCGGGGTGGCGCTTGAGGTAGTCCTCGACTTGCAGGCGGTTGGCCAGCGTCGCGACAAGGTTGGCGGCCACGCGGCCCTTGCCGCCTTCGCTGAGCCCGGCCTCGCCGCCGAGTGCGGTGACGAGACGGTCGAGCCCCTCGCGGAACGAGGGGTCGCCGAAGTCGTCAAGGCCGGTCTGGGCGCGCGCGGTGGCAAGCAGGGTTTCGCTGTCGAGGAGGCTGTCGGTCATGTCGGGGTACGCTTTCTGGGCGGAAATCGGAAAAATACCGGGGCAATCAGGCGGGTTTGCGGATCAGTTCGATCTCGGCGCTGGCGGTGGCCAGCACGGCACCAAGCTGGTTGGCCATGCGGCAATCGACCGCGACGATCGCGCGGCCATCGGCATCGATGTACTTGCCTGTGATTGTGCCGGTCATGATGGTGATGTCACCGGTCAGGGCCGGGCTGCGATAGTTGGCGACCGAATGGCGCACCATACCCCATTCGCCGGCCCAGCCCGCGAAATAGTCGGTGATCCACGCACCCATCGATGCGCCATAGCCATAGCCGCGCGGCATCCCGATGAAGCGCGCCCAGCGCGGGAAGAGGTGGCCGCGCGATGGGCCCACATAGGCGCCATCGGTGTTCTCCGGGTTGTTCGCCTCCTCGATGGGGTCCTGCTCCTTGCCGGCCATCGGCCCGACAAAGCCCAAGGCCTCCATGTCGAGATCGGTGCGCCGGTGCATCGAACCCCACTGGGTGAAGGTGAAGGCGCGCCATTCGGTGGTAAAGCTGACGATCGAATGGGGGCCGAACACGCGCTCGGGCAGGGCGCTATTGACGCTTACGTCCTCCCAGTGGCGCGGGCGGTGCCCCAGATCGTGCAGCATCCTGATCCAGCCGTATTTGCGGTCCTCAAGCGCGGCAAGTTCCTCATCGGTCCACACCGGATCGTCCTGGGCGGCGGCGGTTTCGGCCTGGGCGGCCTGCCCGGCCTCCTGGTTATAGCGGATCGAGGTCGAGCGTTGCTTGGCGACGATATCGCCGTGCTGGTTGTAATAGAAGTTGTCGCCGCGCTGAAAGCAGGTCGGCCCGGCGAAACGGGTGTCCTTGACGGTGTAATCGAAGGGAATGCGCTCGTTCCATACGCGGTCGCCCGCCTTGATGCGCGGGCCATGGAACCACCACTCATCCCCGCCGAACAGCATGTGCGAATTGGGGATGAGCCCGATGCACGAGGGCGCCGAGCCGTGGCCATCGTCCATCGACACCGGAAAGCTCTGCGGCGCGATCAGTTCGCCAAAGCGGCTCTGCATCGCAAACATGCTGTCGTAATGCAGCCGATTGGGGTAGTGCATCGCCTGAGCCCAGCGACGAATGTCACAATTGGCAAAAGGATCGACCATCCGCGCCGGCTGTATGGGCTTGCCCATGTATCTGTCGAGGTCTGAACAATCGAGTGTCGGTGCGGTCATCAGCCAATCCCTGCGTTTTCCCGACATCGTCTGCCAGGAACGATACTGGCGGGCCGGGTTAAATCCGTTGATGGACACTAGGGCCTTGCCAAACGGAATAAACCCCTGTGGATCCCGGGGTAGGCGTCATATCGCACCGGCGCTGTTCAGTTTGTTCCGGCTCGGGCCTGATGCATTCGCGCGGGCGATGGATATCGGTAAGTCGCCCGGTCCTGTTGCGCCGCCGATCTGTGGCGGGCATGCGGGAACTGATATTTGGAGAGCTGTTGATCATGTCTGATGACCCCACGCGTCGCCGGCGTGATCCGGCAGGAACCCGGCAGGCGATTCTCGATGCGGCCGTTGCGCTGCTCGCCAAGGATGGCGCCGAGGCGGTCAGCCTGTCGGAGGTCGCGCATCGCGCGGGTGTCAATCGCGGCACGGCCTATCAGCATTTCCAGACCCGCGAGAAGCTGATCGAAGCCACGGCGCAATGGGTCTCTGACCGCATGTTCCATGCCGTGTTCGGCGATCCTGCCGCAATCGGCGATCGCGATGTCGAACATGTCGACATGGTCGATGTGACCGAGCGGCTGGCCGCCTTTGCCATGGAAAATCCGGAACTGTGCCGGGTCTGGCTGTTGCAGATCCTGTCGGCGCCGGAACCCTCGCGCGATCCGTTCTGGCGCGAATATGCCGGGTCGATCGGTCGCTTTTCCCAGACCGATCTGGCCCAGCCCAACATCGATGTCGAGGTTCTGTCGGTGCTGACGCTTGCCGCCAATTTCCTCTGGCCTGTCTGGGCGCGCGCCCATTCGCGCGGCAAGGCCGAGCGCACCCGGCTGGCGCACCGTTTCGCGCACGAGATGCTGCGCTTTTCGATGTACGGTTCGCTGCGGCCTGACAAGCTGGCTGAGGTCGCCGAACGTCTCGAAAACGCGGGTCCGGCGCCCCGGCTGCGGCTGATCAAGTAGCTTGCGCCAAATCGCCCCAATTGCTCGAATGAAGAGAGGATCCCCATGTTCAAGGCAATTCTGATCGACAAGACCGATGCCGGTCAGGTCGTCGAAATGACGGAAATCGACGAATCCCGTCTTCCCGAAGGTGATGTGACGATCGACGTTGCCTATTCGACGCTCAACTACAAGGATGGGCTTGCTATCACCGGCAAGTCGCCGGTGGTGCGCAAGTTTCCAATGGTTCCGGGCATCGATCTTGTCGGCACGGTGCGCGAATCCACCCATGCCGATTGGGCCGCGGGTGACTCGGTCGTGCTGAACGGCTGGGGCGTGGGCGAGGTTCACTGGGGCGGTCTTGCCCAGGTCGCGCGCCTCA
>Ga0302157_10007559_pt1 | contig 10905 bp, 10 predicted proteins | sample I_Bog_N3_3_FD_193502 | JGI IMG/M metagenome (GOLD analysis project Ga0302157, IMG submission 193502) | Peat permafrost microbial communities from Stordalen Mire near Abisko, Sweden - I_Bog_N3_3 | ecosystem: Environmental > Terrestrial > Soil > Wetlands > Peat | place: Sweden: Abisko, Stordalen...
TCCGCCTTGTCATGCATCAGACTCAATGCTGCGATGCGGAAAAAACTCCTCCATCCCCAGATCGATCGGACTATGGTGCGGTCAGAAGGGGCAGCATTGTTGACCAAATTAAAGGAGGCCGCTCATGTGGCCATATGACGAAGACGAGATTCAGTGGCTGAACTGTCCGGCGAATAGCCAGGCCGATGATGCCAATAAGCCGTCTCCCGGCGAGGAGTTCATTCCGTGCTGATTGCCCTTACCCGTTTTCTGCGTCGCTGGTCCGACGATATCGCCCGCTATGGCTTCTTAGGGGCCCTGCTGGGCGCCGTGCCAGAGCCGCAGGTCCATGGCCGCAAGGCCGTCGCCATGCGCGGGACACCGGCGCAGCGTCGTCTGGCCCAGGTCCTGCCGCGCCCCGCCGTTTCCCTAAGCCGCGAGCCGGCCAACCGTGACGCCGCCAACCGTGACGCCGCCAACCGTGACGCCGAATGGGGCCCCGGTTCGGGCATGCGTCAGCGCCGCGAGCCGACGCTTTAACCATACTGCCGCCTCAATGGCGGCTGGAAAGAAGCGACACTCATAAGCCGTCAGTGCCCATACAGCACCCGGCAAATCACCACCGAGAAGATCACCCCGCATAAATCCGCCATCAGCCCTGCCAGCAGGGCGTGGCGGATGCGGCGCACTCCCACCGCGCCGAAATAGACCGCCAGCACATAGAAGGTGGTCTCGCTGGAGCCATAAATGGTTCCGCTCAAAATCCCCAGATAACTGTCCGGTCCGATGGCCGGGTCCTTCATCAGCGCCGCCAGATAGCCGAAGCTGGCCGAGCCAGACAGGGATCGCAGGCCCGCCATGGTCAGGGCTTCTACCGGCAGACCCAAAGGCGCGGTGATACGGCCGATGGGGGCCAGCAGCATTTCCATGGCGCCGCTGTCGCGGAACATGCCCACCGCCACCAGGATCGCCACCAGATAGGGGATGATCTTCAGAGAAATCCCCAAGCCGTCCTTGGCCCCTTCGACGAAGGCTTCATAGACCGGCACTTTCCTGATCATCCCGAAGGCCAGCGATCCTGCGAACATGCCGGGAATGATCCAGGGCGACAGGCTGCGGCCCCACAAAAGACAGATCGGCACCAACCCCACCAGGGCGGTCATGGCCGCCAGCGAAGCCCAGCGGGGCAGGGGCAATGTCTCCGCTCCGGCCAGGGCTTCGTCGGAGGCGGCTTGGTCTTCGGGGGCGCGGTGGCGCAGCAGGCTGCTCTCCCCGGCCTTGTCCATGGGAAACCAGCGCGAGCCGAACTTGGCGAACAAGATGGCCGAGCCGCTGGCCCAAAGGGTGGCGAACAGGGTGGTGATGATCACCGCCGCCGGATCGTGGGAGCCGATGGCGGTGCGCAGAGCCATCACATGGGTGGGCAGAATGGTGACATTGGCGGTGTTGATGGCCAGGAACAGCACCATGGCGTCGCTGGCGGTGCCTTTGCGGGGATTGAGCCGGTCCAGCTCCTGCATGGCGCGCACGCCGAAGGGAGTGGCGGCATTGGACAGCCCCAGCATATTGGCGGCCACATTCATCACCATGGCCCCCATGGCCGGATGGCCGGCGGGAACCTCGGGGAACAGGCGGGTGAGCAGGGGTTTGAGCAGCCTTGCCAGCCCGGCCATCATGCCTCCGGCCTCGGCCACCCGCATCATGCCAAGGAACAGCGCCATGGTGCCGATCAGCCCCAGGCCCAAGGTCACCGAGCCCTCGGCGGCTTTCAGGGCGGCAGTGCCCAATTGCTCCATGGGCCCGCCTTCGGTTCCCGCAGGCCAGGAGAGCTGGTGCCAGCCGGCGACGGCAAATGCAGAGGCGACGATCAGGAAGAAGACGGCATTCATGCTAAGATGGAGACACAGCTTCGCCGATCCTGCAACGCTCATCACTGGATTTGGCTGATCTCTTGTGGTAGCCCTGCGCCCCATGTTCAGACTGCGTCATCTTGTCCTCTCCCTTCCGTTCGTCCTGGCGGCTTTTTCGTCTGCCTTGGCCGAGGATTTCCCCGAGCTGCCGCCCCTGGCTCAGCCGGGGCAGTGGAGCTATGTCACCCAGGACGATGCCTCCAGCAGCAGCCATTGCGTTGGCCGCCCCCTCTCGCCGCTGTGCGCGGTGGAGACTCTGCTGGCCTGCTTTCAGCGCGACCGCCAGGAGCTTTGCCGCATGGTGGATGATGGCGCCGATCAATATGCTCAGATATTCTCGTCCCCCGCCGACTTAAGCAAATATCTGGCCTATCGGGTGCTGGGCGCCAAGAAGATCGACGCCGATTCAGCCCGCGCCGGCCAAGCCAGCCATGCCCAGGATGGTGATGTGCTGCTGACCGTGGATCAGCGGGAAGGCCAGTTGGGCCGCTATGCCCGCGCCACCGGAGCCCCGGCCCAGGATTTCCTGCTGCGCCGCCAGGCTAACGGCTTTTGGAAGATCGTCAGCTGGGGCGACCCCGGCGAGGCGCTGTCTTCGATCCCCGCGCCTTAAACTTACGCATCGCGTAATACCAGTCGGCCACTCACATGACCGCCTTCATGTCCCTCGGCTTTAGCGCGGCATCCGCCCCTTGGCCGCTGGTCCCGGCAAGCGCGTCAGATTTGACGCTAAGTTCGCCCTTCCCGCCACCAGGCCAGCACCAGCCCGCCGAAACCCAGCAGCAGAAGCACCGGAGCCGGCAGCAGGGGGCTGTCTTCGACGGCGGTGACCTGGGTCTGGCCGTTGGCCTGCAGACCGATCCAGCCGGGGCCGGATTTGCTGGCCGAGGGTGAGACCATATGGATCGAGGGCAGGCCGTCGTCGATCCAGCGGATGGCTCCGCCGCCTTGGGCGACGAAAGGCTTCAGCTTATCGGGGGTGGCTTTCAGCTCGTCCATCTCAATGGGATTGATGGAGCCCAGGGCGGCCAGGGCCAGTTTGCCATCGGCCTCGACCCGCCACAGGCCGGGCTGATCCAGGGCCATCTTGCCGACAGCGCGGCCATCGCCCAGATCGACTAGAGGCAGCTTGTGGGTCTGCCCATCGGGTCCGGTGATAGTGGCTTCTGCTCCGCCCGGGGTCAGGCTGTGGCGCTGCACCTCCAGCATGTCGCCCTTGATGTCGGCGGTCAGGCGGGAATCTTCCAGTTCGGGCTCCTTCATCAGCCAGTGGGCAAGGCGGCGCAGCAGTTCGGCCTGAGGCCCGCCGCCGTCCCAGCCCCGAGACCACAGCCAGATGGTGTCGCTCATCAGTTCGGCCACCCGGCCTTTGCCGACCCGGTCGAGCATCAGCAGCGGCTGGCCTTTTTCGCCCTGCATCACCAGATCGCCATGCCCCTTGCCGCTGCTGCCGATCAGGCGCATCCAGCGGCCCCAATGATCGACGCCGGGCAGGGCCGAGGTAACGGGATGGCGGCGGCCGAGGTCGGTGACGGTGGGACGGAATGGCGTCTCGGTGATATCGCCCGTGGGAGCCAAGGGCAGAATGTCCGACAAGGCGCTGGCATAGGGCGTGTCGGGTCCGGAAAACTCCGGCCCCACGGCCATCAGCAAGGCACCGCCATCGCGGACGTATTGGGCGATGTTTTCGTAATAAGCCGGCGGCAGCACCGTGCGCTTGCGGTAGCGGTCGAAGATGATCAGGTCGAAGTCGTGGAGTTTTTCCTCGAACAACTCCCGCACCGGGAAGGAGATCAGAGCCAACTCGCGCATGGGGGTGCGGTCGTCTTTTTCCGGCGGGCGCAGGATGGTGAAATGCACCAGATCGACGCCAGGATCGGCCTTTAGCAGATTGCGCCATGTGCGCTCGCCCGCATGGGGCTCGCCCGAGATCAGCAGCACCCGCAAATGATCGCGAACACCCGATATGGACAAGGCCGCCCGGTTGTTTTGCAGGCTGAGTTCATTGGGCGCCGCCTCGGCCTCCAGCTCCAGCAGGTTGGGACCGGCGTGGGAGACGGGAACCGTCAGGGTCACCCGGCGGTTCAGGGGCATGGGCATGACCTTGGGTTCGCCGCCGTCTTGCCGCCAGATCAGATCGGCCTTGCCGTCATAGCCGGGATCGTCGATGCGCACCGCCACCTCGACGCTGCCGCCGACGATGCCAAAGCCGGGGGCTTGCTCCACCACCAGCCGACGGTCGCGTTCGTCGGCATGACCGGCCAGCAGCACATGCAACGGTGCTCCCAGGTCGTTCTTGACCGGCACGTCATGGACCTGGCCGTCGGTGATCATCACCACCCCGGCCAAGCGGCGGCGAGGCAGATCGGCCAGGGCGCGATCGACGGCCTGGAACAGCTGTGTCCCCTCGTCGATGCCGGGTGTGGCCTTCCAATGGTCTACCCGGACATCCAGGCCGGGCAGAGCTTTCAGCTTGTCGAGGACGCCGTCCAAGGCCTTGGCGGATTGCTCCTTGCGGCCGTTCAAATCCATGCTGGGGGAATCATCGACCACCACCACGGCGGTATCGGACAGGGGCGTCGCGGTTTCGCGGGTCAGGCGGGGGTCGGCCAGGGCCAGCAGCAGCACGGCCAGCGGAACCAGCCGCCACCATTGCCGCCCGAAGCCGACCAGGATTAACCCCAGCACAGCCGCCGCCGCCAGCATCGGCCAGGGCAGCAAGGGCGAGAACAGAAGGTTGGGCAGGCCGCTCATCGCTTCAGCCGCTCCATGATGGCCGGAAGATGCACCTGATCGGACTTATAGTTCCCGGTCAGGGCGTACATCACCAGATTGATGCCGAAGCGGTTGGCCTGCTCGCGCTGGGCCTCGCCGCCGGGGATGACGGCGAATAGGGGTTGGCCCGAGGCATCGGCGGCCCAGGCGGCGGCCCAGTCGTTGGCGCCGATGACCACCGGCGAAACGCCGTCATAGGCCGCCCCGGCTCCCTCGGCCACATAGACCGGCGATCCCTCCAACCGTCCCGGCAGATCGCGCAGGATATAAAAGCTGTGGGTCAGCACATGGTCGGGCGTTACCGGCGTCAAGGGCGGAATATCCAGGCCTTCGGTCATGGACTTCAGGGGCTCGGGCCCGCTCTGGCCGCCGTCGCGGGCGTCGAACAGGATCATGCCGCCATGGCGCAGGAAGTCGTTGATCTTCTCGCGGGCCAGGGATGACGGTGCCTTGGGGTGCGGCGGAACCGGCCAATAGAGCAGGGGATAGAGGGCCAGGGGATCGCGCTCGGGCGTGATGCCCACCGGCTCGCCCAGGTCGGCGGTGGTGCGGCGGCTGAGGAGGCGCGACAGGGACACCAGCCCTGATTTGCTGGTGGCATCCAGCGCGGCGTCGCCGGTCAGGACATAACCTAAGCGCGGCTGCAAGGCGGCCTGGAGTGACTCATCTTCGGCGGCGCGGCCCTGGATGGGCAGGAAGGCCAGCATCAGGGCGATGGGCAGCAGATGTCGCCAGCCCCGGCGCAGGACGATCAGCGCCGCCATATCCATCAGCAGCAGGGCCAGAGCCAGTTGCAGCAGCTGCGGCCGCAGGTCGCGCTCGGGCGTCGGTTGTTCCATGTCCTGGGCCTCCAGCCCGGCGGGCAGAGGCCGCAGGGAGGTCAGGCTGGGCGACAGGTTGAGGGCTTTGAGGCCGGTCTCATCGCCATAAAGGCCGGGGGGGTGTTTGGGGCCGGGCTTGATGTCGTCATTCTTGTCCGGCAAGGGATCGACGGCGCTGCCCGGTTCTCCCAGATGGCCGAAGCCGTCCAGCAGGGCCTTGGGCGGCAAGGGATGGTCCGAAGCCGTGCCGGCCACACCTTGCGACAAATCCAGCAGCCGCTTCATCATCTGCGGCAGCAGGCCCGACAGGCCCAGATTGCTCCAGTCCGGCCAGACGGTGGTGTGGATCAGCACGATCCAGCCCTTGCCCAGCTTGCCGCCGGTGACCAGCGGCGTGCCGTCCTCCAGTCGGGCCCAGGTGCGCGCGTTCAGTTCCAGGGATGGCTCGGCCAGCAGTTGGGCCTTGATGCGCAAATCGGGCGGCACGGTCAGACCGGCGAAGGGGCTATTGTCGGGCATGGCGGCCAGGGCCATGGGGCGGGTCCAGCTCATGGTGCCGCCCAGGGTGCGGCCATTGCCGCGCAAGGCGACGGGCAGCAGATCGTCGGGAGCATGGGCCAGCTTCGGCCCGGCGAGGCGTACCAGCACGCCGCCCTTTTCCACCCAGGCCTTGAGGTTGGACAGTTCGGCGGCGGGAGGCGTGCCTTCGTCGGGCAGCACCAGCAGGGACAGGTCGCGCTTCAGCAGATCAAGGGCCGGACCCTGACGTACCTCGGTCAGGGGCGACAGGGCTTGGTCGAGGTAGAACAGATCATCCAGCAGCGGCGAGGCGGCGACAGAGCCGTCGCGGGCCAGACCCACCGGGCGGCGCTGCCAGCGGGGATCGAGCAGAACGATGGTGGCGGCGCTGGCCTGATTCTCGACGGTCAGGCGCGCCACCCGGTTGCGCAACTCCGAGGGCATGGCGAGCTTGACGTCGGCTTGGGCGTCGCCGTTGACGAAGGTCACTTGGTCCCGGCCCAGCTCCCGCCCGGCGCCATCGGTGGCGATGACCGTGGCCTCGTGGGTCGAATCGGTTCGCATCAACCGGGGCGCTAAGTCTGTTTCGCCAACAGTGGGCGGCAGCAGGACCAGGGGCAGGTTTTTGGGCCTGAGGATATCCAGGGAACCATGGGCCTTCAGGGCTTGAGCCAGATCATCAGCCTCGCCGTCCAGCCCATCGCTCAACCAGACGGCATGCAGGCCCGAGGGAGCCTCGGCCAGGGATTGGGCGGCGATGGCCCGCTGGGTCGGCCAGGGATGGGGTGTCGCTCCGTCCAGCAATCCTCGGGCCTGGGCTGCGGGCATGGGGCCTTGCAGGCGGGGCGGACTGTTGTCGGCGGCGGGCGCGGTGAACAGCAGGCGCACCGGCTGCCCGGCCCGTTCGGCTCCGTCCAGCAAGCTTTCTGCCCGTTGGTGCAGTTTGCTCCAGGCTGGAGCCGAGGCCCAGCCGTCATCAAGCACCAGCAACAGCGGCCCTTCACCCACCGGAGCGGCGGCATTCATCAGCGGATGGGCGGCGGCCAGAATGATCGCGGCGGCCAGGGCCAGACGCAGCAGCAGCAGCCACCAGGGTGTGCGGGCGGCGGCGCGGTTGACGGCCTCCAGTCCGATCAGCAGGGCGATGGCCGGGAAGATTTGGCGGCGAGGCGAGGGCGGCACTACCTTCAGCAGCCACCACAGCATCGGCAGCAGGGCCAAACTTGCCAGCAGCCAGGGAGTTGCGAAGCTCAATCCGCCCATGGCCTCAGGTCCCCGCCAATCGGCTGTGCAGGATCAGGGCGCCGTCGCGGGCCGGCAGTCCGGTGCCATGCAGATCGAAGCTCCAGCCCAGGGGCTTGGTGGCTTGGGCCAAGGATTGGCGCACGTCGGCCAGGCGGGCGGCATAGGCCCCGCGCAGTTCCTCGGCCTTGGCGACGGTCAGGGAGGCTTCTCCCTCCAATCCTTCGAAACGCAGGCGGCCCACGAAGGTCAAATCTTCCTCGGCGGGGTCGAGGATTTGCAGCAGATGCCCCTTTACGCCAGCCTCGGCCCAACGGCGGATCGGCTCGGCCAAGGCGTCATTGGCGGGCAGGAAGTCGGAGAGCAGCAGCAGATGCCCACCCTGGGCCAGCCGGCGTTCCTGGGGGATAGGGCCGCAAGCTGTGGCCAGGGATTCGGCCAGACGCGGCAGCAGGGCCCGGCCCGGAGCCGGGGGCTCGTCGCTGCCCAGCACTCCGACCCGCTCGCCGCTTTTCAGCAGCAGGGCAGCGATGGTCAGGGCCAGGAGCAAAGCACGATGGCGCTTCTTTTCCACCGAAGGTCCGGAATGCCAGTCCATGGAGGCCGAGCCATCCACCCACAGCCACACCGGTTGCGCGGCGCTCCATTCGGTCTCGCGGACATAAAGATGCTGCGAGCGGGCCGATTGCCGCCAGTCGATGGCGCTGGCCGGATCGCCCGGTTGGCTGCGGCGATATTGCCAAAAGGCGGTGCCGTCGCCGCTTTGGCGGCGGCCATGCTCGCCGATGGTCAGGGATGCGGCCAGCCGTTCGGCTTTCGCCAGCAGGGGCGGCAGTTCGGCGGCCAGAGCCTGGGCTTCCGCCTGGGCAAGCTGTCGGGCTTCCGCCTCGGCCATCAGTACACCGTGGCGATCAGGCGGTCGATGATGTCCGAGGTGGTCACGCCCTCGGCGCGGGCGGAAAAGCCCAGGGCCATGCGGTGGCGCAGGATGGGTGCTGCCAGGGCCGCCACATCTTCCACCGACGGGGTCAGGCGGCCGTCCATCAGAGCGCGGGCGCGGATGGCCAGCATCAAAGCCTGGGCGGCGCGGGGACCGGGGCCCCAGGCCACATGGCGGCGCACGGCCTCCAGGCTGCTGTCCTCGGGGCGGCCAGAGCGCACCAGGGTGAGAATGGCCGAGACCACGCTTTCCCCCACCGGCACATGGCGCACCAGCCTTTGGGCATCCATCAGTTGCTCGCTGTCAAAGACCGCATGGACGCGCTCTTCATGGGCGCCGGTGGTGGACAGCAGCATGCGGCGTTCCGACTCCAGGTCGGGATAGCCAACATCCACCTGCATCAGGAAGCGGTCCAACTGAGCCTCGGGCAGGGGATAGGTTCCCTCTTGCTCCAGCGGGTTCTGGGTCGCCAGAACATGGAAGGGCTGGGGCAGGTCGTAGGAATGGCCGGCGATGCTGACCTTTTGTTCCTGCATGGCCTGCAACAATGCCGACTGGGTGCGCGGGCTGGCGCGGTTGATCTCGTCGGCCATCAAAAGCTGGCTGAAGACGGGGCCGCGGATGAAGCGAAAGCCGCGCTCGCCGCCGGCGCCTTCTTCCAGCACCTCAGACCCCAGGATATCGCCGGGCATCAAATCTGGGGTGAATTGCACCCGTTTGGTATTCAACCCGAAGACTGTGCCCAAGGTTTGGACCAATCTGGTCTTGGCAAGACCAGGAACGCCGATCAACAGGGCGTGACCGCCCGCCAGCAGCGTGATAATGGTCTGATCTATGACATCAGTCTGGCCGAAGATGACTCGGCCTATGACGTCTCGGGCTTCTTTCAGTCGGGTCTTGAGTCCGTCCGCCTCCTCCACCACTTTGGGAGTGAGAGCAGTTGGTTGGGACGCGGCACCGGAAGGGCTCTGAGATGCTGGGATCACACTATCACTCCGAAGGTCGCGCCAAACCTTTTGCGGCATTTGGGACAGGAGAACGGGCGATGACCAATTTAAGCACGGACCAAGCCCATGAAGGGCAGGCCCGTTGCGGCAAACTGGACATGCGGATCGCCCGTGATGGCAAATGGTTCTACCATGGCTCACCGATTCCCCGCAAAGAGATGGTATGCCTGTTCGCCTCTATGTTGACACGTCGTCTCGACGGCAGCTACTGGCTGGTCAATCCCGGCGAAGAATGCGAGATTGAAGTGGAAGACGTGCCCTTTCTGGCCGTCGAGCTTTTTACCAGTTGCTGCAGCGGCGAACGTTGCTTCAGCTTTCGCACCAATGTGGACGAGTTGGTGACTCTGGACGCCGACCATCCCTTGCGGATCGTCACGGACAGCCACGGCACCCCTCCTTATTTGACGGTGCGCGAAGGATTAGAGGCGCGGCTCACCCGTTCGGTCTATTATGAGCTGGTGGCGTTGGGCCACGAAGAAATCATCGGCGGAGAGAGCCTGTACGGCATATGGAGCAAGGGCATCTTTCACCCCCTGGGCAAGCTGGACGATCTGGTCTGAGCCGCGAGGATATCGCGCAGCGGCTGGCCGATTGGCCGCGCCGTCATGACCGTTCCGACATCAACACCGCTCATTTTCTGGCCGGTCATTCCGACGAGCGCCAAAAGCCGCCTCAGCCGCAAAAGGAGCTGACGGCGGCGGCCGTGCTGGTGCCCTTGGTGCTGCGCGAGCCGGGGCTGACCGTGCTGCTGACTCAGCGCACCGCCCATCTGGCCAATCATGCCGGCCAGATCAGCTTCCCCGGCGGGCGTATGGAGGAGGAAGACACCGACGCCGTCGAGACCGCCCTGCGCGAGACCGAGGAAGAGATCGGCCTGGACCGTCGCCATGTGGAGCTTCTGGGATTCCTTGATCCTTACGTCACCATCACCGGTTTTGTCGTCACGCCTGTGGTCGGGCTGGTCACGCCGCCCTTCGAGTTGACCTTGGACAGCTTCGAGGTGGCCGAGGCCTTCGAGGTGCCGCTGGCCTTTCTTTTGGACCGGGCCAATCATCAGCGGCATTTCCGCACGACGCCCCAGGGGCAGAAGCATTATTTTTGGGCCATGCCCTTTGAAGAGCGATATATCTGGGGTGCGACCGCCGCCATGCTGGTGAATTTGTCGGAAGTTCTGGAGCCTTAGGGTAAGAAAGATGCTGGTCCCCGAAGGTCTAAAACTGCCCAAGGACGAACCGGTCGGCCAATTGTCGCCGCAAGCCTGGATGCAGGCCGCCGAAACCCAAGCCGTCATCGCCGCTCTGACCGCCGAAGGAGCCGAGGTTCGGTTCGCTGGCGGCTGCGTGCGGGATTCCGTGCTGGGTCGGCCCATCCGCGACATCGACATCGCCACCCACGAGCCGCCCGAGCGGGTGCAGGCTTTGCTGGAAAAGGCCGGTATCAAGGCCATTCCCACCGGCATCGCCCATGGCACCATCACCGCCGTGGTCGGGCGCGAGCATTTCGAGATCACCACCCTGCGCTGTGATGTGGAAAGCTTTGGCCGTCATGCCCGGGTGGCCTTTACCGACGATTGGACCCTGGATGCTTCCCGCCGCGATCTGACCATCAATGCCATGTTCGCCACCCCCGACGGCCTGATCTACGATCCCTATGAGGGATTGCTCGACCTGGGGGCCGGGCGGGTGCGCTTTGTCGGCAAGGCCTTCCAGCGC
>Ga0302157_10007564_pt1 | contig 10900 bp, 9 predicted proteins | sample I_Bog_N3_3_FD_193502 | JGI IMG/M metagenome (GOLD analysis project Ga0302157, IMG submission 193502) | Peat permafrost microbial communities from Stordalen Mire near Abisko, Sweden - I_Bog_N3_3 | ecosystem: Environmental > Terrestrial > Soil > Wetlands > Peat | place: Sweden: Abisko, Stordalen...
GGGCGTCTTCGAGGGCATTCGGGCCTACTGGAGTGAGGAGCGGGGCCAGCTCTACGGTCTCTGGTTCCCGGAGCACTACCGGCGTTTCCATCAGAACGCCCGCGTGCTGCAGATGAGCGTCCCCCTGAGCGTCGAGGAGCTGTGCGCCGTCACCCACGAGCTCCTCCGCCGCAATGGCAGCCGGGAGACCACATACATCCGTCCGCTCATCTTCAAGTCGGCCGAGACCATCGGTTTCCGCCTCCACGACGTGCCCGACAGCTTCGCCATCGTCACCGCGCCGATGGGGGACTACGTGCCCACCGGCGGCATGCGCTGCATGGTCTCATCGTGGCGGCGCATCGACGAGAGCATGGCACCGCCGCGGACCAAGTGCACGGGCATCTACATCAACAGCGCGCTGGCCAAGTCCGAAGCACTCCAGGCCGGTTTTGACGAGGCGATCATGCTCACCGGCGCGGGGCACGTCTGCGAGGGCAGTGGGGAAAACATCTTCCTGGTCCGCGGCGGGGTGATCTCCACGCCAGCGCCGGCGGACAACATCCTGGAGGGGATCACCCGCCAGGGGATCATTCACCTCTTCCGCGAGGAGATGGGACTGGACGTGGTCGAGCGTTCCATCGGCCGGAGCGAGCTGTACATCGCCGATGAGGTGTTCATGTGCGGGACCGGCGCGCAGGTGGCCCCGGTGGTCGAGATCGATCGCCGGACGGTCGGCGACGGCAAGCCCGGACCGCTCACCCTGCGGGTCCAGGGCCTCTTCAACGGCATCGTGGCGGGTGCTAACCCCAAGTACGCGGAGTGGCTGCGCCCGATCTGGTGACGCTCCCGGCGGCCATCTCGCGCACGATCTGAGCCCCGGCGCGCCGGAGCAGCCGCCGGGGCACCCGGCGCGGATCTTCGCCCGGCCCGGCCAGGTCCGCCAGCGAGATGGAGCGGCGGAATCCCCCGGGGTCGGAGCGCACCTCGCCCGCCACCGCGATGCACGGGACGCCCAGCCGGGCTGAGCGGCGCGCCACCTCCATCGGAGCCTTGCCTGCCGCGGTCTGGTGGTCCAGTCGCCCCTCCCCGGTGAGCACGAGATCCGACTCCGAGATGGCCGGGTCGAGCCCGATCGCGTCGGCCACCACTGACGCTCCGGGCAGCAGGGTCGCGCCCGCGACCGCCAACCCGTAGCCACTCCCGCCCGCCGCCCCCGCGCCGGCCTGGTCGCGGAGGGCGGCCGGGACACCCGCGTCACGCTCCAGCACCTCGGCGAGCCGCCGCAGCCCGGCCGCCAGCCGGTCGACCTCCGGGCCCGTCGCTCCTTTCTGGGGCCCGAAGACGTGGGCTGCGCCGAGCCTGCCGAGCAGCGGGCTGTCCACGTCACTGACAACCTCGAGCCGGCAGAGGCGGAGACGCGGATCCAGGTCAGAGAGGTCGGCGGATTCCAGCGCGGTGAGGGCGCCCCCGCCGGGGCCGAGGGGGTGGCCACGCCCGTCGAGGAGCTTCACCCCGAGGGCCGTGAGCAGCCCGGCGCCGCCGTCGGTGCAGGCCGAGCCGCCGATGCCCACCAGGATGCGGCGGGCGTCCCCGCCGAGGGCGCGAGCGATCAGCTCGCCGGCACCCCGGGAGGTGGCGCGCAGGGCGTCGGGGCGACCCCCGAGGCGCCGCAGGCCGGAGGTCTCGGCCAGCTCGACGACCGCGGTGGTCGCGGAGATCCATCCCAGGCGGGCCACCAGCCGGCCGCCCAGCGGGCCGGTGACCCGGTGGAGCTCGATCCGGGCGGCGGGCGACACCGCGAGAAGGACGTCCAAGGTGCCGTCGCCGCCGTCCGCCATGGGCAAAGCCCGGGCCAGGGCCCCCGCGTCGCGGGCGCCGGCCGCCAGCGCCGCCGCCGCGGCCGCCGCGGTGAGGGTCCCCCGGAAGGCATTGGGGGCGCAGAGGACGCGCAACCCCGGGCTGCCGCCCATCCCCTCGCCGGGCCCGCTCCGCCGCCGGCCTGGCCACGGCTTCCGGGGGGTCATCTCAGCGGGGGCCGATCAGGGCGAAGAAGGTGGCCATCTCCTCGGCGCTCCAGATGTGGCCGTCGCACTTGTCCACGTTGACGAGAAGCCCCGACGCCGAGCCCGCCGGCGCACCTGGCCCGGCCGCGGAGATCTCGCCCGTGGAGATCTGGAACGTGAAGAACATGGGGTGGTCTGCCTGGAGCCGGGGCGTCTCGGGACGCACCCCCTTCTGCCTCGGGCGCACGGCCGCCAGTGCGTGCAGTGCTGCCTCCGCGATGCCGATGGCGGCGGTGGCGTAGCGGGCCGGCACGATGAGCGTGGAGATGCCATGGCGGTCGTGGGCTCGGCGCTGCGCCCGGGCGGCGTCCAGGGAGAGCGAGGAGCCCGCGAACTCGAAGTCGAGCTGGAGCAGGGAGGCGGTCCGGATGCGGCCGGCGTCCCAGGGGCGGGGCCTGACGTGGACCAGGTCGTACTGGGTGTCGTCGGGCGAGGGGGCGGCTGTCTCGGGGAGACCTTCAGCCCGCTTCGGGCGCGTCAAACTCGACGCCGCGCCGGCTCTAGCCGTTTCGCCGGATCCGCGCGATCCAGCGGTCGGGGGCGCGAACCTCAGCCATCGTCGGCATCATCTCAGGGCTGTCCCACACCCGGTTGAGGAGGCGGTAGCCGCCGGCCGCGATGAGCGCCTCGCAGAAGCGCTCGCCGAGGTCGTACTGGCGCATCTTGAGCGAGATCCCGGTCAATCCGAGGATCAGGCGCTCGATCAGGCTGCGCTCCGCCTGGCGCCGGTGGAAGGCAGCCTCCAGCTTGTCGAAGTCCTCGATGTGGCCCCGTCCGACCCGGTGCATCACGAGATTGCTGTAGCCCTCCAGCACACTCATGATCGCCTGGAGGCGGCCGATCCCGCGGAGCTGGCCGGCGACGGCGACGCCCATCCGGCGGAGCGCCTCGGAGGTGAGGCCCCGGGGCTCGGGATCGCCCGTGCCCTCGCCGATTCCCGACGCGACCAGCTCGTTCATCAGGCTTCCGAGGTGCGGGCCGAGCCAGGGGTGGGCCTCGAACTGCCAGGCATGGGTCGCCTCGTGGAGGATGAGCCAGCGTCGCAACGCCTCGGGTGGGGCGTCCTGGCCGCGCTCCAGCATCACGACGTTGGGCTCGACCAGGTAGAGGGCGGCCGGCGGCCGCTCCACCTCATCGCCGGCGCGCCCGGCTGCCGGGACGAACGCCGGGACCGGGAGCATCAGCACCGGGTCGTACTGGCCCAGCACCCGCTGCGCCATGAAGCCGAGCACCTCACCGACGTAGCGGCTGGTCAGCCGCCTGCCCAGCGCGGTGAGCGTGGTCTCGGGGATCGGGCCGCGCATCTCCTCGGCGGGCTCCAGCAGGCGGCGGACGATCTCCAGGTTGGCGTCGATGAAACCGTGACGGTCCAGCACGGTGACGCGGGGGACCGCTGCCGGCGGCGCGCCGCACACCTCGGCGATGAGGGGCACCATCTCGGCCGCGATGGCGTCGTAGCGGGCGGCGAGCCGCTCCGCCTGATCCCGCCTCAGCGGGACCTGCTGCCCCGACCTGGCCCGGGCGCTGCGGCGCACCGCGTCCCAGTCCATGAGGCGGTGCTCGGCACCCGGTCGGGGACGGGAGAGGGCTTTCAGGGAGAGCGCGACGGCGCCTCCGACGGCGGCCAGCGCCACGGTGCGGCGGATCAGCGGGCGCTTGGCCGGCATCTGGCGATCATATTCGCTCGCTTCGGTGACCAGGCCTCCCGGGCGCTCGCGGCGGGTGACTCGCGCGCGACGGTTGCCCTTTCCACCGTCGCCGTGGCACCCAGGGGGCCGCTGGCACTCGACGACCCGGGCCGCTAGCACTCGCCCACCCCGAGTGCTAAGATGGCCGCTGACGGTGCATCCCGACCGTTCCAGGAGCCCTGCCCACCGGGCAGGCGGTGGAGGAGGTTCATGGCTAAACAAATCATCTATGACGTGGACGCTCGCGCGTCTCTCAAGCGCGGCGTCGATGCCGTCGCCAACGCAGTGAAGATCACCCTCGGCCCCAAGGGCCGCAATGTGGTCCTCGACAAGAAGTTCGGCTCGCCGACGATCACCAACGATGGTGTGACCATCGCCAAGGAGATCGAGCTCGAGCAGCCCTTCGAGAACATGGGCGCCCAGCTCGTCAAGGAGGTCGCCTCCAAGACCAACGACATCGCCGGCGACGGCACGACCACCGCCACGGTGCTCGCCCAGGCGCTCATCGAGGCCGGTCTTCGCCAGGTCGGCACCGGCGCCAACCCGATCCTCCTGAAGCGAGGCATCGACAAGGGCGTCGCCGCCGTGGTCGAGGCCATCAAGGCCCAGTCGATCCCGGTCACCGAGCGCGAGAAGATCGCCCAGGTGGCGTCGATCTCCGCAGCCGACCCGGCCGTCGGCGAGACCGTCGCCAACGCGATGGAGAAGGTGGGCAAGGACGGCGTCATCACCGTCGAGGAGTCCAAGGGGCTGGAGACGGAGCTGGAGCTGGTCGAAGGGATGCAGTTCGACAAGGGCTACATCTCGGCCTACATGGTGACCAACGCTCAGCGGATGGAGGCGGTCCTCGAGGAGCCCTACATCCTGATCACCGACCGCAAGATCTCGGCCATCGCCGACGTCCTTCCCCTTCTTGAGAAGGTCGTCCAGATGAGCAAGCCACTCCTCATCATCGCCGAGGACGTGGAGGGTGAGGCGCTCGCGACGATCATCGTCAACAAGCTGCGCGGAACCTTCAGCGCCGTGGCCGTGAAGGCCCCTGGCTTCGGTGACCGCCGCAAGGCCATGCTGCAGGACATCGCCATCCTCACCGACGGCACCGTCGTCAGCGAGGAGATCGGTCTGAAGCTGGACTCCACCACGCTCAACCAGCTCGGCCGCGCCCGCCGGGTCACCATCACCAAGGACGACACCACCGTCGTCGAGGGTGCCGGTAGCCAGGACGCCATCAAGGGCCGCATCGAGCAGATCAAGGCGGAGATCGAGAAGTCGACCTCCGACTGGGACAAGGAGAAGCTCCAGGAGCGGCTCGCCAAGCTCTCCGGCGGAGTCGCCGTGATCAAGGTCGGCGCCGCCACCGAGACCGAGCTCAAGGAGAAGAAGCACCGCATGGAGGACGCCGTGTCGGCGACTCGCGCCGCGGTGGAGGAGGGGATCGTCCCCGGGGGTGGCGTCGTCCTCCTCAATTCGATCGCCGCTCTCGACAAGGTCAAGGCCGAGGGCGATGAGCTGGCCGGCGTCAACATCCTTCGGCGAGCCCTGGAGGAGCCGCTCCGCCAGATCGCCGTCAACGCCGGGCTCGAGGGCTCGGTCGTGGTCGAGAAGGTCAAGGGCCTCCCCAAGGGCCAGGGGCTGGACGCGGCCACCGGAGCCTACGTGGCCATGGTCGCCGCCGGGATCATCGACCCCACCAAGGTGACCCGCTCCGCCGTGCAGAACGCCGCGTCGATCGCGGGCCTGCTGCTGACCACCGAGGTGCTCATCACCGACATTCCCGAGAAGAACAAGGGCCAGGCACCGCCGCAGATGCCGGACTATTAAGTCGGCGGGATCACATCGTCCCAGGGAGGGGCGGTCTGGCAGGGTGCCGGGCCGCCCCTTCGCCGTCTCTGGCCGGGTGCCGACCGGCATCTGCCGCCGCCGCTCCTGGCAGGGTGCTGACGAACCCCGGCGGGCCTGCCGTCCCCTGCTAACGTAGCCGGCGGGTGTCCGGAACGCTGATCTTCGTGACCGACTACGGGTTGGCGGACGGCTATGCGGCCGAGCTGTGGGCCGCGGCCTGGTCGGCGTCCCCGGGCGTCCGGTGCATCGACGGCACCCATCTCGTCCCGGCCGGCGACGTCCTCACCGCCGCCTACCGCTGCAAGACGCTGGCGCGAGCCTTTGGTCCCGGCAGCGTCATCTGCGCGGTGGTGGACCCGGGGGTCGGTGGCGATCGGGCGGCGGTGGCGGTCGAGTGCGACGGCGTCGCCTGCGTAGCCCCCGACACGGGGCTCGTCTCGTACCTCTGGATCGAGGCGCGGCAGCGGCGGGCGGTCCGGCTTCTCACCCCGGCCGGCGTGTCTCCCACCTTCCACGGGCGCGATCTCTTCGCGCCGGTGGCGGCGCTCATCGCAACCGGTTCGGCCCTCGCCGGCGTCGGCGAGCCGATCGACGCACCGGACCTGCGGGAGGAACTGACGCCCGTTGCGGACGGAGACCGCCTCCGGTCCCTGGTGGTGTCGGTCGACCACTTCGGCAACTGCATCACCGGGGTGCGCCTCTCCGACCTCGGTGAGCGACGGATCGCGTCCGTGAGCTGGCCGGGCGGAGAGAGCGATCGAGTGGTGACCACCTATGCGGAGATCGGTGGCGCGGTGGCCGCGCTGTGGAACAGCTCGGGGCACCTCGAGCTGGCCGCCCGGGAGGCTTCTGCATCGGAGCGGGCACGGGTCCGGGCCGGCATGCCGATAACGGTCGTGCTCCGGTGATCGGGGCCGGCGCGGAGGCGGCGAGCGAGGCCGGAGCCGGGGCGCGGAGCCGGTACGGGGATCTCACCTCCGAACAGCAGTCGCGCCTCGACCGGGCGGCCACCGCCCAGGGCGTGAGCGTCCTTCAGCTGATGGAGATCGCAGGGTGGCAGGTGGCGCGCTGGGTGTTTGCCGCCGCCGCCGGCCGCCGCGACCCCGTCCTGGTTGTGGCCGGGCATGGCAATAACGGCGGGGACGGACTGGTGGCTGCACGCCACCTCCTGACCTGGGGTCTGCCGGTGCGGATCGCGCTGGTCGCGGAACCGGAGCGGCTCGGCGAGCTGCTGACCCTCCACCTTGGCGCTCTCCGAGCTCTGGGCGCGACGGTCACCGAGCATCCCGACGGGGACCTCCCACCGGAGCTTGTGGGCGCGGCCGGCACGGTCATCGACGCTCTGCTCGGCACCGGCGTCCGCGGTGATCCGCGGCCACCTCAGGCCAGGGCGATCGCGCTCCTTCCCGCCGGCCGCACTCTCGCCATCGACGTCCCGAGTGGACTCGACGCCACCACCGGCACACCGGGCACACCGACCGTCCGCGCACTCCGGACCTGCACCCTCACGGCCATGAAGGCGGGGCTCTGGACTCCGGAAGGCCGCGGGCACGCCGGCGAGATCACGGTTGCGGACATCGGCATGCCCACCACCGCGTGGGCCGCCGCGGGTCTCGTCCCGCCCACGCTCGTCAGCGGCGGTGAGTTGCTGACGATACCGGCAGATACGGATGGCGCGGGCGGCAGCGATGCCGCCGCCACACGGATTTCACCGCCGGCCTGACCAGTTCGGGCGCGCAGGAAGTGGGTCGAGTGATCTTGACCCCTGTACCACACCCGTGTATGCTGGCGGGACGCCACCAGCCACCCCCGGGTGGACTCATGATTAACGTCGCAGCTAACGTCCCAGCCACCAGTGGCGAGTTCGCGGAGCTCGTCTCCGAGCATCTGGACGAACTCGTCACGTACGCCGCCCATCTGGTCGGTGATGCCGACTCCGCCGTGGAGCTGGCCGCGGCCGGCATCTTCCATGCCGCCAAGTACCCGCCAGCGCGGGTTCGCGTCGACGGTACGGCCGCCCTCTACCGCGCGGTGACCCGCGCCTGCCGCACCGGTGAGCGATTCCCGCCGCGGCCCCATGGACCGGCGAGGTTGTGGCGTCGCAGCCGAGCCGGCCTCCAGACGGAATTCCGCGGTGGGGACGTGGCCAGCCGGATGAACACCGTGAAGCGCGCGCTCATGACCCTTCCCTTTGAACGACGCGCGGCGCTGCTGCTGCGCAATCTCGCCCGGCTCCGCTACCCGGAGATCGCCCGCGCGCTGGAGTGCTCGCCGGAGGCTGCCAGCCGCCAGCTGGCCGCCGCGCGGCGCCAGTTCAGCAGCGTCTACCGCGAGATCGCCATATGAAGTGCAGCCTGCTCGCATTGAGCAGCTACCTGGATGACGAGCTGGACCCCGGGCGGCGCGCCGAGATCGAGGCGCATCTCATCGGCTGCGAGCGCTGCCGCAAGGGCCTCGAATGCCTCCGCGAGGAGACGGAGCGCTTCGGTGCGCTGGGACGGGTCCACGTCCCCGACGATGCCGTCAGCGGTTTCCTCCAGCAGCTCGGGCTGCTCGGGCCCGACGACACACTTCCCCCGCGCGCGCCGCGGCCACCCGACCCCCCCGGACCGGAGCTGCCCCGGTGGCGAGGCGGCGGAGGAGCCGCCGAGACGCTGCCGTGGAGCGCGCGCCACGATCCCCCACCTCCGCCGGCCCCGCCGGAGAGCGATCAGCCGTCCCTCCCCTTCGTCGACGTCTTCGCGCCATCGGGTGTGACCGTGATGGCCGCGCCGACCGAGGAGCCCGTGGGGGACGACGAGCTCCAACTCAATGGTCGATCGGTCCCCACGTCCGCACCATCTCTGGCACCGGAAACGGTGCCGGGCGGTCCGGAGCCGCCGGCTCCCAGCCACTGGTCCTACGGGAGCGTCGCGCTCGAAGGGGTCGGTGCCTGGCCCACCGGGCAACCCATCCGGGTGACTCCGTCGGGCGTCGAGGAGGCCGCGTCCGAAGCCGCCGGGATCGACGTCCCCACACTGCGGGCGGCAGGTGCCGAGCGTCCCGCACCGAATGCCGCTGTCGTGGCGGCGACCGGGATCGAGGCTGGCGCGCCCGCGGTGGCGCCCGAGCCGGTGGTGAATCCGGACGACATCCTCCCTCCACCGCCCTCGTTGCCGGCATCTCCGGCTCCACCGGTGCATCCGCCGCCGCCCCCGCCTCCGGTGCCACTCCCCACCTCTGCTCCGCTGCGCTCTCAGCCACCGCCGACCGGGCTCGGGGACCAGACCTGGCTTCACTCGGCGGCCTCCGCACCGCGGGGCAGGGCGTCCGATGACGACGGCGATCCCTGGAGCTGGGCGCCCCGGGATGACCAGGCGCCTCCGCAATCTCGCATCTACCCGGCGCCCACCTTCCCCGTGGACCCGCTCCGCTCGGTACCAGCCGGAGCCGGCGCTCCGCCAGGTCGCAGCAGCGACGCTGAGGTGGCGAGCGACGGAGGCGCGGCCGGCGAGGACGCCACCCCCGATCCCCTCATCGATCCGCTGATCGCCCGGGTGGCGGGACCGCCTCAGCCGGTCCGGGCGACCCTGATCTCGCGCCTCCGCGACCAGGTCTCGCTGCGCCTGGCGCTCATGCGCAGCGCCGACAACGAGGACGGGGAGGCTCTGGTCGCCGTGTCGGGGCCGGGTCACAGCGTGCAGCCGCCCGAGTCGGCGGGGCTGCTCACGGCCGCACTTCGTGCGCGGATGGATCCGCCCGTCGAGATGGACGAGGCCGCCGCGCCACCCGCCAGCGGCGCCGTCCCGGCTCGAGGGGGCTACGGCGTCGAGCGCCCAGCTGCGACCCCGTGGTCGGGAGTACCGCCCTTCGAATCGGCGACGATCGCCGAGGCGACCACCCCACGCGTTCGCGATCTCGATCGAGGCCCCGGCCAGCCCGGCCGCCACACCCGGCAGCTCGGGGACCGGCGCTGGGGCGGCCCGAGCTCCGGCAAGGTGGAGCCGGCGTCGGGGCGACTGGGCGACCTCCCCCACCGCGTGCGCCGTCTCGCACGCCAACCCCGGCGCCGCTACATCGTCCTTGGCGTCCTCGCCACCCTGGCCGTGCTGGTCGTGACGGTGAGCTTGGTGGTCAACGGGGGCCCGACCCCGCTGCCGCTGGCGGCGAACACGGCGGCGACCTCCCGCGCCGCGCCGCTCGCGAGCGGGACCCCGGCACTGCAGCCGGCCACCGCCCTGCAGCCCTCGACCTCGGTCGCGCCGAGCGTCGCCCCGACCGTCTCGGCGACGCCCGTGCCCACCCCGGTGCCGACGCCCGTGCCAACCCCCGTCGTCGCCACTCAGAGCTTCGGCAGCGGGGGCTCGGGGTGGACCGTCGAGGACGTCCGCTATGGAACGCAGCCGGACGGCGACCTCTGGATCGTCATCGACTTTTCGGGCGGCTCGGGTGAGCCGAGGGCGACGGCCTCCTTCTCCGACCCGACGACGCTCGACGTGACGCTCGCGGGAGCCCGCGAGTCCGGCCTCTCGGCGGGGACAGGCGGGATCGTGACGAACTCCGCGGTGACCTCGAGCGGGAGCACTGTGAAGTTGGTCTTCGACCTGAGCCAGGCCGTGACCCTCAAGAACGGCTCCTACACACCCCAGGACTCGAGCAGCCCATACCCGCTGCACCTCATCCTCGACGTCGGCTGAGCGACGCCCGACGCCGGCTGTCCGCGATCAGCGCGCTGGCTGACCGGGCCTCAGGCGGCCTTGCAGTTCTTGGTGTGCTTGACGATCCGCTCGCGCTTCGGCTCCCCGGGCTGGCGGGCGTGGCGGAAGGCGATCTCGATGCCGATCTCGTTCTGGCGCATCAGCTGGTGGCAGACCGGGCAGCGCACCGAGGTCAGGATCTCCTTCTGGGAGAGGACACCCTTGGATTCCTTGAGGTTGTTGGCCATGGAAAGGCTCCTGCGAGGGGGCGGGGGACGTCTGGATTCTAACCGCCCGGCGACGCCGTGCCACCGCGGCCTGGTCTCGGGCATACAGTGAGGCTGTGATGGACATCGCCGCAAAGGCCTCGATCGAGGCCCCTTTCACCGCATGAACCCCCTCGTCACCGTCCTGCTGGTGCTCGTCATCGTCGGCATCCTCGCCCTCATCGCGGCCGGACCGATCCGGGCCGTCCGTGAGGACCGCGGCTACGCCCTTGAGGAGCAGGCGTGGCTGGCCGGTGGCCGCCTTCCCGCCAAGGTGGAGCGCGAGTATCGCCACTCCCGATTGATCCTCACCGACGGCACCCGGCTGCGCGCGCTCGGCTACGAGCTGGGGGAACAGAGGACGGCCAGGGGCGACTGGGGCC
>Ga0302157_10007566_pt1 | contig 10898 bp, 7 predicted proteins | sample I_Bog_N3_3_FD_193502 | JGI IMG/M metagenome (GOLD analysis project Ga0302157, IMG submission 193502) | Peat permafrost microbial communities from Stordalen Mire near Abisko, Sweden - I_Bog_N3_3 | ecosystem: Environmental > Terrestrial > Soil > Wetlands > Peat | place: Sweden: Abisko, Stordalen...
GGCGGCTTGACGGGTGTCTCAGGTCTAGATTCTGAGAGCTGCCCCCCTCCTTGACCCCCGCGGAACAGGAACCCGATGAGGAAACCCGATCCAGGCGGTCGAGGGTTGAGCTATCCCAGGTCTGAAAATCCAGACCTGGGGCACCCGGCTAGCTCTCGATTAAGGCCAGTCCTGCGCGCCGTGGAAAATACGTGAAATCTCAATCGCGTCGGGCTTGACCTGATAGACAACTATGTAAGGCAAAGGCGCGAAGGTAAGCTCGCGCCGCCCGGTCATACGGCGGCTGGCTCGTCCAAGATTGGGAAAATCCTTTAGGCGGCCGCATTCGTCATAGATGGTTCGAGCAACGCGGCGGGCAGCTTCGGGATTGTCGCGTTCGATCCATTCGCAGATGCGCTCTAAATCCTCGGCTGCGGGCAAGGACCAGCGGACCTCCATCAGGGTCTCAAGAACCGTTCAAGTCGCTGACCCACTTGCTCATGCGTGAGGTAGGCGCCGAGCCGTAACGCATTCTCGCCGCGGTTCACCGCGTCAACAAAGCGGCTTTCCTCGTCGAAATACCGCGCCATGACTTGCTGGACCAGCTCATCAGGATTGCGGCCCTGCTGAGCGGCAGATTGCGCAAGTCTCGCTTCGAGTTCGGGTGTGAAAAGTACTTCCATAACGCTCAGAGTAAGGGAAAACCTCGAGCGTGGCAAGGTCGGTTATCTCGAAGACGGCAAGAGCGCGACCTGCGCATCCCAAGAATTCTGGTGCAGAATATGGGATTCCATACCCGCCCTGTGCTTTGCATCACAGCGGCGATACCCCCCTCTCGGACGACACTTGGATAGCGGTTGTGTCGCGTCCGGCCGCACTATGAGGCAAAGCGAATGAGTGAACAGAAAATGGTTATTTTGGATGGGAACGAGGCAGCCGCCTCGGTAGCCTATCGTCTCTCCGAGGTTGTCGCCATCTACCCCATTACCCCGTCGTCGCCGATGGCGGAGTGGGCGGATCAGTGGCGCTCGGAGGGCAAGAAGAATCTTTGGGGCGCGTTGCCCATTGTGGAAGAGCTTCAGAGCGAAGGCGGCGCGGCTGGCGCGCTGCATGGGGCGTTGCAGGCAGGCGCTTTTGCGACGACCTTCACTGCTTCGCAGGGCCTGCTGCTGATGATTCCCAACATGTTCAAGATTGCCGGCGAGTTGACCCCGGCCACAATGCATGTGACGGCCCGCACGCTGGCTACCCATGCGCTTTCGATCTTTGGCGACCACTCCGACGTGATGGCCTGCCGTTCGACAGGCTGGGCCATGCTTGCTTCTAATTCGGTGCAGGAGGTTCACGATCTGGCGCTGGTGGCGCAGGTGGCCACGCTGGAATCGCGCATTCCGTTTATTCACTTCTTTGACGGCTTCCGCACCTCGCATGAAGTCGGCAAGATTCTGCCCATCGGCGACGAGGTTCTTCGCGCGCTGGTGGACGACAAGTTCATCATTCAGTACCGGCAAAACGCTCTCAGTCCGGATCGCCCGATCATTCGCGGCACCGCGCAGAATCCAGATGTGTTCTTCCAGGCGCGCGAAGCCTGCAACCCATTCCATGCTGCGGTTCCCGGAATTGTGCAGTCGGTGATGGACCGCTTTGCCGCGCAGACCGGCCGCGCCTATCACCTGTTCGACTATTACGGCGCGCCCGATGCTGAGCGGGTCATCATTCTGATGGGCTCCGGCGCAGAAGCTGCCGAGGAAGCTGTGGACCTGTTGGCCAAGCAGGGCGAAAAGATCGGCATGGTTAAGGTTCGCCTTTACAAGCCGTTCGACGCGAATGCGTTCCTGGCTGCCCTTCCCAAGACCGTGAAGTCGATTGCCATTCTCGATCGCTGCAAGGAGCCGGGCGGCGCCGGCGAGCCGCTCTACCAGGACATCGTGACCGTGTTGGCCGAGAATGCCGCCAGCCTGCCGTTTGCGGCCATGCCGACCGTGGTTGGCGGGCGCTACGGGCTTTCTTCCAAGGAGTTCACGCCGGCCATGGTCAAGGGCATCTTCGACGAGTTGTCGAAGCCGGCGCCCAAGAACCACTTCACCATCGGCATCGACGACGATGTCAGCCACACCAGCCTGAGCTATGATCCGGCCTTCTCCACCGAAGATCCGAAGACAGTGCGGGCGCTGTTTTATGGTCTTGGCTCAGACGGCACCGTGGGTGCCAACAAGAACTCGATCAAGATCATCGGCGACAACACGCCAAACTACGCGCAGGGCTACTTCGTTTACGATTCGAAGAAGTCGGGGTCGATGACCACCTCGCACCTTCGCTTCGGGCCGAACCCGATCCGCTCCAGTTATCTGATTACGCGCGCCAGCTTCGTGGCCTGCCACAACTTCAGCTTCCTTGAGAAGATGAACGTGGTGGAAGCGGCCATGCCCGGCGCGGTCTTCCTGCTCAACTCGCCTTTCCCGGCGTCCGAAGTCTGGGAACATCTGCCCAAGACTACGCAGGAAGAGATGCTGCGCAAGAAAATCGAGTTTTATGTGATCGACGGCAACAAGGTTGCGCGCGACGCCGGCATGGGTACGCGCATCAACACCATCATGCAGGCCTGCTTCTTTGCCATCAGCGGCGTACTGCCGCGCGAAGAAGCGATCGAGCAGATCAAGAAAGCCATCAAGAAGACCTATGGCAAGCGCGGCGACGCGGTGGTGGCAAAGAACTTTGCCGCCGTGGACCACGCGCTGGCGCATCTGGAAAAGGTCGAACTGCCTTCGGCCGCTTCTTCGGAGTTCGATCTGATTCCGTCGATTTCAAACAAGGCGCCAGAGTTCGTCCGCAACGTGCTGGGCCAGATTGCCGCGGGACATGGCGACCTGCTTCCGGTCAGCGCGATCCCGGCCGGCGGCGCGTTTCCGACGGGCACGGCGCAGTGGGAGAAGCGCAACATCGCTCAATTCATTCCAGTGTGGGACAAGGATCTGTGCATTCAGTGCGGCAAGTGCGTCATGGTCTGCCCCCATGCCGTGATTCGCGCCAAGGTTTACAGCCCCGAACTTGGGGATAAGGCGCCCGCAACCTTCCAGTGGGCCAAGCCCAAGTGGAAGGGCATGGAGCAGGACCACTACACCCTCCAGGTGGCTCCCGAGGATTGCACCGGCTGCGCGCTCTGCGTGGAAATTTGCCCGGTGAAGAGCAAGAGCGACGCCGGCCACAAGGCCATCAACATGGCGGCCCAACCGGCGCTGCGCGAGGCCGAGCGCGACAACTGGGAGTTCTTCCTGGGGTTGCCCGAGGTGGACCGCTCGAAGCTGTCGCACACGCAGGTCAAGGACATTCAGCTATTGCAGCCGCTCTTTGAATTTTCAGGCGCTTGCTCGGGCTGCGGCGAGACGGCCTACGTGAAGCTGCTCACTCAGCTTTTTGGCGACCGGCTCTATATTGCCAATGCCACCGGCTGCTCGTCGATCTATGGCGGCAACCTGCCCACCACGCCCTACACCAGCAACCCGCAGGGCCGCGGACCGACGTGGGCCAACTCGCTGTTTGAAGACAACGCGGAGTTCGGCTTCGGCATGAGAATCGCACTCGACCAGCAGAAGGCCTTTGCCGAGACGCTGGTGACGCGGCTGGCCTCTGAGATCGGCGTTGAGCTGGTCGCCGACCTGCTCGGAGCCTCGCAGAAGACAGAAACCGAGATCAACCAGCAGCGGGAGCGTGTGCTGGTGGTACGCGAAAAGCTTGCCGGCAACCCGTCTTCCGATGCGCGCAACCTGCTGGCCATCGTCGATTCGCTGGTTCGCAAGAGCGTTTGGATTCTGGGCGGCGACGGCTGGGCCTACGACATTGGGTTCGGCGGCCTGGATCACGTGCTCGGCTCCGGCAAGAATGTGAATGTGCTGGTGCTGGACACCGAGGTTTACTCGAATACCGGCGGGCAGATGTCCAAAGCCACGCCGCGCGGCGCGGTAGCCAAATTTGCCGCCAGCGGCAAGAGCAACAGCAAGAAAGATCTGGCTATGGAAGCGGTCAGTTACGGCTCCGTTTATGTGGCCAGGGTGGCGTTGGGCGGCAACGACAGTCATGTGGTGAAAGCCTTCCAGGAGGCCGAAGCCCACGACGGGCCGTCGATCATCATCGCCTACTCCAGTTGCATTGCGCACGGCTACGACCTGGTGCATGGCCTTGAGCAGCAGAAGCTGGCTGTGCAGTCCGGCTACTGGCCGCTGATGCGCTACAACCCCGACTTGCGCGAATCGGGCAAGAATCCCTTCCAGCTCGACTCCAAGGCGCCGTCCATCCGCCTCAAGGAGTACACGTATCGCGAAGCGCGCTACACGATGCTGGCGCGGAGCAACCCCGATCTCGCAGCCAAGCTGCTCGTGGAAGCGCAAGACGACGTGGAGCGCCAGTGGCGCGTCTATTCCGGGCGGGCAGCGATGCCGGGCCGCGGAGAAACGCCGAACATTGCACCACAGGAAAAGGTTGAAGATAAACAGGCAGCAGTGGTTGAGGGAGGTGCGGAATGATCGATTTTTCTACCAAGTATCTTGGTTTGGCGCTGAGTGGTCCCATCGTGGTGTCTTCGACACCGCTTTCGGAGTCGATCGACAACGTTCGGCGCATGGAAGACGCCGGCGCGTCGGCGATTGTGCTGACCTCGCTTTTTGAGGAACAGCTCGAACTGGAATCGAAGGCGCTGGATGAGGACCTCTCGCGAGGCACTGAGTCCTTTGCCGAGTCGCTTGGCTACCTGCCCGATCTGAGCGACTATCGCATGACGCACGAAGGTTATCTCGAGCACCTGCGACGCGCCAAAGAGGCGGTCAAGATTCCGATTCTGGCCAGCCTGAACGGTGCGACGACAGGCGGGTGGGTTCGGTATGCCAAGGATACGGAGCAGGCCGGGGCCGACGCCATCGAGTTGAACACCTACGCGCTGGCCACGAATCGCAGTCAGACGTCAGCCGAGCTTGAGCTGCAGCTTCTGGACCTGGTGGCCGCGGTCACCGATGCTGTCAAGGTGCCCGTGTCGGTGAAACTCTCGCCGTCGTTCACCAGCATTCCGCATCTGGTGGCGCGGCTTGAGGACGTGGGCGCGAAGGGCGTGGTGCTCTTCAACCGCTTCTATCAGCCGGATTTCGACATCGAGACACTGGAAGTGCGGCCGACGCTGCATTTCTCCACGCCCTCGGAGTTGCTGCCAAGGCTGCACTGGGCTGCGATTCTCTACGGCAACGTAAAGATCGACCTTGCGATTACTGGCGGCGTTCACTCCGCAGAAGATGTGCTCAAGGGGATCATGGCCGGCGCGGGCATCACCATGATGTGTTCGGCGCTTCACATTCACGGCATCGACCACATCGGCAGAGTGCTTGCCGACCTGCAGTACTGGCTGGAGAAGCGCGAATACACATCGCTCTGGGAGACACGCGGCTGCCTCAGCCGTCGCTCCGTGCCCGACACCTCGCCCTTCGACCGCGGCAACTACATCAAGACGCTCAGCTCCTACAGCTTGCGGCAGACGGTGGCGGCGTTCTAAGGACTGCGCGGCCGGCGGTAGGTCGGGGTTTTAACCCGCGACAAGAAGTGCGGAGAAATATTCGGGGCTTCAGCCCCTGAGGTAAGCAGTCAAAAGGCTACTTTTCAGGGGGCTGAAGCCCCGCCTCTTTGTGTTCCGCATCTTGCCGGGACTGAAGTCCCGGCCTGCCGGTCCCGGCTTGCCTCTCATTCGCATCGAGAGGCAAGCATGTGTAGAACAGTCTCTTCGATCAGTTTGCAGGCATCGGGAAGCACGGCTTTCACTGCGCGGCTGAAATGCTCGCCCAGCTCCGTCGAACCTGCGCCAATGGTCAGCAGCAGAGCATTGCGGGGCAAGGAAGCGTAAAGTTCGCGGGCCAGTGCGAGGAGTTCGGGCGCGCCCTGATGATGGGTGGCCAGACCTTGCGTCGGGGCGGCAGGCTCGACTCGGGTCAGCGCGACCGAACCCGAAGCGGAATCGACCGAGCAATCGATGAACAGCACAGACTCTGCGCGCGCGATCTCTTCGGCGAGTTCGGGTGTCCATTGCTGGCGGGAAACGACGCACACACCGTCTTCCGACGCGAATCGTTTCTCAGCCCACTCAGCAAGCCACGGCCCGACGCCATCATCCGAGCGCAGCGTGTTGCCGCAGGCTAAGATGAGGCATCGGGCCGTGTTCTGAGTCATGGGTAGCTCCAGAGCTTTGAAAGGCATGGCTTCAGCCATGCCGCAGGATCGCTGGGTGCCTCACTCGGCGCGCCTCTGTCTCTCACACCAAGGGTGGGATACGCAACCTTCAATCGTAACGCACGAAATCGCACGGTCAGAGATAGTGTGATCCATATCACTTTCCACAGTCCTCTTCCCTGATAAAAACAACTTATCGCTCCGATAAGACATACTGTGGGTCAGCCGGGGGGCTTGGGGGGTCTGGGGGAGATTATCAAGACATACCCAAACCAAGCGTCGTCCGAGGGTAGATCTATGCATGCATGTCAAACGGAATCTCCTGAGATCCTTGTTTGCAGCTCGCACTGGATGGCGGTATACTCAAACTACGACCATTACGGTCGTAGTTTCAGGGCTCTACCCTTCCGGAGCCCGCGGGAGTTCGCCAATTGAGCGTCTTGAGCGAATTGAAGGTCGGCGAGAGCGGGGTTCTGGTTGCCCTCGATCTGCCTGAATCCGTGCAGAACCACCTGATGCATATGGGCTTTGTCCCCGATGCACGGGTTGCCGTTCTGCGCCGGGCGCCGGCTGGCGACCCCACGGTTTACTCGGTTGATGGCATGGAGATTGCCCTGCGCCACGAGACTGCTGAGGCCATCCGTATGAGGCCTCCTGAAGCGCTCAATGCAAACTCTCCGGCTCAACCCCAGGAAGTTCAGGAATTGACTGAGGCGGTGCGATGAGCGCTTGCTGCACACCTCCGGCTTTCGTGCCACCCGCCGCTCCGCCTCCCAGCGGCGTGCTGCAAACTGTTGTTTTGATCGGACCTCCCAACTCCGGCAAGTCCACTCTTTTCAACCGCCTGACCGGACTCCGCCAAAAGGTGGCCAACTATCCCGGCGTCACCGTCGAGCAGCGTATGGGCCTGATGGCCGGCGTCGGCCGCCCGGACTTGACCCTCATTGACCTGCCCGGCATCTACTCGCTTACTCCTTATTCTGAAGACGCCCGCGTCTCCATCGACGTGCTGCGCGGCAAAATGCCCGGCACTCCCAAGCCCGATGCGGTGCTGCTGGTTCTCGATTCCCTGCACCTCAAGCGCCAGTTGATGCTGGCAGCTCCTGTACTGGCATTGGGTCTGCCCACCCTGGTTCTGCTCAATATGAGCGACCTTATGGAGTCCAGGGGCGGCCACATCGACCCCCTCAAGCTGGCCCGTGAGCTGGGCGCGCCCGTAGCCTTGATCAGCGCCACCCATGGATCGGGCATGGATGCCGTGCCGCTCTTCCTGCATCAGCATACCGAGCGCGCCGCCGCCAAGCCCCTGGCCCTGCCCGTGGTGGGCAACGCCGCCAGCGCACATAGTTGGGCAGCCCAGGTAAGCAAGAATACTGGCTACCGCGCCCCGTTGTCGGTCGAGAGCACACACAAAATCGACAATATTCTCCTCCATCGCATCTGGGGGCCGCTGCTCTTTCTTGTGGTCGTCGTGGGTGTCTTTGAAGTGGTCTTCTCCATCGGCCAGCCGCTCTCCGACGGCTTTGGAGACATTCTGGCTCGCATCGGTGGCCTGGCGCGCCCGCTCTTGCCTGCCGGATGGATTCAGTCCCTGATCCTGGATGGCGCATGGAAGGGCGTCTCGTCGGTGCTGGTCTTTCTGCCTCAGATCCTGCTGCTTTTTCTCTTCATCGGGATTCTGGAGGACTCCGGCTACCTCTCGCGCGCGGCTCTCATCGCCGATCGCGTCATGCGCACCATTGGATTGAACGGCAAGGCCTTCATTCCGCTGCTTTCAGCCTATGCCTGCGCCATCCCGGCCATCATGGCCACGCGCACCATCGAGAACAAGCGCGACCGCTTCGCCACCATCCTGGTCACGCCCTTCATGACCTGTTCGGCGCGGCTGCCGGTTTATATGCTGCTCATCGCCGCCTTTATCCCCAACATCGTCTATCTCCACGGCTTTCTCGGCCTGCGCACCATCGTGATGCTGAGTCTTTATCTGGCCGGCTTTGTGGGGGCAATGACCACAGCCTGGCTGCTCAAGAGCTCCATTCTCAAGTCCAGCGAGACGCCCTTCATCCTCGAGCTGCCACAATACCGCATGCCCACTCTGCGCTCCCTTGCCCTGCGCCTGATCGACCGCGCCCGCGTCTTCCTGCGCCAGGCCGGCACCATCATTCTCTGCGTCACGCTGGCGCTCTGGGTGCTGGCTCACTTGCCGGTGGTTCAGGCTCCGGGCGGAGCCATCTCCGCGCCCGAACTGGCCGACAGCGTCATCGGCCGCCTGGGTCACTTCATTGAACCGGCCATTGCCCCCCTCGGCTTCAACTGGAAGATCGGCATCGGCCTGCTCTCCAGCGTACTGGCTCGCGAAGTCATGGTCAGCACCATGGGCACCCTCTACGGCGCCGACCCCGAGACCCAGTCCATGCACCTGCAAACCGCCCTGCATCACGACATGACCCTTGGCGGAGCGCTGGCCCTTATGATCTTCTTTGCCTTTGCCATGCAGTGCACTTCGACCATGGCCGTGGTTCGCCGCGAAACCAACAGTTGGCGATGGCCGGCCATCCAGTTCCTCTATATGCTGGCCCTGGCCTACGGAGCGGCTTTCGTCGTCAATCACGTGGTCATGGCGATTCTCGGGTAGCCGGATTCGGCAGGCGTCCTGCCTTGCGGTCCCCCGCCGCAGACTTCAGGAATTCACCTTCAGATTCCAGATCAGTCCGTCCACCGAGCGGTCCGTCTTCTCGCTCTGCTGAGCATCCGCCGCTACAAATTCGATTCCGGCGCGGGTCTCCGGCTCAGTGCGCCGAATCAGGCTGATATTCCGGATCACCCCGCGCCGCCGCATCGAGAGCCCGTGCACATTCAGGTCGATCTCGACCTCGGCGCCCACTTCGGCCGGCATGTCGATTCCCAGCTCTACCCCGCAGCCGCCGGCGCTCATATCCAGCAGCACGCCCAGCACATCCGGCCCGTATGGCAGAATCCGTATCACTGCCGTCCCCGGCCAAAACAATCGCCGTTCGGTCCGCCGGTTCAGCGGCCAGGAATGTGGGCGTCGTGTTATGCGTTCCAATATCTGCGATTGAGTCATCGGTTCCCTTCCCGGCTTTATCGGCGGGGATTTCCGATGCCAACCACACTGTCCAGGAATGGGACAAACGCGGCCTCTCGCGTCTTATATGAGAAACTGGAAGAGCAGAAGTTCACCGGCGCTGCCGGGTACCCTTTGGGTGCTGCGCGCTCCCAACCTCGACTTAACCCAGCTTTATCCGGCCAGCCGGCAGCCGATACCCCGCTGCGGCCCGCATATAGGAACCAGAACCACCATGATCAGCGTCAGCAACGTCTCCATGCGCTACGGCGCCAAAGTCCTTTTCGAAGATGTCAGCGTAGCCTTTATTCCCGGCCGCCGCTACGGCCTCACCGGACCCAATGGCTCAGGCAAGTCCACTTTCATGAAGGTCCTTACCGGCGAACTTGACGCGCAAAAGGGCACCGTCGTGCGCCCGCGCAAGCTTGGCGTGCTCCGCCAGGATCAGTTCGCCTTCGATGCCTATCGCGTCATTGACACCGTCATTATGGGCAACAAACCCCTCTGGGCTGCTCTTGAAGAGCGCGACCGCATCTACGAGAAGCCCGAGCTATCCGACGCTGACGGCATGAGGCTTGGCGAGCTCGAAGGCACCATCGGCGACGAAGACGGCTACACCGCCGAGGCCGACGCCGCCGTGCTCCTTGACGGCCTCGATATCCGCGAAGAGATCCACGAGCGCAAGATGGGCGAACTTCAGGGCGGTCAAAAGGTGCGCGTGCTGCTGGCCCAGGCTCTCTTCGGCAAGCCCCAGGCGCTGCTCCTCGACGAGCCTACCAACTACCTCGATCTCGAATCCATCCACTGGCTCCAGGACTTCCTGCACAGCTACGACGGCACCCTGATCGCCATCTCCCATGATCGGCACTTCCTCAACAGCGTCACCACCCACACCGCCGACATCGACTATCAGACCATCATCACCTACACCGGCGGCTACGACGACATGGTGATGGCCAAAACGCAGATTCGCTCCACCCTCGAATCGCAAAACGCCCAGCGCGACAAGAAGATCGCCCAGCTCAACGACTTCATCGCCCGCTTTGCCGCAGGAACCCGCTCGTCACAAGTTACGAGTAGACGCAAAGAGGTCGAGCGCCTGCAAACCAACGATCTGGCCCGCTCCAACATTGCCCGCCCCTACATCCGCTTCGACCAGATCCGACCCAGCGGCAAGCATGTGCTCGAGTTCAAGCACATCACCAAGATTTACGGCGACCACAAGGTCATCGATGGCTTCACCGCCAACGTCATGCGCGGCGAAAGAATCTGCCTCATGGGCCGCAACGGCGCGGGCAAGACCACCCTGGTCAAGAGCCTGCTCGATAACTATCCGGGCCTCGCCGACAAGGACTTCTCGCTCGACTCCGGCGCAGTCTTCTGGGGCCACGAAGCCCAGATTGGCTACTTCCCCCAGGACGTGGGCGCAACTATCGAGCACGGCCTCACCGTCGCCGAGTGGCTCCATCGCTGGAACCCCGCCGCTCACGTCGAAGAGATTCGCGGCATCCTCGGCCAAATGCTCTTCAGCGGCGAAGAGGGCGACAAGCAGACCAAGGCTCTCAGCGGTGGCGAGCAAGCCCGCCTTGCCTTCTGCAAGCTCATCCTCACCAAGCCCAACTTCCTCATCTTC
>Ga0302157_10007571_pt1 | contig 10892 bp, 6 predicted proteins | sample I_Bog_N3_3_FD_193502 | JGI IMG/M metagenome (GOLD analysis project Ga0302157, IMG submission 193502) | Peat permafrost microbial communities from Stordalen Mire near Abisko, Sweden - I_Bog_N3_3 | ecosystem: Environmental > Terrestrial > Soil > Wetlands > Peat | place: Sweden: Abisko, Stordalen...
CCACGGTGTGGGGGTCCTGCTTCATGGCAAATCATCCAAACTCATAGCAGCTCATCCATGGTGGCGAGCATACGCTCCACGCGCTGGCGCACCGCATCGCGCTCGCGGTGCAGACTCTCGACCTCGCTCAGCGCGTACGCGGCTGTTTGCAATCGCTGCTCCAGCGCGGCAATCTCACCCTGCGCCGCAGCCAAAGCCGCCTCCGCGGAGCTCATTGCGGCCTCCGCACTCGCGCGCGCGATCTCTGCCGACGCCCGTGCCGACTCGGCCGAGGTGCGCGCCTCGCGCTCCTTCTTGATCAGCTCCACCGTCTGCAGCACCTTCTGCTCCAGCGCCTGAAACTCATCCACGCTGACCGTTGCTGCACCCATGGTTCCGCCTCCCGCAAAGTCGCATCAACTCGCAGTATAGCGATTGGAGCCGCGTATTTTGCGCCACAGAGACGCGGGGAACCTGCCTGAGTTCCCCCTTGCTGCCGATGGAAAGACTCAAACGCGCTGCACGCCGCCCAGGGCCGCCAACGCCACGGCCACGCGCTCGCTCCAGCCCGTAAGCTCGTCCTCAGTCAGTGTGCGTTGCCGCGACTGAAAGACCACCCGCAGCAGCAGCGAGTAGCTGCCCGCGGCAATCGCTTTGCCCTTGGCATCGCGATAGACCTCCAGCGGCGCGACGCTGTGCAGCTCCTCCAGATCTACTCCACGCACCGCCGCCGCGACCGCCTCCCAGCGCACCGCATCGGGAAAGACGAAGGAGAAGTCGCGCTCCACCGCCTGAAAGCGCGACAGCTCGTGCGCCACTTGTTGGCGCAGCGGCCTCGACAGCAGCGCCTGCGCGTTCACCTCGGCAAGCACGCACGATTGGCGCAGCTTACGTCGCTGCGCCTCCGCCGCGCTCAGCTCTCCAAAGACCGCAATCACGTCGCCGCTCAACAGCGCCCGCGCGCCGCGGCCGGGCTCTATCCACGCCGGAAGCTGGTCGGCGTCAAAGCTCGGTGCTCCGTCAAACCTCGCCAGCAGAGCCCCCACCGCGCCTTTCACCGCATAGAAGAGCGCATCCTTCTCCGCGGAGAGCGCCGTCGCCGCAGCCGCGCCGGTGGCGCCCAGCGCAAGGCTCATCTCCTCCTGCACCGCGGCCGTCGACCCCGTGAAGACCGTGCCCAGCTCAAAGAGCCGTACCGCGCTCACATTGCGATGCAGATTCTCCGCCAGCATGGACGCCATGCCCGGCGTAAGCGCGGGACGCAGCATCCCGGCCTCTGCGCTCAGCGGATTGCCCATGGCTACAGCGCCTTTGCCCGGCGCATCGAAGAGCTGCGCCTCCTCTTCCGCAACGAACGTGCTCGAAACGGCCTCGCTGTAGCCCAGCCCGCGCAGCGTCTCGCGCAGCGCACGCTCCTGCGCGGCGTGCGGCAGCTCCCGCACGGCACCGGCAAAGCTGGGCAGCGTGTCTGCAAACCGGTTGTAGCCATAGACGCGCGCCACCTCTTCGATAAGGTCGATCTCGCGCTCCATATCTAGCCGCCAGCTCGGCAGCTTGACGCTGTACGCACCTGCGCCACTGGCCGTGAGCTCGCAGCCAAGCGCGCTGAGATACTGCGCCACGAGCGTTTCGCTGATGTCGATGCCGTCCAGTGTTGCGCCGAGGTGCCGCTTCACCTGTGCCACGCGCAGCGTGATGGGCACGCGGTCGGCGGTCTTCGCAGCAATCTCCGGCACGATCACGTCGACCAGCGGCCCAACGACCTCGCCGCCGGCCTGCTCCACGACCAGTCGCGTCACAAGGTGATTGCCCAGCGGCGCGGCGTTGAAGTCCGCGCCGCGCTCGAAGCGGTGGCTGGCGTCGGTATGCAGGCCATGGCGGCGTGAGCTGGCGCGCACAGTGGCGGGGTCAAACCACGCGGCTTCCACGAGGATGTTCTTCGTCGCCTCGGTCACACGCGAGTCCCATCCGCCCATCACGCCCGCGAGGCCCAGCGCCTTGTTCTCATCCGCGATCACCAGGTCGTCCGTGATGAGCGTGCGCTCGCTGCCATCCAGCAGCCGCAGCTTCTCACCGGCCTTCGCGCGGCGGGCAACGATTCCACCTTCCAGGGTGTCCAGGTCGAAGACGTGCGTCGGCTGCCCCATCGCCATCCAGCCAAAGTTGGTCGCGTCCACCGGACCGGAGATCGGCTTCTGCCCCAGCGCGGCGAAGTAGCTCGCAAGCTGACCAGTGGCCGGCCCCACGCTCAAGCCGTGAATCATGCGCGCAGTGAACCGCCCACAAAGATCGCGGGCTTCAATGCGGACAGGAAATCCCGCGACCCCACTCATCGGCGATGAAGCCGACGATGAATGAGCCACCCCAAGTTCGTGAGAGGATTCCAGCGGTTTCAACGCAACGTTGTAGATCGCCGCGACCTCGCGCGCTACGCCGTAGTGGTTCATCGCGTCCACGCGGTTGGTGGTAATGTCCATCTCTAACCGCGAGCCGCCCTCCACCGCAAACACGCCCTCCACTGCGATGCCGCGCAGCGTCAGGTCTTCCGCGAGTTGTTGATCTGTAACGGGCAGCGCGGGCAGGTACGAGCGCAGCCATTGGGTAAGGATATCCATCGGCAATAGTTAAGTGTACTTTGTTGTCAGCTTTCCAAACTACAACTACAGGTGGACTCCATGGGAGATCTGTTGCAGCCGTGGCATATCTTGCTCCTTCTGATTGTGGCGGGTGTCCCGCTCGCCATTATTCTGCTGGTCGTACGATCATCGCGGGGACGGACAACCAGTCAGCCTCCGCCGTCGTACATGCCTCAAGCAAAGTTCTGCATGAACTGCGGTAAGCAAATTCCGCAAGCGACGCCATATTGCGGATTTTGCGGAAGCAGGGCGGAATGACTGCCCTCTGGATCATCACCAGAGGCACCGGGTCACAGGTAACGTTACATCTTACAAAATTTTCCTAATCTTCCTATAACTTCTCTAATGCGCCTTCCCCGCGAACGGGCTGCCCAGCAGAAACTCCGGCCGCTTAGCACCATTCGCAATGGTCTCCACCAGCCGGTAGAAGAAGACATTGAAGCTGGTCGCCGCCTGAAAATCCATAGGCTGGGTTAGGTCGTCCTGGGGGCGGTGGTAGCGCACCTGGTACCACTCGCGGTAGCGCCTCTCGGCATCGGTACCGGGGTCATAGCCGAAGATGAAGCTGATGGCCGGCACGCCGCTGCGCAGGAAGGGAAACTGGTCGGCGCGGCGCAGCAGACCGCGCTCCGGCTCGGCGTCCGGACGAATCTCAATGTGCAGCGGCGCGGCCACAGCCCGCGCGGTGGCTCCCAGCGTGGAGTCGTCTACCGCCTCAGCAGTCAGGATCCTCAGCGGAAACAGCGGCCGCAACTGGTCCAGGTTCACATCCGCAGCCATCTGCGCCAGCGGAACGGTCGGGTGCGCAACGAACCAGTTGGAGCCCAGCAGCCCCTTCTCCTCGCCGGTAAAGGCGCAGAACACGATGCTGCGCTTCGGCGGTGCCAGCACATCGCTCTTGAGCGGAGGCCCAACACTGCCAGCGCCCTGCACAAAGCTGACCTGGTGCAGACCCCCGTGGCGCAGCACGCCCGCGTGCAGGTCGTCGGCCATCTGGATCAGTAGCGCCACATAGGCTGCGTCATCCAGCGTGCCGTTGTACAGGTTGTCGCCTTTGACTGGCGTGCCAAAGCCGTAGCCGTCCAGATGCGCGGCTACGACCACATACTCATCCTTAAGCTCGGGGTCACTGCCGGGAAAGACGGCCAGCACATTCGGCGAGCTGAGTTCACGTTCCGTCACATGCATCTTGACCGCCAGCGTCGCGGGAATCTCGAAGCTGGGTAGCGGTTGCTTTGCACCTCCCAGCTTCAGAATCGCCGCAGCATCCTGCCCGGAGCCGGCGATGAGCTTGGCGAACGACTCCGCGCTCAAGCGCATGATGGGCAGCATCGGCCAGGGGGCGCGGCTGCTACGTGGAATGCGCACGCCCTCGGTCGGGTGGAGCGTGACGAAACGCGCATACGCCGCCGGCCAGCGCGGAGGCTCGATGGAAAAGTACGGGTCGTCCACATTGATCAGACCGCGGGCAGCACCTTGGCGGGCAAGGTTCGCCCGTTCGGCCCCGGTGGGCAACCCCGCGCGCTGCGTACCGAAGCAGACGACGATCTTACCTTCGATGTTCGGCTTGCCGTCGGAGCCAGCCATCGCGTCCTTGCCGCAATAGCCGCGAAAGGTAAGCGCACCTGAACCTGCCGTCAGGTACTCATCGGGATTGCCGACCGTAATCTCCTGCAGGAACGACAGCGCAACGTGCGATCCGTCCTTGCGGGCGAGATCGAAGCTGGTGCCCTGGGCATCCACTGCGACCTCGTGCATCGGCACGGTCTGGAAGTAGCTGCCGTCCTCACCTGCGGGCTGCAGGCCGGCGGCCTTGAAGCGCTCGGCGACCATCTCCGCCGCCCGCTGGTAGGCAGCAGAGCCGGTATCGCGGCCCTCCATGCTGTCGTTGGAGAGCGCCTCCGTTGTGTGCCACCACGCCAGCGTGTCGGGGTCGTGAATGTCGGGGTCGCGGGGGTGCTGTTGCGCGGAAGCCGTCAGCGCCAGAGTCCCGAGCAAGGCTGTGGTGAGGATTCGCATGGTTGCGCTTGAGGATAACAGTGCAGCACGCATGGACTACGCGAACTGCTCCAGAAACCGCATGTCGCCGGAGTACAGCAGGCCAATATCGCTGATGCCGTACTTCATCATCGCGATGCGGTCCACGCCCATGCCGAAGGCGAAGCCGCTGATCTTTTCCGTGTCATACGCGGGCTCGCGGCCCAGCTCCATGCGCCGCTGGTTCACTGCCTGGAAGACCGCAGGGTCCACCATGCCGCAGCCCAGCAGCTCAATCCAGCCGGAGTGCTTGCACTTGCGGCAGCCCTTGCCGCCGCAGAAGATGCAGCTAATCTGCACGTCGGCGCTGGGCTCCGTGAACGGAAAGAACGAGGGGAAGAAGCGCGTCTTCACCGCGGAGCCGAAGAGCGCCTTCATGGCGTGGTCGAGCGTGCCCTTCAGGTCGCTGAAGGTGATATTGGTGTCCACGCACAGCCCCTCGACCTGGTGGAAGACCGGCGAGTGCGTGGCGTCGGCAGCCTCATTGCGGTGCACTTTGCCCGGGATCACCAGCCGCAGCGGCGGCGCCTGCTCCAGCATGGAGCGGATCTGCACCGGTGAGGTATGCGTGCGCATCAGCAGCCGCTCGCGCAGGGGTTTGGCCTCCTGCGCGGCGAGCACCAACGTGTCCTGCGTATCGCGGGCGGGATGGTTCGGGGGGAAGTTCAGGCTCTCAAAGTTGTAGAAGTCGGTCTCGACCTCCGGCCCCAGCGCGACCGAGTAGCCGAGTCGCTGAAAGACGCTGACGATCTCGGCCGAGGTGCGGATGAGCGGATGCTCTGCGCCGAGGCGCTGGGAGAGGCCGGGGAGGGTGGGGTCAAGGGGAAGGACGCCCTTCGCAAAGCTAAAAACCTCTGTCGTCGAAATTTTGACCTCTTTGACTTGCTGGTTGAGGTCGTTGAAGCGTTCGCCTACTGCCTTGATTCGGTCTTTGGGAGCATTCTTAAATTGCGCGGAGATTGCCCCGAGCAATCCAGCACGACGGCCCATCCACTTTTGTTTAAATGCCTCCAACGCATCTGCGCTAATGACGTTCTCACCATCGGCTTGAACTTCGCGGCTTAGCTGCCCGAAGATGGAGTCTAGCTCCTCATCTTGAAATGTCACGAAGTTGGGTATTGAGGTCGTCGACGTCATTCTGATCCTGTTTTCTTAAGCTTACTTGAGAACCCTACAGCGCGAACCACACCACCGCGGCCATCAGCACGCCCATCAGCAGGCTGCGCTTGTCGGTGATGGCATAGACCACGGGATCGTCGTGCATCTGGCCGCGGCTGGCCAGCATCCACACATGGCTCAGCCACAGCAGCAGCACTGGCACCGCCATCCACAACCGCACCGGGTGGTGATAGAGCAGGCTCGCATTGGAGTTGTTGATATACAGCGTCAGCACCACCACCGCCGCGTAGGCCGCGCCCGTGCCCAGCGCGCGCAACTGCTCCAGGTCGCCGACCCCGTAGCCGCGCCCGCTCGCGGCCGCGTCGCCGCGCTCACGCAGGCCCTCCAGTTCGCTGAAGCGCTTGACGTACGCCAGCGACAGGAAGAAGAAGACGCTGAAGCCCGCCAGCCACGCCGAGACCTCCACGCCGGTTGCCGCGCTTCCCGCCAGGATGCGCACCGTATACAGGCCGCTCAGCACAAACACATCCAGCAGTAACCGGCGCTTCAGGTGCATCGAGTACGTCAGCGTGGTCACCATATACAGCCCCAGCCAACCCAGGAAGCTGTAAGGATGCTCCAGCCCGCCATCCCCAGCCAGCGACGCCACAACAGCGGGCAGCGCCACCGCCAGCGCCGCCGCCGCGGCCAGCAGCAGCACCACCGCGCATGCCCCGGCAATCGCCGAAAGATCGCCCGCCGCGAACGGCCGGCGTCGCTTGCGCGGATGCCTGCGGTCCGTCTCCAGGTCCAGCAGGTCATTCAGGATGTAGGTCGCCGAGGCGCACATCCCGAAGCTGAAGAAGGCCACCGTTGCGCCGCCGAGCGTGGCGGCGTTCCACTCGTGCGCCAGCAGCAGCGGAACGAAGATCAGGGTGTTCTTGGCCCACTGGTGCAGACGCAGTGCGCGCAGCCAGCTCTTCAGCACAGGGGTGCGGTCGTCAAAGCTCCGCACCGCGACGGTCCCGTCGCGCTGCATCCGGCGGCGCAGCGCCAGGTGAGGATTGGCCACCATGGGGGCAGCACATGCTGCCAGCACTTCGGCGTCGGGCAGGGCGTTGCCGATGTAGCAGAAGCCTTCGGGGAAGCGCTCCTGAAAGGCGGCCAGCTTGTTCGCACCGGCCAGGTTGGTCACGCCGTCCGAGGCCACAACGTCGGCAAAGATTCCCAGCCACGCGGCGATGCGGCCGGCCAGAGCCTGATCGGAGGCCGTCGCCAGATAGATGGCCCGGCCGGCGCCGTGCTGCTCGCGCAGATACTGCAGCAGCGGCTGATTCCAGGGCAGATGCTCCACGTCCAGCTCCGCGCTGGCGGTCATCTTCTGCTTGAAGGCGGCCTTGCCCCCGGCCAGCCACCCGGGCAGGCGCAGCAGCAACCCAGGCCGATGCCGCGCCAGCACCAGAACGGAGTCCACCAGGGTGTCGGACTTGACCAGCGTCCCATCCAGGTCAACGCATAACGGCAGGTCAGCAGGCTGAGACTTCGAGGCCGTCATCTTCGTCTCCTGCTTATCCTTATCCCATCCCGGCTCTCAGAAAATTCGAGCAGGATATGCTGTCCCTAGTCACTATACCGCCAGTATCATGGTATACACGGCACGAAACAGACCCTGTAACTGCTTTCCTATCCCAATAGCGAACCACCCCCTCCGGTGCGCAGGCGTGCCGGAGGACGTTCTAAACTCTTTGCAGGAGCACCTCCAGCGCCATGCCCGAGACGAAGCAACTGGAAACGGCAAGAAGTGCCGGCATCACTGCCGACTCGTCGCACCACTCCGGCCATCGGGACGGGGAATCCGCAGCTGCGTCCGGCAGCCGGCTGCGCATGATCATTGTCGTGTGCGTGCTGCTGGCTGTGACCGGCTTTGTGGTCTGGCGCATCTACTCCGGCAAGCAGGCCGCCCAGGCGGAGGCCGCCAAGACCGCCGCTGCCGCCAACCGCCCCGTTCCTGTGCAGGTGTCTGCGGTGCAGCAGCGCACGGTCCCGGTCTTCCTCACGGCGCTAGGCACCGTCACCGCGTACAACACGGTCACGGTCAATGCGCGCGTCAGCGGCCAGTTGATGCGCGTGAACTTCCGCGAGGGTCAGAATGTGCGCAAGGGCCAGTTGCTGATGGAGATCGACCCCGCGCCCTACAAAGCAGCGCTCGATCAGGCCATCGGCCAGCTCGCCAAGGACCAGGCCAACCAGAACAACATGGCGGCCGAGTCCCAGCGCTACACCGCGCTGTTCAACGCCGGCGTGGTCAGCAAGGAGACCCAGCAGCTCCAGGTCTCCAATGAGGGCCAAGCCGCCGGTGCCATCAAAGCGGACGAGGCCGCCATTGAGGCCGCCCGCGTCAACCTGAACTACACCCGCATCACGTCTCCCATTGACGGCGTGGTGGGCCTTCGCCAGGTCGATCCGGGTAACATCGTCAACGCCGGCACCGCCACCAGCCTGGTTGTACTGACGCAGGTTCACCCCATCGCCGTCATCTTCACGCTGCCTGAAGACCAGCTCCCGCAGGTACAGAGCGCCATGAGGTCAGGCAAGCCGCTGGTGGTAGAGGCCTACGACCGCAACGATGCGCACAAGATCGCCTCCGGCACGCTGCTGACCATCGACAACCAGATTGATACCACCACCGGCACCGCCAAGCTCAAAGCCATCTTTGACAATACGGACAACGCGCTCTTCGCCAACCAGTTTGTCAACGTACGCCTGGTGCTGAATGAGCGGCCCGACGCCATTGTGGTGCCCACCGCGGCCATTGGCACCGGTACCCAGGGCGACTTCGTCTTCGTCGTCAAGCCGGGCGCGGGCGCGGGCGGCAGGCGCAGCAGAAAGTCGGGCAGCGCACCGGCATCGAGCTCCGCACCCGAGGCGGACGCCACCACCGGCAAGGATGGCAAGCCGCGCGAACAGTTCCACGCGGAGGCCGTTCCTGTGCATGTGGACTTCGTCATCGGCACCAACTCTATCCTCGCCAACGGCGCTGTCCAGCCCGGCCAGCAGGTCGTCGTCGACGGACAGGAGAAGCTGGTCGATGGCGGCGGCGTCTCTCCGCAGCAGGCCAGGCCCGCTGGCCGCCCGTCCGCATCCGCCACGCCCGACACTCCGCCCTCCGGCAAGGGCCACGCGCAAGGAAAGGCCCAGCCATGAGCCCGTCGCGGCCATTCATCCTGCGGCCGGTGGCCACCTCGCTCCTGATGGTGGCCATTTTGCTTGCGGGCGGCGTTGCCTACAAGCAACTGCCCGTCTCCGCGCTGCCGCAGGTGGACTACCCCATCATCCAATGCACCACCTTCTATCCCGGCGCCAGTCCGGAGGTGATGGCCAACAAGGTCACCGCACCGCTGGAGCGCCAGTTTGGCCAGATCCCCGGCCTGCAGCAGATGACCTCCACCTCCTCCGGCGGCGGTTCGGTGGTCACGCTGGAGTTCTCGCTCTCGGAGTCCATCGATGTGGCCCAGCAGGACGTGCAGGCGGCCATCAACGCGGCCTACTCCTATCTACCCGCCGACCTGCCCAACCCGCCCATCTACGCCAAGGTCAACCCGGCGGACGCGCCCATCCTCACGCTCTCGCTTACCTCCGGCAGCCTTCCGCTCACCAAGGTGGAAGACCTCGCCGACACGGTCCTCGCCCAGAAGATCTCCCAGCTCTCGGGAGTCGGTCTGGTCTCCATCGCCGGCGGCCAGAAGCCCGCCGTGCGCATTCAGGCCAACCCTACGGCCCTCGCCGGCTACGGCCTATCGCTGGAAGACGTTCGCTCCGCGCTGGGCTCCGCCAATGTGGACCAGGCCAAGGGCGCGATCAACGGCCCACGCCAGGCCTACACCATCGGTGCCAATGACCAGTTGCTCTCCAGCGGCGACTACTCGAACGTCATCATCGCCTACCGCAACGGCGCACCGGTGCGGCTGTCGGACGTGGCCAACGCCGTCGACTCCTCAGAAAACCTCTACCAGGCCGCATGGATGGGCACCGCTGCCACCAGCACCGCGCCCGCGCAGCTCAAGCCCGCCGTGCTGCTCAACATCCAGCGCCAGCCCGGCGCCAACATCATCGCTGTAGTGGACAGCGTGCAGGCCCTTCTGCCCAAGCTGCAACAGTCGCTGCCCGCGGGCGTGGACCTGCAGGTGCTCATTGACCGCACCGGCACCATCCGCGCCTCGGTCGCCGACGTGCAATTTGAGCTGCTGCTCACCATCGCGCTGGTGGTGATGGTGATCTTCCTCTTCTTGCGCTCCATCGCGGCCACCATCATCCCCGCGGTCGCCGTGCCGCTCTCCATTGTTGGCACCTTCGGCGTGATGTACCTGCTCGGCTACTCGCTGAACAACCTCAGCCTGATGGCGCTGACCATCTCCACCGGCTTCGTCGTAGACGACGCCATCGTGATGATCGAGAACATCGACCGCTATCTGGAGATGGGCGAGTCGCCGCTGGACGCCGCTCTGAAAGGCTCCGAACAGATCGGGTTCACCATCGTCTCGCTGACCGTCTCGCTGATCGCCGTGCTCATCCCGCTGCTGTTCATGGGAGACATCGTCGGCCGGCTTTTCCGCGAGTTCGCCGTCACGCTCGCGGTCACCATCCTGGTCTCGGCCTTCGTCTCGCTCACGCTCACGCCCATGATGTCGGCCAAGCTGCTCAAGCACACGCCGATGTCCAAGCAGAACGCCTTCTACCGAAAGTCGGAGGATTTCTTTCAGTACGTCATCGCGAAGTACGGCAAGGGCGTCCGCTGGGTGCTCGACCACCAGACGCTCACGCTCATCGTCACCGCGGCAACCTTCGTGCTCACCATCTTTCTCTACATCATCGTTCCCAAGGGCTTCTTTCCGGTGCAGGATACCGGCGTGATTCTCGCCATCACAGAGGCTGACCAGAGCATCTCGTTCGCCTCCATGTCCGCGCGCCAGCAGCAGCTCGCCAAGGTGATCCTGGACGACCCGGATGTGGTCAACGTCTCCAGCTTCATCGGCATCGACGGCACCAACGCCACGCTGAACTCCGGCCGCATCCAGATCGACCTGAAGAGCCGCGATGACCGTTCCGACGACGCCCAGGCCATCATCGAGCGGCTGCAGAACA
>Ga0302157_10007573_pt1 | contig 10891 bp, 12 predicted proteins | sample I_Bog_N3_3_FD_193502 | JGI IMG/M metagenome (GOLD analysis project Ga0302157, IMG submission 193502) | Peat permafrost microbial communities from Stordalen Mire near Abisko, Sweden - I_Bog_N3_3 | ecosystem: Environmental > Terrestrial > Soil > Wetlands > Peat | place: Sweden: Abisko, Stordalen...
CCTCCCAAGGTAAATATTCATGGTATTTCAGCATCGGCAACCGTCCTGCCGATAGTGCAACGATAGGATCGTAAACCAATACCAGGATCCGTTCATCGGGCCGCACCACCCGCCGGATTTCATCCATCACCGCGTTATCCTCCACGCCGTAATGGTAGGGCGGCACCGCGACAATTTGCGCTCGCGTATAGCCCGATGGCGTCGCCACAGCGTCGCGTCCGGTCAACTCCGCGCCCATGATCACAAGGCCAACCAGGCCGGTTGCTGCCCATGCCCACGCCAATCCTCGGGACAACTCAAGCCGGCCCAACGCGTAAGGCACCGCCAGGCAAGCCGCCCCGATAGCAGCCATCAGGAACGTGCCGTCCTGAAAAATCGCGCTCCCCCGTGCATTCAGCAGCGCAATGCCACCGAATCCAACCAGCACCCCGGCCGCCGAAGCCACGCCGGCGCGCGACCACCGCGCCACCGCCGCAAGGTAAATGCCCAACGCCAGCGCGAAACACGCCACCGCCATCAGGTGCACCAGCGTGGCGGGCCCCACCGGCGGATAAAAACTCCGCACGAAATTCGTCCAGGCGAACCAAAGGTAGTGCGCGTAATAAACCTGATTGCCGACAATATGAAAAACCGCGAAGCCGACCACGTCGCCAAACACCGCCAGCCAGATCAGCACGGCCGCGCTGCCAGCCATCGCGCCGCCCAGCAGCGTCAGCCCCATCCGCCGAAACGCCGCGCCGCCCGCACCGGATACCCAAATTCCGGCATCCGGCACCATCGCGCTCAGTGCCAGCACCACAACGCCCGGTGCATACGAATATGCTGAAAACGCGGTCAGCGCGAAACAAACGCCGCAGATGAATGCGCCGGCGCCGCTCGCCCGGCCAATCCACGCCGGCACCACGAACACCGCCAGGCCAATGACCACGAACGCACCGGCAATGGAATGGTAATTATCCATGTACAGCGCCTGCAGCACCCAAACAACCGCAAGCAACCCGAAATACAACGCAGCCGCCCACAGCCGCGGCAGCACGCCACGCAGCGCCGGCGAAAAGATCACGCACAGCCCGCCGACAAACGCCAGCACCGAAGAAATCAGGCGCGCATAGGTCAGGTCGTGCCATCCCGCGACCGCGCCGTAGAACTGCGTCAGCATGAACACCACCGGCCCATGCGCGTCGATATAGTCGCGGTAAAGAATATCGCCGTGGTGCAACGCCAGCGCACCCAGCAAATGCCCTGCCTCATCGCCGAACGGCAGGAACGTCCAGCCATGAACGTTGCGAACGACAAAAAAACATGTCGCCAACGCAACCAGGAGAATGGCCGGCGAAACCCGCAGCCAACGCCACACATCAAACCGCGTCGCCGCCGCCGGTGCAACGATCGGTCCCGGGTTGTCCAAGCAAAAGTCTCCTGCAGCGCGACCGTTAAAACCAAGGCAAACGCTTCTTTTTTGAAAAAAAGAAGCAAAAAACTCTTGACTGCTGCCGCGCCTTGGATGCGGCACACACATCCTAACGGGAAAAAGGTTTTTGGTTCTTTTTTTCAAAAAGAACATTCTTTCTACGCTTTGCCACCACTATCGTGTCACGCCACGCAAATGCACGATATTGGCATCCTGCGCCGATAGCCGGTCGGTAAACAAATGCCCGCCGCTGCCATCGGCGACAAAATACAGCGCATTGCCATCGGCCGGATGCAGCACCGCCTGGATCGAGGCAGCACCCGGGCTGCAAATCGGTCCCGTCGGCAGCCCATCGATCACATAGGTGTTGTAATCATCCACCTGCTCCAGATCCGCGTGCTCTAACTTGCGGTCAAGATGCCCCAAACCGCCGGCGGCGCCATAAGCCGCCGTCGGATCGGCCTGCAGCTTCATTCCCTTCGCAAGCCGGTTCAGAAACACCCGCGCGATCATCGGCCGCTCCGTTGGCAGCCGCGCCTCGCGCTCAACAATGCTGGCCAGCACCAGCGCCGCATGCGGCGACCGCAGCGCCAGCCCCGGCGCGCGCGCCGCCCACGCCGCTTCCAGCATTTTGGCCATCGCCGCATCGCCGCGACTTGTAATCGTGGCCACGGCCGTCCCGCGTTCGAACACATACGTGTCCGGCAGAACCCGCCCCTCAGGCGGCACCGATATATCGCCGCTCAGCGCGTCCGTGCGCGCCATAACCCCGGCAATCTGCGCCGCGGTCAGCCCCTCGGCAAAAGTCAGCTTATGCTGCACGGCACGCCCGAACCGCAGCACATCGAGCACCTGGTGCAAGCTGGCGCCCGCCGGAAAACTCAACTCCGCCGCATGCAGACGGCCCTCGGGCGCCGTCACCGTCGCCGCCACCTCGAACGGCCATGTGCTTTGAATAACGCCGTGCGCCGCCAGCGCATCGGCGGCGGCACTCACGCCGCCGCGCGGAATCACCACATCGCGCGACACGGTTAACGGCCCCGCCGCATCGAACATCCGCACCGCGGTCACCAGAACACCGGCGCCCACCAGCACCAGCACCACCACCGCACCAATAAATGCTCGCATCATCCGCGCCCCGGCCGCATGGCGCGCGGCGTCACGCCCGGCCTACCAAAGCCACCTATCCAGCTCAGGCGCGACGGAAAATCACGCTGGCGTTGGTCCCGCCAAACCCGAAGCTGTTCGACAACACGCAATCGATCTTGCGGTCCTGCGCGCTATGCGCCACGCGGTCGATCACGCTGGCGCGGCTCGGCTCGTCCAAATTCAGCGTCGGCGGCGCCACACCGTCCCTAATCGCCAACAGCGAGAATATGGCTTCCACCGCACCGGCCGCACCCAGCAGATGCCCGGTCGCCGATTTCGTCGACGACATCGCCAGCCCCTGCGCGTCATCGCCAAAAAACCGCTCCACGGCTTCCAGTTCCAGGTCATCGCCCATCGGCGTCGATGTCCCATGCGCGTTCACATACTGAACGTCGCTCGGCATCAAACCGCCATTGCGAAACGCCGCGCGCATGGCGCGAAACGCCCCGTCATGCCCCTCGGCAGGGGCCGTGATGTGGTGCGCGTCGCCCGAAAGCCCGTAGCCCACCACCTCACCGTAAATCTTGGCGCCCCGCGCGCGTGCATGCTCCAGCTCTTCCAGCACCACCACGCCCGCGCCTTCGCCCATCACGAAGCCATCGCGGTCCTTGTCCCACGGCCTCGAAGCCTGCTGCGGACGGTCGTTGAAATCGGTCGAAAGCGCCCGCGCCGCGCAAAATCCGCCAATGCCCAGCGGCACCACGGACGCCTCGGCGCCGCCGGCCACCATCACGTCGGCATCGCCCCACATGATCAGCCGCGCCGCGTCACCGATGGCATGCACGCCCGTGGCGCACGCGGTCACCGCGGAATGGTTAGGGCCCTTGAAACCATACTTGATCGAAAGGTGGCCCGAAACCAGGTTGATCAGCGCCGAGGGAATAAAGAACGGCGACAGCCGCTTAATCTTGCCCTCGTAAACCTGGACGCTGGCTTCATAAATCGTCTGCAGGCCGCCAATGCCCGAGCCGATCATCACCCCGGTCGCCTCGCGCGACTCCTCATCATCCGGCATCCACCCGGAGTCCTCCACCGCCTCGATAGCGGCCACCAGCCCCAGATGGATAAACCGATCCATCTTGCGCTGGTCCTTTATGGGGATCCATTCCGCCAGCGAAAGGCCGCCATCCTCGCGGGTTCCCGCCGGCACCTGGCCGGCGATCTTCGCCGGCAGATCCGCCACGTCGAATGACTGAATCGCGCTGATCCCGGAGTCCCCGTGAATCAACTTTTTCCACACATTCTCAACGCCAAGGCCAAGGGGACTGCAAATCCCCATGCCCGTGACAACAACCCGCCGATCGCGCGAAGGCATCATGAAAAAGCTGCGCGGCTAAATTAGCCGGCCTTCTGCTTTTCAATATAGTCGATCGCATCCTTCACGGTGCTGATCTTCTCGGCCGCGTCCTCCGGAATTTCGACGCCGAACGCCTCTTCGAAAGCCATGACCAGCTCAACTGTATCCAGGCTGTCGGCGCCCAGATCGTCGATGAACGACGCCTCGGGGGTCACCTTGCTTTCTTCAACGCCCAGGTGCTCCACCACAATCTTCTTAACCTTGTCGGCGATTTCGCTCATTGGTCCTTGACCCTTGTCTGCCATGTGCTGACGTTCAGTTTGGTTCGCCGGACAGATGATGTCGGCGCCGTACAACCACCCCGGACGAAGCTAGGGGGGCGCTTAGCACGTCTCTTTCGCCCCCGCAAAGCCGCTTCGGACATTTCCATGACGCAGCGCCATCCTGCCTCGTATGCAGGGCGCGCGTCGGCGTCCGGTCTGCATCCCAGCCGTCATCCTGCAACCGCCGGGAAGCGCAACTGCCCAATCAAATCATGGACATGCCGCCGTTGATATGCAGCGTCGCGCCGGTCACCCAGGCGGCCTCGTCGCTGGCCAGATAAACCACGGCCGCCGCAACATCGGCCGGCTGCCCCATCCGCCCCAGCGGAATGGCATCGATCAACTTGGACCGTTGCGCGTCGTTGAGGGCGTCGGTCATCGGCGTTTCGATAAACCCCGGCGCCACCAAGTTCACCGTCACGCCGCGGCTGCCCAGTTCCTGCGCCAGCGCCTTGCTCATTCCCACCAGCCCGGCCTTGGCCGCGGCATAATTGGCCTGGCCTGCATTGCCGGTCGCGCCCACAACGCTCGAGATCTGAACGATTCGCCCGGCCCGCCGCCGCAACATGCCCTTCATGGCCGCCCGCGCCAGCCTGAATGGCGCGGTCAGGTCAACATCCAGCACCGCCTGCCAATCGGCGTCTTTCATGCGCAACGCCAGCATATCGCGCGTCAAACCGGCATTGTTCACCAATATGCCCAGCGGTCCGGCCGCTTCTTCAGCCGCCGCCACCAGCGCATCGGCCGCCGCCGGATCGCGTAAATCCGCCGCGCAAACGAAGGCCCGCCCGCCCAACTCGCCCGCCAGCGCTTCCAGCGCGTCCAGCCGCGTGCCCGAAAGCGCCACCGCCGCACCCTGCGCATGCAGCGCCCGCGCAATCGCCGCCCCAATGCCGCCCGAGGCGCCGGTCACCAACGCCGTTTTGCCATCCAGACGGAACATCACAACACCTTCAATAGAGCTTCGATCTCCGCCGGTGTCCCAGCATTCAGCGCCAACGCATCCGGGGCGATGCGCCGCAGCAAGCCGGTCAGCACCTTGCCTGCGCCCAGCTCCACGAACCGGTCCACGCCCATCTCCACCGCCGCCAGCATGCTTTCCCGCCAGCGCACCGTGCCGGTCACCTGCTCCACCAGCAACCGTTTGATAACCGCAGGATCGGTCGCCTTGGCCGCGGTTACATTGGCGATCACCGGCACCGCGGGCGCCCGCAGATCAACCTCGCCCAAAGCGTCCCGCATCTTGTCCGCCGCTGGCGTCATCAGCGCGCAATGAAACGGCGCTGAAACCGGTAGGAGCATGGCACGCTTAACGCCGCGCGCCTTGGCAATGTCGATCGCCCGCTCAACCGCCTCCTTATGGCCGCTGATCACCACCTGGCCACCGCCATTATCGTTCGCGGCCTCCACGATCTGCCGCACATCGGGCTCGCCCTCGCGCTGCAGCAAGGCCGCATCGGCGCAGATCTCCCGCGCCGCCGCCAACTCCACGCCCAGCAACGCGGCCATGGCGCCCGTCCCGGCCGCCACCGCATCCTGCATCGCCTGGCCGCGCAACCGCAGCAGCCGCGCCACGTCGGCCGCCGCCAGCGAACCGGCCGCGGCCAGCGCGCTGTATTCGCCCAGCGAATGCCCCGCCACCACCACGGCGCGATCGGCCACAACCACGCCGCCCTCGCGCGCCAGCACGCGCACCACCGCCAGCGACATCGCCATCAGCGCCGGCTGCGCATTGGCGGTCAGCATCAACTCATCCGCCGGTCCTTCGAACATGATCTTGGACAAGCGCTGCTTCAGCGTCTCGTCCACTTCGTCGAACGTCTCCCGCGCCGCGGCGAACGCCGCTGCAAGGTCGCGTCCCATGCCGACGCTCTGGCTGCCCTGGCCAGGGAAAATAAACGCTGTCGGCATCAAAATGGTGTCCCACGGGATAAGGCGCGGCGGTATCCCGCCGGGCGTCCCCGCTGTCAATCAAGCCCGTCAAGCAAGGCAGCGCTTCCTTTTAAAAAAGGCAGCAAAAACTTTTGCAACTTGGCGTGCGCCTGAACCAGCCTAGACCATTAAAAAGCAAAAGTTTTTGGCTCTTTTTTCAAAAAAGAACCGCTTCCATTCCCTTACTCTGGCCCAACCCAGCCGTGCCCCGCTATACCGTCCCGATGGCAAGCCTCATTGAATCGCTCCTCTCCGGTCCGGTCATTCGCGCCGACCAGAAACGCATGGGCGTGACCATGCGCCCGCCGCCCATGCGTCTGCGCGAAGTGTTCGAAGTGTTCGCCGCCATGGGCCGCACGGCAAGTTTTCAGGGCGTCCACCGCTCCCTCGAATTGCGCTCGGCCGAGCCGGCGTCGCTCGCCAATGCCGTGCTCGGCCGCTGGATGACCGTCGAGGAACTCGCCGCCTTCGACGGCAAGAACCACTGGCCGCAGCTCAGGTCGATGCTGCTGTCGGAAGAGTTTCGCCGCCCCTTCGTCCGGAGGGTGCTTGACGCTTTCAGCGAGAAGCGGCGGGTTTTGCACGTGCGCATCCCAAGCTGCGCCGGCCGCCACGTGCAGGCCCTCATGGAAGGCGCCGGCCCGCTCCTGCCGCTCGATGTTGGCACCAAAAAATACGCGACCGCCGACGTGCTCGGGCCGCTCCTCGGCCGCCTGTTCGGCAGCATTAACATCGCCCGCGGCATTGGCGTGACGCTGCCGGCGATGGGCCCGTTCGTCGAGGCGCCGCAGGCCGCCGTCACCGGCGCGGATCCGCTGCACTGGGTCAGCGAGTCGCCCCCCTGTCGCGCGATCGACCTGCTCTTCGCCGTCATCCGCCCGCCGGTGGCACTTGCGCTCAGCCAGGTGAACGGCACCCTCACCGCCCTGCGCGACCAGGCGGACATGCCGGGCTTGCAGCGGATCGCGGCACAACTTAGGCCGCTCCCACCTTCCGGCGACCGCGCCGCCTGGAAGCTGCTGGCCCAAAAGCTTCTGCACGAATCGCTGCCCATCAACCCGATCTGCAGCGCCCTCGGCGATGGCACGTGCGCAGGCGCGATCGCTGCATGCGGGCGGGTGCCCATCGAGCTCGTAAACCTCGAAGACGACCATTACGCCGAATGGGTGCGTCCCGCGATCAATGCGCAATTGCTGGATCCGATCGGCGTCTCCGAGCCGTTTCTGAAACCCAGCGACCTGACATCGGCGGACCATCTCGTCATTGCGGCGCGCATGGGCGAGGACATCGCGTTCTTCGAGCATTTCCTGGCCTGCCTGAAGAAGTCGGGGCTGCCCTTGGTGCGGGGGCCGGATCTGGTGCGCAAGGAAGAAGGCGCAGCTTAAGCAAAGGTCTTCTTTTATGAAAAAAAGCAGCAAAAAACTTCTGCAATTTGTGGCGACAGCTCGCGCGCAGGGCTGAAATGCCTTGCTCCCGCACGCCGTCCATGCTTCATGCGCGGCTTCCCTGCCGGGACGCGGCAACGTCCTGGCTATGCCCACTTCCGGGCCTCCAGCCATGGGGAGATCACATGCCACTTTATGAATGCGTGCTCATAGCACGCAACGATGTCACGCAGCAGCAGGTCGAGGCGGTCGCCGACGAGGTCGCCACCCAGCTCGAAACCGAAGGCGGCTCGGTCGCCAAGCGGGAATACTGGGGCCTTCGCTCGCTCTCCTACCGGATCAAGAAGAACCGCAAGGGCCACTACATGCTGCTCGGCCTCGACGCCAAGCCGGCAGCGGTCAACGAGGTCGAGCGCAAGCTCAGCCTGAACGAAGACATCCTGCGCTTCATGACCATCCGCGTCGACGCGCTCGACGAAAACCCCTCGGCCATCCTCGCCCGCAAGAGCGACGACCGCGAGCGCACCTTCCGTGGACCCAAGCCCGCCGGCCGTTTCGAATCCGGCCGCACCCGCCGCGCTTACGATGACCGCGAAGAATTCCGCGCCCGTGACCGCGACGAGCTGATCGAGGAATAAGCCCATGTCAGACACTACAGACGTCAACCCGGCAGCCCGACGCGCCGCCGTCGGCGCCCGCCGCCCGTTCTTCCGCCGCCGCAAATCCTGCCCGTTCTCCGGCCCCAGCGCGCCGAAGATCGACTACAAGGACGTGCGCCTGCTGAGCCGCTTCCTCTCCGAGCGCGGTAAGATCGTCCCGTCCCGCATCACGGCCGTCTCGGCCAAGAAGCAGCGCGAACTGGCCCAGGCCATCAAGCGCGCCCGCTTCCTGGCCCTGCTGCCCTACATCGTCAGCTAAGGGAGCAGACCAATGGCAACCGTTGAACTGATCCTGCTGCAGCGGGTCGAAAAACTCGGCCAGATGGGCGACGTCGTGCACGTGAAGCCGGGCTATGCCCGCAACTTCCTGCTGCCGCAGCAGCGCGCCACCCGCGCCAACAAGGCCAACCTCGCGAAATTCGAGGAGCAGCGCGCCCACCTCGAAGCGCAGAACCTGAAGCGCCGCGAGGAAGCCGAACGCGTCGCCGAACGCGTCGGCGGCCTCACCGTCGCCATCATCCGCCAGGCCGGCGAATCGGGCGGCCTGTATGGCTCGGTGTCGAGCCGTGACATCGCGGACGCCGCCACCGCCGGCGGCCTGTCGATTAACCGCGCGCAGGTTGTCCTGGAACATCCGATCAAGACGCTGGGCCTCACCCGTGTCCGCGTCGTGCTGCACCCGGAAGTGACGATGGACATCACGGTCAACGTCGCCCGCAGCCTCGAGGAAGCTGAAAAGCAGGCCCGCGGCGAAGCCGTCGGCCGCGCCGCGGCGGAAGCCGAGGACGACGCGCAGGACGCAGCCGCGGCCGAGGCCCCCGCCGATCCTTACGCGCCCGACGCCCAGCCGGACGTGCCTTAAGCACAAGGGAAGAATCTTCTTTTTCTACAGAAAAAGAAGCAAAAAGACGTTTGCACGGCTGTCGCCGACTAGTCCGCGATAGCCGTGCAAAAGTTTTTTGGTTCTTTTTTTCAAAAAAGAACAACCCTTTCCTGGGGTTTTTCATTGCTAAAGCTTCGCATCATTCCATGCCTGGACGTCAAGGATGGCCGCGTAGTCAAAGGCGTGAATTTCGTCGACCTGCGTGATGCCGGCGACCCGGTCGAGCAGGCGGCGCTCTACGATGCCGCCGGCGCCGACGAACTGACCTTCCTCGACATCACCGCCAGCCACGAAAACCGTGACACCATTCTCGGCGTCGTCTCGCGCACCGCCGAGCGCATTTTCCTGCCGCTCACGGTCGGCGGCGGTATTCGCAGCACGGACGACATGCGCCGCCTGCTGCTCGCCGGCGCCGACAAATGCAGCATCAATTCAGCCGCCGTGGCGAATCCCGCCCTGATCCGCGACGGCGCCGAAAAATTCGGCAGCCAATGCGTTGTCGTGGCGATTGACGCGCGCGCCAACGCCGATGGCACGTGGCAGGTTTTCACCCATGGTGGCCGCACACCCACCGGGCGCGATGTCCTGGCTTGGGCGCGCGAAGTGCAATCCCTCGGCGCCGGCGAAATCCTGCTCACCAGTATGGATCGCGACGGCACCAAAACCGGATTCGATCTCGATTTGCTGCGCGCGGTCAACCAGGCGGTGCGTTTGCCGGTGGTGGCCTCAGGCGGCGTCGGCACGCTCGAACATTTCATCGAAGGCGCGCAGGCCGGCGCTACCGGCTTGCTCGCGGCAAGTGTGTTCCATTTCGGCACCTTCACGGTGCCGCAGGTCAAGCAGGCGCTCGCGGCAGCCGGTTTTCCCGTGCGCTTGCCACGCCGCGCGGCCTGAACGAAAGTCACGCCGTGGCGAAGAAAGTTACCAAACCCCCGAAGGCTAAACCGAAGGCCAAACCGAAGGCCCTCCCCGTTCCCGTATCCACTGGAGTGTCGCCCAGGGTCATCGACCGCCTCTGGTCAGTGGTGCTGGACCGTCGCACCGCCGATCCCGCCATCAGCCATTCGGCGCGCCTGCTCTCGCGCGGCACCGCCAAGGTCGCGCAGAAATTCGGCGAGGAATCCGTCGAGTGCATTATCGAAGCGGTCGTCGGCAATAAGTCCGCTTTGGTCGCCGAAAGCGCTGACGTCCTCTACCATCTTTTGGTCCTGTGGGTGTCCGCCGGCGTCCACCCGTCGGAGGTCTGGGCCGAACTGGAACGCCGCGAAGGCGTCTCCGGCGTCGCCGAAAAAGCCGCCCGCCGCGCGCTGACCACGGCCGCCGCCACGCGCAAGATTCCGTAAGGTCAAAACCATGCCCGTTTCCGGCCTCGGTCCCTACGACGACGCCAACATTTTCGCCGGCATCCTGCGCGGCGAAATACCCTGCAAGCGGGTTTACGAGGACGAATACGCCCTGGCGTTTCACGACATCAATCCGCAGGCGCCCGTGCACGTGCTGGTGATTCCGAAAACTCCGTATGTCTCGCTGGCCGATTTTACCGCAACCGCGCGGCCCGAGGACATTGCCGGTTTTTTTCGCGCCGTCGGCACGGTGGCGAAACAGCTGGATCTGGAGACGCAAGGCTATCGCATTCTCGCCAACATGGGCGGCCACGGCCACCAGGAAGTCCCGCATTTCCACGTGCACATTTTCGGCGGTCGCCCGCTAGGTCCCATGCTGGCCAAACTCTAAAACGGCACTCGTTGCGTTAACTGTCCGCCCACCCGGCATCGGCGTCGATATTGGTCAACGCGTCCTTCTGATAGACATCGTCAAGCTCCTCCTCGGCGCGGATAATGTAGTCGTCCTC
>Ga0302157_10007575_pt1 | contig 10890 bp, 10 predicted proteins | sample I_Bog_N3_3_FD_193502 | JGI IMG/M metagenome (GOLD analysis project Ga0302157, IMG submission 193502) | Peat permafrost microbial communities from Stordalen Mire near Abisko, Sweden - I_Bog_N3_3 | ecosystem: Environmental > Terrestrial > Soil > Wetlands > Peat | place: Sweden: Abisko, Stordalen...
CCGACTGGCTGCGCACGCATGCGCCGGCCACCGCGCAAGGCATGGGCCCGGGCGCGATGCTGGCGCTGCGCGCCGAGGTGGCCGCCGAGCACCCGCACTGGGCGCACGACCTGAGCGCGATCCGCCTCGAAACCATCCGGCGCGCGCTGCGCCGGCATGGCGACGATCCGGCGCTGGCCGATGTCGCATTCGATGTCTTCTTCGAGGCGCGCCACGCGGTCACGTTCTACGACGACGTGATGCCCGGCCTCGAGCGCCTGGCCTCGCGCTACCGCCTCGTCGCGGTCAGCAACGGCAACGCCGACGTGGATCGCATCGGGCTGGAACGCTTCTTCTGCGGCTCCGTCTCGGCGCGCCTGCACGGCGTGGCCAAGCCCGACGCGTCGATCTTCCTGGCGGCGTGCGCGGCCGCCGACGCGGCGCCGATCCAGGTGCTGCATCTCGGCGACGACCTGGACACCGACGTCGATGGCGCGCTGGCCGCCGGCCTGCAGGCCGGCTGGATCTGCCGACCGGACGGCGCGCACGCGAGCGCGGCTCCGCGCGCGGGCGCGCACCGGTTCGCCGACCTCATCGAGGTCGCGCAAGCGTTGGGTGTGTAGAGCGGGGCTTTCGCCCGCGCGTCACTGCTGCAGCGGCGGCGTGGCGTCGGGCTGTGTCGGGGTGACCGCGTTCGGCGGCGCGGCGCCACCCTGCGGGCCCTGGAAGCCGCCACGGCCGTTCGGCTGAGACATGCCGGCGCGTCCCGGCGTCGCGCCACCGAAGCCGCCGCGCGCGCCGGCGGGCAGGGGCGGCTGCGCCACATGCTGCGCGTTCTCGGGTGGCCGTGGCGCCATCTGCGGCTGGTCGGATTGCGACACCGCCGGGGTCAGCGTGCCCGTTTCGGCAGCAGCCGGCTCGGGCAGCTGCAACGAGAACGCGGTGGGGCCGCCCGACGGCCCGAACTCGGCGCCGCGCTTGCTCACGGCAAGCAAAGAAGTGTTGCCATCCAGCGGCGCGCCCACGTGCCAGGTGCGCGCCGGCTGCCCGTCGATGGCGACGATGGCGTAACCGGTCCGCGCCACGCCGCTCGGCGGCGCGATGACGCCCACCAGCTGGAAGCGTTCGCTCTCCGGGTGCACCGCCGCGACCGCCTCGGTGGGCACCAGGACGGCGCCGAACAGGCGTTCCATCGGCCCATTGGCCGCGAGCACCTGCGGGGCCTGCGCCCCGGGGGGCACGGGCCGCGCGGCGGCGAAGATCTTGATACTCCAGAAGGCGGCACTTGCCGCCACCAGGGCCCAGATGAAAAAGCCAGTCCAGCGGGAACTCATGCGCGGATTATGATTCAAGACCTGGTGGCATCCGGCCTATTGGAATCTTTCATGAATCAAGCCCTCATCGCACGACGCCAATCGCGCGGCTTCACGCTGCTCGAACTGATGGTCGTGATCGTCATCATCGGCGTGCTGGCGGCGTTGATCGCGCCGTCGGTGCTGTCGAAGGTCGGCCAAGCCAAGATCACCGCAGCGCAGTCCGACATCTCCAGCCTGATGAACGCGCTGAAGATGTACAAGCTCGACAACGGTCGCTACCCCGACAGCGACCAGGGCTTGCAGGCGCTGGTGGCCAAGCCGACCAGCGGCACCGTTCCAGCCAACTGGCACAGCTACCTGGACAAGCTGCCCGACGATCCGTGGCACCACCCCTACCAGTACGCCAACCCCGGCGTGCACGGAGAAATCGATGTGTTCAGCTTTGGTGCCGACGGGCAGCCCGGCGGTGAAGGTGACGACGCGGACATCGGTTCCTGGCAATAGGCCGGACCGCGCCGCGGCCGGCTTCACGCTGCTCGAGCTGATGGTGGTGGTGCTGATCGTGGCCGTGGCCACGGCCACGGTCGCGCTGTCGTTGAGAGACCGTTCCCAGAGCAAGCTCGAGGAAGAAGGCGCCCGCCTGTCCGCGTTGCTCGAGACCGCCCGCACGCAGTCGCGCATCGTCGGCACCGACGTGCGCTGGCAGCCGCTCACCGGCGGCGGCGGATTCCAGTTCCTGGGTCTGCCGGCGCTCGCGTCCAAGGAATTGCCCACGGCATGGCTCGACAGCGACACCACCGCCACCATCGTCGGCGCGCCGCAGCTGCTGCTCGGCCCGGAGCCCCTGCTGCCCGCGCAGCGCGTGGTGCTGCACCTGGGCGAGCGCGAGATCGCCGTCGGCACGGACGGCCTCGCGCCGTTCGAGATCGTCGGCGCCGGCGCCGCGGTATCCCCGCAATGAAGACGCCGTTCGCCCGGCGTGCCTCCGGCTTCACCCTGATCGAGGTGATGGTCGCGCTCGCGATCGTCGCCATCTCGCTGGCCGCGGGCTCGCGTGCCGCGAGCTCGGTGGTGGACACGTCGCAGCGCCTGTCCGATGTCGTGCTCGCGCAATGGTGCGCGGACAACCAGCTCACCGAGCTGCGATTGCAGGACCAGCTGCCGCCGGTCGGCAAGACGCCGTTCACCTGCACGCAGCTGGGCCGCGATTTCCAGGGCACGATCAACGTGCAGCCGACGCCCAACCCGAGCTTTCGCCGCGTCGACTCCGCCGTCGCCGACACCAACGGCCGTCAGCTGCTGACGATCTCCACGGTGATGTCGCACATATGAGGCGCCCTCACATTCGCTCGACGGGCTTCACGCTGGTGGAAGTGCTCGTGGCGCTGCTGATCATGGCGATCCTGGCGGCGATGGCCTTCCGCGGCGTCGACGCGATCGTGCATGCGAAGGACTCGGCGCAGGCGTCCACCGATCGCACGCTCAAGCTCAACAGCGGCATGTCGCAGTTCGAGTACGACGTCTCCCAGATGGTCGACAGCAAGGTGCTGCCCAGGGCCATCATGTTCGACGGCGCCACGCTGCGCATCGCGCGTCGTACGCCCGATGGCATCGAACTGGTGCTGTGGACACTGCAGGATCGACGCTGGCAACGCTGGGCCAGCGCGCCCTATATCCACACGTCCGGGCTGACCGACGCGTGGATGCGCAGCCAGCAATGGGACTCGGTCAGCGCCAATGCGGTGACGGTGCTGGAGAACGTGGACGACTTCCAGGTCTACGTGTGCAACCCGGCTACCGTGGCCACTTCGGGATGCAGCTGGAACAACGTGCAGTCGACGCAAGGGGCCGCCGCCGCCCCCACCAATTCGGGCGCCAACGCCATCCCCGCCGCGCAACCGAACGGCATCCGCATCCTGCTGAAGTTGCCCGAAGGCGAGCTCACGCGCGAGCGCGAACTGCCGCGCTGGGGTACGACATGAACGCGCGTCGCCAGAGCGGCGCCGCGATCCTGCTCGCGCTGCTGATCATGACGCTGGTGGCCACGCTGGCCGCCGGCATGGTGTGGCTGCAGTGGCGCGGCATCGAGGTCGAGACGGCCGAGCGCGCGCGCGCGCAGGGCGAGTGGCTGCTCAATGCGTCGCTCGACTGGGGCAACCTGATCCTGAAATCGTCGATTCGCAATGGGGACAAGGAAGACGACCTGGGCCAGCCCTGGGCCACGCCGCTGGCCGAAACCAAACTGTCGAGCTTCCTGTCCGCGGATGGCAGCCATTCCGAAGACGGCGGCCCCGAGGCCTACCTGTCTGGCCAGATCACCGATGCGGAGTCGAAATACAACCTGTACAGCATCGTCAACGTCGCCAGCAAGACGGCCGAGGTGCAGCGCCTGCAGATCCTGTGCACGGCGATCGGCGTCTCGCAAGACGTGGCCAATACGATTGCGGCCGGCATGCGCGCGAGCTATTCGGCGCAACAGCAACTGGTGGCCGCGCCCGGCGAAGCCGACACCACCAACAGCGTGCTGATGCCGATCCAGGTGGCTGATCTCGCCTGGTACGGCATCGATCCGAACGTGATCAAGCAATTGGAGCCCTTCGTGCAGATCGTCCCGTACACGGGAGCGGACGCCACCCCCATCAACGCGAACACGGCGCCTGCCGAGGTGCTGATGGCGGGCTACCCCGGGATCTCGCGCGCCCAGGCCCAGCAGATCATTCTCCGCAGGCAGCAGCAGCCGTTCGACAATGTCGCAGGCGTACTCGATGCGCTCAACCTGGGCAAGCCCGGCCGCGACGCGCCCAAGGACGGCGCTCCCAAGGACGCCATGGACGTCAAGTCCAGCTATTTCGAGATCTACGGCCAGCTCCGCTACGAACAACACGTCATCCGCGAGCGCTCCGTCGTCTACCGCAAGGATCAATTCACCCCGGTGCAGGTGCTGCGCCGCGAGCGCATTCCGCCCGACGCCACATGAACGAGCCTGTCGCGATACCGCGAATGAGGGATTTCAGCGGCAGAGCCGGTTCGCGTCTCGGCGTTTTCCCGCAGCGCCTCGTCACCAAATGTCGTCGGAACCGTCACCGTCACGGGCCACAATACGCCGCTTTGCCCCCGCGGACCTGCCGAGCGCCCCATCGCGCGCCGGGAAATCCGCTGGACACGCCCCGTCGCCCCGCCCCGGGCGCCGCCCTGCCTTCACACGCAGGCTGTAAATTCGCCTTTGCCCACCCATGTCCACGCTGATCATCCTGCTCGCAGCCCAGCCCCGGCTCGCTGCCCCGACGACCGCCGGCCATGCCGTGCCCGTCGAGTTCGACTACGTGCTGAGCGTCGACGGCCAGCGCGTGACCGAGCACGGCCGGGCCGCGCCGACGGCGCTGCCGCGCGCCGCGCTGGTGGTGGCGGTGCTGCGTCCTGGCGACGTGGCGTTCCAGCGCACCGCCATCCCCAAGGCGCCGGCCGCGCGCATGCGCGCCGCGCTCACCGGCGTGATGGAGGAAGGCCTGCTGGAGGACGAGGACGACGTCCACCTGAGCCTCGCCCCGGATGCCAAGCCGGGCAGCGAGCACTGGGTGGCGGTGGTCAACAAGCCGTGGCTGCGCACGCAGCTCGACGCGCTGGAGGCCGGCAATGTCGCGCTCGACCGCGCCGTACCGTCGTGGTGGCCCGACCAGGGCGTGGCCGGGCACACCTTCCGCGAAGGCGGCCCCGACGAGCCGGCGCAGCTCGCCTGGCGCGACGACGCCGGCGTGCTGTGCGTGCCGCTCGCCAGCCCCGTGTCGCGCGCCTTGCTCACCGCACTGCCCGAGGACACCGTCGTGCGCTGGACGGCCACGCCCGAGACCGCGCTCGACGCCAGCGAGTTCGTCGGCATGCCGGTGGCCTCGGTCACTGACGAGGAGCAGGCGCTGCGCGCCGCGCGCTCCGGCTGGAACCTGCTGCAGTTCGAGCTCGCGCCGCAACGCCGCGGCGTGAAGCTGGTGCGCGACGTGGCGGCCCGCTTTGCGTTCGACCCCTCGTGGCGCGTCACCCGCCTGGGCCTCGCCACGCTGGTGGTCGTGACGCTGGTCGGCCTGAACATCCGTGCGTTCCAGGAGAACCGCCGCATCGCCGGCAAGAAGGCCGAACTCACCACCGTGGTGGCCGCGACCTTCCCCAACCTCAAGACGATCTACGAGCCGGCCGCGCAGGCGCAAAAGGAGATCGACACGCTGCGCGCCGCCGCCGGCCGCCCTGGTGACGGCGACATCGAGACGCTGCTGCAGGCCGCCGAGTCGGCGTGGCCGCAAAGCCACTCGCCGATCGGCAACCTGAAGTTCGAGCCGGGTCGCCTGACGCTGCCGGCCGATGGCTGGTCGCCGCAGGAAATCGAACGTTTCACCACGCAGTTGCGCGCCGCCAACGTCGACGTGCGCTCGGACACCGGCAAGCTGTTGCTGAGCCATCGCCAATCTTCGGCCCGGAGCAGATCATGAGTGCACTGACCGAAACCCGCGACCAGCTGCAGGCACGCTATGCGAAGCTCGAGCAGCGCGAGCGCCAGATGGTGGTCCTCATCGGCGGCGCGCTCGCCTTCCTGATCGTCTGGCTGATCTTCGTGCGCCCGGCCTGGAAGACGCTGGACGACGCCCCCGCGCTGCGCGCGCAGGCCGACGCCCAGCTGCTGCAGATGCAGGCGATCGCCAACGAGGCCAAGCAGCTGCGCGCGCTGCCACCGGTGCCGCAATCGGTGGCCGAGCAGGTGCTCAAGGCCGCGACGGACGACCTGGGCGGCAAGGGCAAGCTGTCGGTGCAGAACGACCGCGCGATCCTGACGGTCACCGGCGCCAACGGCGAGGACCTGCGCAAGTGGCTGATCCAGGCCCGCGGTGGCGCGCGCGCGCGCCCGATCGAGGCCACCCTGACCCGCGCCGGCGACGGCTACAACGGCACGCTGGTCGTCGCCATCGGCTCTCCCCAGTGATGCCCGCATCCGTGTTCTCTCCTGTTTCCTCGCAAGCGCCCAGATGAGCGTCATTCGCATGCGCCCCGCCAAGGGCAAGGGCCGTCCGGCCTTCGTGCCGCCTCCGGTGGAGGGACAGGTGCGCCTGCTGCAGCGCCATCGGCGGCTGGCCATCGTCGGCGCGATCGTCGGCCTGGTCGTGGGCGTGGTCGCCACGCTGCCGGCCAGCCTGCTCGCCAATGCCGTCGCCAACGCCACCGGCGACACGGTGGTGCTGGCCGAGGCCGAGGGCACGATCTGGAGCGGCAGCGCGCTCACGGTGCTCACCGGCGGCAAAGGCAGCACCGACGCCTCGGTGCTGCCCACGCGGCTCGAATGGCGGCTGCGCCCGCGCTGGAACGGCGTGGCGCTGCACCTGACGCAGGACTGCTGCCTGGCCCACGGCGTGGACCTGAGCGTGCGCCGCAGCCTGGATGCCTGGCAAGTGAAGATCGTCGGGCCCGGCGAGCAGGAGGCATCGGCCAACGCCACGCCCGGCACGCCGGGTGCGGGCGGTGCGGACGCCGCCGCGCTGGCGGCCGCCACGCCGCTGGGCCAATGGCCCATGGGCTGGCTGGAAGGCCGCGGCTTTCCGTGGAACACGATCCATCCCGGCGGCGTACTGACACTGACCACGCACAATCTGCAGTTCTCGCTGCAGGGCGGACATTGGCGCACACTGGGCAGCGCACAAGTGGAGATCCGCCAGGCCTCGTCGCGGCTGACCACGCTCGACACGCTGGGCACCTATCGCGTGCTGATCCAGCCGGATCCGAGCACGCAGATCAAGCCGGGCGACGGGGCCTCGCGTGCGCTGGTGTGGATCTCCACGCTGGACGGCGCGCTGCTGATCGACGGCCGCGGGCTGATCGGCGCCACGGGCGTGCGCATCCGCGCCGAGGCCCATGCCGCCGCGGGCTCCGAAGCCGCGTTGAACAACTTGCTGAATCTCATTGGACGCCGCAACGGTGCGTCGTCCGCCATCTCGATCGGGTGATCCATGGAACGTACCGCTATCTCTTTCCACCGTCTGCACGCGAGCTCGCTCGCGATCGCCCTGCTCGCCACCGCCGTCGCACCGATCGCCCAGGCCGCGCCGCGCCAGGGCGCACCGGCCGTCGACACGACGACAGGCGCCGACGACGCGGCGGTGCCCACGTCGCGCGCCCACAGCACGCCGGTGACGCTGAACTTCGTCAACGCCGACATCGAAGCCGTCTCGCGCGCGATCGGCGCCATGCTCAATCGCGACATCCTGGTCGATCCGCGCGTCAAGGGCAACATCACCGTCTACAACGACAAGCCGCAGCCGCTCGGCGAGGCCTATCGCAACTACCTGTCGGCGCTGCGCGGCCTGGGCTTCACGGTGGTGGAGTCGGGCGGCTTCCTGAAGGTGGTGCCCGAGGCCGACGCCAAGCTGCAGACCAGCGTGGTCTCGGTGGGCGCCCCGTTGCAACGCGGCGACGTGGTGCTGACGCAGATCTTCAAGCTCAACTACGAGAACCCGAACAACCTCGTGGCCGTGCTGCGCCCGCTGATCACCGCCAACAACACGATCAACGCCAGCCCGGGCAACAACTCGCTGGTGATCACCGACTACGCGGACAATCTGCAACGTCTGGGCAAGATCATCACGGCGCTCGACCAGCCCGCAGGCGGCGAGCTGCAGGTGGTGCCGTTGAAGAACGCCGTCGCCTCCGACATCGTGCAGACCGTGCAGAAGCTGATCGACGGCTCCAGCACCGCGACGCCGGGCGTCCAGGGCCAGAGCGGCGCCACTTCGGTGATCGTCGAAAACCGCACCAACTCGCTGATCGTGCGCGCCTCCAACCAGTCGCGCATGGCGTCGGCGCTGTCCATCATCGACAAGCTCGACCAGCCGACCGCCAACGGCGGCCCGGCCGGCAACATCTGGGTCGTCTACCTGAAGAATTCCGACGCCACCAAGATTGCCGAACTGCTGCGCGCCGCCATCTCGGCAGGCAACCCCGGCGGCAGCGGCGCGGGCGCCTCGGCGGGCGGCTCCGGCGGCACGCCGAGCGCCGACAACCGCACCGGCACCACGCCGACCCCGGCCACGCAAGGCGGCACGAACGGCAGCGCCGGCCCCTCGACCCAATCGACGACCCCGGTCGCCACGTCGGCGCGGCCGTCCACCGGCGGCCAGGTGCAGGCCGATCCCGCGACGAACTCGCTGATCATCACGGCCTCCGAGCCGGTGTACCGCCAGATGCGCCAGGTGATCGACCAGCTGGACGTGCGCCGCGCGCAGGTCTACGTCGAGTCGATGATGGTCAGCGTCGACGCGACCAAGGCGGCCCAGGCCGGCATCCAGTGGCAAGGGCTGTTGGGTGCCGGCCAATCCTTCATCGGCGGCGGCACGAACTTCACCAGTGCCAGCGGCGCCGGAAACATCGTGAACACGGCGGTCGGCGCGGCCCAGCTGTCGACGGGCACGTCGAGCACCACCACCACGACGACCACGCCGTCGAGCCTGATCAACGCCGGCCTGAACATCGGCTTCGTGCCGAAGATCAACGGCATCTACACGCTGGCCGCGCTCGCCAACTTCCTCGAGACCAACGTCGGCGGCAACGTGCTGGCCACGCCCAACATCGTCGCCCTCGACAACGAGGAAGCCAAGATCGTCATCGGCCAGAACATCCCGCTGACGACCGGCAGCTACGCCAGCACGGGCTCCTCCACCAGCACGGTCAATCCGTTCCAGACCGTCGAGCGCCAGGACATCGGCATCACGCTGCGCATCAAGAGCCAGATCGGCGAGAACGGCACCGTGCGCATGACGGTGTACGAGGAGAACTCCGCCGTCGACCCGAACTTCGCTACCAACCAGATCACCACCAAGACGTCGGTCGAAACCTACATCACGGTCGACGACGGCGCGATGGTGGTGCTGGGCGGCCTGACCCGCGACGAGTACGGTGACACCCAGGACGGCGTGCCGCTGCTCTCCAGCATTCCCATCATCGGCAACCTGTTCAAGAGCTCGACCCGCTCGCGCCACAAGCAGACGCTGATGCTGTTCCTGCGCCCGATCGTGATGCGCGACCAGAGCGATGCGAACAAGCTCACCGTCGACCGCTACAACTCGATCCGCTCGCAGCAGCAGAGCTTCCAGCCGGACAACAGCTACGTGATGCGGATCAACGACACGCCGATCATCCCGAAGGTCAAGAGCGACACGCAGATCGACCCGAACGTGCCACAGGACCCCGAGACCGGATCCGTGCGCCTGCCGTCGCCGACGCCGGTGCCCGACATGCGCCACGTGCCGGCCGCGCCGGTGGCGCCGCTGATCCCTGTCAAGCCGGCTCCCGCCAACCCCGAGCCCGGCACGGCGCCCGCGCCCGCACAGGGCCAGTGAGCCTCGCCGCAGCCACCATTCGGAGAACCGCCATGGGCGCACGCCACCCCCTGCCCTATGCCTGGGCCAAGACGTATTCGGTGTTGATCGAGGACGACGGGCGCGAGCGCGTGCTGCACGTGAGCGAGGGCACGTCGCGCACGGCGCTCGCGGAGGTCCTGCGCCTGCATACGGTGACCCGTATCGAGCGCGACACGCCGGCCGCACTGCAGACACGCATCGCCCAGGCCTATTCGGGCGGCCAGGGCAGCGCCGCGTCGGTGGTGGGCGAGGTGGAAAGCGCCGTCGACCTCTCGCGCATGATGCAGGAACTGCCAGCGGTGGAAGACCTGCTGGAGGCCTCCAACGACGCCCCGATCATCCGCATGCTCAACGCCTTGTTGACGCAGGCGGCCAAGGACGGCGCGAGCGACATCCACATCGAGCCGTACGAACGCAGCTCCAGCGTGCGCTTCCGCGTGGATGGCACGCTGCGCGAGGTGGTGCAGCCGAACAAGGCCTTGCATGCCGCCCTGATCTCGCGCCTGAAGATCATGGCCGAGCTGGACATCTCCGAAAAGCGCCTGCCGCAGGACGGCCGCATATCGCTGCGCATCGGCGGGCGCGCGATCGACGTGCGCGTCTCCACGCTGCCGTCGGCGCACGGCGAACGCGCGGTGCTGCGCCTGCTGGACAAGGGCGAGCAGAAGTTCAGCCTCGAGTCGCTGGGCATGGACGGCGACGTGCTGGAGCAGTTCCACCGGCTGGTGCAGCAACCGCACGGCATCGTGCTGGTGACCGGGCCGACCGGCTCGGGCAAGACGACCACGCTGTACGCGTCGCTCACGCGCCTGGACACGCGCACGTCCAACGTGCTGACCGTGGAAGACCCGGTCGAATACGAGTTGCCCGGCATCGGCCAGACGCAGGTCAACCCGAAGATCGACCTCACGTTCGCGAAGGCGCTGCGCGCGATCCTGCGCCAGGATCCCGACGTCGTGATGATCGGCGAGATCCGCGACTTCGAGACCGCGCAGATCGCCATCCAGGCCTCGTTGACGGGCCACCTGGTGCTCGCCACCGTCCACACCAACGACGCGCCGTCCACCGTCAACCGCCTGATCGACATGGGCGTCGAGCCCTTCCTGCTCAGCTCGTCGCTGCTGGGCGTGCTGGCGCAGCGCCTCGTGCGCAAGCTGTGCGAGTACTGCAAGCGCGAGGATGAACAGCATCGCTGGCACCCGGTG
>Ga0302157_10007583_pt1 | contig 10882 bp, 11 predicted proteins | sample I_Bog_N3_3_FD_193502 | JGI IMG/M metagenome (GOLD analysis project Ga0302157, IMG submission 193502) | Peat permafrost microbial communities from Stordalen Mire near Abisko, Sweden - I_Bog_N3_3 | ecosystem: Environmental > Terrestrial > Soil > Wetlands > Peat | place: Sweden: Abisko, Stordalen...
TAACACTCAGGCAGGTGGGTGCTGGAGAGCTTCGACGGCGGCTTCGACGGAAGTAAAGAGGTGGCCGGGACCGAGCTGCTCGAGGAGAGCGCCGTGCTTGAGGTCGTGGTGTACGAGGTGCGACGAACGGGCGATCGCCAGGGTCACGCCTTGCCGGCGGAGCTCGGCCACGAGGTCCCCCAATGCCCGCAGCCCGGTGTAGTCGATGTCGGAGATGGCAACGGCATCGAGGACCATTGCGTGCACGGGGGAGGGCGCAGCACTGACGAGCTGGCGGGCCCGGTTACGGAAGTAGTCGGCGTTGCCGTACCACAGCGGCGCGTACATGAGGTAGACGACGATCCCGGGTACCTCCTCGGTCGTGTGGCCGATGTCGACCGGGATCCAATGGTCGGTGCCGGGCTCGCGCCCGAGGACCGTGTCCTGGGGCCGGGCAGTCCGCCTCGTCCGGTCGGCCAGCGACAGGACCATAGCCAAGGCCACGCCCTGCTCGATACCGACAAAGGCCACGACGACGAGGGTGGAAACAGCCAAGGCGAACTCGAGGCGGTCGAAGCGCAGAACGGTCCGCAGCTGCCCGGCCCGGAACAACTTGGTGGCGATGAAAACCAGGGTGGCCCCTAGCGTCGCCTCCGGCAGCTGACGGATGGGCCCGGTGGCCACCAGCACCACCAACAGGACAATCAGGGCGGCCATGACGTTGGTCAGCTGCGAGCGGGAGCCCGACGCGGACACAATGGCGGTGTTCGGGGGGCTGGCGTCCACCGCGAAAGCGCCCATGAGACCCGCGGCGAGACTCCCGGCTCCCACTCCGATGAGGTCCCGGTTGAAGTCGTCCGGCGCCGCGACATCGGCACCGGCCTCCCGGACGGTGGCCGCGGTCTGCGCGATGCACACGAAGGCCACGGTCAGCACCGGGGCCACCAGAAGCCGGAGGTGCGACCAGGGAGCCGATGGGAGGCCGATGTGCGGCAGGCCCCCGTGGACGGCACCTATGACCGCCACCCCGTGATGGGAAGCAAGTCCCAGGGCGTCAACGGCGATGATGGACAGGACGAGGCCCACGAGTGCCCCTGGCAGGCGGTGGTCGATCCGTTGAGCAACGATGACCAGGGCCAGGACGCCCAGCGCGATGCCAACGCACCAGCCGTTGGTACGACCGATCTGACCGGAGAGCGCGCCCAGCCGCCCGAGCGTGGTCGTTCCTCCGCCCTTCACCCCCAAGATGACCGGTAGCTGGCGGACCACGATCTCCACGGCGATCCCGGCCAAGACCCCGGTGACAACGGGCGTGGAAAGGAAATCGGAGATCCATCCCAGCCGGAGGAGACCGACAACTATGAGCAGGGCGCCTACCACCAACGCCATAAAAGCCATGGTGGCGGCGTAGCCGGCCGAGCCCGCCGCCGCTACTGCGGTCGCCGCCGTGGCCAGTACGGGGGCAATGGTGGAATCGGCCCCGACGGACAGGTGAGGCTTTGTGCCGAGCGCGGCATAGAGCAGTGAGCCGGAGAGGAAGGCGTACAGGGCGACAACGGCCGGTAGGCCGGCGAGCCGGGCGGTAGCCATCTGCGACGGCAGGGCCACGGCCACCAGGGTTAAGGCCGCCAGCGCATCTGCGCCCAGCCAGGCCCGGCGGTAACCCCGCAATGTCGGCGGTACCCAAAAGGCGCTCACGTCCCTAATCCTGGCCGCTCGCAGACGAGGTGGACGGACAGGCGCTAGCCCAAACAGGTCACCTGAAAAGGTGTACGGTCAGGGGGACACGACAAAAGCCCCGACGTGTCGGGCTGGCATAAGCTGGTCGGGGGCGGTACTCCAGACCCTGGTAACGCGACCTTTTCGCACAGCCTGAGGCAGGAGAGCCATGGCCCTTCTCGGATCTTCTTTCTTCACCGTCTCCGACCGACCTACCTCGAGGCGGAACGAAACTGAAGCGAGCCCGATCATCGTCTGGCTGGTGGGGGAGCACGACCTCTCCACCGACGATGCTCTATGCCTGACCTTGGCCCGTGCCATTGCCCTGGACAGCGCCGGGCTGGTCCTCGATATGAGCCAAGTCACGTTCATGGCCGCCTCGACGCTCGGGGTCATAGTCCGGGCCCGGGACTTCCTGCGGCAGCGGTCCCGGTCGTTGACAGTCCGGTCGCCGTCGGCTCCCGTCGGGCGGGTGGCGCTTGCCTGCGGCTTGAGCGGCCTCCTCGGCCCCAGCCACGGGACGGCGGTTGAGAGCACCGAACTGGCGAGCGATGAGAGAGCGGAGGCGCTGGCCACCTGGGTAGCGGTGCCACCCGCCGGGAGGGGCGGCGGACCGACCGCCCCGTCCCCTCGGGAACCTGAGCACATCCCTGCCCGGGTCGGCGGGGCGGCCATCGACCTGGGAGGCGGGGCGGTGAGCGTCGAAGGGCTGGCTGAGAGCGGATGACGGAACTACCCAGGGGTGGGGGGCGGTGAGCAGCCAGTGGGCGGCGAACGGCGGGAACGGATCCTCGGCCTACTCGTGGGCGGCGGCGACGGCGCTTTCGGCACCAAGCGGCTGTGCCAGGTGTGCGCCGAGGTCACCGGCACGAGCGGTGCCGGCATAATGCTGATGGCCGCCGACGTCGCTCAAGGTTCGCTGTGCACCACTAACGAGATGAGCGACCTCATCGAGCAACTCCAGTACGCCCTGGGCGAGGGCCCGTGCGTGGACGCCTACCGCCAGGACTGGCCGGTGCTCGAGCCCGATCTGGCCCGGCCCGAGACACCCCGGTGGTTGGCGTTTTCTCCTCCGGCCATCGCCGGGGGCGTGCGGGCCGTGTTCGGCTTCCCGCTCCAGGTGGGATCGGTCCGGCTGGGGGCTCTCAACCTGTGCTGCGACCAGGTAGGGCCTCTCAGCGACGACCAGCACGCTGATGCCCTGGTCATGGCGGACGTCGCCGCCCAGGCCGTACTCGTCTTGCAGGCCAACGCGCCGCCGGGGAAGCTAGCCTCCGCTTTGGGAGCGGGCGCTGACTTCCATTACGTGGTGCACCAGGCCGCCGGCATGGTCGCCGCTCAGCTCGGGGTGAGCGTGCACGAGGCGTTGGTCCGCCTGCGGGCGTACGCCTTCGGCAACGACCGTTCCCTCGCCCAGGTGGGCAAAGAGGTGGTGGACCGGCAGCTTCGTTTCGACGCCGCCAGTGGTGGGACAAACCGCGGATCGTGAGATCGGGAGCATTCGTGGACGGGCCAACCCCAGGAAGACGAACGACGGTCGTACGATATGGAATTGATATGGAATTGACCGCCCTTCGCGGTCCAGTGAGGATGACGAGGTGATCAGAGGTCCGATGGCCAAACAGACGCTTTTCGCCCGGACGCTGGTCGAGTTGGCCGACACGCTCGTGGCCGACTTCGACGTAGTCGAACTGCTGACCAGGTTGGCGGACCGTTGTGTCGACGTGCTCGACATCGGTGCGGCGGGCCTCATGTTGGCGGGCCCGGACGGCGAGCTACGCGTGATGGCGTCGTCCAGCGAGGCCATGCGGGTCCTCGAACTTTTCGAGCTGCAGTCCGAGGAAGGTCCATGCCTGGACTGCTACCGCAGCGGCAAGCCCGTCGAAAACCAGGACCTCGCCGGCACGAACACCCTATGGCCGCGGTTCGCCTCCGAGGCCCTGGCCGCCGGGTTCCACTCCGTGCAGGCCTTGCCGATGCGCCTGCGGGGCACTGTCATCGGTGCTCTAAACCTTTTCCACGTCGAGACGGGCGAGATGCAAGCGGCCGATGTCGAGGCCGCCCAGGCCCTCGCCGATGTCGCCACCATCGCCATCCTCCAGCACCGGGCCACGCTCGAAGCCAAGGTGGTCAACCAGCAGCTCCAGAACGCCCTTAACAGCCGGATCGTCATCGAACAGGCCAAGGGAATGGTGGCCGAAAGGGAAAACCTCACCATGCAGCAGGCGTTCTCGGCGCTGCGCAACCATGCCCGCAACCACAACCTGCGCCTCGTCGACGTGGCAGAGGCGGTCATCGGCGGCTCCCTGGCCGCTTCCGCCCTGGACCGGGCACCCCGGGCCACGCCCGCCTGAGGCTCACCCTGGCGGGCCCCATGGTCTGTGGGGGCCGACTTGGGCCGACAACCCGGTCGAGTACTCTTGGCCAGCCGCAGGTCGAAAGAGCCAAGAAGATGGCCAAGTACCTGAACGGCTTGACCGTCAGGGCTTAAAGTGACAGATCGGGATCCTCATGCGACGACGACCGAGACGATGGTTGCGACGTGGCGTGTTAGCTGTTGTTGTGCTTTTAGTGCTTGTCGTCGGCGGCCCCTTCGTCTTCATCCACTTCATCGAGGGCAAAGCGCCGGCCAAGCTAACGCTCTCGGCCGCCACGGGGCATGCCGGTCCCAACGCCGGTAGCGTCCCGCTGGACGGCAAGTGGTCGGTGACAACGGGCTCAGTGGTGGGCTACCGGGTCAAAGAGGTGCTCTTCGGCCAGGACAACACGGCGGTGGGCCGTACTTCTGACGTAACGGGCTCGATCACCATAAGTGGTACCAACGTTGTCGCCGGGACCTTTACGGTAGAGATGGCTACCGTAAAGAGCGACTTCAGCCAACGGGACTCGCAGTTCCGCGGCCGGGTCATGGACGTCACTACCTATCCGACGGCCACCTTCGTGCTCTCCCAGCCGATCAAGGTTGGGGCCCCGGCTGCCAGCGGCGTGGTCAAGGCAATGGCCGCCGAGGGGGCCCTTACCCTGCGGGGCCAGACCAGGACGGTCGGCTTCGAGGTGGAGGCCCGCCACGTCGGGACCACGATCCAGGTACTGGGTTCGGTACCGGTCCTGTTCAGTCGTTGGAAGATACCCAACCCCAGCTTTGGCCCGGTTACCACACAAGACCACGGGACCCTCGAGTTCCTGCTCGACTTCAGGCATGGTACTTCGGTGGCACCGGCCGTACCGGTAGCAACCCCGACCTCAGCACCCCCCGGCGCTAGCTCGCTCGCCAGCTTCAGGGCATGCATGGCCGCGCACGGCGTAAAGCTCTCGTCCGGTTTCCCCGGCACCGGAGGGCACCGTGGGCCGGGTGGCAGCGGGCCGGGTGGCAGCGGGCCGGGTGGCAGCGGGCCGGGTGGCAGCGGGCCGGGTGGATTTGGGGGCGGCGGCCCGCAGGCTACCAATCCCAAGACGGCGGCTGCGATGAAGGCGTGCGACCACCTTCTTCCGGCGCAGGGTTCCGGGCCGATCTCGGTCCCCCGGACGACAGTGCCGCCGCTCACGCTCTAGCTCTCGGCTGGGGCCCCCGGCTGGGCCCCCCTAATGCTCGGGCTAGGCTTGGTACCCGTCCGGCCACTGCTGTAACGCCCACATATTGCCGTCCGGGTCGCTGAAGTAGGAATACAGGACCCCGCCTAGGTCATCGACGCCGCTCAGCTCGATGCCCCGCGCCGTCAGAGCGGCCCGCGTCGCCGCCATGTCCTTCACAACAAGATGGAGGCCCTTCACCGAGCCCGGGACCATGTCGGTGATCGGGCCCATCCCGGTGCCGAAGACGATGGCGCAATTCGACCCCGGGGGAGTGAGCTGGACGACCCGCATCGTGGTCGTCACCTGGGTGTCGTGCACGTTCCCGAAGCCGGCCTGCTCGTAGAAGGCCTTCGCTCGGTCGACATCAGACACCGGGACCGGTACCAGTTCGAGCCGCATGTCCGGCACTACTGTGTGGTTCCCTGTCAAGGCCCAACCTCCTTTACGATCTGGTTTGGTCGCCCTCCGCGTGTTAGGACCCCTAGCGGGAGGCAAAGTCATCGGCCGGCACGAGCTGGTCGAGTTGTGTGGGCCCTGCCGATGGGGCTGAGCAGCGCAACGTCAAGTGCGCGGGGTGGCGTTGGCCCTGGCCCGCTCGGCCAAGGCGGCCAGGAGTTTCCTCGTGATAGAAGGCGAAGCGTCCATAAGGCTGTCGAATTCGCCGGCATACAGGACGAGCACCTCGATCGGGCCCTCGGCGATCACGGTCGCGTGCCGAGGGCCGCGGTCCAAAAGGGCCATTTCGCCGAAAAAATCGCCTGCCCCGAAGGTTGTCACCTGACTTCCGTCCACGAGGCAGCGGGCGGCACCGTTCAAAAGCAGAAAGAACTCCCGGCCCGGTTTACCCTGTTTGGTCAGGACAGTCCCGTCCCGAACGTTCAGTCGGGCACCCAGGTTGGCGATCTGTCGTAGCTCTTTGGCGTTGCACCCCGAGAAAAGCGGCACTGCGTGCAACTTCTCGAGGACTACCTTCGGGATCCCTCGTGCCATCAGTGCCTGCCTTGCTTACCTGGGGCCCCAAGAGCCGGTCGAAGATGTTGCCATTTGCGAAGTGTACATAACGGCCTCACTCCGGGCTCGGGGCCATCCCCGCCTCGGTGAGCGTTGCCGCCGTTCGTACGGCGCTGCCGATCGCCTCGTCCGGGCTCAGAGTCCACCCATCATGATAGCTCACCCGCATTTTGGGATGGTACCGCCCGGATCTTGGCCTAGCGCTTGAGGCTGCGGCTTACGAGCACGGGCGGGACCAGGCCGGCCCTCAGGTGGCCGTTGATTATCTCAACCGTCAAGGCCTGTGCCAGAACGGCTCCGGCGATGGAGGAGACGCTGCACACGCCGAGGCCGTCTCTGAGATGTACCGCGGTATCGCCGTACGGGGCAAGGGTGTCGAAGCAGAGGTCGCGACCTCGAACAGGCGCACGCGCTCGGGTGCCGAGACGCTACGGCGTGGCTGTGCTCCGGCGAAGTTATGGCGACATCCTGCTGCCTCTGGTCCTGCCCGGGCTTATCACCACGGGTGTCTTTTCCTTCATCACCGCGTGGAACGACTTCCTCTACGCCAATGTCATAATGCAGCAGCAGGACCGCTGGACGTTGTCGGTGTGGATGTTCGGTTTCCAGACCAATACGGGCACTGACTATGGCGGGCTCATGGCCGCTTCCACGATCTTTGCCCTGCCGGTCGTGATCTTCTTTCTCCTCGTGCAGAAGCGGATCGTCTCGGGCCTGACTGCAGGTGCGGTGAAGGGATGAGCACGGGGTTCGGCGGCTATGAGGTCAATCGCGCCACGGCCGCAGAGGTCGAGCTTTCCGTGCGGAAGATGGTCCGGTTCCACGCCCGCCACGGTACGACGGCCCGGGCGCTCTGCGCCCAGCGCCAGCCTGACGACAGCGGGGAGGGGCGGGCTCATCACCGGGCACAGGGAAATGACGAAGGCAACGGCCAACACATCCAGTCGTTACTGCCCGCGTCGGAGGTCATCGTGGCCGCCGGGCCCCCTGTAGTCGGCGCCGTGAGGCGGGCTCTGGCCGCCGCGGGGGAGACGCCCTCGCTTGACCTGGGCCGGGCCTGGAAGCTCTAGCTGCCCGCCAGCCACCGCCCGGCGTCCTCGGCCCACACCTCCGAGTTGGCGATGGCCCAGGCCGAGAACATCTTCGACAGTCTTGGCGAACGAAGCTGGACGACCTCCACGCCGTTGCTTTCCAGCCACTCGGTACTCTCGTGCTTGCGTCCCTGGTCGTCGCCGATTATGAGCGTCGGGAAACCGAACTGGTAGATCAAGCCGCTGCAGTACCAGCAGGGGCTCAAGGTGGACACGAAGATTTTGTCGAGCCAGGTTGATTGGCGCCCGGCGTTGCGGAACGCGTCCGTCTCGCCGTGTGACGACGGGTCGTTGTGCTGCACTCGGCGGTTGTGACCGCGGCCAACCAACTCGCCGGTGGGGCCATAGATGGCGCCGCCTATGGGGATCCCTCCTTCAGCGAGCCCGGCCAGAGCTTCCTCGATGGCCACCTCCAGCAGTTCTTCAGGGTCAAGACCGTTGAGCGCCATGTCGTACATTCTGCTCAAATGGCGACGGGCGCGCGTCCTGGTTCCCCGTCGTGCTGGACCACCACATGCACCCGGTCACGGCCCGCCGACTTGGCCTGGAAGAGCGCACCGTCAGCCTGCTGGAGCAGGTCGGAGAGAGAGAGCGACGAGCCCGCCGTCCAGCACGACACCCCGCCGCTCAGCGTCACCACGTTGGGCGACGTGGGCCGGGCGTCGTGGGGTACCGCCATGTCGGCCACGGCCCGGCGGAGCCGGCCGGCGGCGGTGGAGGCGGCGTCGAGGTTGCAATCCGACAGGAGCAGGAGGAACTCCTCACCGCCATAGCGGTACAGGCTCTCGTCGGCCCGGGAAAACTTGTCCAGGCAGCCGGCCACCTGGCGCAAGGCCTCGTCCCCGGCTAGGTGCCCGTACCGGTCGTTGAAGAGCTTGAAGTGGTCGATGTCGAACAGGGCCAGGCCATAGCCTCGACCGAGCCGAAGCGCCCGGGCATGAGCGCGCTCCAGGTCTTCTTCCATGCGGCGGCGGTTGCCCAGGCCCGTGAGCGGGTCGGTGAGCGACTGCCCGAGAAGCTCGATGTTGGCCTCTTCGAGCTGTGAGCGAAAGCTGGCCAGCTGGCGGTGGAGGGCGGTCACGCGTTCGGCCGCCACCATGCGGGTTTTGACCGCGAACGGGTCGGCCGGCTTGACGAGGTAGTCATCGGCGCCGGCGCCCATGCCTTCCAGGACCAACTCTGGCTGGCCAATACGGGTCACTAGCACTATGTAGGTGTAGCGGTCGTTCAGCTCGTGGCGTACTCGCCGGCACAGCTCGGGGCCGTCGACCCCCGGCATCAGCCAGTCAGTGAGCAGGACGTCGATGACCTCGGAGGACAGCAGCTCCCACGCTCTTGACCCATCGTGGGCGACGAGGCATTCATGGCCCAGCTTGGAGACGATGGCCTCCAGCATGAGCCGGCTCGTGACATCGTCGTCGGCGATCAGGACGCGCATGTCAGTTCCCCGGCGGCGGCCAGCTTTAGGGCGTCACGGGCACGGCCGAACTCGGCATCGAACCGCTCGACCAAGCCGGCGGTGCCCTCGAGCCTGCCGGCGCGGCCCTGCGCCTCCAGTTCGGAACAGATCTCGGCCAGCACGACGGCACCGACGTTGGCGCTGGCCCCTCTGAGCTTGTGCGCGACCTGTACCAGGCCCTGGGCGTCGCCCTCGCCGGTAACCCGGACAAGGTCACTATGGCCTTCGACCGTCTGGGCCAGGTACTGGTCGATGATCTCGGCCAGCACGGCCCCTTCGCCGTCGTCGAGGCCGCGCAGGAGCTCGATCTGGGCCTGGTCGAGGGGACCGGGCGAGCTCTCTTCCGGCGGGGCCGGCAGGGCGCCCTCGGGGCCGTCGGGCGCCGGCCGGCGCGCCCAGCGCTCAAGGACGGCGGCCACCGTTTCGAGCCGGACCGGCTTGGTGATGTAGTCGTCCATGCCGGCCGCCAGGCACAGGTCACGGTCGCCGTCCATGGCCGCGGCCGTCATGGCGATGATCGGGGTCCTCCGTCCGGTCCCCTCGATGCGGCGGATCTCGGCCGTGGCCTGGTAGCCGTCCATTTCCGGCATCTGGCAGTCCATCAGGACGGCGTCGTAGCGCCTCTCCTGTATGGCGGTGACGGCTTCGCCTCCGTGGTTGGCGACCTCGAAGGCATAGCCCAGCTTGGCCAGCACCTTGGAGCCCACCAGTTGGTTCATCTTGTTGTCTTCAACGAGCAGGATCACGCCTTTTACCTCTTGGTCGTCGGGTTGGTCGGTACGCGCCTGCCCGGACGGGGCCTCGGGTGCCCCGCTGTTCAGCCCGGTGATCAGGCAGTCGAACAGTTCGGAAGGTCGGACCGGCTTGGTCAGGCTGCCGGCGAAGCCCCGGAGATGAGCCTCGGCGGCACCTAGCCGTCCGCTCGACGAGCTCAGCAGGAACAGCGCTATCCTCGCCGTCTCCGGGTGTGCCTTTAGGATCTCGGCCAACTCCATGCCGTCCATGCCCGGCATATTGAGGTCGACCACGCCGAACTCGAACGTCTTGCCCGCCCGGGCAGCGCCGGCCACAAGTTCGAGAGCCTCGTAGGCGTCAGTGGCCTCGAGGACTTCGACGCCCCACGAGGTGAGCTGCTGGCGCAGGATCCGGCGGTTGGTTGTGTTGTCGTCGACGACCAGGGCCCGCAGGCCGCCAAGGTCGCGGGCCACGCCCGACGTTTCGGGCGAGGCAGTGGTCTCGCCTCGGCGCAGCGACAGCTCGAACCAGAAGGTCGACCCCTCTCCCGGGGTACTTAACAAACCGATCTTGCCGCCCATCAGCCCGACGAGCTGCCGGCAGATGGCGAGGCCCAGCCCCGTCCCGCCGAACCGGCGGGTCGTGGACGAGTCGGCCTGGGAGAAGGCTTGGAACAGGCGCGCCTGGTCGGCGGGGGCGATGCCCATGCCCATGTCAATGACCTCGAAACGCAGGGCTACCCGCTCGATGTTCCAGTCGAGGACGCGGGCCCGGATGACCACCTCGCCTTCGGAGGTGAACTTCACCGCGTTGGACCCGAGGTTGAGCAACACCTGTTGGAGCCTGACCGTGTCACCGAGCAGGGCGCGGGGAACGCCCGGGTGCACGTCGACCAACAGCTCCAGGCCCTTGGCATGGGCGGTCGCGGCCAGGATGCGACCGACGTTGTCGGCCACTTCGGCCACGTCGAGCGCGGCTTCTTCCAGTTCGAGCTTGCCGGCCTCGATCTTGGAGAAGTCCAGTATGTCGTTGATGATGACAAGCAGGTTCTCGGCTGACACCTTTACGCCTGAGGCCAGTTCGCGTTGGTCGTGATCAAGGCTGGTCTCGAGGAGCAGCTCGGTCAGCCCTATAACCCCGTTCATGGGAGTGCGGATCTCGTGGCTCATTGTGGACAGGAACTCGGACTTCGCCTTCGATGCCCTAAGAGCCCCGTCACGGGCGGAGGCCAGGTCCTCAGCGGCGTGGCGGGCTTCGGTCACGTCCCCGCCGTTGAGCACGTACCCGAGCACAGAGGGGTCGTCGCGTAGGTCGG
>Ga0302157_10007587_pt1 | contig 10880 bp, 9 predicted proteins | sample I_Bog_N3_3_FD_193502 | JGI IMG/M metagenome (GOLD analysis project Ga0302157, IMG submission 193502) | Peat permafrost microbial communities from Stordalen Mire near Abisko, Sweden - I_Bog_N3_3 | ecosystem: Environmental > Terrestrial > Soil > Wetlands > Peat | place: Sweden: Abisko, Stordalen...
CGATCTGGTCGTACGCCTTGGCTTCGCCGCCGAACTTCTTCGACAGGACGGTGGTGATCGCTGCCGTCAGCGTGGTCTTGCCGTGGTCGACGTGGCCGATCGTGCCCACGTTGACGTGCGGCTTGGTCCGTTCGAATTTGCCTTTTGCCATCTTGCGCTCCTAGTCAAGCGTTCGAAAAATCAAAGAAGAGAAGTGGTGCCCATGGCGCGGATCGAACGCGCGACCTCTCCCTTACCAAGGGAGTGCTCTACCACTGAGCCACATGGGCATCGACACGGGCTTGAACACGGGCGCATCGCCTTTGCTCAAACCGCTGCCGACATCAACGTCTTGTCGGTACTGCTGCTACTGTCCGGCTGGTTTCCCCGCACTGGAGCGGGAGACGGGAATCGAACCCGCGTCATTAGCTTGGAAGGCTAGGGTTCTACCATTGAACTACTCCCGCCTGGCAGTCTTCGCTCACATGGTGGAGGAGGCTGGATTCGAACCAGCGTACGCGTTAGCGGGCAGATTTACAGTCTGCTGCCTTTAACCACTCGGCCACCCCTCCAGGAGCGAAGCCCGCAACTATACCACATGGGAATCGCAGTTGGATAGACCCTCGAGGCTCGCCGCCTATGGCGGAGGTGTCACCGGCTTGTCATCCAGCGACCACCAGTCGACCTGCCCGGCCGTGGCAGCGAAGTGGCTGCCGTCGGCCATGAATTCGCGCTTGAAGTCGTGCGACGGGTGGCGCGCGCGCAAGACGCGGGCACGCGCGCCGGGCGGACAGGCCGCGTCGAAGAACGCCTGCGCCGGCTTGCCCCACAGCAGGAATGTGGGCGGATCCTCACGTCCAGCAAGCACAACGACAATATCGGAAGTGAGCGATTGCCAACCACAATCCATGTGGGCACCGGCAGAGCCCACCTCCACCGTCAGCACCGGATTGAGCATCAGCACGCCCTGGCGCGCCCAGCCGTCCAGCAGCCAGCGCTCGGGCGGCTGCCAGCCCGGCCGGTCGGCCTTGAGGATCTCGAAGATGCGCCGCAGCGACACCGGCTTGCCGTGTCCGGCCGAGAATGCCAGACCGTCGGCGTGGCCAGGGCGCGGGTACGGATCCTGGCCGAATACCACCACCTTCACGTCGGCCGGCGCCAGCAACCGCAGCGCGCGGAACGGATCCGGCGGGGCGATCTCGCGCTCGCCCGACACGGATTTCACCGCCGCGGCGACGGCCTGCTCGGCCGCGGGCGTCCAGCCGGACAGCACGCCACGCCACGCGGCGGGCAGGTGCGCGAACGCGGTGGGCAGGTCGTCGGCGCGATGCACGCCCGGCTCGGCAGCGTCGCCGAAAGGCAGGTCAGACTGGCTCACTGGACGACCCTCCGCCTGGCGGTTGCGGCGCGAGCGCCTGCTGGCGGCCGGGCAGCGCTCATGGCAGGGGCTTGCCGAACAGCGCCTCGAGCGCCACGCCCGGATCGGGCGCGCGCATGAACGCCTCGCCCACCAGGAACGCGTGCACGCCGGCCGAGCGCATCTTCGCCACGTCGGGCTGGGCGAGGATGCCCGATTCGGTCACCAGCAGGCGCTCGGACGGCACGTCGGCCATCAGGCCCAGCGTGGTGTCCAGCGTCACCTCGAAGGTGCGCAGGTTGCGGTTGTTGATGCCCAGCAGCGGCGTGCGAAGGCGCAGCGCGCGCCGCAGCTCGACGCCGTCGTGCACCTCCACCAGCACGTCCATGCCCTGCTCCAGCGCGGCCGCCTCGAGCTCGCCCATCTGGCCGTCGCCCAGGCAGGCCGCGATCAGCAGCACGCAGTCGGCGCCCATCGCGCGCGCCTCCACCACCTGGTACGGATCGATGAGGAAGTCCTTGCGGATCACGGGCAACGCACAGGCGATGCGCGCGGCCTTCAGGTAGTCCTCGTGGCCCTGGAAGAACTGCACGTCGGTGAGCACCGACAGGCACGCGGCGCCATGCGCGGCGTAGCTGACGGCGATCGCCGCCGGGTCGAACTGCGCGCGCAGCACGCCCTTGCTGGGGCTGGCCTTCTTGATCTCGGCTATGACGGCGGCGTCGCCGCGCGCCACCTTCGCGCGCAGGGCCGCGGCGAAGCCACGCGGGGCGTCCTGGCCGCGCGCGAGTTCCTGCAGGTCGCCCAGGCTGCGCCTGGGACGGGCGGCGGCGATCTCCTCGCGCTTGACCTCGACGATGCGTTGGAGGATGTCAGACATTGGGTTTCAACTTCTGGGTGACGGCCACGAATTGTTCCAGCTTGGCCTGGGCGGCGCCGCTGGCCACGGCCTCTCGGGCGCGCCTGACGCCCTCGGCCACCGACGCGGCCACGCCCGCGCAATACAGCGCGGCGCCGGCGTTGAGCAACACGATGTCGCGCACCGGCCCGTCCTCGTTGGACAGGGCGCGCCGGATGCACGCCACCGACTCCTGCTGGTTGGCCACGCGCAGCACGCGCGAGTCGTACACCGGCAGGCCGAAGTCGCTGGGATGCACCGCGTACTCGAGCACCTCGCCGTCCTTCAACTCGCCCACCAGCGTCTCGCCGGACAGCGACACCTCGTCCATGCCGTTCTGGCCGTATACGACCATCACGTGCTCGGAGCCCAGGCGCTGCAGCACGCGCACCTGGATGCCCACGAGGTCGGGGTGGAACACGCCCATCAGCTGGTTGGGCGCGCCGGCCGGGTTGGTGAGCGGGCCCAGGATGTTGAAGATCGTGCGCACGCCCAGTTCCTTGCGCACCGGCGCGGCGTGCCGCATCGACCCGTGGTGGTTCGGCGCGAACATGAAGCCGATGCCCGTCTCCTGCAGGCAGGTGGCCACGAGTTCGGGCGACAGGTTGATGTGCACGCCCAGCGCCTCCATCACGTCGGCGCTGCCCGAGGTGGACGACACGCTGCGCCCGCCGTGCTTGGCCACGCGCGCGCCGGCGGCCGCGGCGACGAACACCGACGCCGTGGAGATGTTGAAGGTGTGCGAGCCGTCGCCGCCGGTGCCCACGATGTCGACCAGGTGCGTGCGATCGAGCACCGGCACCGGCGTCGCGAACTCGCGCATCACGGTGGCGGCGGCGGTGATCTCGCCGATCGTCTCCTTCTTCACGCGCAGCCCGATCGCGAACGCGGAGATCATCACCGGCGACATCTCGCCGTTCATGATGCGGCGCATCAGCGAGAGCATCTCGTCGTGGAAGATCTCGCGGTGCTCGATGACGCGGGTCAGCGCCTCGGTGTCTGAAATCGGCATTCGGAGCTTTCAGTGAGACGCGCCGACGGCGCGACGGATCTCGGCGATGGCGCGGTCGACGCCGGCCGTGTCGACATCGAGGTGCGTGACGAAGCGCAGCTTGTACAGGCCCGTGCACAGCACGCCGCGCGAACGCAGCTGGTCGACCAGCGAAACGTGCTCGCCGCCCCACTTCGCGGCCGCGCGCGCCAGCACCAGCGCGGGCGCGAGATCCACGAACAGGATGTTGCTGGCCGGCGGCGTGAACGTCACGCCCTCGATGCCGGCCAGCCCTGCGGCCAGGCGGCGCGCATTCGCGTGATCGTCGCCCAGGCGCTTCACGTGGTGCTCCAGCGCGTAGGACGCCGCGGCCGCCAGCAGGCCGGCCTGGCGCATGCCGCCGCCGGCCATCTTGCGCACGCGTTTCGCGCGCGCGACCAGATCCTTCGAGCCCACCAGCGCCGAGCCCACCGGCGCGCCCAGGCCCTTGCTGAAGCACACCGAGACGCTGTCGAACAGGTCGGCGATGGCGCGCACTTCGGCGGTCGGATCGGTGCCGTTGGCCTCGGCCTGCACGACCGCGGCATTGAAGACGCGGGCGCCGTCCAGGTGCGTCGCCAGCCCGTGGCGACGCGCGAGCGCGGTGGCGCCCTGCAGGTAGTCCATCGTCATCGGCTGGCCGCCGAACGTGTTCTCGAGCGCGAGCAGGCGGGTGCGCGCGAAGTGCGCGTCGTCGGGCTTGATCGCGGCCTCGATGTCGGCCAGCGCCAGCGAGCCATCGGCCTGGTGGGCGATCGGCTGCGGCTGGATGCTGCCCAGCACCGCGGCGCCGCCGCCTTCCCAGCGGTAGGTGTGCGCCATCTGGCCCACCAGGTACTCGTCGCCACGCTGGCAGTGGCTCATCAGCGCCGCGAGGTTGCTCTGGGTGCCCGTGGGCATGAACAGCGCCGCCTCCTTGCCGAGCATCGCGGCGATGCGTTCCTGCAGCGCGTTGACGCTGGGGTCGTCGCCGAAGACGTCGTCGCCCAGCGGGGCCGCGAACATCGCGTCGCGCATGGCCGGCGTCGGCCGTGTGACGGTGTCGCTGCGCAGATCCACGACGGCGGTCATTGCACTGCGCTCAGGGAGAGGAAGTTGCGCAGCATCGCGTGGCCGTGCTCGGACAGGATGGACTCGGGGTGGAACTGCACGCCTTCGAGCGGCGTGCGCGTGCCCACGAGGCCGCGGTGGCGCACGCCCATGATCTCGCCGTCCTCGGAGCGCGAGGTGACCAGCAGCTCGGCCGGGCAGGTGGCGGGCTCGATGGCCAGCGAGTGGTAGCGGATCACGCTGAACTCGCGCGGCAGGCCCTTGTAGACGCCCTCGCCGTCGGTGGTGAGCGTGCTGGCCTTGCCGTGCATCTGGCGCTGCGCGCGCACGATCTTCCCGCCGAGGGCCGCGCCGATGGCCTGGTGGCCCAGGCACACGCCCAGGATGGGCAACTTGCCGAGATAGGCCTGGATGGCCGCCACGCACACGCCGGCCTCGGCTGGCGAGCAGGGTCCGGGCGACAGCACCAGGTGGTCGGGCTTCAGGGCGCCGATCTCCTCCACGCTGATCTCGTCGTTGCGCACGACCTTGATCTCCTGCCCGAGCTCGCCGAAATACTGCACGAGGTTGAACGTGAAGGAATCGTAGTTGTCGATCATCAACAGCATGAGCGTTCCTGTATCTGGAGATCTTGGGGAAAGGATCCACCGGTTGGTTCCGCGGCTCGCGGAGCGGTCGATCGGTGTCTCTCGTCAGCCGCGGTGGCCCGCGACTCGGTCAAACGGGGCGCACGCCTTGCGGCGGCGCGACCCGGGCCGGGATCTTCACCAGCGCCAATGCCCGGTGCGGAAGATGGTCGAGAGTTGCTTCATGTGCGCACCATTCTAAGCGCGCCGCGCGGCGTTTGCGCGCCGGCGCGTTCGCATCGTTGCAAGCGTGTCTCCGCGCACGGATGTGGCGAGTCCGGATCGCGCAACGGGCGCGAACCTCGATACGATGGACCAACTCCCGAGTTTCCCGGCCATGCCCTCGCCAGACGACTTCCCGACCGTCCCACCCGTGCGCGCCCGTTCGCAGCCGCGCAAGCCGCGCCGCCGCGAGCCCGCGACGGCCGCCGCGGCCGCCGACGTGCAGCTGACGCCGCCGCCGTCGATCGACGAGCAGCTCGATCGTGCGGAGACCTGCTCGCGCTCCGGGCGGATCGACGAGGCGATCTCCATCTGCCTCGCGTTGCGCGCCAGGCTGGCGCCGCCCGCCGACGCGCAGAGCATCGCCTGGTGCGATTTCGTGCTGGCGCTGAGCCACCTGAACGCCGGCCGCGCCAAGGAGGCCGTGATCGCGGGCTACCGCGCCGTGGGCAAGCTCGAGCCGGGCACGCGGCTGCTGCGCAGCCTCACCGTGCTGGCCTCGGCTACCGCGCGCACGGGCGACGCCGCCGGCGCACTGGCGCTGCTGGAGCGCGCCAAGGGCCAGTTGCCCCTGGTGCAGAGCCCGCGCGACCGCTGCCTGTTCTGGGCCAACAGCGGCACCACGTACCACGCGATCGGCGACATGGCGCAGGCGGTGAAGCATTCGCTGCTGGCCGAAGGCCTGCTGCCCGAGTTCGACGACATCTACCTGCACTCGGCCGTCCGGATGAACCTGTTGCTGCAGCGGCTGATCCTCGCGGTCGCCGACTGCAACGGCGTCGAGACGCCGGAGCTCACCGAACTGCTCGCGGCGTATTCGTCGCAGGTCGAGCGCCTCGTGGCAGCAGGGCAGCACTATCCGGTGGCCAAGGGCAGCGAGGACATCGCCGATGCCTACATCGCGCTCGGCAGGCACGAGAAGGCGCGCGAGGCGCTGCAGATCGGCGTGAAGTCGGCCGACGCCGCCAAGGCCGGCCCGGACCGCGGCATCCTCGAGTTGCGCCTGGGCCGCATCGAGCGGCTGGCCGGCCAGTACCGGCGCGCGCAGGCGCACATCGGGCTGGCGCTGGAACTGCTGGCCGAGAGCGCGCTGCTCAAGGAACTGGCCGAGGCCCACCTCGAGAACAGCCTGCTCAACGAGGAGCGCCAGCACTGGCGCGCCGCGCTCGACAGCTACCGCGAATCGGCGCAGATCCGCGAACGCCTGCTCATCGCGCAGTCGGACGCACGCGCCCACGCGCTGACGGTGCGCTTCGAAGCGGAGCGGTTGAGAGAATAGTCACTGCAGCATCGTGGGCGCGTGCACGTTGGCGGCGCGCCAGGCCGTCAACTTGTCGAGCTTGGCCGCGTACAGGTCGTGGTCGGTGCGCTTGCTGGCGTCCTGCATTGCCAGCGTCATCTCGCTGCGCGCCTCGTCGAGGCGATCCAGTTCGAAGTCGGCCACCGCCAGCGCGTAGTGGAACTCGTGGTAGTCCGGCGCGCGCCGGATCTCCTTGATGAACAGCTCGCGCGCCGCCAGGAAGTCGCCCCGGCGCAGCGCCGCCTGGCCCTGCAGGTACCAGAAGAACGGCGGCGTGGGCTCGACGGCGGCGAGGTGGGCCCTGACGACCTCGGCCTCCCCGGTGCGGCCCAGCGTGCGCAAGGCCTGCAGGTCATTCGTCAACAGTTGCGGACTGTCCGGCGCCGCGTGCAGGGCGTAGCTCAGCACCTGCTCGGCGCGGACGGCGTCTCCGCGGCGCAGGTAGACGACCGCCAGCGTGTTGTAGGCGCTGAGGAATTGCGGGTCGCGGCGGATCGCCTCGCGGGCGCGCCAGTACGCGTCGTCGAGCTGGCCGTGCACCATCGCCTCGGCCGCACGGTTGTTGAAGAACATCGCCAGGATGGTGTCCTCCGAGATCGGACTCGCCTTGAGCGCGACCTCGCCCGGCATGAAGTCGATGGTGTAGACGCCGGCGCTGTCGTACTTGCCCACCGTGTTGGCGTAGTGACTCTCCAGCAGCAGGTTCACGTGCCCGCTGTAGAAGTACATGTCGCCAGAACGGCTCAGCATGTCGTCGGTCTCCACCTGCTGGTACGTCACCTTCATGTTCAGGGCCTTGGCGAAGGCACCGGTCATGAGCACCAGCGACAGGCAGTTGCCCTCGCGCGCATTGAACGCCTCGCCCGCGGTGCGCGTCGTGCTGGCGTCGTACTCGAGCTGCAACTTCCTGCGGTCGTACAGGGCCTCGGTGATCGCCGCGCGCACCCCCCGCTTCCTGGCCATCGGCTCGATGTTCTTGTCGAGGTAGGCCTGCATCTCGGGCGTGAGCCGGAGCACGTCGTCGGGATCGAGCGGCTCGCTGGCGGGCGCGACATGCGCATCGTCGAACATCCCGGGCACCGGCGCCGGCAGCGTCGGGCGGACGGCGGCGCAACCGGCGAGCAGTCCGACGGCCATGGCCAGGAGCGCGGGCGCCGCGCCGCGGCGGGCGCGGCAGAACAAGGACGAGTGGATCATCGACATGGCGAACTCCTCGGCTTGCGATGTCCGCACGTCACGGGCGCGCGCGGAACCCGACACTGACTATGCGCCTTTCGGGCGCCCTGGCAAGAGCTTCTTAAAACCCTTCCTCGACCAGTTCGGCCGCCCGCAGCAGCGCGCGCGCCTTGGCTTCGGTCTCGCGCCATTCCATCTCGGGGATCGAATCTGCCACGACGCCGGCCGCGGCCTGCACGTAGAGCGTGTTGTTCTGCACGATGCCCGTGCGAATCGCGATGGCCACGTCCATGTCGCCCGCGAAGCTCAGGTAGCCGCAGGCCCCGCCGTAGATGCCGCGCTTGACCGGCTCGAGCTCGTCGATGATCTCCATCGCGCGGATCTTGGGCGCACCGCTGAGCGTGCCGGCCGGGAAGGTGGCACGCAGCACGTCCATGTTGGTCAGGCCCGGCTTGAGCAGCCCTTCCACGTTGCTGACGATGTGCATCACGTGCGAGTAGCGCTCGACGACGAACGCGTCGGTCACCTTGACGCTGCCGGTCTGCGAGATGCGGCCGATGTCGTTGCGCGCCAGGTCGATGAGCATCAGGTGCTCGGCACGCTCCTTCGGATCCTCGAGCAGTTCCTTCTCGGTGGCCACGTCGGCCTCGGGCGACGCGCCGCGCGGGCGCGTGCCCGCGAGCGGGCGGATCGTGATCTTCTCGCCCTCGGCCACGTGCTCGTGGCGCACCAGGATCTCGGGCGACGCGCCGACGATCTGGAAGCTGCCCATGTCGTAGAAGTACATGTAGGGCGACGGGTTGAGCGAGCGCAGCGCACGGTACAGGCTCAGCGGAGACTCGGTGTAGCGCTTCTGCAGGCGCTGGCCCACCTGCACCTGCATCATGTCGCCGGCCGCGATGTACTCCTTGGCCTTGAGCACTGCCTCGATGTAGGCCTCCTTCGAGAACTCGCGCTGCACCGCGTAGGACGGCCCGCGCCTGACGGCCGGTGCGGTGACCGAATAGCGCAGCTTGTCCGACAGTTCGCCCAGGCGTTTCTTCGCTTCGAAGAACGCGTCGGCCCTGGACGGGTCGGCGTAGACGATCAGGTACAGCCGCCCCGACAGGTTGTCGATGACCGCCAGTTCCTCGGTCTGCAGCAGCAGGATGTCGGGGGTGTCGAGGCCGCCGGACTTGGTGGTGCCGGCCAGCCTGGGCTCGATGTAGCGCACGGCGTCGTAGCCGAAATAACCCGCGAGGCCGCCGCAGAAACGCGGCAGGCCCGGGCGCAGCGCCACCTTGAAACGCTTCTGGAACGCCTCGATGAAGTCGAGCGGGTTGCCCTCGTGGGTCTCCACGACCGCGCCGTCGGTGACGACCTCGGTGCGCAGCCCGCTCGCCTGCACCCGCGTGCGCGCCGGCAGGCCGATGAACGAGTAGCGCCCGAAACGCTCGCCGCCGACGACGGATTCGAGCAGGAAGCTCTGGGGCTGCCCGCCGGCCAGCTTCAGGTACAGCGACAGCGGCGTCTCGAGGTCGGCGAACGCCTCGAAGATCAGCGGGATGCGGTTGTAACCCTGCCCAGCGAGGCTTTGGAATTCGAGTTCGGTGATCACGTTGGAAGACTCCGGTGGCCGGGAGCGCAGCGACGACGTCGTCGATGAGGGGGCTGCGCCGCGGCGGGGATTGTCGACGACGCGTGGCCTGGGTCGGCGCACGGCATCGTGCCGGGGTGCACACGCGGGGCTGCGCCACCGCGGTGCGGCGCCGGCGCACCGCGACAGTGCCCGGATCGGGCGGTCAGCGGCGGCAGGCGCACACGTTCGTCACGAACGGCGTCGCCAGACCCAGGCTCCCTGGTCGTGCGACCGCACCGCGCACGCTTTCGCGGCGCTGCAGGAGAAGGGCGAGCCTGTGGACATGCGATCCAGTTTAGCCGATGGATCCGGCCGCCGGTGCGACGCTAGCGAAGTGACGTAATGCGCATTCCGCGACCTTTGGCAATCCCCACCTCCCGGCATGGGGCTTGCATGCGGTTACTTGTCGCTAAACTCCGTGGCACCGCTGCGTTTCGTCGTTGGGACGCAGCCGGCATTCGGATTCAACCAGTGCGGCGGAGCCTGAAAACCCCGTCGCCGGGCCTGCAACGTGTCACTTGAGCACGATCGCCATGACTGACTTGAGAATCATCGCGCGCTGCGTCCTGATGCTGGGCGGCGCGGCCGCCGGCACGGCGGCGATGGCCCAGGCCATGGCCCCTTCGGCCGCTGCATCCGCCGCGGCCGAGAGGGCGCAGAAGGAGACCGACCGGACCATGTACTGGATCCGCGTCCTGGCCACCAGTCCGCCGCCCAAGGCCCCCGCTGCGCCCAGGCCCGTCGCCGCCGCGCCGGCACCCGCGTCCCAGGCCAGGGCGGCCGCCGCCGCGCCCGAACGCGTCAAGGTCGCCGCGATCGCGCCCGCCGCGGCCGCCCGTAACAACGCCGATCTCGTCAACGCCACGCCGGCGCCCGTGGTGGCCGCCGCGCCCGCAGCCACCGCGCCCGCGTTGGCCACCGCATCCGGCAACGACAGCGCGATGACCACGGGCGGCCTCGACGCCGGCGTGACGTCGGCCGGCGTCGCCGCCGGGCTCGCCGCGCCCGCCGCCACCGCGCCGCAGGTCGACCTGCCGCCGGCCGAGGAGGAGCCGGATCCGGGCCTGATCATGATCAAGTCGGCCGACCCGCAATTCCCGCCGGCCGCGATGCGCCGGCTGCGCAAGGGCGAGGTCGAAGTGAAGTTCGAGGTGAACCCCGACGGCGTCGTCGACGTCGTGACGGTGGTCAAGACCACCAACGCGGGCCTGAACAACGCCGCGATGGAAGCCGTCAAGCAGTGGCGCTTCAAGCCGACGCCCAAGGGCCACACCGCGGCCGTGGCGCTGGCGTTCGACCTCGACGCCTGAACTGCGTCAGTCGAGCCGGACGAACCGGCCGGGCGCGAGCTGGTGCATGCTGGCGCGGCCCACGGTGCGCGTGAATGAACGCCCGGTCCACGGGCGGCAGGCCGAGGTCGGCCGGCGTGCGCGCGAGCGCGGGCGGCGAAATGCGGGATGGTGCTGAACCGGCGATCCATCGGTTCGGGCAACGGCCGGGCCTATGACTTTTTCGGCGCCAGCTATGCCTCTTGCAGCACCTTCGTCCCGGCGGCATGCATCCCGCCGATACTGTTTGCATGACTCGCACCGCCCCCGAACGACGGCACGCACGACGCCGGCAA
>Ga0302157_10007591_pt1 | contig 10872 bp, 12 predicted proteins | sample I_Bog_N3_3_FD_193502 | JGI IMG/M metagenome (GOLD analysis project Ga0302157, IMG submission 193502) | Peat permafrost microbial communities from Stordalen Mire near Abisko, Sweden - I_Bog_N3_3 | ecosystem: Environmental > Terrestrial > Soil > Wetlands > Peat | place: Sweden: Abisko, Stordalen...
CGGTGGGGGGTCCGGGCGGGGGGGTGGGGGCGGGGGGCGGGGGGGCAGTCGGTTAGCGTGGCCAGGTGGTGGAGTTCGTGTTGGAGGCGGGTGGTGTTGATGGTGGGGGTCATGATCAACTTTTCTTTAGCTGTTGGCTGATGCTTTGGACGAGATCCCAGAAGGCTTTGTCGGCGCTGAGTTTCTTGAGGGAGTCGTCTGCGGTGGGATCAGGGAAGGGTTCGCCCTTGAGCATGTTGGCGCGGCGATCGAAGGCCTGCTGTAAGTGGGTGCGCGCAGAGGAGGCGTCGCCTGACTCTGCGTCGGCGCAGGCTAGATTGTAATAGTAGAGCGGATAGGTGGGATCTTTCTCGATAGCGGCCTGATTGACGGCGTGGGATTCTTTCAGGTCGCCGGATATTCCCAGCGCCATGGAAAGCTGGTCAGTGGTAACGCGGCGCCACTTGATGGGATCGTCGCTCGAATCGACCAGCTTGAGCGCGGATGCGTAGGCTTTGGAAGCGCCTTGCACGTTTTGCTTGTCCCATTCGACGGTAGCGTAGGCAAAGGCTTCTATGAAGATTGGCTTCGCGTCGGGATCGAAGGCGAGCGTGTTGAGTATGAGCTTGGTGCGGTCCATCGGGAAGACGGCGGTGGTTGGTGGCTGCGCGTAGGTGAAGGTGAGGTCCGCGCAAAGGTCTTCGTGCGCTACGAAGACGCGGAGGGCGGAGGACTTTCCGCTTGGAGGAATGAGTAGAACCATCGCGGTGTGAACGCCGCTGGGCGTGGTGTAATCCAAACGGCCTTGATCGGCGGCGATGGTTTGAGGACCTTCGGCTTTGAGCATCTCGTCGCGGCAGGAGTCGGAGGTGAGGTGCGGTTTCTCTGGCCATAGAAATAGGAAGCCGAGAAACTTGAGGTCGCCATCGCTTGCGCGTACTCCGAACTCGGTGTTGTTCGGCTTGGCGGAGAGCTCGTCGATCTTGAAATTGCCTTGGTCGAACGACAAGCTGCCGGGGTGGTCAGGTAGTGCAAACGAGATCTTTCCGGGCGTGATCTGGGCGGCGCCGGTGGCGGTGAGAAGTAAGAGCGAGGCTGTAAGAAGAGTTTTCATTTATCCCAATGGGTGGCGGTTGAAGTCTTTGTAGATTAGGTATTTTGCGGGGACTTTACCGATGGCTCCGAACCATTGGGGGCAGTAGGCCGACATCCAGATGAAGTCGCCGGCGGTGGTGGGGTACCAGCTGTCGCTTAGGCGGTAGATGCCTCCGCCTTCGAGCATGAGGAGGCCGTGTTCCATGTAGTGGATTTCTACTTGCGAAAGGGCCGCGCCGGGGTTGTAGGTCATCGTGTTTACCGCGAAGTCGAAGACGTGGGAGTCGGGGAGGAGGCTGCGGACCTGGAGGTCGGGGTCTCCGTTGAGGGCGACGGGGGGAACGTCGGGCTCGCGGCCGAGGAGGAACCAGGGGTCAGGGCTGGCGGAGGGGTCGTTGAGGTAAATCGGGTCGAGGGGGAGGAAGGGCCTGTCGATTACCGCGATGCGGGAGGCGGTTAGCGCTGTGAGCGTGTGCTCATAGCCGGTGGGGAAGTAGGCGTAGCTGCCGGGGGAGAGGTCGTGGGGGATTTGCTTGCCGGGTTCGTCTAGTTTGAGATTGCCTTCGAGGACGTAGAGGAAGCGCTGCGTGGGGCCTTGGATTAGCTTGCCGGTGGCGGCGATTTCTAGCGTCATCATGGTGAAGGCTGCCCCGGTGGGAGGGGCTATGTGGACGATGGCGAGGCCGTTGGTGAGGCCGGGGAGGGGCGTGCGGATGAAGGTGTCGGGGGTTTGGAGCAGGTGGTCGCGGTGGTTGGCGCTGCGGCTGTGGCCGAGGTTGTGCATACAGCAGAGTGTAGAGGATAGGGGATAGAGTGTAGAGGAAAACAATGGTGCGACGAGTTCGTTAAGAGGCATTGAATGACAAAGACGACGATCGTGTTGATTGAGCTCGGCATGCTTGGCGGAATCGTTACTGCGGGTTACCTTCTTCCGGGAAATACTCCGCTGCGAACGTTTCTTCTCGTCAGTGCGGTGTTGTTCGTCGTGGGCAATATTTACTTGATCAGTGTTGCCAGGACGGCAAGCGCGAAGAGTGCCTCGACGTCAGGTGAGACTGGCCCGTGGCCCCACATTCGCCGAGCGTTTGGGATATTGGCAATCGGGGGGCTGGTGACCTTGCTCTTTCTATCCCTTAGAAAGTGATCGCGTAGCGCAGGTACGCGGGGCACTACTGAGCGCGTGCCGAAACTTTTCTGCGAGGTCTGAGACCTGAGACGGAGCCTTTTGGCTGCCCAATTTGTTCACGAGCTATTTGTGAGGGTGGAGGTGGAGTAGGAGGTTTAGGACCGTGGCCAGGGCGGCTTCTACGTCTTCGGGGCGGACGGTTTCGTCGGGGTGGTGGGAGAGGCCGTTGGGGGAGCGGAGGAAGAGCATCGTCGTGGGGACGATGGGGGCGAGGATCATGGCGTCGTGGCCGGCTCCGGAGAAGAGGGGTTGGGCGTCGAAGCCTGCTCGCTCGGCGGCCTGGTGGAGCTTTAGGGTCAGGGCGCGGTCCATGGGGACGGCTCGCTGCTCGGACTGGACGGTGGCGCGGACTCGGACGCCGCGGAGGGCTCCTGCGGCTTCGGCCTTGGTGAGGAGATGGGCTATCGCGGCGTGGCGGGATTCGTCTTTGGGGTGGCGGATGTCGAGGGAGGTTCGGACCGTGCCGGGGATTACGTTGATGGCTCCGGGTTCGGTGGAGAGGCGGCCTACGGTGGCGAGGAGTTGGGTGTAGTTGGAGGCGTAGCGCTCGACTTCGACGATCCATTGGGCGGCAGCGGCGAGCGCGTCATGGCGGAGGGACATGGGGGTGGTGCCGGCGTGGTTGGCGTGGCCTTCGAAGGTGAGCTCGAGACGGGATTGGCCGACGATGGCTTCGACTACGGCTAGCGGGGTGTCGCTCTTGTCGAGGACTGGGCCTTGCTCGATGTGGACTTCGAGGGCTCCGAAGGTGTTGGGGGAGAGCGGGCAGGTGAGGTAGATGCGGTCGGGGTCTAAGCCGAAGTTGCGGATGGCTTCGGCTAGGGTGATGCCGTTGGCGTCGGTGCGGGCTAGGTGGTCGGGGGTTAGCTGGCCGGTGGTCGCTAGCGAGGAGAGGAAGGGGAAGCCGAAGCGGACTCCTTCTTCTTCGGCGAAGGCGATGAGTTCGATGTGGAAGGGGAGGGTCGTGGCTCCTAGTTCTTCGATGGCGGCAAGGGCAAGGAGGACGCCGAGCGGGCCGTCGAAGGCTCCGGCGTTGGTGACCGTGTCGATGTGGGAGAAGAGGACGAAGGTGGGGGCGTCGTCTTGCGGGGAAAGGCGGGTGGCGCGGATGTTGCCGGCGTCGTCGGTGCGGGCGGTTAGGTTGGCCTGGCGAATCCACCAGGTGAGGAGCGTGTGGGCGTCGCGCGCGGCGGGGGAGAGGTAGAGGCGGGTGGTCTCGCCTGGTGTGTCCGTGATGCGGGCTAGCTCGCGGCAGCGGGAGATGATGGTGGCGGCGCGGGTTGCTAGGGATTCGGCGGTGTTGGTGTGGGGCATCGAGATCATTCTACGGTCGAGAGCGGGACGATGGGTTCCGTCGCACCCCACTCATCACGATGGAGCCGTCAAGCATGGGGCACCCGACTTTGTGGCGGCTAGAAGCTAGGCGCGGTGGAGGGTGGCTTCTATGGTGCCGTGGGGTTCGTCGGTGGGGACGAAGATGTGGTTGGCGTTGGTTTGGTTGAAGCGGGCGAGGTCTACGAGTAGGTTGTGCTTGTTGGGCATGAGTAGGTAGATCTGGTCGATGAGGGGCGTGTGGTCTAACGCGGCTTCGCCCATGGCGTAGAGGGTTTGCTGCACTGAGAGCGAGTCGTGCTTGGCGAAGGCAGTGAGCATGGCTTCGCGGATGTGGTGGCGGACTTTGTTGAAGTCGATGGCTTGATCCGAAGAGGCCGCGGCGCTGGCGATGGCTTCGGGGGCGTAGGGCCACTCTGCTTTTAGGGCGGTGCCGAAGAGGCGGTCAGTGGTTTCGGGGAGCGTGGTGAGGTTGTCCTTGATGAAGCCGGTGAAGGCGGAGTTCGCCGTCTTCAGGATGGTGAGGCGGTCGAGGCCGGAGGTGATGGTGAAGGGTTGATTTTGAGTGCGGGAGACGGTGGTGGTCTGGCGCTCGTCGGAGCCTCGCATGAAGGCTGTGGGGAAGGGTTGGCCGTCAACGGTGAGGCGCTTCCATAGGGTGGATTCGATGACGACTTCGGCGGAGGAGACTTGCGGGTTGCGGGTGAGGATGTAGTCGATGAGTTCCTGGGCGTAGGTCTCCATGCTGGTGGCTTTGGACTGGTGCGCGACGAAGTAGACGGTGTTCTTCATCGTGTCCGTGGGGAGGATTTGAGAGTTGTCGCCCAGGGTGTGCGCGGTGGTGAAGTCTCCGGTGAGGAGGATTTGGACGGTCCACTCGTCTAGATCGTGGTGGGCTTCATGCTTGGTTAGGCGCATGAGGCGGACGCGGGATTTTCCGTAACGGTTGGCTTGGAGTTTTGCGGGCATGGGGTTCCTGGTTGTCAGTTCTCAGTTGTTAGTGCTCAGTTGCAAAACTTTCAACTGCCTCTGTAGGTGGTGTAGCCGTTGGCGGTGAGGAGCAGGGGTATGTGGTGGTGCTGGGTGGGGTCGCGGACGGTGAAGATGATGGCGACGTGGGGGTAGAGGGGTTCAATGTTTTGGGCTTCGTACCAGGCGCCGGTCTCGAAGCGGATGGAGTATTCGCCGGCTTGCAGGGGAGCGTCGCCGAGGAGAGTTTTGCAGCGGCCGTCGGCGTCGGTGAGGCCTTTCCCGATTTCTTTCCAGCCTGCTGCTTGGAGCTGCCATAGCGCGAGCGCGACGTTGGCGGCGGGCCGGCCGTTCGCGGTGTCGAGGATGTGTGTGGAGACGCTCATACAGCAGAGTGTAGAGGATAGAGCGTAGAGCGTAGAGAAAATGGCTAAGCTGCCAGCCATTTGCGGAGGCGGAGTTGGGTGATCTGGCGCTGCTGCTCGGCGGCTTCGCGGAGTTCGGTGGCGGGGTCGTTGCGGAGGCGGTGGTGGAGGATGGCTAGGATTTCGTCGGCGGATTTGCCGGTGGCGCAGATGATGAAGATGCGGTTGAACTTTTCTTCGTAGAGGCGGTTGGCGGCGGCTAGTTCGGTTTGGGTGGTGGGCGTTAGTTGGGCAGTTGATTGCTCGGTGGCGGAGAGGGCGAGGCTTGCGGCGGTGGCGGATTTGGCTTGGTGTTCGCCGATGCGGGGGTGGCTGTCGAAGGCTTGTTGCTGAGCGTCGACGGGGAGAGCGCGCCAGATGATGTCGGCTGTGCAGGTTAGGTCGAAGGGGGTGGCGAAGGGACGCAGGGCGGCGAGCTGCGATGCCCAGGCGGGGGAGCCGTTGCAGGGGAGGATGGCCGCGGCTGCGGCTTCGGGGGTCAGGGTGTTCCAGTGGGCTAGGGTCGGATTGGTTGGCAAGGTGTGGGTCCATCTCTTTCGCTTCTAAGCAGAAAGATGAGCAGAGGCCAGGGCTAGAAGCAGATTCCCAAAGGGAATGACAGAAAGAAAAGCAAGAGCAAAGGCACGGTCTCCTGAGCGGGTAGGGAGATGTTAGCCGGTTAGGAGGAGGATAGCTGGTGTTCGCGGCCGGTGGGTGGTTGTGGGAATTCGTCTTTGTTGTTTTGGCGGGTGAAGACTGGTTGGCCTCGTAGCCAGGTGGTGTGGACGCGGCCTCGGAGAGTTTCGCCTAGATAGGGGGAGATTTTGTGGCGGTAGTGGAGCATGTCTTCCGTTAGGGTGAAGGTGGCTTCTGGATCGAAGGCGATCAGGTTGGCTTGGTTGCCGGGTTCGATACTGCCGATGTGCGTGCTGAGGCCGACTAGTTTTGCGGGGGCGGCGGAGGTCCAGTGGGCTAGCTGCGAGAGGGTGAGCTCGCGGCGGGTGCATTCGGTCCAGAGGACGGAGAGTGCGGTGGATAGGCTGGGGATGCCTCCCCAGGCTAGATCGAAGCGGCCGAGGGCTTCGCCGGGGGAGACGTGGTCGGGGTTCATGCGTTTCATATGCGGGGGGCAGGGGGAGTGGTCGGTGGCGATCAGGTCGATCGTACCGTCGAGGAGGGCTTGCCAGAGTTGCTCGCGGTTGGCTGCGCTGCGGATGGCGGGGGCGGATTTGCAGAGGGTGGGGCCGTTGGGATTGTTGTCGATAGTTTCGGCCGTCAGGTGGAGGAAGTGAGGGCAGGTTTCTACGGTGACAGGCAGGCCTTCGCGCTTGGCTGCGGCGATGAGGGGGAGGGCGCGGGCTGTCGACAGGTGGACGATGTGGAGGCGGAAGCGGTGCTCGCGGCAGAGTTCGAGGAGCATCTCGATGGCGTCCAGCTCGGCTTCGTCGGGGCGGGAGGCTAGATAGGTGGCGTACTTCGTCCAGTCGGCGTTGGTGGCGTTCAGGTGGGCTACGGCGGCGTTGATGGAGGGGTCGAGCTCGGCGTGGACGAGGAGAGGGAGGCCGGTGCGGACGATGTGGGGGATGGCTCGGACTAGATTGGCGCGATCGATGGCGGTGAAGCCGTCGCAGCCGGGGTAGATGAGGAAGCTTTTGAAGCCGGCGACTCCGGCGGCGGCCAGGGGTTCGAGGTCGCGCTGGTTGTTGTCGACGGCGCCTCCCCAGAACGCGTAGTCGATCATGCATTGCGAGGTTCCGTTGGGACCTCCGGTGGCGGCGGCTTCTCGCTTGAGCTCGAGGGCGGCTACGTTGGTGGTCTCGGGGAGGCAGTTGAGCGGCATGTCGATGACGGTGGTGAAGCCTCCGGCGGCGGCGGCTCGGGTGGCGGTGGCGAAGCCTTCCCAGTCGGTGCGGCCGGGCTCGTTGATGTGGGTGTGAGCGTCGATGAGGCCGGGGAGGAGAGCGAGGTTGCCGAGGTCTTGCGTGGGGTGGGAGTGGCTTGCGGGGAGGGCAGAATTTTCGTGGATTGCGGTGATGATGCCGTCGTCAATGACGACCGTGGCGTCTAGTTCGCCATGGGGCGTGATGACGCGGCGGGAGCGGAGAGCGTGTACCATGATGCTGATTACAACAGAGTGTAGAGGGTAGAGAGTAGAGCGTAGAGAGGGATTCTTCGCTGAGTTCGAGTGTTGCGCTGGAGGCGGGATGGCGAGCGGTAAGGAAGAGTTTATGCGGCAGGCGATTGCGCTGGCGGTTGGAAATGTGACCAGCGGGCGGGGTGGACCGTTTGGCGCCGTGATCGTGAAGGACGGCAAGGTTGTCGGTACGGGCGCGAACCAGGTGACCGCTACGAACGATCCGACGGCTCATGCGGAGGTGACCGCGATTAGGAATGCTTGTACGTCGCTGGCTGCGTTCGAACTGGAAGGTTGCGATATTTATACGAGCTGCGAGCCTTGTCCTATGTGTCTGGCGGCGATCTACTGGGCTCGGTGCCGGACGATCTATTACGGGTGTACAGCGGAGGATGCGGCGAAGGCTGGGTTCGACGATGCGTTTCTGTATGGCGAGATGAAGAAGCCTCTCGGCGAACGGGCGTTGCCGGTGGTGAACCTTTGTGCGGATGAGGCCGGAGAGGCCTTTGCGGCGTGGATGGTTAGTCCGATGAAAGTGGAGTACTGATGTCTGACGAGAACGTTGTGCGGGTTGGGTTGCTGGGATTTGGGACGGTGGGAAGCGCGTTTGCGGAAGTGCTGGCGGCTCATGGCGATGCGCGGGTTCGGATTACGCATGTATTTAATCGCGGGGTGGAGCGGAAGCGTTTGCATGTGCGCGCTGGGTTTGTGGGTTGGGATACGGTGTGGACTGAGCGCGTGGAGGATGTGCTTGAGGCCGAGGACGTTGATGTCGTCGTGGAGTTGATGGGCGGGCTGGACCCGGCGGAGAGTTGGCTGCGTGCGGCGTTGAGTGCGGGTAAGCATGTGGTGACGGCGAATAAGCAGTTGATTGCGTATCGCGGGGCGGAGCTGTTTGCGCTGGCTGCTGAGAAGGGTGTGCAGTTGTTGTATGGCGCTGCGGTGGCGGGCGGCGTGCCGGTGATTCCTGGGATTGCGCAGGGTTTGAGCGGCGATGTGATTACTCGTGTCAGCGGGATCTTGAATGGGACGTGCAATTTTATTTTGAGCTCGATGGAGAATGGCGCGGACTACGGCGAGGTGTTGGCGAAGGCGCAGGCTGCGGGTTACGCGGAGGCGGATCCGAGCGCGGATGTGGACGGATTCGACGCGCGGGCGAAGCTGTGCGTGCTGGCGAGGCTGGCGCTGCATGCGGAGATTGATCCGGAGCAGGTGCCGGCGCAGACGATTTCTTCGATCAGTGCGGTGGACTTTGCGTATGCGAAGGAGTTGGGCTGCACGGTTAGGCAGGTGAGCCGCGCGGAGCTGACGGACGGCGTGGTGAGTGCGAGTGTGGGGCCGATGCTGGTGCCGAGGACGTCGCCGATTTCGTACTCGCACGGGACGCAGAACATGGTGGTGACGCATGGGAAGTTTGGCGGTGATGTGGTGTTCAGCGGACATGGCGCGGGCGGACATCCTACGGCTGTTGCGGTGATGAGCGACGTTTGCGCGATTGCGGAGAAGAGCGTCCAGGTGCGGCTGCCGGCGGTGGCGATGAAGGTGGTGGGGGATGTGGTGGCGCCGCATTATTTGCGGTTCGTGGTGGCGGATCGGCCGGGGATTGTGGCGGCGATTGCTGGATCACTGGCGAAGGTGGGAGCGAATATTGATTCGATTTTGCAGCACCGCGGGTTTGGCGCGCGGTTGCAATTTGTCGTGACGACCGAGCCGAGTATGAGCGCGTGGCTGACAGGAGCGCTGGAGGAGATGGCGGCGTTTGATTTTATGCTGGAGCCGCCGCTGTGCTTGCAGATTCTGGTGGTGGATGATCGGGATACGGATTGATAAGGCAGTGGGTAGTAAGTAGTCGGTAGTGTTTAGTGGTGGGCGAGGTTGACGTAGAGTTCGGAGCGGATTTTCCAGCCGTCTTTGGTGTGTTGCCACATGGCCATGTAGGTGCCGGTGTAGACCGTTTTGTTGTTCGCGTCGGTGGCGATCCAGTGGCCTTGTTCGGCGGCTAGGGGGTTGTCGGTGGAGAGTTGGATGGTGTCGGGGATGCGCTCGTAGGTTAGGGAGGTTTTGGGGGCGTCGAAGCCTTGCTTGAAGAGCTTGAGGTAGGCCGCGCGGGTGGGGACGAAGGTGCCGTCGCCGATGACGGCTACGAAGTTGTCGGCTAGCGAGTCGGCCACGCCGAGGAGGTTGCGGCGGGCGATGGAGCGGTTGGAGTGGGCGCGGGCCGCGCGGATGTTGGACTCGTCCTGTGTGGGGTCGGTGGGCATAGGTTTTGTTGTAGCAGGTTGTGGCGATCAGGTGGGTCTGGTCTTCTTTGGGGCGAGAGACGGCAAGGGCAAGAACGGGAGAAAGCAGGTTCCTCGCGGCGCTCGGAATGACAGACAGAAAGGCAAAGGCAACGGCAGAAAGCTCAACGGCCCTCGCGAGGAGGGCCGTTGTTGCTTGCTTGTACGGGTTCAGTACTTGGGTAGGGTCTTGTCGATACGGTCGGCCCAGGCCAGTATGCCGCCGGCCAGGTTGCTTACGTTGGTGTAGCCCTGTTCCTTGAGGAAGAGAGCGGCGCGCTGGGAACGGGCTCCGGATTTGCAGTGGACTACGATTTCGGTGGTCTTGGGGAAGGTTAGGCGGTGGAGCTGGTTGGGGAGATCGCCAACGGGGATGAGCGGTGCGCCGATGTCGACGATCTGGTATTCGTGGGGCTCGCGGACGTCGAGGACGAAGGGCGCGGTGTTGTTGTCCATGCGGGCTTTTAGCTGCTCTACGGACATTTGCGGGATGCCGTCGACTACGGGCTGGTCAGGCGTCGAGCCGTGGGAAGAGACCTCAAGCGGGCCTGCTTCGGTGGGCTTGGGGATGCCGCAGAACTGGTCGTAGTCGATGAGCTCTTTGATCTCGTGCGTCCCGCACATGGGGCAGTCGGGATTTTTGCGGAGCTTCATGGTTTTGAAGCTCATGGAGAGAGCGTCGACCAGCAGGAGGCGACCGATGAGGGGTTCGCCTATGCCGAGGATTAGCTTGATGACTTCGGTGGCCTGGATGACGCCGACGAGGCCGGGGAGGATGCCGAGAACTCCTCCTTCTGCGCAGCTGGGGACGAGGCCCGGCGGTGGCGGTTCGGGGTACAGGCAGCGGTAGCAGGGGCCGTCTTCTGTGGCGAAGACGGAGGCCTGGCCTTCGAAGCGGAAGATGCTGCCGTAGGCGTTGGGCTTGCCGGTGAGGACGCAGGCGTCGTTGACGAGGTAGCGGGTCTGGAAGTTGTCCGTGCCGTCGGCGATGACGTCGTAGTCCTTGAAGATGTCGAGCGCGTTGGCGCTGGTGAGCATGGTGTTGTGCTTGATGATGTTGGTGTTCTTGTTGAGACCCTTGAGGGTGATCTCGGCGGAGTCGACTTTGAGTTTGCCGACGGTGGCCTGGGAGTGAATGATCTGGCGCTGGAGGTTGGATTCGTCGACGATATCGAAGTCGACGAGGCCGATGGTGCCTACTCCTGCGGCGGTGAGATAGAGGGCGAGCGGGGCGCCGAGGCCGCCGGTGCCGACGCAGAGAACCTTCGCGGCCTTGAGCTTCTGCTGGCCTTCCATGCCGACCTCGGGGAGGATGAGGTGGCGGGAGTAGCGGGCGATCTCTTCGTTGGTGAGCTTGGGGAGGGCGACGGGGGTGTCGAGCGTGGCTGGCATAAGTTTTCCTAACTAATGGAGATGCTTCGCGCGGGTGAAAGATTCTGTTCCGGGCGCGGGAACGGGGCAAGTGCAGTCTCTTTTAGTTTACCTGTGGTGGGA
>Ga0302157_10007593_pt1 | contig 10871 bp, 10 predicted proteins | sample I_Bog_N3_3_FD_193502 | JGI IMG/M metagenome (GOLD analysis project Ga0302157, IMG submission 193502) | Peat permafrost microbial communities from Stordalen Mire near Abisko, Sweden - I_Bog_N3_3 | ecosystem: Environmental > Terrestrial > Soil > Wetlands > Peat | place: Sweden: Abisko, Stordalen...
CATCCAGGCGCTGGTCGCCGAAGGAAGTGTCGAGGCCAAGGAACTGGACCGCTTTAAACAGACGGGAGCCGAAAAGGTTTAACCATCAGGGATGGGCCTTGCGCCAGGCTTGAATGACCTCAAGGGTGTTCTCGACGTGTTTGTCGGGAGCCAGAGCGGTATAGGTGTAAAGCACCGTTCCGTCGGGGGCGATGACATAGGACGTGCGGTCGGCAAGATCGATTTTCCCTGGAAGGCTGACCATCACCGCGTCATAGGCGCGGATCACCGTCATGTCGGGGTCCGCCGCGACCGGGAATTTATCGCGACATTCCTTGGTGGAAAACTCCTTCTGCGTCTCGATAGTATCGGCCGACATGCCGATCAGGCTGGCACCCGCGGCGGCGAATGTTTCAGCCGCATCGGCGAACTCGTGGGCTTCGATCGTGCAGCCTTTGGTGAAGGATTTGGGGTAGAAATACAGGACCACCGGTCCCTTCTTCAAGGCCTCGGCCAGGGAAAAGGTGAATTCCTTGCCGCCAACCGCCGCCTGGGCAACGAAATCCGGCGCCTTGTCACCGACCTTGAGGGAGGCATTGGCATCGAAGGACATCAGAAGACAGACCGCAAGGACCGGGACGGATAGTCGAAACATCGCTCATTCTTCCCTAATGCCACCAATCGTAGATTGGCACGGGCTCGCATTACAGCAAGTGTCTCAGGAAAATTATCCGGCAGCCTCAGCCACCAATCACCGCCAAAAAGGCCCGTTCCAGATTGGCCGCGCCGGTCTGGGCCACCAACTCGGCGGGCGGACCGCAATAGACCAGACGGCCTTCGTGCAGCACGCCGATGCGGTCGCAGAGTTCTTCGGCGTCGGCCAGGATATGGGACGAGAAGAAAACCGTGCGTCCGGCGGCCTTGCAATCCATCAATCGATCTTTCAAATGGATTCGCGCTTTTGGATCGAGTCCGCTCATGGGTTCGTCGAAAATGAGCAAAGGCCGCTCGGTCAGCAGGGCCGAGGCCAGCCCCAGCTTCTGTCCCATGCCCTTTGAATAGCCCTTGCCCAACTGCCCCAGCCGGGTGGGGTCGAAGTCCAAGCCGATGCAGAGGATCTCGGCGCGAACAGGGTCCAGGGACAAGCCGTAGGGCGACAGAGCCAGGGACAGCACCTCCCAGCCCTTCAACAAGGCTGAGGGCAGATAGCGTTCCGGCAGATAGACCAGATTGCGCCGCGCCGCCACCTGGGCCGCCGACAGGCCGAACAGCGAAACCTCGCCCTCGGCCTTATGCAGGCCCAGAATGGAGCGGATCAAGGTGGTCTTACCGGCGCCATTCAGGCCGATCAGCCCGAAGATTTCCCCCGCCCGCACCTCCAGGCTCAAGTCCTGAAAGACAATGCGCGCCCCATAGCCGGCCTTAAGGCCTTTGATCCGAATGGGATCAGGGGACATCGGCAGAGGAACCTTGCGGCCGCAGGGAAAGTTGACGGAAGGCCAGCTGACCATGAACACCCTGGGCGGCCTTCTCGACCTCGGCGCTCTCCAGTTTGGCCTTGCCCGGCAGCTTGTCCAGCAGGCCCTGCCAGAAGCCCGCCAGTTCGGCCTGAGTGTCGGCGCTGAGTTCCACCTCGACCGGACGGCTGACCTGCTCCAGGCTTGACCCGGCCAAGGGCTCGGCGCTTTCGCCGGACAGGCGATAGCGCAAGGAAGCCATGTCGTGCAGCAACCGCTGGGCGTCGATGGCCTTGACCAACTGCAGGCGCGGCGGCAGGCCATTGTCACCAGTCAGCACCAGCGGAGCCACCTGATCCTTCAACTGTTGGGCCGAAGCCAGGGCCGCTTGACCTTCCGACTGGGAGCGTTGCTGGGCATCGAGGCGAAGGCGCAATTGCTCCACCTGATCCTGACGATCCAACAGCTCACCCGACAGGCTAAAGCCGCCGACCACCGCCACCAGCAGATCGATCGCCAGCACCGATCCCAACAAGATCAGCCGCAGAGGAGGACGTTTCAAAGACAAGGCCATCATCCGTTCTCCTTGCGCACCAGCAGGGTCAACAAGGAATCCCGGTCGGGCGGCGTACCGGTCTGGCCCAGGCTGCCCTCCAGCACCTGCGAGGCCTGCAGCCCCAGCGGCAGGCGCGACACCATCACCCGGCAGTCGGGGAAAGCCGCCGTCACCTTGGCCTTGAGGTCGCGGATGCGCGACACCTGCTCCTCCAGCGGCACTTTGGCCCCCAGATCATAGCTGACCGCCAACTCCCAACGGGCCGGGGGCAGCTTGCTTTGAGCCACCTTGCCAGCGTCCGGGTTGGTCGAGAAACTGACCTTGCGCTGGGCGGCATCGGCAGGCAGAGCCGCCAGCAGAGCCGCCAGATCGATGCGCTCCTTGCCCCACTGCTCGCCCAAGGTGGCGGCCCGGCGCATCTCGGCCACGGGTAGCGGCAGGCTTTCCGAGCCGGCCAGGATCTGGCTTTGCGGCTGCAACTGGGCGGACAAATCCTCCACCTCGGCCTCGGCCTGAAGGGTGGCGGAGACCAGCCCGCCGATGAACAATCCCACGGCGATGGTGGCTGCAAGGGCGGCAACCCGGCCCATGCGAATCAGTTGGCGCAGGCGATTGCGGGACGCAATGGCTTCGGTCGCCAACTCCAGCACCGGAGCCTTGCGCAAGGCGGCCCATTCGGCCAGCAGCAAATCGGTGGTGCCGTCCTTAACCTTGGCAGCCCCCTTCAGGCCGACGCGAGAGGCCGCCACGGACGGGGTCAGGGCCATCAGGTTGCTGACGCCCAGGTCATGCTTGGAGATTTCGGCGCAAAAGGCTTCGTCGCCGATCACCGTCAGGTCCAGCCGCTCGGCCTCGCTATAGCCCAACCGTTTAAGGTAGCTGATGGAAGACCGCAGCTCCCGCTCGATGGCCTGGGCCAAGCCAGAGGATTCCGGCGGGGCCTGGGTCAGGCGGGTAATGACCAACTGGCCGTTGACGGTGAAAATCTGGCGCAAGCCGCCGGTGGCCTGCAAGCCGATCAGGGCCCGCCAGTGGCGATCCTTACTGTTATGGCCCTCTTTAGAAGAATGGGGCATCAGGTGGTCCAGCAGACCCACCACTTCCAGGGGCTGCAGGCAATAGCCGGTGACCGGATTGTCCAAGCCTTCCAAAAAAGCGGACCAGCCGGCCAGAGCCTTGCTCTCGGCCAACACCGCCATTAGGATTTTCAAGCCGCCCTTGGCATCCGTGCCCAGCTTCAGAACCCCTTTCAGGGGATCGCTGGGATAGGCCATCTCAAGGCGGCGACGCACCAGCTTGGCCTGATCCAACGGCCCGACCTTGGGCAGCTGGTCTTCCCGGTACATCTGCTCCAGCACATCGGCCAGCACCAGCAGCGGAGCCCGGCGGCGCGACGACAACAGCTTGGCAAACAGGCGACGCCCGTCCTCGACCTTGTCATTGGGGCAGAACCAGGCCTCGGCCAGGGACTGACCCGACAGCCGCCCGAAGATGGCTCCCTCGTCGCCGATCAGCAAAAGGAAGCGTCCGCCCTTGCCCATGATGGAACTCATGCGTTCCTCCAGGTCGTCCAGACTGTGAAGCACTGCGTCGTCCATGCCCTATCCTAGCTTACTGAAGCTGCCGTAGATCGGCCCGAACACGCCCAACACGATCCACAGCATCATGACCCCGGCGAACAGGGTCAGAGCCGGCTCGATCATGGCGATCATGCGGTCCACGCTTTCGTTCACATCCTGGTCATAGAATTCGGTGACGTTCTCAAGGGTCTCGCTCAGGCGACCGCTTTCCTCGCCGATCACCACCATGCGCACCACCAGCGACGGAAACTCGCCGGTATTGCGCAAGGCCCGCGACAGGGGCGTTCCCTGCTGCACATCCTCCAGCACCGCCCCCAGCGACTTGGACAAGGATCGATTGGAGATCACCGTGCGGGCTGTCGACAGGCACTCCAGGATCGGCACGCCGCTGCGAAACATCGTGGCGAAGAAGTGGGAGAAGCGCGACAGCGCGATCTTGCGGGCCAAGGGTCCGGCCACCGGCAGGTGCAGGGCGGCGCGATCCAGGCGCAGGGCCAAATCCTCGGACAGATGATGGGCCGATTTGCGCCCCACCCAAGCCAGCAGCGGCAAAGCGATGAGCAGCCACCAGAAGTCCTGAACGAAGGCCGAGGTAGCGATCAGCGACTGGGTGACCAGCGGCAATTCCTGGCCGCTGCCCAGCAGAAAGTCCACCACCTGCGGCACCACCATCAGCATCATGAAGAAAAACAGCGCCACCATCACCGACAGGATCACCATGGGATAGCGCACGGCCTTTTGGATGCGAGAGGTCACCATCTCGGTCCACTTCAGATGGCGCACGATCTGCTGAAAGGCCTCGGTCAGATTGCCGCTGGCCTCGCCCGCCGCCAGCAGAGCGTGAAACACCGGGCCGAAGGTTTCCGGGTGGGCTTGGAAGGCCTCGGACAGGCTGCGGCCCTCGGAGACGTCGCGCAAAATCTCGGTGACGATGTCGCGCAGGCGACGTTGCTCGATGGCGTCGCGCAGATCGGTCAGGCTTTCCACCAGCGGCACCCCGGCCCCGGTCAGATGCTGCAGATGCAAGAACAACTGCAGGATGTCGCGGTTACGCACGGGGGCCGTGATCAGCCCGGAAAAGCGCCCCGCCGTCGAGGCCTTGGCGCTGATCAGCTCCAGGCCGTTTTCGCGCAGGCGCTGATAAAGCTCGATCTCGTTGTTGGCGGTCAGCTGCCCCCGCAGCTTGGCTCCCGCCGCCGAGATGGCGCTGTAGTCATAGGTCAGCATCAGAGCCGTTCCGTCACATCGACGGAGCGCATCAGGCTTTCCAAACTGATGACGCCCGACAGCACCTTGGCGATGCCGTCCTCGGCCATGGGGATGAAGCCGTAATCGCGGGCCGCCTTGCGCAGATGGGTCAGGGACGCACCCTTGATCACCATCTCGTCCAGCTCGGGGTTCATGGGCAGGATTTCCTGCACGGCGATGCGGCCCTTATAGCCAGTATGGCGGCAGGCCGGGCAGCCGACGGCCTGGCCGATCTGGGGCGGACGACCGGGATCGACGCCGAAGATGCGGCATTCTTCAGCGGTGGCGGACCGCTGGGTCGAGCAGGCCGTACAAAGACGGCGCACCAATCGCTGGGCGATGATGCCGATGACATTGCCGGCCAGCAGGCCGTGATGCAGCCCCAGGTCATGCAGGCGCGGTAAAGCGCCGGCGGCATCATTGGCATGCAGGGTCGAATAGACCTGATGGCCGGTCATGGCGGCGCGCAAAGCCATGCTGGCGGTGGCCTGATCGCGGACCTCGCCGATGAAGATGACGTCCGGGTCCTGGCGCAGCAAGGCCCGCACACCTTCCGCGAAGGTCAGCGACGTGCCTTCGCGCACCTGGGCCTGACGGATCAGCGGCAGGGCATATTCCACCGGGTCCTCCAGCGTCATGATATTGCGCTCGAGGGAATTGATATAGGTCAGGACGGCGTAAAGGGTGGTGGTCTTGCCCGATCCGGTCGGGCCGGTGGCCAGGATGATACCCTCGGGGCGCTTGAGCAGGCGTTCCAGCAAAGCCCGGTTTCCGGCGGAAAAGCCCAACTGATCGACGGCCAGCAGCGAGCCGGAACGATCGAGGATACGCACCACCAGATTTTCGCCATGGACGGTAGGCAGGGCGGAAACGCGGAAGTCCACATGACGCTGACCCACGGTCAGGCTGAAGCGGCCATCCTGGGGGTTCAGCTTGTCGGCGATGTTCATGCCGGCGATGATCTTCAGCCGATGCGAGATGGCCGCCCAATGGTCCTTATGCACCGTGCGGATCTGGGTCAGCACGCCGTCGATGCGATAACGCAGGCGCAGAAAGCTGCCTTCCGGCTCGAAATGGATGTCGGAGGCCCCGGCTTTGACGGCGTCAAACAGGACGGCATTGACCAGACGCACCAGCGGATGAACATAGCCATCCCCCGACAAAGCCGCCGAGGACAGGTCATGGTTGCCGGTCTCCAACTCGCGCAGGATGCCGTCGATGGAGAATTCATAGCCGTAATATTGATCGATGGCCGAGGCCAGCTCGGACTCCGAGCAGACCAGCGGGATGATCTCCACCCCTTGCGGCAGATAACGCCGGGCCTGATCAATGGCCAAGACGTCATAGATATCGGCCATGGCCAGGCGCAGGGACTCGCCGTCCAGCGACACCGGCAGAACCCGGCAGCGCTGGGCCATTTCCTTGGGCAGCTGCTTGATCAGAGCTGGATCGACCACAGTGCTCTTGGGGTCGAAGCGCTCGAAACCCGAGCTTTCGGCCAACACTGCCGACAGGGCCGACTCGGTGATGAAGCCAAGCTCCACCAACAGATTGCCCATCAGCTTGTTGGAACGCTTCTTCTCGTAGAGTGCGACCTGCAGCTGATCCTTGGAGATCAGCCCCAGTTCCACCAGCTTGTCGCCGATGCGGGCCATACTGGCCCCATTGCTGGGCGCCGGCACGGAAGGTGTGGCGGCAGTGGGAGCCGAAGTTGGGACAGGCGGCGGCGCGGCAGGTGCCGCCGCCGGCGCCTGCACGCTCGATCCAAAGGCCAAAGAGACAGCGGGAACGGGTCCAGCTGCCTCAGGCTTGGCCTCAGCGGGGGCCTCTTTGCCCCCTACGCGGTCGGAAAACTCCAGCTCCATGCCCTTCTCCGTCCTGTCATCGGCCCGCCCCGCAAGAGAGGGAGGCGGTTATTGCAGGGCGAACAGCAGGGTACAGGACGAACCGCTGTCAGAGGTACGATAGCTGCCGCTGTTGGCCACCACGCCGTTGCTGAAGGTTGGCTTGGTCGCGGTACAGCCGCCGCCGCTCAGGGTGACAATGGCCCCGCCGCCGGGGGTGCTGTCGTCATATTTGGCATCGATGGCATAGGCGTCCTTGCCCGAAACAATCGGGCCTGGCACCGGACCGGACGAGGTCAGGGCGATGTAATAGCCATTGAATTCGCCAGTCGCATTCCACAGCTCCCAGGCGGCGCCGGAATAATTGGCCTTCAGGGTATTTTTGCCGGCCACCGGATTGGCCAACGAACTTTCCACGGCAATGCTGCCCAACATCTGGGCCGCCGCCAATTGCTGCCAGAACTTCACGCCCTCGTTGTTGCCATAGTCGGGGCGGTTGAAGTTGTTGCTGTCGTTCCAGGCTGCGGGGGTGCTGATCACGCCATTGCCGTCGCCGTCGGCAGCCGCCGGGCAGCCGGAGATGGTGGTGGAGCAACGGGCGTAATCGCCGGGCAGAGCGCCGTATTTGTCGAGGAAGAAGTTATAGGCGGCGCGCACACTGTCGGCCTGGGCCACGGTGGTCTTCAGCCGGGCTCCGGCGATCATTTCCTGGCCCTTCAGGACGCCGCCGACCAGCAGGCCGATGATAGCCAGGACGATGGACAGTTCCACCAGGGTGAAGCCCCGTTGGTCGCGGTGGATGGTGGGCGAAGATGCGCGGAAGAACATGACGGCCTGCCCCATTTCATTCTTACGTTATCTTCGATTTATACTTGAATCCCAATGCTTCAGCAAGCTTGCCTCATGCGCCGTAGGGGCTTTTATCCCGACGCGCCCTATCAGACGACCCACTTCTTTCCAGCAAGCATTGAGCGAGCGGCCAAGCGGCGCAGGCCACGCCCGGCCAGAGGCCTACGGCAGAGCAATTTATTGGCCTGCCGGTATTAACGGCCAATCCGTTCCAAGCTCTTCGAAAGATCGGGGCGGGAGGCAAGAATGGCCTCGACCATTTGACGGGCGGCATCCTGGTCGCTGATGCGGGCCAGGACGAAACGGGGCATGTCCCGCACCCAATCAGGCACGCCAGGCCCCCGCACCGCCGCCAGATCGACGGCTATTTTCATGGCCAGGACCGGATCATGGGCGCGAAAACGGGCCAGATGCACCGCCAGGGCCAGCCAGTGCCAGTTGCGCACCGGGTCACTCATGGCGCGGTGGTAAAGATAGTCGGCCATCAAGCCGGTCTGGGTCGGATCGCCGCTCTGGCCATAGAGGGTTCCGGCCAGGACCATGGTGGTTTGCGAGCGGGGATCAAGGCGGTCCAGCAAGGCCAGCCAGTCCAGCAGGCGGCGGTAGTCATAGTCCTTCAGGGCCGTGAAATGGCCGTCGCCATCGCCGAAGTTCTGCACCTGCAAGGCCAGCAGACGAAAGGCGGCTTGACGGTCGCCGAAGCTTTCCGCCTCCAGTAAGGCTAGCGGCGGCGCGGCTGGCAGCAAGGTCTGGCTTGCCCGCAGATCGGCCAGATGCGACGAAAAGATCAGATGCCCGCCTAAGCTCGCCAGCACCACCAGCAAGACTAGAGCACGCCCCCGCTCCATCAGAACTGCCGCCCCTTAAGGTCGTAGATGGTCGCCGCCAGCAGCAAGGGAAGGTAAAGACCGGCCTGGATCGACAGTGTCCCCAGCCCCCAAGCGGTATCGGGCCCATAGATCAGCCAGGACGACTGGCCGAACAGATCGAGCCGAGGCATCACCGCCGCCAGCGCCTGAGCCGCCAGCCGCAAGGGCAGACCGGTCACCGGCGAGGCCAGAACCTCGCCCATGCCGGCTTGGGCAATGTCATGGAAACTGCTGGCAAGCCGAGCCAAGGCGTAAAGCGCCAGAGCCGCCATCGCCGAAGAGGCGGCATTGCCGAGCGAGCAAGCCAGGAACAGGGCGAAACCGGCGGCAACCCAGGCTTCCAACAGCAGACTCACCCCCCACAGGGCGAGGCCGGCGCCATTCGGCCCCAGCAGCAGACCCAGGGCCAGCACTCCCGGCAAAGCCAACGCCAAAGCCAGCAGGCCATAGCCTCCAGCCAATCCCAGCACCAGACCGGCGCGGGAGATGGGCCGGGCCAGCATGGCTTCGATCTCGCGGGTTTCCTGCAAGCGGCGCATCTGGAAACAGACGGTCAGGACCATGCCGCCCACCACCACCAGCCGCAGGGACAGGGAGCCATAGGCCAGGGCCGCCTCATGCCCCTCCACCAGCATAGCCCCGCCCAAAGCCCGCGACACCAGCAGCACCGCCAAGGCCAAGGCCCAAAGACCCGGCAACATGCGGTCGCGGGCGTTGGTCAGCAAGATGGTGCGCAAGATCGCGCTCATCGCAGAGCCTCCAGCGGCAGGGTCAGCAGCGGCGGCCACATCAGCCCGCCCAAGAACACCACCACCAGCGCCGGAGCGAAGGGAAATGCCGCCCCCTTCCCCGCCATTCGCCAGATCAGCCCGAAGGCAATGCCCAGCACTCCAGCTTCGACCAGGAAGCCGGCCGCGCCCGAGAGCCCCAGGAAAAACCCGGCGACGCCAAGGAATTTGACGTCGCCGCCGCCGATGCCATCGAAGCCGCGCAAGTGCCGATAGCCCCATTGCAACGCCGCCGTCAGGCCCAGCAGCAGCAGTCCGGTGATGATGCCGTCAAGATAGCCATCCCCCAGAAGCCAATGCCAGATCAGCCCCAGGGCCAGCAGCGGCCACAAGGCGGCGTTGGGGATGATGCGTTCTTCCAGATCGGCGGCGATGATGATCATCGACAGGGTGGAAACCCCGGCCAGCACCACCGCCAGCGCCTGATCGCCATCGCTGGCCCGCCAGGACAGGACGAACAGCAGCGCCGTCAGCAGCTCGATGGCGGCATAGCGGGAACTGATGGGCTTGCCGCAATGACGGCAGCGCCCCTTTTGCCAAAGCCAGGACAGCACCGGCACCAGATCGCGCGGAGCCAGCAGGCCAGAGCAATGGGGACAGGCGGAGCGGCTGAACAGCGTGATCTGACGCGGCAAACGCCACGAGGCGGCGCCAGCGAAGCTGCCGAAAATCAGGCCCAGCACCGCCATCATCGGCAGAGCGAGGCCGTCGGAGATCACCGCCGATGTCCCGGATAAACGCCCGAACCCGCCTTCAAAGCATCGTTCAGATCCACATCCGGCTTGGGCGCGGCCACCAGCGGCGGCGGAGCGGCATCATCGGGGGAAATCTGGCCGGGGTTGGAGGGCGCAGGCGCTTCTTCCGGAACAGGCTGCGGCACGGCCGGAGCCACCTTGACGGGCTTGGGCTTGACCGGCTTGACTGGCCGAGGCCTGACCGGCTTCTGCTCAGGCTGCGGCTGCGGCACGGCTACGGGGGCTACGACTGGCGGAGCCGGAGGAGCCACGACTTGGACCGGCTCGGGCTTGGGAGCAGGAGCAGGAGCCAGAGCTGGAGCAGGAACCGGCGGTGGGGCCTGCACCTTGGGCGGCTCTGGCTTGGGCGGCTCGGGTTTGACCGGCTCGGGCTTGGGCACATCCACCTTGGGCTGTTCAACCGGCACCGGCGGTGGCGGCGGCTCGCTGGACAGGCGATGCTCGCGCAGTTCCACCAGAGTCGCCACAGCCGAGACCAAAGCCACGATGAGGGCCAGGAACAGAAAGAATTTACGCCCCGTCCTCAGCAAAGCCAGACGGCTGGGTCGACCCGCCACCAGAGCGGGGTAAGCCCTTGCCGCCTTCAGCACATGGGCCGATTGCACCAGCTTGACGCCCTCGACGAAGGCCTTCTGCAAGGCGCTTTCCGCCAGCAGGTTCAACACATGGGGCACGCCGCCGCTCCAGCGCGCCAATTGCTCCAGGGCGGCGTCGGAAAAGACCGGCGAAAATTCCTCGGCCTCGGCCTCCACCGGCGGCCTGGCCAGTCGCAGACGGTGCAGCAGATAACGGCGGCATTCCTCGTCATTGAGGGGCTGGGTCGCCAGCGAAAAGACGATGTAGCGGGCCAACTCGCCGGAATCCGGCATCTCCAGACGTTCATCCAACTGGCTGTGGCCCAGCAGGACAATCTGCAGCAGCTTCTTCTTCTCGACGTCCAGGCGCT
>Ga0302157_10007596_pt1 | contig 10868 bp, 9 predicted proteins | sample I_Bog_N3_3_FD_193502 | JGI IMG/M metagenome (GOLD analysis project Ga0302157, IMG submission 193502) | Peat permafrost microbial communities from Stordalen Mire near Abisko, Sweden - I_Bog_N3_3 | ecosystem: Environmental > Terrestrial > Soil > Wetlands > Peat | place: Sweden: Abisko, Stordalen...
CCCGAATCCCTGCGGCGCTGCCGCGAGGCGCTGGAGCCTGGCCAGGCGGTGTGCATCAAGGTGCGCGCCAAGGCCAATGATGGAGAAGTGCGCCTTTATGGCGACGATGCAGAGGCCATCGAGCGCACCCTGGACGGCGCCGTGGCCGGCCTGCGGATCTATCTGTCGCCGAGATCCGCCGAGATCGAGGCCCTCAAGCGCAGGCTCGAAATCGCCGCCTCCAGTCGGGGCGGGGAGGTGACCGTGATCGCCGGCATGGACGGCGGCCGAGAGGTCGAGCTGCGCCTGCCCGGCCGCTTCAACCTCGACGCCGCCCTGCGCGCCACCCTCAAGACCGCGCCAGGGGTGATGTTCCTGGAGGATGTTTGACCGCGGCCGTCATCCTCCGGCTTGACGCCCGACTGTTCTGGCAATGACGGCGTAGCAGGCGACGTCTTGCCTTTTTCCGCCTTTGCGCATAGGAAGCGCGCCATCACACACGCAGGCGTTCGGCGACGGCCGGGGAGACATCCCGTTCGTTTCCGTTCCGGTCCCCGAAAGGGGGTTTGCCTGCGGAGGCCAACCGGAAAAAGGAACAAGCCATGGCGCTTCCGGAATTCACTATGCGTCAGCTGTTGGAAGCTGGCGCCCACTTCGGCCACCAGTCCCACCGCTGGAACCCGAAAATGGAACGCTATATCTTCGGATCGCGGGCCAATATCCACATCATCGATCTGTCGCAGACCATTCCGCTGCTGCACCAGGCGCTGGTAAAGGTGCGTGAAGTGGCCGCTTCGGGCGGACGGGTCCTGTTCGTGGGCACCAAGCGCCAGGCGTCCGACCCGGTCGCCGCATCGGCCAAGCGCTGCGCCCAATATTTCGTCAATCACCGTTGGCTGGGCGGCACCTTGACCAACTGGCGCACCATTTCCGGCTCCATCGCGCGCCTGCGCGAACTGGAAGGGGTGCTGGACGGCGATCACGGCGGCCGCACCAAGAAGGAGCTGCTGACGCTCACCCGCGAGCGCGAGAAGCTTGAATTGTCCTTGGGCGGCATCAAGGACATGGGCGGCATTCCCGACCTGATGTTCGTGATCGACACCAACAAGGAAGCCATCGCCATCCAGGAAGCGCGCAAGCTCAACATCCCTGTCGTGGCCATCCTTGACACCAATTCCGATCCGGACGGCATCACCTATCCGATCCCGGGCAACGATGACGCCGCGCGCGCCCTGCAGCTCTACTGCGACCTGATCGCCGACGCGGTGCTCGACGGTCTGGCCGCCGGCCAAGCCTCCATGGGCGTGGACCTGGGCGCCTCGGTCAATCCGAACGAGCCGGCCCTGCGCCGCTCCAAGGCCAAGCCCGCCCCAGCCGCCGCCGAGGCCGCGGCTGTTGAAGCGGCCGAACCGGCCGCGGAGCTCACCGGCCAGGACGCCGCCGACGTGGCGGCTGAATTGTCGGGCGAAAGCGCCGAACCTGTCGCGGACGTCGCGGCCGAGGCCCCGAGCGCCGAGCCCGTCGCCGAGTAATCCCATCGGCTCGCCGCTCCCTGGGCGGCGGACCATTCGCAAAAACGACACGGCGGTCCGGCAAACCTGAACCAGGGGCGCCGGGCCGCCATCGCTATTAGACCGGAGGATTTGATCATGGCTGAAATCACGGCCGCGCTGGTGAAGGAACTGCGCGAGAAGTCCGGCGTCGGCATGATGGACTGCAAGAAGGCGCTGGTGGAGAACGGCGGGGACATCGAAGCCTCTCTCGACTGGCTGCGCGCCAAGGGCCTGTCCAAGGCCGCCAAGAAGGCCGACCGCATAGCCGCCGAGGGCCTGGTGGCCGTGGCCCTGCGTAGCAACGGGCGGGGCATGGCAGGGGCGGTGGTGGAGCTCAACGCCGAAACTGACTTCGTCGCCCGCAACGAGCTGTTCCAGAACGCCGCGCGCAAGGCGGCCAAGACAGCGCTTGACGTGGAGGGCGACGTGGACGCGCTGGTCGGCGCTTCCACGGATGAAGGCGAAGTCCTGGGCGACATCATCACCCAGCTGATCGCCACGATCGGCGAGAACATGCTGGTGCGCCGCTTCGTGCGCTTCGACGTGTCCGAGGGCGCGGTGGCCTCCTATGTCCACAACGCCGTGGCCACGGACGTGGGCCGCATCGGCGTGCTGGTGGCCGTGGAAGGCGCCGGCGATCAGGCCAAGCTGCAGGAACTGGGCAAGAAGATCGCCCTGCATGTGGCCGCCACCTCGCCTCTGTCCCTATCCACTGACGATCTGGACCCCGCCGCGGTCGAGCGCGAACGGGCCATCTTCTCCGAACAGGCCCTGGCCTCGGGCAAGCCGCCGCAGGTGGTGGAAAAGATGATCGAGGGCCGCATCCGCAAGTTCTACGAGGAAGTCGTGCTGCTCAAGCAGGCCTTCGTGATGAACCCTGACCAGACCGTCGAACAATTGGTCGCCGAAACCGCCCAGACGCTCGGCTCGCCGGTCAAGGTTGTCGGCTTTGCCCGTCTGGCCCTAGGCGAAGGCGTGGAAAAGAAGACCGAAGACTTCGCCGCTGAAGTGGCCGCGGTCTCCGGACTGTAAGGCCTTTTAGAACGAGGGCGCGGGACCGTTCGACGGACCCCGCGCCCTTCGGCTATTGTGCGCCGACGATTCCCCAACGGCGCCGGAAGGCCGCGATGAACCAGCCCCTGCCAGAGCCTCCCGCCCGCTATCGCCGCATCCTGCTCAAGGTGTCGGGCGAAGTCCTGATGGGCGAGGGCGGGTTCGGTATCGACATGAAGGTGGTCGACGCGGTGGCCGAGGAGATCTCCCAGATCGTCCAACTCGGCGTGGAGCTGTGCCTGGTCATCGGTGGCGGCAATATCTTCCGCGGACTATCCACCGCCGCGCGCGGCATGGAGCGGGCCAGCGCCGACTACATGGGCATGCTGGGCACGGTGATGAACGCCCTGGCCATGCAGAACGCCTTGGAAAAGATCGGGGTGACCACCCGCGTGCAGTCGGCGATCCCGATGGACACCATCTGCGAGCCCTACATCCGGCGTCGCGCCCTGCGGCATCTGGAGAAGGGGCGGGTGGTGATCTTCGCCGCCGGCACCGGAAACCCGTTCTTCACGACCGATACGGCCGCCGCTCTGCGCGCGGCGGAAATGGGCTGCGACGCCCTAATGAAGGGCACCAGCGTGGACGGCGTCTACACCGCTGACCCCAAGAAGCATCCGGACGCGCAACGCTACGATCGTCTGAGTTATCTGGACGTATTGGCCCAGGACTTGAAGGTGATGGACGCCTCGGCCATCAGCCTGATGCGGGACAACGGCATCCCCATTGTCGTTTTCTCCATTCGTCGGAGGGGCGAATTGATGCAGGTCGTTCTGGGCGGCGGAGTCCATACCGTCATCTGCGAAGACCGTCACTCAAGCGACTAGGACCAAAGCAATGGCCGCCAGCGAAAAACCCAATATCGGCCGTCAGCGCGAGCGGATGGACAAGTGCGTGAACGCGCTGAAGGAGGAATTCAGCGGGCTGCGCACCGGCCGCGCTTCCGCCGGCCTGCTCGATCAGGTCATGGTCGACGCCTACGGCGCCACCGTGCCGCTTAGCCAGGTCGGGGCGGTCAGCGTGCCCGACCCGCGTTCGATCACTGTCAGCGTGTGGGACAAGGGCGTGGTGGTGTCCGTCGAAAAAGCTATCCGTAACGCCGGGCTGGGCCTGAACCCCATGGTGGAAGGCCAGAATCTACGCATTCCCGTGCCGCCGCTGACCGAGGAACGGCGGCGCGATCTTGCCAAATTGGCGGGCAAATACGCTGAGCAACAGCGTATAGCCGTGCGCAACGTCCGCCGCGACGCCATCGACGAGCTGAAAAAGGCGGAAAAAGACGGCGTCATCACTCAGGACGAACTCAAGCGCATGAGCGATGAAGTTCAGGGTTTCACCGATCAGGCGGTCAAGCGGGTCGATGAGCTGTTGAAAACCAAAGAACAAGAGATCATGCAGGTTTAGCCGGCAGGAATTGGTGGTTTTCCGCCGAACAAGGACTCGAATATGGCCTCCGCGCCGCCCGGTTTGAGATCTGCATCGCCCCTCGCCGAACAGGGCGGACCCGCGCACGTGGCGATCATCATGGATGGCAACGGCCGGTGGGCGAAGGCTCGCGGCCTGCCGCGCAGCTTGGGCCATCGCGAAGGCGTCGCCGCGCTCAAGCGCACCGTGGAGGCGGCGTCCGCGTGCGGCATCCAGCGTCTGACGGTGTTCGGCTTTTCCACCGAGAACTGGCGACGGCCCGCGGGCGAAATTTCAGAGCTGATGCGGCTGCTCAAGGCCTATGTGCAGACCGATTTGGCGCGCCTGGGCCGAGCGGGCGTGCGGGTGCGCATCCTCGGCCGCCGCGAGGGATTGCCCCCTGACATCCTGGATATCATCGAGCGCGCCGAAGCCTCCACGGCAGCCAACGACAAGTTCCATCTGCAGGTCGCGTTCAACTACGGCGGTCGGCCCGACATCGTCGACGCTGCGCGGCAATTTGCGCGCAAGGTCAAGGCGGGTTTGGCCGAGCCGGACGACCTGACCGAAGATGGCTTCCAGTCATACCTGTCGACCGCCGACAGCCCTGCGCCCGACCTGATCATCCGCACGAGCGGCGAACAGCGCCTGTCCAATTTCCTGTTGTGGGAGGCCGCCTACGCCGAATTCGTGTTCCAGGATGTGCTTTGGCCGGATTATGGCCCCGCGCTGCTGAAGGCGGCCGTTGACGAATTTCGGACCCGCGAGCGACGGTACGGCGGGGCGGACGTGAATGACGCCCTCGCCGCCGGCTAGACGCTTCAACTGGTCCAACCTGGGCGTCCGCGTCCTGTCGGCGGCCGTTCTGGCGCCGATGGCGCTTTACGCAGCCTATGCTGGCGGCTGGCCGCTGCTGGCGGTGATCGTCGTCGCCGTTCTGCTCACCGCTATCGAGTGGGGCCGCATGACCGCCCCAAGCGCGCCGACGCGCGTGACCGCAGCCGTGACCGTCGCGGTTCTGGCGGCGGTGATGACCGCCGAGTTCGGGCATTACCGCATCGCCTGGATCGTGCTGGTGCTCAGCGCCGGCGTCTGCGCCATGTTGTCGCGCGCCGTGGCGACGCGGCCGGCCGACGCGGCGTTTGGCGCCCTGTATATCGGCGCACCTTGCCTGGCCCTGATCTGGCTGCGGGCCGCCGAACCCGGCGGTCAGATGTGGACCTTTTTGGTGCTGGCGTCGGCCTGGTCGGCCGACATCGTGGCGTTTCTGGCGGGCAATCTGTTCAAAGGGCCCAAACTGTGGCCGCAATTCTCGCCCAACAAGACTTGGTCGGGATTTTTCGGGGGGCTGATCGCCGCGACCCTGGCCGCCGCAGCCGTGGCCTATATCTGGGCGCTCTTACGTCCCGAGCAACTTTCGACGATTAAAGCGCTTATGGTGGGCGCCTTCGCGGGGCTGGCCACGATGGCCGGGGATTTGTGGGAATCGATGCTTAAGCGACGTTTTGGGGTAAAGGACTCCGGGGGCCTGATCCCGGGACATGGCGGATTGCTCGATCGTGTCGATGGTCTCATGTTCGCTCTATTGGCTGTCGCCGCCGCGCGTCTAATCGTCAACCTGGGGTGGCCGCATTGAATCTTTCCCGCTCCGTCACCGTCCTGGGCTCGACCGGCTCCATCGGCGTGTCCACGCTCGACCTGCTCGACGCCGCCCAAACCTGTGGGTCGGCGGACGTGGAGGTCGTCGCCCTGACGGCTGGACGCAATGTGGCGCGTCTGGCCGAGCAGGCGCTGCGCTGGCGACCGCAGGTGGCGGTGATTGATGACGAAAGCCTGCTGGAAGAGCTGCGCGCCAGACTCGACGGCTCGGGCGTGCGCGCGGCGGCGGGCCGTAGCGCCGTCATCGAAGCCGCCCAAATGGACGCGCCCTGGGTCATGTCCTCCATCGTCGGCTCCGCGGGTCTGGCGCCCACCCTCGCGGCGGCGCGCACGGGCGCCATTGTGGCCCTGGCCAACAAGGAAAGCCTGGTCTGCGCGGGCCCGGCCCTGCTGGAGACCGCGCGCGTGCACGGCGGCGTGGTGGTGCCGGTGGATTCCGAGCATTCGGCGATCTTCCAGGCCCTGCAGGAGCATTGGTCCGATGCGGTGGGCCGGATCATCCTGACCGCCTCGGGGGGGCCCTTCCGCACCTGGACCCGTCAGGCGATGTCGGCGGCAACGCCGGAACAGGCCGTGGCGCATCCCAATTGGAGCATGGGCGCCAAGATTTCGATCGATTCCGCCACCATGATGAACAAGGCCCTTGAGATGATCGAGGCCGCCTACCTGTTCTCAGTCCGGCCAGAGCAAATCGACGTCATCGTGCATCCACAATCGATCATTCACAGTCTGGTGGAATATCTCGACGGCTCGACGCTTGCTCAACTTGGACCGCCGGACATGCGCACGCCCATCGCCTATGCCCTGGCCTGGCCGGGTCGGATCAGCTGGCCCGCCCCGCATCTCGATCTGGCGGCGATCGGATCGCTCACGTTCGAGGAGCCGGACTTGGAGCGATTTCCCGCCATCGGACTGGCCCGTCAGGCGCTGAAGATCGGCGGCGCCGCCCCGGCGGCGATGAATGCCGCCAACGAGGCCGCCGTGGCGGCCTTTCTGGACCGACGCATCGGTTTTCTCGATATCGCGGCCACTGTCGCCCAGACCCTGGAACAAATGGACGCGGAGGGCGCGCTGGTAGCCTCCGGCGATTCGGATGTGCTTGAGTGCGCGATGGCCATCGACCGGCAGGCGCGGGCCGTCGCCTCGACTATTCTTCAACACGGCGCGCGCACCCACTAGGACCAATCGTCTCGCATGATTCAAACCGTCCACGATTTTGCCATCGGCGCCGTCTCGTTCCTGCTCGTGCTAGGGCTGGTGGTGACCATCCACGAAATGGGGCACTTCCTGGCCGCCAAGGCCTGCGGCGTCGCCGTGGACCGCTTTTCCATCGGCTTCGGCCGAGCGCTGTGGTCCTGGCGTGACCGATCCGGCGTGGAATGGCGCATCGCCTGGATCCCCCTGGGAGGCTATGTTCGCTTCGCCGGTGACGAGAACGCCGCCAGCGTGCCCAATGCCGAAGAACTGGAAGCCTTGCGCGCCGAGGTCCTGGCGCGCGAGGGCCCCAAGGCCCTTAAGAGCTATTTTCATTTCAAGCCGGTGTGGCAGCGGGCCATCGTGGTGGCAGCCGGTCCCTTGGCGAATTTCCTGCTGTCCATCGTGGTGACCGCCGCCCTGTTGGCGGGGATCGGCGAGCGCACCCTGCCGGCGCGTATCGCGCAGACAATTCCAGGCGATCCCGCCGCCGCCGCGGGTTTTCGCGCGGGCGACTTGATCGAACGGGCGGACGGACACGCCATCGACAGCTTCGAATCCCTGGCGCAATACGTCCAGATTCGCGCCGGCACGCCGATCCGCTTTCTGGTTCTCAGAGACAGTCGTGAGCTGACGCTTACGGCCACACCAGTCTCACGAGAAAGCGATAATGGCCTGGGCGGCAAACAGATCGCCGGCGCGTTAGGCATACTATCCACGAACCAGGCCTCGGACATCCGCTTCCAGCGCTTCGGTCCGCTCGAGGCTTTACGCGGCGGCGTGTCGCGAACGTGGGACAAACTGACCATGACGGTGTTCATCGTGGATCGCCTGATCCATGGGGAGCTGCCCGCGGGCCAGTTGTCCGGCCCGCTCGGCATCGCGCAGCTGTCGGGCGCCGTGGTGCACGCCGGCGCGGCGGGAGAGCCTACGTTTGCCCTGAAAGTTCTGGGCGCCCTGGCCAATCTGTTGAACCTAGCCGCCATTTTGTCGGTCAGCGTGGGATTTATGAATCTGCTGCCGGTGCCGGTGCTGGACGGCGGCCACTTGCTGTTTTACGCCTTCGAAGCGGTCGCGCGGCGACCTCTCGGCCCCAGGCTCCAAGCCGCTGGCTACCGCGTGGGGCTTGCCTTACTGCTCGGATTGATGTTGTTCGCCACCTGGAACGATCTACAGCGGCTCCGTGTGTTTAAACTCCTTGGCGGATTTTTTTCCTGATCCCCCATCCACTTTACGGCTGACCTGAATGCACGCTGCGCGCGTCCGAAGCTCTGCACTGCTTTCCACTGCGGTCCTGTTGGGCGCGATGGCGCTTGGTTCCTATGCGTGGGCCCAAACTCCCGCCGCGCCCGTCAGCCCGCCGCCGGCTACTGCCGCCGCCGCGACTGCCACGCCTTCGCCCGCAGCGCCGCAAGCCGCTGCAGCTCCCGCCGCGCCGACCAGCGGGGTGGTCCAACGAATCATCATTCGCGGCGCTGAGCGGATCGAAGACAGCACAATCCTGTCCTACCTGCCGATCGCCGTCGGCGATCGCGTGGACTCCGCGCGCATCGATGACGCCCTGAAGACGCTATTCAAAACCGATCTTTTCGCCGATGTGCAGATCCAGCTGCAAGGCACGGATCTGATCGTGCGTGTGTCGGAAAACCCGATCATCAATCAGGTGGTGTTCGAGGGAAACCACGAACTCAAGGAAGACAAGCTGCGCGACGAGGTGCAGGTGCGGCCGCGCGGCGTTTTCACCCGCTCGCGCGCGCAGGCGGACGTTCAACGGATCGTTGAGCTCTACCGACGGTCCGGTCGCGTCAGCGCAACGGTCACTCCGCAGATCGTCGAATTGCCGCAAAAGCGCGTCGACCTGATCTTCGTGATCAATGAAGGGCCCAAGAGCGGGATCCTCAATATCAACGTGATCGGCAACAAGCAGTTCTCGGACAGCGATCTGCGCAATGTGATCGTGACCAAGGAATCCAAGTGGTACCGATTTTTCGCGAACAGCGATAACTACGACCCTGATCGGGTCGACTACGATCGCGAACAGTTGCGCAAGTTCTATCGCAACCGCGGATTCTATGACTTTCACGTGCTGTCGGCGGTGGCCGAGCTCGATCCCAGCAAGAACGGTTTCGCCCTGACCTACACGATCGACGAAGGCGGCCGATATAAGTTCGGCAAGCTGACGGTCGAGACCGATCTGAAGCGACTGAACGCCGCCACGCTGCAGAAAACGCTCCCGCTCAGGGAAGGCCAGACCTATCAGGACGACCTGATCGACAAGGCCACCGACGCCCTAACCTTTGCCGCGGGCTCCGCTGGCTTCGCCTTCGTGGACGTGCGGCCGCGCTATACGGCCAATCCCCAGACCCACACCGTCGACGTCAATTTCCAGATCGTCGAAGGGCCGCGAGTCTATGTCGAACGCATCGACATCGTCGGCAACAACCGCACCATCGACCCGGTGATCCGGCGCGAGCTGCTGCTGTCGGAGGGCGATGCCTACAATCGGGTGCTGGTCGATCGGTCTAAGGTCAAGGTCAAGGCCCTCGGGTTCTTCAAGGACGTGGATATCGAGCAATTGCCTGGCAGCGCGCCCGACAAGACGGTGTTGCGCGTCAAGGTCACCGAGCAGCCCACAGGCGAACTCTCGTTCAGTCTGGGCTATAGCTCGGTGGAACAGCTCATCGCGGACATCGGGGTTAGTGAGCGCAACTTCCGTGGTCGCGGTCAGCAGCTCACCTTGAAGGTATCGGCCGGCTATCTGGAGCAGGGGATTACATTCGGCTTCACCGAGCCCCGTTTCCTGGGGCGCAATCTCGCCGCGGGCTTCAACCTCTATTCCTCGCGCTATAATTTCTCTGAGTACGCGTCTTACCAGTCGGCATCCACCGGGGCCTCGCTGACCCTGGGCTTCCCGCTGACCGACTATTCCCGGCTGTTGCTCACCTACAGCCTGCACTCGGACAACATCAATGTGGACAGCTCCCTGTGCGTACCGGGCTTTGAAACGGTATCGGCGGTGCTATGCGAGGAACGTGGCTCGACCCTGACGTCTCAAATCGGCTTCAGTTATCGCTGGGATCAGCGCGACGACCCTGTCAAGCCGACGCGCGGCTTCTACGCCGACTTCAACCAAACCTTCGCGGGCTTCGGCGGCAATGTCGACTTCGCCAAAACCGAGATCGACGCGGCGGTCTATCACGCCTTTAGCCCCAGCTATATCCTGATGGTGAAGGGCGAAGTGGGCGACATCGAGCCCTGGAACAAGGACTATGTCCGCATCAACGACCGCTTCTTCCGCGGCGGCGACACCTTCCGCGGGTTCCAACTCGCCGGCATCGGCGCGCGTGACACGGTCTACGGCGACGCCCTGGGCGGCAACTTCTACGCCGAAGGCACAGTGGAGATGACCGTTCCGAATTATCTGCCCGAGCAATACGGCATCAATACCTCCATCTTCACCCAGGTGGGCACGCTCGGATCCTTGGACAAGGCGGCGAAAATCGATCCGACCACCGGTCTTTTGGACACAAACATCAACGATGCTCTGGCGCTGCGGGCTTCGGCGGGCGTCAGCGTGTTCTGGAAATCGCCGATGGGACCGCTGCGTTTCGATCTCTCCGACGTCATCGCCAAAGCGGCGTATGACAAAACCCAAAACTTCTACTTCTCAACCGCTGCTAGGTTCTGACCCCATGAAGACCATGTTTCCGCAGACGCTCGCCCTGGCGGCCGTCGTAGCCTTCACGTGCGCCGCTCAGGCTGGCGCCCAAACCCCGGCGGCCAAGCCCAAGGCTAAGCCGGCTGCCGCCGCGACCGCAGCGGCGGCTCCAGCGGCGCCGCCGCTGCAGATCACAGGCACCGTTCCGGGGCTGTGTTTCCTGTCGCGCGAGGCCCTGCTGCAGACCTCCACCGTCGGCCAGTTCGTCAACGATCGGATGAAGCAACTGAGCGCCGTTGTTCAAGCAGAGCTGACCACCGAACAGACCACGCTCGAGACAGACGCCAAGGCCTTGGAAGGCCAAAAAG